>VFQP010001059.1_pt1 | contig 41074 bp, 69 predicted proteins | sample 3512351 | NCBI WGS metagenome assembly VFQP01 (sample SAMN10412372, study PRJNA504923) | tailings metagenome | isolation source: Relicate 1 Philex TSF1 revegetated site | place: Philippines: Tuba, Benguet | collected 2017-08-29
TCATTTCATCGAATGTCGCTTTCGTGGGGCACCCCCGCAATCTATGCGTGCTATTCGGTGTCGATGTATGCACATATGTTATTCCTGATGATTGTGGATGCGCGTAGTAGAATGTAGTACAAGTTGTACTGAAATGTTTTTTGCTGGGTCCCTCCTCGAAACTGGTACACTTAAACATACTATAACACACCAACCCTGCTGTGTAGAGTTGTGTAGTGTTGTTCGCAGAGGCCATATATATGAACCGTGGTCATGTCTCCAAGCCACCGCCGTGTCCCAGCCCTTACTCAACAGGGTACGTAAACTCCCGTAGTCACCATGGTCACCCTCCCTCCCGCCATACCGCTGCGATCGTGAGGCGTATATTGTACGTAGGTACACAGCACAAAGTACTTGGCAGCAACTGTAATGCTGGAAAAGACTGTGATTTGCTGCACAGTAGATGCACAGCATGCATGCGGGCCCGCCACATAAACAACTTTGACATACCTTTGTCTGCAAAGCTAATATTTCCTCATCTATTATGCTCCTTGTCCTCATATCCTCAAATACCAGCAAGCATCACCAGCAACTCCCCACCACATACTTGCATCCCACTGTTGTTGTCACATCCTCTCGACCACCATCACAACAAGGCACAAAACGCATGACAACGTCTTGTACTTGAGGTGTACGTGGTTTTGACAATGTCAGTGGCTGCTTCAAGTCCGCTGTGTGGAAAAAGGCATTTGGACCTTGCAGAAGAGCACACCGACGCATATAACAGCACGTTCAGCGGCCCAAAGAGAATACGAGTAGCACGGTCGCCTTGTGGGCGGCACTTGGTAGCGTCAGAGCGGCCAGTATATCAGTATAGTCATCCAGCTGCTGCATTGGCAGCGTTGCAAGGCCTGTTCCCAGACATGGACGAGCACGTACGATTGTGGTGAACTTGGCTGATCAACATGGTGAGTGATCACTCGTCCACCTCCCACATACAGACGATTAGCAAAGTCTTGAGCGAGCATGGCAGTGACATTGACGCAGCAGTACGCAAACTCAACGAGCTGCGCCTTGGCATGGAGGCTGCGGCTAACGATGCTGCTATCAAGGCCAGCAGCAGTGGCACAGCCACGCCTCCCGAACACCAGCCTGACGGAGGTATGTGGTTGGTGGCGGGCGCGTTGGAGTGTTGGTTTTCTTGTACACGTCCCACACCGCAATCACAGGCAGTGCAGCGCAGCCGACGACGTCGCTTGAATCCTGGGTGAGTAGTCTGTTGCAAGAATTGAGCAGCGTGACCGATATGGATGCTGCCCGAACACGGGCCACACGTGTCCTCGAGGCGTTCGCGCGCGCTCTTGGCCAAACTGCTGCCACGCCCGAAACACAACGATTGCAAACCCAATTGGCAGAAGCTGGCAAAGAGAATGCAATACTAAAGCGTGCAGTTGCGATTCAGGCCAACCGCCTGCAAGAGCTGGGCGCTAAGGATGCAGAGGTAGGGGTGTTGTTGTGACAGGGGTGTTGTGTGACACGGGTGTTGTTGTGACAGGGGTGTGGGGACATTCCATCTGTGGATGTTTTTGCTGCTACAAACATTATGCGCATCAAACATTATGCACATCACAGATTGCGTCGCTGCGGCAGATGTTGAGCCAGTATCAGGAGAAACTACATGCATTGGAAATGTCCAATTACAGCTTGGCACTGCACTTGAAACGGGCCACAGACGAATCCAACGCAGGAATGCATGCACATCGGCACCCGGATGTCTGCTGATGCAATAATCTGCCGTGTTTATTTTGTGTTGTTTAACGGTGAACGTGTACACTGTTTCACTTTTTTAGCAATTCTACTAGCACGTGTAACATTATTCGTACTCGTTACAAAACTAAAGTCACTGGAAGCACCGCACTGGAAAACACCACAGCTACAATGGGTTGTATGCCTGTTATGTACAAGGGAGAGCTCTGTGAATCCACACTGCAGCAGATTTTCAGTGACAGCAACCTCCAGCAACCAACATACCCAGTCTTGAGGCACTGCCCTTCCCTCCATGACGTCTGGCCCATAGAATTCCCGAAACCACGCTGCAAAGCGCTGCAAACCCTCTTCCAGGGACACTGCTGGTTTGTACCCCAGATCCTGGGAGGCCGGGTACGTGGATGTACGTGTCCATACCCACAACAACAAGACACAGTCGCCCACAACAACAAGACACAGTCGCCCACAACAAGACATACCCAAGACATACCTTGTTGGCTGCAGACACATTGGCAAAGGTTGCAAGGACATCCCCCGTGGGTGGTACGGGAACATACTTGCGTACCGCAGTCTTGCCCAGCGCGCGTTCAAGAATATCAACAAGTTCACTCACGGTATGGGGCTGTGTATTGCCCAGGTTGTACACCCTATACTGTGCAGTGTCCTTGCCACTGGGATTGATGGCGTCCACTGCACCGACAACACCTGAAGCAATATCTTCAATAAATGTGAAATCACGTTTAAGTTCCTGACCCTCTGGGCCCTGTGGATGGGATAACTGTTGTTCTGACACAGTACACAGTACACAGTACACAGTACGCATGGTGTGTGTTTTCTTGTGCATGGCTACCTGGAAAATTTTGATGGGTTCACCCTTCATAATGGCAACCGCAAACTTGTAAGCAGCCATGTCTGGCCGACCCCATGGCCCATACACAGTGAAAAAGCGCAAGCCGGTCACTGATATTTTATGGATATTGTAATAAACATGCGAAATCAGTTCATCAGCCTGTTGTGGTGGGGGAGGCAGCCCTGCACATGTGTATGCAGAGAAACACACGTATGCATACGACACGTACCCGCTTGGTGGCTGCATATAGACTTGCTGGGGCATCCACACGATCCACTTCACTGAAGGGCTGCTTTGTGTTGAGCCCATAGACACTGCTGCTGCTTGCATACACAAGTGCTGGCAATGGACGCTGCTCTTTGATAACCTAGCATTATGGTTATTGATACTTTGGTTTTTGTTTTTGTTGTTGCTGACAGATTGCAGCAGGGTTTGACATGCACATGCATAGCACATGGTCTGACAAGGTTGAGCATCCCACAGGCATACCTCCAACAAGGTGACTTGGCCCCCCAAATTGGCATGCACGTAGCTATACGGGTTGCGTGTTGCATACCGCACACCAGCCTGGGAAAAATGATGCAATAATGCTGTATGCTGTGTGCAGTACATTCCCATGTACTACACTCCCATGCACAGGACAATCCGTTGCACAGTACACTACCATGCACAGTACACTCCCAACACACGCCCATGCACAGGACATTCCCAACAGACGCCCAACAACGCACCTGCGCTGCCAAATGCAACACGTGTGTGAAATGACACGTGCTGAACAGTTTGCGCAACAGTTCGGCATCATTAATGTCCCCATCTACTGTATACACACCAACCATTTCGCCACGTGCCTGTCGTGCACGCTTGAGTGCAACTGGATAATAATCGTTGAAATTGTCCAGGCCAACCACACCTAGAGGACACAAAATGAATGCAGAGGAAATATTGTGTATGCGTATTATGTATAATATTGTGTACATGTGCCATTGTTGGTATCACGTATACTGCGTATATCACACACACACACACACACTCACACACATTTATCCCCCCCCCCAACACACACCATCGCCTCGCATTCTGAGTGCCATGGCTGCATACATGCCCACAAACCCACCAGTGCCCGTGACCAGCACCCGTTTTGCTGTTATGTCACGGGTTTCACATGATTGCTGCACTCGGCTCCAATCAGTGCGCCGCCACTGCTGGTGTACCTGCATGGGCGATTCAAGCATGTATTCGCATTTTGTCTCCTTGTAGCCAGCTGTGTCTACTTGCACCAAAATTTGGTCGCCACATACCCGCCGATGGTGTTGGTGCATACCCATATCCGCGGCACCCGGGTATGCGCTGCAAAGCTTTTCACCGAGCTCGCGGAGCTGCTGCATGGTCAGTGCCTGATGTGCAGGTTCCAAGAGCCAGGTGTCTTGCAGGGTTGTTCGATAACGGAGCGTCAGTATACACCTGCATGGGGAGGTTGTTGTGTGTACATCATGGAAAACCAAGCTTGATATACACCCTGCACCCGTACACAAGAAGGAAGAGTAGCAGTCCAAACCCCAGCCGGTGAACACCCAACTGTGTACCACAATGATGGTGGAGTATGAATCTTGTTGTATTGTTGTCTGCTAGTCTGCTCTTCCACAACACGATACCTTGAACATCTTCTTTTGCAATCCCGTGCTATAGTGCGTGCGTGGATGCATGTGCTGCTGAAGAAGTGGGTGATGAGACCTAGGTGTTCAAGCAGTGTTAGTAGTGTTTGTATAGTGCAGTACTACGCGAGTGTCTACATGTCGTGTGTATAGTGGATAGTATTGCTTGGCATGCAGGTATTGTCTGTACGGGGGATGATGGACTGATGGCCAAAGCAGCAGATTGATTTAAAGTGCACTGCGTGTGCGTATCCTGCCAGATCCTATGATCCTATGTGTACCACAAGAAATATTTGTGGGGTGTTAAGGTTTTTGACCTTTTTTTACCGTTCTCATTTTTCGCTGCATACACACACGAAACATGAAACCGCACGTCGTCCAGGATCATCCCACCAATGTGGTGGCACAAAAATTTAACAAACTATTGCAAACACGAAGAGCACAACTTCTAAGCACAGCAGCTTTGCTTGCCGTCCCCACCATCTCCCCCCATGCCACCGCCAAGCCCCCAGACACCAGTGCAGGACCATCATACGACGCATTTGCACCCACCTATGACACCCTTGATGGTGGTGTGGCTGCAGAGGCACTTGGTTTTGTCGATCTACGCAAGGCTCTGTTACAGCGTGCCGAGGGCGACGTCCTCGAGGTACACACATTTCGCTACTCCGCTGTCCTTTATACACAACTCACAGAAATCGACAACTAGAGCATTGAAACTGCACAACCCACGGCACACAGGTGGGCATTGGCACGGGTCTCAACCTGCCACTCTACCCATGGCCCCGTGTGCGCACCCTGACTGGCATCGACCTCTCCTCTGGCATGATGCAAGAGGCTGCTAAAAAAATATCCACCCTCCCCCCTGCCGAGACCACACAGCCAAACAACATACGCCTCGTGCAGAGCGATGTCGCAGCATTGCCATTTGACGACGCACAGTTTGACTGTGTCATTGATACATTTTCCATGTGTGTGTTTCCCCAGCCGGCAGCGGCCCTGCAAGAAATGGTTCGGGTGTTGCGCCCAGGGGGCCGGCTGCTGCTCCTAGAGCACAGCCGCAGTGAAAATGCACTGCTGGGGTGGTACCAGGACGTGACGGCAGAGGCGGTGGCAGCGACGGGCAAAGGGTGCTTTTGGAACCAGGACGTACGAGGGCTAGCGGGGGGGACGAGTGGGCTACGTGTGGTGGAGGAGCAAGCGCATCTGGGTGGCCTGCTGGTCACCCTGGTGGCTGTACGAGCATAGCGGGTTGGTTTTATTTTCGTGTTTTTGTAGTACTGTAGTAACATCAACCATTGTACATTTGTATGAAAAGAGCAACTCGTGTAGTAACAACAGAAAAATAGTACCAACAGGCATATATCAGGCACGGAAACACCACAAAAAGAACCACAACAACATACTGCACAACAACATATTGTATTTCACATCCACGAGATCCACCAGGTCCACCGTATCATCCGTGTACACACATTTTTCATACACACATTTTCAGCAACAGACCACCTTCCTACGCCACTGCCACTGCCACTCCCCCCCCTTCACGCTGCTGCTGATACAGCCACCACTTGCGTGCCATTCGACTCATGTGCTGTGTCAGCTCCGGCCCCATCTGCCGACCACCCAACCCCCATGATGCATGGTCAGGGACACTGGACACACGATCCTCCATAGCAGCCGCATGCAGGGACTGCATGGTTCGCACTGCTGTCTGCACAAGCTCCGCGTCCACAGCAGCAGCTTCGTCTGCAGAAATGCCCAAAGGTGCCTCAGTAGTCAGGTCCTGTGTGTTTGACACTGGGGTACTGACAACGCGCAGCAGCGGGGAGAGACCAGCGAGGCCCGCAGCCGGGGTGCGTTGGGCCCCATGGGTGATGGGTTGTGTGGGGGGGGCGAGGGAGGGCAGGGTCAGGGAGGCAAGGGCCGCGGGGGCGGATGCTCGGGGGCTGAGGATGCGGGCGTGCATGTAGCTGGGTGCTGGATGCACACGGAGTGTACCCTGTGTGGGTAAGATGGTGTGGTGATGGTATGATATGTGTGTGCTATGCTTGACATGTAGACAACCCTGCAATGCACCACTCGTACGTTGCCAGGGCCACTATTAAACGGTGTATCGTCCTCGTCATCATCCTCATCGTCTTCGTCCTCTGTCCACACCTCTGCATGGGGTGGTAGGGGTATGTCTGCATGACTGACTTTGTGAGGGGGAGGCATGGCACTGGTGATTGCAGCTGTGTTTTCCATCATGTACAGGGGCATGGCGGGCTTGCAGAGGGTATCTGTGTTTTTACGGGGTGCGCAATGACGGTTGTCCGTTGGATTATACATTCTTTTGTTTTGACAACATTGAACCCCAGCCCGTACCTGCAGCGTGTGCGGCAACAGCAGCGGTGGCTGCGGATGTCAATGGCTCTGGCAGGGCCCCCAGGGCCCCCTCGAGCTTGGCCAGCACATTTGTCAGTACTTTCAATTCCTCCTCATCCTTTCCTGCCCCACCCGCTTGCTGTTTCTGGTGCGCAACAAATGATTTGGGAAGATTGGTTGTCACTTGGTGCTCCACAGCAGCGGTGCTGTGCAAGACAACCCCTCGCAAGACCTCCACAGCGGCCGTGGCAAATGCTGCAAATGCTGTGGGGAAATGGGGAAGGTGTGAAGAGGACATCGTCATGTGAACTGAGTTTTAACAACAACAACAACAACACGTACCTGCCATGCACACGGCAATGTTGTGCACGCTGCGCATGACGGCAACTGAAGGGCCACGGATGTGCAGTATGGTGCTGGTTGTGCTACGCATCCCGTTGATCCCTCCAAACATCGTGAGGGCACCCTTGCCAAGGCCAGCCGGTGCATGCATAGAAAGGGACGCCATGGGCTGTAATGTTGGTGGGGTTGTGTGTGTGTGTGTGTGTGGCAACCCATCAAGCACCATCGTCATACCATCATCGTTGGCATGTTTGCAGGCATTGCACGTGGCAATGTGGTAACAGCAATCAAAGCAGGAATCACCGAGGCTACCATCAATCCACTGCGCACGGATTCCAGAGTCTGCAACAGGGTATCCATCTGTGTTGTATTGGATACGATGGCGTATTTTCGCGCGAAAGCATGCCTCCAACCACAGCAGTAGTACAATCCTACCTTGGGAGCTATTGGAGCAATCGTAGGCATTTTGAGGCGTGATCTAGGTTGCTGCGTTGGTGAATTTGTGTCGCTGGTGCAGTACGATGTGGTCTGTGGTGCGTTTGACAGTATCGTGTGGGTGTCTCCTGAGGTGCGATGAACAATAAGTGTGGCAATGCAATGGCAATATGTAGAATCGAGGTGTTTTATTCATGGGGTGCATGGGGAAAAAGTGCAATTGTGCTTCCCAGCGGTGCGCCAACCCTCCCACACACATTTGGGAAGGCATGGCATGGAAGCAAGGATGCACGTAGGATGCATGTGCCTGCACGCAGGTGTGTGATGAGCCTGTCAACTCTAAAGTACGTGTGCCAACACATGCTCGGGGTACCGCTGAGCTTGTAGGTGTAGGTGTAGGTTGGTGCAGGTATGCTTGTGTGTCATTGCAAGCTGCGTGTCACTGCTAGCTGCGTCTATGCAGCTGCAATCATCAGTGTGGATAAGCAACGTCAGTGGTAGCATGCATTATTGGGACTCTGTGGGGACTCATGGGCGCGTCATGGCTGCACTTGTCGCGTGCATTCTTTTTCAATGACATGATGCAAATACTTCAATCCTATATACTCAATTAGGACACCTTCAAGCACAATCATCAACATGTGCTGTAGTCCTCCAGCATCTGGCCAAGAGGTCTGATCAGCAGCAGTCATACCATTCAACAAGGAGCCTGTACCAATACCCAGTATAGAACAGTAGATCAATCATGGGTAGTACATCTTTGGAGTCCCTAATAGAGACAGTAGCCAACAAATGCAGACTCAAGCCTAAACAGCAGGAGCTCCTGCTACGATGTGCCATCCTGGCAATGATTTGGACACTGGCATTTGCTGTTCGATTGGTGTGTGGGGCACTTGAGTGGGGCATACAGAGGGAGATCTAGCTCGATCTCTATTGCATTGCATCACATCAACTATTCCCACAGACGTCTGTGTTGCGATATGAGGTTATGATCCACGAATTCGATCCATACTTCAACTACCGGTATGTTGTAAAGCAGGTGTTGACCGCCAATCTGCTGCTGATCACCACCACTGTGAACACGACCCCAGGTCGACTGTGCAGCTGGTGGAAAAGGGTTGGTATGAGTTTTGGAACTGGTTTGATTATGAGAGCTGGTACCCATTGGGACGCGTGGTTGGTGGCACGGTAGGTTGGCAAAAGGTGGTGGTGCATGTTTTTGTACATTGTTGATACACCTCATCCCGTTTTCCAACACAGGTTTATCCGGGAATCATGGCTACTGCTGCCGTGTTGTACTGGCTCCTGCGCCTATTGTCATTGCCACTGGATGTTCGCACCGTGTGTGTGTTTGTTGGACCATTCTTTGCTGGCAACACAGTGCGTGAGTTTGGGGGGGTTGTATGTGTGTGGGGGGTGCTGTATGCGCGTCGGGGGGGCTGTATGCGCATATTGTGTGGGTGGGAGGGAACGTATGTGAGCATGTATGTGATTGTGATGCACATCACAGTGGCATGTACACATGAGTGGATTTCTTCATTCAGTGTCTCATCCTTTCCACATCATCCTTACTACCATCATCCTTACTACATCATCCCACCCCCCACCACCACCCACCTTACCCCCCACCACATCATCCCGCACCCCCACAACCCCCCACCCACCCACCCTCTATGTTGGTGAACACAGTGTTTGGTTTCCTATGCATTTGGCAAGGAGCTCTCAGGTCATGGTGCTGGTCTCCTAGCAGCAGCCATGATGTCAGTTGTGCCTGGCTATGTCAGTCGCTCGGCTGCTGGTTCCTATGACAATGAAGCAGTGTCCATTTTTGCCCTGCTGCTGACGTTTTGGTTGTTTGTCAAGGCAATCAAGACAGGTGTGTGGGGTGTGTGGGTGTGGTGGTGTGAGTGTGGTGGTGTGGAGGTATGTAGGATAGCGGAGGTGTGGTGGTGTATATAGGGTTACAGAGGTGTGGTGGTGTACATATACACTCCCATCTACCCTCACCCACCTCTACACACTCCTCCACACAATAAACAATACACACTCACCTCTACACACTCACCTCTACACACTCACCTCTACACACCTGTAGGGTCACTTGCATGGGCACTGTCAGCAGCCTTTAGCTATTTCTACATGGCCTCTTCATGGGGTGGGTACATTTTCATCTCCAATGTGGTTGCAATATACGCCTTTGTCATGGTGGTGTCTAGAAAGTAGGGGGGTGACTGTGGGGGGGGTAGGGGTGGTTTCTGGATAGCATGTGGGTGTCGCTGTTGTTGCTGTAGGTGTCGCTGTTGTAGGTGTAAGTGTAGCTGTAGGTGTAGTGTAGATGTTGCTGGTAGTGATTGGGAATTGTGTTGGGATGTGTGTTGGAAGTGCTGGCATTTGATTGGTTGTGTGGTGGTAGGGCTGGTGGTGCATGGCATCATTGACAAGGGTGTTGTTCCTCCTCATCCCACCTCCTCCACCTCCCCCCACCCACCTACACACAGCTTCAACGACCGCATGTACACTGCCTACTGTACCTTTTTCATATGTGGCACAGTGTTGGCCATGCAAATTCGCTTTATTGGGTTCAATCATGTGCAGTCAAGCGAACACATGGCGTTTATTTTGACCTTTATTGGACTTAATGTATGTGGGGGTGTGATTTGTGTGATGTGGGTATGGGTGTGGGGTGGGGGTACATACACATTGTACCCACACACATTATACAAATGAACGTATGGCTGTACCCCCACCCCCACCCCCACCCCCACCGCCACCAGGTGTTTGGCTTGTTGCGCTACATGCACAAGATGCTCCCCCAACCTCGTATGTTTGAACGTGCAGTGAGTATGGTGGTGAGTGCTGCATTGCTGGCTGTGGGAGGGTCACTAGTGGTGCTCATGGCTGCTGGCAAGGTGTGTGTGTGAGGGAGTGTGGGAGTGTGTGGGAGTGTGTGGAGTGTATGTTTTATGTAGTTTGTGTAGGGTGTAGTGTAAATGGAGGGGTCTGATGTGGGCCAATACATATGGCACACACCCAGCACACACACACTGCATACATATTATTACACACCACACAGGTGGCACCATGGACGGGTCGTTTCTGGACGCTGCTTGATCCCACCTATGCTAAAAAATTTATTCCCATTATAGCATCTGTGGCTGAGCATCAACCTACTACGTGGGCATCCTACTTTTTCGACACCCACTTTTCGGTATGTTGTTTTGATACCCACTTTTTGGTGTGGGGTTGTGTTTTATGGGTTGTGTCGGTATATTGTGGGGGCTTTCATGTACCATTCATATACACGTGCAGCACCTGCCCTGTCTTTGTGTGTTGCACAGCTACATACTCACATACCCACATACCCACATACCCACATACCCCATTTGTATACACCCTATTCCCTCCATACCCCATTTGTATACACCCCACTCGCCCCATACCCCACCCCTACACACCCCACCTCTAAACAGATCATGTGGGCATTAGCAGGCTTGTTCATCTGCATTCGACAACCCAACGATGCCCGTGTCTTCCTCCTCGTATACTCCCTCACCTCGTTGTATTTTGCGGGTGTGATGGTGCGTCTGATGTTGGTGTTGGCGCCTGCACTGGTGCTGTTGGCGGCTGTGGCAATGAGTCATACACTTACTCTGTTTTCAGAGATGGCACAGGTGTGTTTGTATTTTACATCGTATGTGTTGTATTTGTATTGTATTTGTATTGTATTTGTATTGTATTTGTATTGTTTTGTGTAGTGATTTTGTGTATACAGTGATTTTGTGTTTACAGCGTATTGTTTTGTGTGCACAGTGATTTTGTGTGGAACACCCCTCAACCAACACCCCTGTTCACCCACACCCCATCACAGGATGAGTCAGACACCAGCACCAGCAGTGATGGCAGCACACCTTCAAAGGGAAGCAAGACTGACAAAAAGGCTGCCAAGTATGTGTGAACTTATTCTATGTTGTTTTTATTCTATGTTTTTCTTATTTTATGTTTTTCGTATTCTATGTTTTTCTTATTTTATGTTTTTCGTATTCTATGTTTTTTTTACGTATTATTTTTCATGTTGTTTTCTTGTTCATTTCCTTTTTCATGTTATTGTATCCACCCCCGCATAAACCCTCTACACCCACAGCCATCACCCTCTATACCCACAACCATCACCCACCCCAATTACAATCATCCACCACATATACAATCACCCAGCACAAGTACAATCATCCACCACACATCCAATTATCCACCACATAGACAACCACCCACCACAAATACAACCACCCACCACATAGACAACCACCCACCACAAATACAACCACCCACCACATAGACAACCACCCACCACAAATACAACCACCCAGGCACAAGTCCAAGCACAAGCATGATGATGTACCTGCATCATGGGTTCGTAATGCTGCATTTGCCGCCATTGTCGTGATTGCCTGGGGGCTCACCAAGTATGATGATGATGCGTGGTGGTGTACCTATGGGGTGGTGTTGGTGTATGCAGTGACTGTTGTTTATGGTGTATGGTGTATGGTGTATGGTATTCTATCTTGAATGCTGCCCTTGGCCAACCCTTCTTTCCCCAACCTCAATTCATTACACCTCACCTCCTCCTCGTATTCAGGTATGTCAAGCACTGCACATGGGTGAGCAGCGAGGCATACAGCAGCCCCTCCATTGTACTCATAGCCAACACACCTGATGGGGGGCGTGTTATCTTTGACGACTATCGGTATGCTGGGAGTGTGTATTGAATATTGTGTATTACGCTGGACATTGTGTAGTATGCTGGGAGTGTGTAGTGAACATTGTGTATTATGCTCTTGTTCATTCATACATCACTGGTCTTTTTCATTCATCACCTGTATGTATTTCTTATTCACACATGCACAGGGAGGCATACTACTGGATTCATCAAAACACAGAGCCAGGGGCACGCATCATGTCTTGGTGGTACGTGTATGTGTTTGTGTATGGAGGATTGGTAGTATGTGTGTTTGTGTGGAGGGTACCCTGCTCAAACAGTGCATCAGGGGTCAGCCACGTCATTGTGTGTACCACCATTCCCCTTGTTTTTGTACCACCCATGTGCCACAGTTCCCCCATGTACCACCACCATTCCCCTTTCTTTTTCCGCAGGGATTATGGATACCAGCTGACAGCCATGGGTAACAGAACAGTACTGGTGGACAACAACACCTGGAACAACACCCACATTGCAACAGTGGGGAGAGCAATGGCGCTACCTGAGGAGCAGGCGTATGAGGTGATGTTGGCATTGGATGTGGATTATGTGTTGGTGATATTTGGGGGGATGGCAGGTATGGTGGGTGTTGTGTGTGGGGTTGGTAGACTATGCGTGTGTGTATATGTGTGTGGTAGAATATGCGTGTTTGTATATGTGTGGTGGACATGCGTGTGTGTATATGTGTGTGGTGGACGGACTATGCATGTGTGTATATGTGGGGGTGGTAGAATATGCGTGTGTATGTATGTGGGGGTGGTAGAATATGCCTGTGTATATGCATGTACACTCAAGTGCAGTATCCCAGTGAGATTTCCACTTGTCCCATACTCCTTTCACTTTTCCCACACTCCAACACAGGCTACAGCAGTGATGACATCAACAAGTTTTTATGGATGGTTCGCATTGGGGGCGGTGTGTACGGGGACGTGCATGAGGAGGATTACCTAGCAGGGGGTGTGGATTACACGACGGGGCCAAATGTGACACCTGCAATGAAAAACAGCCTCATGTATAAACTGTGCTACTATCGATTCGCAGAGGTATGGGTGGTGGAGCGTAGGAACGCGGGGTTTTGTGTGTGTGTGTGTGTGTGTGTGTGTGTGTACAGTGTGTGTGCATTGTGTGTGTGTTGTGTGTGCGTGTACAGGTTGTGTGTACATTGTAGGTATGCAGGGGCTCTACTTTGTCTGGGGTATGTTGGATCCTGTGTGTGTCATGTGCCTGCACACATACCCATTGGGCCTCTTTGCCCCCTTTTTTCCTCTTTGCCCACTCCGCCCACTAAACACACACAGGTACAAACATCTGCGCATGCTCCAGCAGGATTTGATCGGGTGCGTCATTACGAAATTGGCGAAAAGGACGTGCATTTGGAGCATATGGAGGAGGCATTCACGAGTGACCATTGGATTGTTCGAATTTACAAGGTGAAAAAACCCGCCAACAGGGAAGAAGTGGAATAGAGGATGTGTATGTTGAAATGAGAGGGGGTTAAAATGCCCGCGAATGGGGAAGAAGTAGAGGGAAGAAGGGGAGTAGAGGATGTGTATGTTGAATGGGGGGACAAGCAGGGGGCCAATTTACACCAGATGGGACCGCATCATGCAGCGGCAACAGGGGGGTGCTGTGTGTGGTGTGTGTGTAAAAACAGCACATGACCACAGCAACACCATCAGCCAACAGTATATCATTAGGTTGTTTTTTGTAGGGCACATATGCAGTGCTGTAACATTGTCAAACACAGGCCCTTGTGAGACATATGTCACACCTTGGTGTGCATGACCACAGCAACACACACCGCTGGGGTGCAAAAACACACACAACACCATCATGATCAACGCGCATATGCTGCGCTGTACACTGTACATATATCTACGAGCAGCAATACCACACACATGCTTCACAGACAACATGAGCATGCCCTGCACAGACATGTTTTCCCTAAACAATGTTGTTTTAGAAAGCCATGTTGTAGGGTTGTTTTCTTCATTAGGAAAAACACTAGCCCAAAACTACAATATCAAAAACTACAATTTCCGCAGCAGATTACCCCCAGCATGGGCATGCAAGCTGGCCTCTCGAAGAGCCCCTATAACTGCATGTGTGATGCTCCCAACAGTGGGATGATGCACAGGGGCCCCTCGTTTGTTGGCAGTGGAATTGCTGCTTGTTTGAGAGGGGGGGCCCACTTTGTGCATATCAAGGATTGGTACAGGGTGGTTTGCCTTGGTTTGTCGACCTGGTTTGCTGGTGGTGGGGCCAATGCTCCGAGCCTGGCTTCTGTGGTGGGGGTTGAGTATTATTCTGTAGTCATATTAGTATTATTTGTAGTATTTGTAGTATTAGCAATATTAGCATTATTATGGGGATATGGGTGTATAATGTGCAATGCCTGTGTGTGATTGCATCGAGCGCACCGTGGTGTATAGCGTGCTGGAAGTCCCTCTTTATGACCCCAATGCTTGTGCAGCAGCTCCACCTGTGTGCGTGTACATCATGTGTGTGTACATTATGTGTGTACATCATGTGTGTGTACATCATGTATGTACCAGCAGCAAACAAATCCTTGTGTGTGTGTCACAAAACCACAACAAGACCACCCATACACAACCACACACCCACGACAACCATACACACCCACTACGCGTGGTCCTTTCCCCACAATGCCCACTATGGAACCACTTCCCACACCCACCTCTTCTGACAGCGCCAGGATATCATATTCAAGCAGCACATTGCGCGACTCTAGCATGGCTATGCGTTCTGCATCCTGCTCCAACTTGTCATCCACCAATCGCTGCATATACTCCATGAGACGTGCATCATCCCTATGAAGAGAGCTCCTCTGCCGGGTGCCGCGGCCCTCCATGCTGGCCAGCTGCTCCTGCATACACTGCAGCTGCCACTGAAGAGCAGCCATGGATGCATATTGGTGCTTGGGAGCACTAGGGGAACGCGATGCAGGGCTTGCTGCAAAGAGGGTGTCTGTTTGCACAGCAACCTGCATGTGTGTTTTTTGAGGGGTGGGTGTTGAAAAAAAAAAGTGGTAGGGGTTGTGGTGGTGCATTGACCAGAGCATTGACCAGGTGTGTGGACCATGCAGCCTACCTCGTGTGCGGGGTGGCATGGGCGTGCGTTTCTTCGCCGGCCGGTGGTGGCTATGGAGGACGAGGCCCTGGACACTGCGGTGGCAACGCTGCGCTGCTTTACACGCTCCTATAGTCGATGGTGTTGCAATTGTGTGTTTATGTATGTAAAGCACAATCACCCACAACCACCCACACTTTTCATACCCTGACAACTGCGCCTCGTTGCGCCCGTTGCTGGAGCCGCTGATTGGCCCGACGAAGCTCTGCGATTTCCAGGTTTTGCATGATACATTGTCGCGTCACATCATCTACCAACCCGTCGTGTTTGATTGATTGCACCAGGTCGTCAGGTGCTGTGGCTGGTGTGGGGGCATGATGGGGCGGCAGCGATAGATGGTCGACGGGAAGCTTACACGCGCCTGATGCATACCTTGAACAGATGATCCCATGCACTTAAATGGTGATGCCGTTGTTGTCGATGTGTCCGGCATGGGTGCTTCTGTTTAATTGTACCGGGTTTGCAACGTAACACACCGATGGAAGAGATGATCTGTGCATTTGGAGTGCATGCATGCGTACCGATGTCTGTAGCCCCATTGGACACTTGTAATCGTCTTTCCCAATCAAATGGGACGCACTCCGTCGACAATCCTCGCAATATCCCCATCCCCGATGGTTATTGTTGGGGTTGCTGACTAGGTGTGGTGGCTAGTAATGCGTGTGTGTATTATTCTATAATGATGATTGATCAGTGAAGGTGGAAGAATCATAAAGGTGGAAAAAAGCTTGTTCAACAAAAGGAGCACTGGGCGTCACAGACTACAACTGCAGCAGGGGACCTGGTGGGCTTTCCTCCACGTTGTACCAATGCATCTATGACTGGTGCATTCTGACGCTGATGTGTTGCAGCGTGCCCCGAGTCCCCGTCCCCTGCCTCGAGGTCTTGCGCCACAAGTATGTATGGTACGTATGTACCATATGTCTACAGCGGGTATCCGTTGACCACCGGCCATGATGATGATCCAGCACATACACGCTGCTGCAGTTCTTGTCACAAGGTGGTACCACCAACGCCCTCAACAACACGAGAAGGGGTACAACAATACCAATACTAGGTAGAACACAAAGTCAATCATTCCCCATGCACCGATGTTGTTGATACTTGTGTGCATGCTGATTCATCAAACGGCAGCACAGACGACGTGTACCTCCTCGATTGCAGCATCATCGATCGGGTTGCCACACGATCCTTTATCGTTTTTCCACATATTCCACAACCTCACTGTGTACATAGACCCATCGACATATGCAATACGCTCCGCGCATCTCCCTTGTCAGCTCGATGACACATCAATCCCATGTGGTCCCGGCCCATGCCAGCTGCCCTTACTGCACACCCACCCACCCACACCCTGCACCACACTCGCTCCACACACCACGTGGTACCTAACCACCACATTGGGACGACGCCTCAGTAACCCGTTTGAGGACCTCGAGCTGTCCCTACTGCCACTCTTTGCAGCCCAGCAGCACTGGCACATCCCCGCACATGATGCTGTCATACTACTTGTCAATGGCACCAGAATACCTGGCTCGTTCAAGCACCGTGCCCTGTATGACATGGTCGCCGCTGGTGGTGTGTTTACAATACGCGAGTACCTGGACCACCACCTTGGCACCCCCAACAGCACATGCTTCGTCATACCCCACGCCATCACCTTTAGCTCAGCCTACCGCCTTGTCGTGCACACCATGCCACGCCCAGCACCCACAGACCACACCAATATATATGGGGCCTTTGCCGCTGCAGCCCTGCGCAACCTCAACCTCACCCATATACTACCAGACCCATGCCGCCCCACCATCCTGTTTGCCAATCGCAAGCATCAACAAACACGTCAAGTACTCAACCGTGAGGCGCTGCTGCATGCCATGGCAGCCCGGTGGCCAGGGGTGGTGATCAGGGATGAGCACATGGCACGCTATGATGTGGTTGGGCAAGCAAGGATTGTGCGTAGTGCACATGTGTTTATGTTTTCTCATGGTGCTGCCGGGGCAAATGTGATGTTTATGGCACCTGGGGCAGTGGTGATTGAGTTGCTGCCGTTGGGGTTTGCCGACCCCATGGTGTGTGTGTGGATGGGGGGTGGGGGTTGAAGTCACAACTGCTGCTGTTGTTGTTGTTGTTGTTGTTGTTGTCGTCATTGCACACGCCATCAGCTGTTGTTCAACCAAATACACACCACATACACCCCATCCCCCCCCCCCCCCCTACAAACACAGTATCGCAACTTGGCAGGTGCAGTGGGTGCCATCTACCTCGCCTCACAAAACCACCAACCACACCAAGCATCCCTCTTTGGCACACCATTCCCCACTGTGCTAACCACTCAAAAAGACAACACGACACATCATCACCACATGCGCAACACCGACACGCACGTGGATGTGGAGAGGGTGCTGCAGCTTGTACACACCGGGCTGCAGGTCACTGCTGCAAACGTGGGGGGCCAGTATGCGGAGGCTGCTGTGGACCAGGAGGGTGGGTGGGTGGCACTGGACGCGGTGTACAACCGGTGGGGGGTGGGGGGGGCAGGGTGGGGGTGCGTCATGGATGGCACGGCCGTGCTGGGGGAGGGGACAGGAGGGGGAGGGGTGCGAGAGGGAGAGAAACATGAGGGGAGCGGGGTTTCCACAGCGTTGTGATGTGTGTGTTTCCTCAAGTGTTGCTGGATTGTTATTATTCATTGCTGTTGATGCTTCATCATTGCTGTTGTTGTTGTCCAAGTGTTGTTTAATTTGATTGTCATCATACACCAGGTTGCAAAACAACCTGTATAAAAGTAACAAATGTAATTTGTAATGATGAGTAATGATGACTGCACACAGACATCATGAAAAAGGTTATACCACCTGGAGACTTGCTACACTCATGATGTGTGACAACATATAAACACACGCCTGCTTCTATTTGTGTGCAACCAGCACAACAATTTGTGCAATGCACACACGTACACGAATACAAAATAAGACAAATGCACGAGAATATCAGGCACATGTAGTGTAAAAAAACAACAACATATGGTGAGTGAGAGCATCTGCTGCATGCTCCCCTGCACCATACACTGTAAAAAAACAAGTACAACAAAAACAACAATGAAAACAACACTCTGACTACATATCACAACATGCACAATATGTGCCCACTGTGGGAAATCACCATCATCCCTATCATACATATATGGCATAGTGCACCACTGCAAATTGAAATACATGATGATTGATGTGATAGGATGTGGGTGGGTTTTGCTTCTTCAGTCATCACACAAAATGAGAGGACAAGGAAAAACATCACATACCAATCAACATCACGACTACTCATCATGTAACATCATTATCGTGTCAAGTGTTCCACACTTCCCCCCACACCACCACTCAAACCTCCACTCATATCACCCTCACCAATCTCTGTGGTCCTCACAAACTTGGCTGTGTTGCTGTCAGACATCCTCCTGGGACTTGGGGGGGCATTGGCGCCCCCAGCCCCCACCGCAGGGGCCATGTACGACGCGCCGGGCCCCCCTTCGGTGTCTTCCAAGGGGTCCCTCGTTCGTTTGTGACTCTCAACCTGCCGCTGTATACCGGACCCTGCATGGTGGGATGTGGGGCCCGGGGAGGGACCACCTGCGTAGGGGGCCCCGCTTTCCCCAATCCCCTCGACATGCATCGACATGTCTGGGTGGGGGCCTGGCATGGAGGATGTGGGGGACCGGTGTCCATTGGGTGGAGTTTTGGCATGGGTGCTTGCCTGTGTTTGGGGGGTGAGGTACAGAAGAGTTGCGCATGTGATGCACGGTACCACTGGGCAAGTGCGCATGCCCGCACAATGCGCACCCACCCACACGCACAAAGTCACCCACCCACACGCACCAAGAGCATACATCACCCACACGCACACAGTCACCCATCCCACACCTGCATGTTGGCTATTGCGTTTGCGAGTGCAACCCCACACAACACATCCCCTCTTGCCCCCAACCCCTCTCCGGCCCCCATCCCTTCCAACAGGGGCCATGCTGTGGTGAGAAAGCGAGCGGCTTGTAGGGGAGAGAGCACACATGTCAATACCACTTTATTGAAATCGAATAGGACTCTTGATTCATTGTTGATATTTTCCTGTGTTGTGTTTTGTGTGTAGATGTTTGTAATGTGGTTGCGCATGGTGTGTTATGCATGTGGTGTGTGTTTTTGTGGGCGTTTGTGTGTGTACCCTCTGTTTCCATGCAACCCACATCACCCCTCACACACCACAAAACACCCACACCCCTCACACACCACAAAACACCCACACTGAAGTACACCCACCCCGAACACCACCCACACCCAAATACACCCACACCCAATGACACCCACACCCACACCACAACACACCAACCTACCCGCAGCAGCCCCACCATCCGAGACAAGCCGGGCACTTGATGTGTTGCATACATCATGGCATTGACACGCAATGCAGCCACTCGAGTACCATCCAACACAGAAGAAGCTCCATTGACATCTTCCACCTCATCTTCCACCTCATCTTCCCCCACACCTTTTCCCACATCTTGCCCTGCATCTTCCCCTGCACCTTTTCCATCACCTTTTCCCACACCTTCTCCATCACCTTTTCCCACACCTTCTCCATCACTTTTTCCCTCACCTTTTCCATCATGATTCATCAAGACATTCATACCCTCAGGGAGAGGGGAGTGGAGAGGGGCTGGGGGGTGGAGGGTACCCCCTGGAGAGACGGTGCCAGGGTGGCTGGGCAAGGTGGTGCACAATACCTGTGATGAAAAGGGGAGTGTGGTGTGTATGTGTTTGTTGGGGTGTTGAGGAGGGTGTGGGTATTGAGGTGTGCGTTGTGCACGTGTGGGTGGACATACATGCTACCACTTTCTCCAACACCCCAACCCCACTTCCCCCACCGCGCCACCCACCCCCACCCCCCACCACACCTTGGATATCAGCGTCTGTCGCTCTACAAACAACGTCTGCAGCTTATGTAAATATGCCGCCCTCAATGCCAACATGTTTTGCACCTGCCAGTCACTTGCCTCCAGGGGCCCCACCAGGGGGCCCCACCCCGCTGCCTGGTGGGCCACCTGGGTGTTGTTGAGTGGGTGTACAGTCAGGTGGGTGAGTTCCTCTGGTGGAGTTGCATGGTGGGCTGCATGGAGACGTGTTTGCCTCACAAGGGCTTCATCAACGAGGCGCATGAGCTGTCGGGTTTGGGTGGGTGTGATGGTGGCTGTGTGGGTGGGTGGGTGTGGGGCCGGTGAGATGGTGGCAAAGAGGGGGGAGGGGGAGAGGGGGGGTTTGAGGTGGTGGGAAGGGGAATATTGTGTGCATGGTCGACAGTCATGGTGGTGAGTGACAGGATGTATACAACCTAACAAAACGCACATGGACACAAACAAGTGTATGCGCTCTCTCTCTCTTTCTCACACTCTCTCTCTCTCTCTCACTCACACACACACCATTCACAGTCCCATGCACCAATCCCTGTCCGTCAAGGTATTGACCAATTTTGTTGACTGTTTCCTCCAATTGCTGTTGACACTCGGACACACCAACAGGACGGGTCAGTATGCTGTGGCTTGTCATTGCATCACCTGTGTGTGTGGAGTGTGTTGTTGTGTATGTGTCTGGTGTGTGTAAACACACCACATGCATGCACTAACACATCATACACTACCATTTCATACAAAAGCAGCACTCATACAACACTCTCCTTACCCCGCTGATGATCATCACCACCAGCAGTACCACTATCACTTCGTGGCGAGGGTCGTGGTTGACCATGTGGTTGACCATCAATTGGCATGTCAACAGGCGTTTGTTGACCATGCATTTGTTGACCGTTATGTGCATCCTGGCAATGGTAGATGAAAATGTGTGGTCAATGCATATATGAGAATTCACACAAAACATCATGCAATGCACAACCAATGCACCACACCCATGTACACCACACCCACCCACACACCTTGCTGGTCCCCTCGCATTGCATCCCCTCCCCCCCCACCTCCCCACCACCCCCTGGCATACCCCCTGCACGCATATCCCCCCCACTCATACCCCCCCCACCCCTCAGCACCTCTAGCTGTGTCTGCATGTGTGCTACATGTTGTTTCAGCTGCATGTTTTCTGCTTCTACATGTTTCAAGTGCTGTAACTGATCATTAAGGTGTTGTAACTGACCATTGAGGTGTGATATTTGACGTTCCATGTCTGCCACACGTGCCTTTTGACGTTCTCTGTGGAGAGGGATGAGACATCATCACATGAGACATCATTGTCATCATAATCATCGTTACAATGTAAATCACATAATTCAGGCACTACACACCACCCCCATACATGCACATCCCCACACACCACCTCCATACAAACACATCCTCTACTCAAATACCCCCCATACCTGTATCTTGCTTGTGCCTGTTTATTTTGCTGCTGTTGTCGTTGACTGCGTTGCATGTCCACCTCACTACGCGGTTGTTGCTGTAATAGCTGTGCACGTTGGGTGTGGTTGCATGGTGCTCAGTAGGTGGGGTGATAACATATTGGGTGATACATCAGATAATACATCAGGTAATTACCCAAACCATATCCACCCCCCCATCCACACCTACACCTACCCCCCCCAATTCCCCCCCCCCCTCCCCCCCCCCAAAAAAAACACACACCTTATCCTTGTCAGTGGCCAACACCAAACTGTTACCATGCTGCAACAACCGGTCCCCCCCGGTCCCCCCCGGGGTGTTTGGGGTGGAACCCCCACTGAGGGGGCCCTGTGGCTGCACCATACCCATGCCAGCACCAACATTACCTACAACCCCACCCACAACCCCACCTACAACACCACCCAATTGACCACCATTCAGTTGACCATTGAGTTGACCACTCATTTGACCACCACCCAATTGACCACCATTCAGTTGACCATTCAGTTGACCAGAAGTAGCCATGTTTTGCAGCAACTGTGCAGCAACTGCAGCTTGAGGTGTAGCCATACCAGTGGGGCTCGGCATTGGGGGGACCTTGTGTGAGTGTGAGTGTGAGGTGTGAGTGTGAGGTGTGAGTGTGAGGTGTGAGTATGAGGTGTGAGTGTCACCACCACCACCACCACATAACATACAAACACACATACCAAACACACACCAAACACCAAACGCACACATACCACGCCCGTTACAGGTTGCTGTAGCCCCCCCACCATGGCTGCCTGCTGCTGCTGTTGAAGGGCCAGTGCAATTTTGTGTTGCAATGTGGCTTGTATAGCAACATGCATGGCGTTGACCGTCTGCATGGTGGGTGGTGCGTTGACCATGGGGTTGACCATGCCTGGGGGCATGTGCATGATGGGTGGGGAATGGCTTTGTGGTGCTGCTGCTGCTGCTGCAAATGGGCTGGTTGGGGTTGATGCAACCTGTGACGTGATGTGTGTGTGAGTTGTGACATTGAGAGCACATGTACATGTACGGGCATCCCCATCCCCATCTCTTCCATCCGTACAGAGTGTGCACCGCCATGCCCCGGAGATCCCATCATGCCATGGTGCAAGGGCATGCCTGGTGGTACACTTGCACCTGCGTCGCTGCTGATGATGTCAAAGGGACTGCTCATGGGGAAGGCATTGGTGCTGGTGGGTGACTGTGTGGAATGATCATGATGATGGTGATGGGGGTGATAGTGATGATGATGATGTTGGGGTTTGCGGGTGTAGGTGTAGGTATGCAATGGTATCTGTTGCATAACACAGTAACAACAACAAATGCAATAATATGCACTGAGAACAACAACAATCAACCACCTGGAGTGTGAGGTTGTTAAGGTTGACCATGCCTGTACTATCAGCAGGTGTGGATGTGCGCTGTGGTGGACTTGTGGTGGTGTTGGGTGGCCATGCTGCTTGTGACACTGGTTCTGCTGGCCCTCCCATGTATGGCATGCCGGCTCCACCAACCCCTGTGTGGTGCATGCTTTCTGTGCGTTCCTATGTGACTATCATTACACTACAATAACCATACATAGCACCCTCACCTGGTTGACCCATAAACCCCAGTGTGTTGACACCACCATGCATGCCTGCTAGGTAGGCATGCATGTGGCTGGGCATGGCTGTTGGGGTGTATGATCCATGTTGAGGGACAGTTCCTCCTGTTTGGAATCCTGCCACTGCCTGCTGCATTTGCTGTTGCAGCATTTCGTTTGGGGTCAAACGCCTTTGTACAGGACTGTCGTCTGCAAACATGTCAGGCTCCAAATGGTCTTCTCCAAAGTCCATTTTCCCCCTGCGCTGGATTTGTTCCTTTTCCGATGTGCACTACATCAAACCATGACGGCGCTGTAGTTTGCGTATTGCAATGGGCGTACTTTATTGGTTGTGTTGGAATGTATGAACAAGCAATGTGAACAATATAAAAGTTCATATGGTTACACCACAGGGGACAACATATACACAACGATCGATCCACTGCAAAAAAATCACCATGCACATTTTCTAGCCCGCCATCACACGCAGGGGTGGCATCATGCGCACCCCGCGTTGGCAGAAATGCAGTCTACGTCATCGTCATCGTTGATCAGCAATCCCACAGACATGCCCCCATGCAAGAATCAGCCAGAAAAAAATCGTCAGCAACAAGACAGCACCACAGTAAATGTACAGCAGCAGTGGGCGCACATGTCACCAGGTACGGTGACAGTAAAGTGGGTGACAGTCAACCAAGGGGATCTGTATTGGCCATGTGTACCCAGAAACAACAGACACTCATACACACGGGAGGATGAGAGATTATGAGATGATGTGCATGATGTGTATGATGTGCATGATGTGTATGAGGTATGAATCCAGGTACAATCACCCAAATGTACAAGACTGAAAAAACACAAGACAGGAATCAACACATATAGGAAACAACAACCACACATATAGGTATAAAAACTTGCAGGGACACGCGTGCTGGGGTTCCTGTATGCAAACAGCCCCAACACGTGGGAAAGGTTTCATCTGCGTGTGTTGCTGTACACTGTTGGTACAAGCGTACACAAGGGTACAAGAGACACAACACATGATGTACACATGATGTGGTGGAGCACATGCAACATCGTCATACGTGATGTCCCTGGATGTACACAACACACAAAGACGACTGAAAGAATCATCAACAACAACAACCCATATCACTCTGATTGCATCAAAACACACTGACATTCATCGTCATCAACTTGTTATACAAAAGCATCGTCATACATGCCAATCGTCATACATGCCAATCTCACATCGTACAAAAGCAAATGCTCATCATCTCCATGGGGTATTGTACAAACACACAACTCGGTACACAACTTCTTGTACCACTCAGACACCAATTTTTTGTTTTCGTACAAATGTGTATACGCACACAGATCATCATGCAAAGTGATACATACAAGTTGTGATTGCGATCCTATAGCAGTAGCACAACAAATGAGATTGCAGCGTGGCATGCAAAACAAACAACGTTCTGTGAACAACTGTAGGTGTACATGATGATGATGTAAAAAAGGGGTTGGTTGATTCTCAAGGTGGTGCAACTACTGGTAGACATGCGATGATGGTTGATGATACAATGATTGATGATGCAATGGTTGACAATACATGTGTCCAACATGCATCATCACCATCATGCATCATCATCACTATCACAGCCGAGTCAAAAGTCGCTGCGAAATCGTTGTTCAGTGGCCTCAGGTGGTACCCCATACCCCATGTCAATGTAGCTTTGGCGCAGCTTGCGGAATGCAATTTGTGCCATGTCAGCCTGTGTGAGATGGTCATGATGATGACAATGATGACGACACACACCACGACAAAGGGAGATGAGGCACACCTCACAGAGATACCATCCGCTATTCATCACAAAACAGCACCTCAACAGCATGAACACCTCAACACCACGTAGGAAAAACCCATCACCCAAAGTACAACCCACAAATCACCCCAAACCAACCATCACATCCGCCCCCCCAAAATACCACCTTGACACTAATCTCGCGAACCAGCAAATCAGGTCTGAGCTCCTCCACCATAACCTTGTCCTCACCCAGAATTCGCAGCATGGCCTGTCGCGCAAACTCGTCCCATGCATCTGCATTAAACAGACCCGTCTTGTCCCAGCTGATGTTTCGCACCAGGCAAAAGCGGTTGACCGTTTTGTTGGCGTTGACCGGGACCGTGTTGACAAAGGTGGTGAAGGAGAGGCCGTTGCCTAGGGTAAAGGTGATGACAGAGGTGGAGGGGAGGAATGCCTTGGCTGTCACCTGGGTGTTTGTGGGGGTGGCGGGAGGGGTCAGATATGCATATGGATAGAACATGCAAGCATCATGACCATGATGATGATGATGGTGCGTTGCGATGTGCCAAGGCAGTGGATGAATAGACATGAGCCAACAAACCTCGACTTGGGGTACGCTTGACCATTCCCACAATGCGTTGACCGGCTTGTTGTGCAGTTTGAAGTTGGCAGTCACTGCCCATGCATCGGTGGTCACATGCATGTCACGAATTTCGGGTTTGTCAGAGTTGCCAAAGGTGTCATCATGCAAATAGTGGATGTGTGCAAAGTCTGTTGCATTTTCAAACACACCTGGAGTGTGTGTGTGGAGGAGGGGGGAGCGTGTGTCGGGTATGTGATCGAAGTGTGTGGGTGTTTTGTAATCTCACCCTCATTGCACTGCATTAAAGTACTCCCACTCCCCTTATATTTCACAACACAGTCACAAAAACAGCTTCTGTCGTCATCCCACTCGACAACTCACTGCTATACATTTCCCTACTGCACACTCCTCCAATACACACTCCTCCAATACACATACCCCAGTGTGCACAGTCGAATTCAATTTCCCCATACACTGGTTTCCAGTTGGGATCATCAAGTTCAGGCACGTAGGGAATGGGGGGACGCTCATCCACTGGCATCTTGTCACTGTTGTACAGGTGTGTTGGGGAAAGTGGTGTGTGGGTGTGTTGGGGAGTGTGTATGTATGTTGGGGAGTGCATGTGTAGTGCAAACACAGTGGTGATTTTGCATAGGGACAACAGATATGCAATGCATGTATTCAGCACACCTAAACCACACACACAACGCTACACTCCCCCACACACATGCACCACCCTACAACCACGTAGAACACCACAATCCTCCCGACACATTTCATCTTTATGTTCAATCATCATCAGCACGCCACCACATACCTGCCAAAAAACAGCCACACAAAACCCCCCTTTTCCTGCACAGGGTAGACATCCACCACAGGCACAGTGGTGGGCCATTCACCCTCATGCTCAGCTGCAGGTACATCACGCAAGTACCCATGCCCATCAATAGCCCAACCTGGAATTAGTGGTGGTGGTGGTGTATGGAGAGCATATGGAAAGAGTGTGTGGTGGGTGGCATATACACCAACATGAAAAATGAGATATAGCAAGATGGATGTGCTGCTATTACAGATAGTGATCATTCATCAATGCCATGCAATATACACACACACAGATACACACACACACACACAAGATACACACAATATGCACCACCATAAACACCCACAATTCCCCCCACCCACCCCCATCACTACACACACCATGGTATGGGCAAACGACACAGTTGTGGCCATTCTGCTTTTCCACCCATCCCTTGGACAGGGGTGCACCACGATGGGGGCAGACATCACTCACAGCGCGCACCACCCCATTGGCATCCCGAAAAAGGGAGAGACGCATGCCAAGCATTTCCACACCAAGGGGCTTGTCTGCAGTCACTTGCTCGGAGATTGCTGTGTGGTTGTTTGTGAAGAATCTTAATCTCAACGCCATCAATCTCTACCTCCACCATCAAATCAACATCATCATCGTACCTGCAGCATACCAAAAGTTGCGCATGTATGCACCACGGTCGGCGAGCTCCTTTTTGCGGCGGTTGATGACACCCGTGGAGACGTCGAGTTGCCCGGGCCGAAGACCACGCTTGCGGCGGCGTGTGGCGAGATCATCCTCCAGTGTCGCCTCCTCTTCCTTGGGTGGCGCAGTGGTGGTGGTCCCCTGGGGCAGCGTGGGTGGATAGGCAGGGGGAGCAATGGATGGTGGGGCGGGGGCGTCGACGAACGCCGAAATAGTGGGGGGAGCTGCTGTTGCTGTTGCCGCGGCGGGGGTGGCGAGGGTGGGGTTGCCTGCCAACAGCAAGCGCTTCATGATTTGCAGGCGGACGGGGAGCATCTTGCGAGGGAGCGTGACCATGTCGGTCATTGCTTTTTTCTGAAAAATGGGGGGGTTGAGATGGTGTGAGAGATTATGATCAGGTGTCACCCCCTTGTGATACACAACACATACCGCAGCTTCGGCGTCATCGGGATACCGCTGGGCGATCTGCACAATGGCAAAGACCTCGATGCCATACAGGATAAACCAGCTTGCCCTGTGGGTGGAATGGTGCGCAGTGGGCCACATGTCCCCATGTACACAAAAGGATCATACAACACGTACAGTGCAGCAACGTGATCCTGCACAAAGAGAGGTGCAAATTGATCGACGGATGACGCCACGGCAGACGACAGGCTGGGCAAACCGACCTCTTGAAACGTGCTGGCAAGCTGTGAAAAAATGCGGGATGCAACAACGGTCGGTGGAGAGCTGTGACAGAGCACATGAAGAGCGCACAAGTGCACATCCACGCATCGCACACCCATCAACGCAACTCCCACCACAACAACAAGTGTACCTTGATCAAGACATGCAATGTCTCAAACACCCCGCCCATGGCCAAACCCAGCAGAAATGATCGCAAAAACCCATCCAGGTATGGAGATGGATCGTCTTCAACGTCCTGTGTGTTGAATAATGGCATTAAGTGCATTCGCCAGCCGGTGTGCATCACAACACCATCACAGAAAGCCACGGCCACATACATTGCTCAAAGCTGGTAGCCGTGCGTCTGCAGCGTCCTGACTGTCTGATACGGCACGGTGCATGTGTACTGGGCGCCTGCGCGGGGCGACAGGCAAGAGAGAGGCGCTGCGCAAAGGCATCAAGCCAAGAGGAGGCGTGCACCCTTGCGTGTGTGGCGTGACTTTTGGGCTGAGCTGTGCTCTACGCATGGTGTGGCTGCTGCGGGTGAGCGCGGCAGGCATGGTTGGTGTTTGATGGTGCCCGATGGATTGGTTGGCAATCGAGTAGTTGCGTTGGCTGTGTGTTGTACAGGTGGTGGTGTGTTGTTATGTGTGTAGTATGCGTATCTTTGGGCGAGGATTTTGAAAATGTACAGCATACAGAATGCTGTTGATTTTTTGTTGTGTGTTTTCCAGTGCTGACTGGGACACCATGTGACTCGTAGTTGTGTCCTGTCTGTAGAGGGGACACATTGGGGGTGGTGAGCTGTGGTCATGTGGGAGGCATACATGCACACCATGTCGTGTGTCGCAGTCGAGCTTGGCGCAGCAAGGGAACTGGGATTGGGACAATCAACATGGTACCACAACATGCATCTTGCAACAACAGCACGTACAGCCTCATTGTTCACAAACACCTTTTTACAAATCAACGACCGATCACGGGTATCACAACGAGGGCTCACAAAGAGGGCTGAAAACAACATCGCATCGTGATGTCTAGACACATTGTCACAAACACCCCACATATCACACCAACGGGCAACTTCCAATGCAGTCAAAACACTGAAACCCAACGTCGTGACGCCCCTTTTTCACCTTGGCACGCTCTCCAACAGACATGCACGACACGTGCTTGCCTACCAATACACCACACATCACACAAGGGGCCCTGTGGAATGGCAGGGCTTGGTTGCCCATGATGCCACACTGCACATCCCCATCCCCACACTGCAGACACAGCAGCATGGTGGCATTGTTGTCATGGTGCGTTGAGGGTGTTGTAATGGGGGTGGCAACGGGTGGTGATTGGTGATGAACTGGAGCACGCTCATGCAGTTGCGGTGTTGTATTCTCTGTGCCTTGTGGTGCTTCTTTTTTTTGTGCTTGTGGAGTGGTGGTGGTGCCAGGTTGCAGGCACACGTCTGCATCAGTAAATGGCATCATACTAGGTGTGTGTGTTTTTCCTCCTGTGTGTTTTTGTGTAGGGATGGAGAGGCGCAGGAAGCAGGATGAGGAGGTGCAGGTCAAAAGCTTGTGAGACAAACAAACATGTACACATCATGTGACACACACACACACACAATATGATGCACACATCAAATGTCAACAAAAACAAAAAACAAAAACACCTCGTGGGGTCACAGGGCTCCGTGGGGTACGATGGGCCCTTGTCAGCCCCTCTGCAGCAAACACAGGCACTATTGTCAGGCTACTGATGTTATTGCTGGCAGACGCATGTTTGGTGTGTGCCTGGTTGTATGAAAAAGGTGTGAACATGCTGTATACTGTGTACTATGTATAGTGTATATTACGCCACTCCTGAGTGTGTCTGCGGTGTGTATTTGTGCATACAACCCATGACCATGTATTTGCGCATACAACCAAAACCATGTATGCAATGGGCAATGGTTGTTGCATGCCCTGTACCACCACATCAAACACAACACCTACCTTGCTTGCAACAGCGCGTCCCTTTTTACTCTTTTTCATAACCACAGCATCTTCCGCCTCCCATACCGCATCTTCCCGCCCATCTTCCCCCCCATGCTCCCCCCCCTCCATACCCTCCACACCACCCTCCTCCTCATCAACAAACCCAGCCATACGTGCGAGTTCATCTTCATTTAGAGTTTTGGTTTTCACCCTACCAGCGCGTGTGGCAGTGGTTGACTTTTGCAACAGAGTACCATCACATGTTGCTGCCCCTGCTGGTGGTGTTGTGTCACACCCATCCGTGATATATCCATTGGTGCGGCTATGAGTGTTATTGCCATTGATATCATTGTCACCGTTGTTGTTTCCACCATTGCTGTTGTTGCCACCATTGTTGTTTTGATTTTTGGTATCAAGGGTATTGCCATGGTGGTTGGTTGCTGCAAGGGCACGCATGGCAGGAGGTGGTGGTCGGTAGACATCATCATCATCGTCACTGTTGTTCTCATAGCCCCCTGTGCTGCTCCTGTTGCGCTTCTTGCCTCGGGGACGGGTGGTGGCTGTTTGCATGCCTGTTACTGCTGTGTGTATTGTTGCTGTGTGTATGCTGTTGTAAGCAAGGGTGCACATTCCAGTTTGGTTGTGGTGGTTGTGGTGGTCGGTATCATTATCATTATCATTAACGTCAATAGTGGTGTTTGGTGGGAGGATGCCTAGCTCAAGCAGCTTGGCTCTATTCTTCCTGTGTGTGTGTGTGTGTGTGTGTGTGTGTGTGGTGTGTGTGTGAGTGTGACAACAACAGACTACAACAACGACAATGATGCACAATACATGAAAGCACTGATGCACAATACACGAAATCAGTGATGCACAATACAACCATCACTAGCACCACATCGCATATAATATACAATAGTACCTACCGTATGTTGCTCTCCCTCTGTTGCTCATACTCTGACATCAAGGACACACCACCATTAACAAGACCACCACCACTACCTGCTGCTGGGGGTAGTGCACCTGATGGACCATGTGCTGCTTGCATCACATCCACCTGTATGTATTCATATGTTTTGTGTGTACATTTTGTACCATGTGTATATATACACCATGTACACACAGCATGTATGCACAACAAACACCAACCAACACACACACCTGCCCACCGACACCCCCCTCCCCCCTCCCACCACCCACTCCCAACTGCTGCTGTGCTTGCTGTTGCTGTTGTTGCTGCTCTATTTGTCGTTGACGTTTGGCTCGATGCTTACGAACAGCAGCCTTCACGTTCTTAGCCATACCCGCCCAATCCTTGGGTGGTGTGAGCACCCGCACCACCTCATGGGGCGCCCAGAGTGCTACGAGCTCCACATCCCCATCATCATAAGCAATGCTGTGTCGATGACGCCAGGGGTCGAATTCAGTAATGGTGCCGTCATAAAAGGCCTCGTCCATTGGCCACCACACACTGTGTGGGTGTGGTGTGGTGTGGGGGTTGGGTATAGGGAGGGTGTGGGTGCGGGTGGTGGGGTGGATGTATGGAGGGGGAAGAGTGTGTGATGTTATTGTGTAAACACGTGCGTACATTCAAGTGTTTAACACACATAAACACACACACAAGCAGGCATGCAGATTACACCTCACGCAAGCACCAATGGCACCTCTCCCACCCACAGCCCACACCCAACACAACCAAAAACACACCTCACACGTGCACCAATGGCACCCCTCCCCCTCACAGACAACTGAGCCCCCGAGTGCCCCGCAGCAGCTGCTGCCGCAACCCTATTAAACAAACACCGACGCGGGACCCCACTTTGTGCGGTTTTGCATATCTCACACACACCACAGCGGGCTTGCATGTTGGCCGCCACAGCTTTGCTTGAGGCGTGAGAGGCAAGGGCCTGTGTGTAGCCCTGTTGTGTGGCGTCCCCTGCTTTGACAAGGGCTGCTTGTGTTGCTTCCTGTGTGAAAAGAGAGGGGAGGAGGGGGGGGTTCAGTGGTGTGCATGGTGTATGGAGATGTGTGCATGATGTATGGAGATGGTGGGTATGGTGTTAAATTACACATGCATGTTACACGAACATAATACTACCCACACATACACACCCATCATGCACCTGCATGAATCCTCACACCTACACATACCTGCACGCCCTTATTAAACAATGACAACCCCCCCGTTTTGCGCCGTTGTAGTTTCTGTTGCCCCTCTATTTGCAAGTCATCCCGGAATCGCATAAACTCTCTCACAGCAGAGGGTGACAGCCAACGATAATGGCGATCTGCATAAAACACAGCCAACACCTTGAGGTGTGTGTGTGTGTGTGTGTGTGCGTGTGTGTGCGTGTGTGTGTGTGTGTACATGTATTGCACACACCTTGCGATGGCCACTGACTGTAGCAGTCGTGGCGTTTCCTGTAGGGACACCATGGGGCCCCGTTGCCGGCCCCCCCTCTGCAGCGCTGGCACCTGCTGCTGGTGGTACTGTTTTCTCAGCTGCTGTTGTGGATGTCACCCCCCCAGGCCCCTCCGCCACACCAGCAGGGCCCCCCCCTACACCGGCCCCTGTTTGTTGCTCCTGCGCAGGGGTTGCAGTTACGGGAGGCCCTCCCCCCGCATCCACAGAGGGGGACCCTATGCCCTGGGCCCCTGTTGTGGCGAGTTCCTTGTCAGGGGAAGGGGTCAGGGCCCCCCGTGGCGTAGGGGGGCTGGCTTGGTGGTGGTTGCTGCGGGGTGTCCATGCCAATATTTGCTCATAGGAAAGCTCTGTGTATGAAATGAAAGGGGATGGGTGGTGAAGCCACACCCACACACCCACCCACACACACAGTGGTGGGACTGTGTCATGGCTACAGCACTGTGTCATGCAGCTACATAGCAGCCATGCTTTTTGTGCATGTTTTCATGTTTAGCATGTGTGTGTATACAGTGTACTTGGTCACATCCGTTGCGCGAGAGACACACCACACCACATACTACACACACCACACCACACCACACACACCACACCACACACACCACACCACACACACCACACCACATACAACACACCCACACAACACCCCCACACACCTTGCAAGCACCCCTCTGGCAGTTGACGTCCCCTAGGTAAATCAAAGGGGTCTAGTAATTCAGCAGGCCACCACACATTCTTCTGTGGATGCATCGCCCAGACCACCTGTATGCATATAGAAGGAGTATACAGGAGTAGAGGGGGAATGGGAGTAGAGGGGGAATGGGTTTGGTGGGTATGTGTGTGTTGAGGTGTGTATCGAGGTGTGTGCATTGAGGTGTGTGCATTGAGGTGTGTGCATTGAGGTGTGTGTGGTGAGGTGTGTATTGAGGTGTGTGTCGAGGTGTATTGAGGTATATTTGTAAACTTGTATGTATGACAAACACACACACAGACACACACGCACATTCCCCACATGAACACAAACAAACAACCACAAATAGGAAACAACAACACAAAACACAACAAACAAACCACAACAAACCACAACCCACAACAACAACGCACCTTGCCCATGCTCTCCCTATCCTCCCCCCCCTCTAACCGCGTAATCCCAGTCACCTCCGCAGCCAACCGCACCCCGGCCCCCAGCACTTTTTCCACCGTGGCGTTGACCTCAAACCCATGTTCCCTCAACCTCTGCAAATACGTGTGCAGCATGTCTGACGCAGGACGCAACCCCACCCGTTGTATAAACTCACCCAGTGGGATTAGGGGTTTTATGACGGGGGCTTCACTGAGCCCATCTGCGGCATGGCGACCGATTCCTACTACATACCATGCTGCCCTGGGCCATGCGTCACGATGTGCTGAGGAGCGCTGTGTGAGGGTTTTGGGTGTATTGGGTGTGGGTGTTTTGGGTGTGGGTGTATTGGGTAGGAGGGGAGGGTGGGTGTGTATGAGGGGTGGAGGTGTGGGAGTGTGTGGGAGAGTGAGGGGATGGATAATATGGTTGTGGTGTTGTATTGAGACACACACATGTATATACGTACTCAACGCACAGAAAACCACACAAAACAAACAAAGCATCCAATATCAGGCATACACACACACCATACACACACACACCATACACACACCATTCTCTCTCACACACACACATACACACACCATACACACCTTGGGTGCTACAGAGGATGAGCGAGCAGTGACTATGTTGTCAATGAGAGCAACAGATGCACCAATAGTGACTGCCTTGACCTGTGAGTGTGATTGTAGTGTGTGTGTGAGTGTGTGATTGCAGTGTGTGTGTGTGTGTGAGATTGTATTGTGTGCATATATATGTGTGGGGTGGGGTGGGGGTGTATGTAGTACATGGTACACAAAACAACACACCAACAGCACACCTTGCCCAAGGCAGCATCCAACTGGGCCCCCTCTGCATCAACAGCTCCCCCCCCTGCCATTTCATGCTCTTGTGCAGATGCCCCCGACCCCCCCGCCACTCCAGGCCTTCCCACCGCACCACCCTCCTCACCATCCTCCTCCTCCTCCTCCCCACCATACATTTGCTGTACCTGGTCAGCATCAAGGGTACTGCGGTCAACGGTCAACGCATCTAGGGAATCATCAAAAAGTAATGAGCAGCTCTTACACCTGGGTGGGGAAGAAGGTGGGGTGGGAGAAAAGGTGGGGTGGGAGAAAAGGTGGGGTGGGAGAAAAGGTGGGGTGGGAGAAAAGGTGGGGTGGGAGAAAAGGTGGGGTGGGAGAAAAGGTGGGGTGGGAGAAAAGGTGGGGTGGGAAAGGTGATGGGGTGGTTTTGTGTAGAGAATGCATGTGTGCGTATGAAAGGTGTGTGTGTGTGTGTGTGTAATGCGAGGGTGCGTGATATTATTTACAACCATGTGCATATCATGACACCCATACACCAATAGACAGGAACACCATCCCCCCCCCTCCGTCACCCCCCCACCCACTCTCCCTCACAATACCTTGCATCCTTCAGTGCTTGATAATCAGGATCAAACTCAACCCCCAACTTCCTGTCTTTGGCACCCAACACATACTTGCGTGCATATGGTCGCATCAATCGCTCACCCAGCCATCGAGCCACATGCACCGTCACGGCATTGCCTGTGGGTGTGGGTGTGTGGGTGGGTGTGTGAACGTCTGGGTGTGGGTGGGTTGCACACTTGGTGTGCACGTATGATACCACCAAGACGTGATACAACACGCTACATGAATACATTCCCCCTCCACCACCGTATCACCCAACCACAACCCCTCACCACCAACCCCTCACCACCTACACACCAATCAGAGCCCAGCGTGCAGCATCTCTCCGTTCTATTTCTTGTGGCTTGTTACCCCAGTGGTGATTGGTGCGATGCCCATTGACACCTGGGTGTGTCATGTGTGGGTGTGTCTTGTATAGAGTGTGTGTAAAAAAAGCACATACATCTCATGTACACAGTGTGTGAAAAGGGTATATATATCTGTCATGGACACAATATGCATACACAGAGCACACACACACACCCCACACACCCCATGCACACCACACACCATGCACTCACATACACCTTGTTGCATGACTGGGTAGCATCCCTCACCCCACTCACCCCCCCACAATTACCTTGTTGCATGACTGGATAGCAAGCCTCAGTCCACCTGGGCTCAAACCCCTGCAGGCGCTCTGCATCTTCCGTCCGCAACATCCCCACATCCCCATTGGAGAGCAGCAGACACATGCGTTCATTGTTGGTGGTGAAGGTAGGTACCATATCCACCACTGCAGCACTCCTGGTATGTGGGGGTGCGTGTGCATGTGGTTGGGTGTGGGTGTGGGTGAGCGGGTGTGGGTGAGCGGGTGTGGGTGAGCGGGTGTGGGTGAGCGGGTGTGGGGGAGTGGATTGAGGGGTGGGGGGTTGATCGAGGGGTGTGTGAGTGTATGTATGCATGTGAGTGTTTGCCAAAAACACTTGAACACACAAAAAAAGGAAAAAAATACCATACACACACCGTGCATTGCCCAAGTCCAACGCAAAGGAGCAGTTGTGTGTCTGTGACGGGTCGGGGTCATGACACCTGTAACATGGCTTGCCCTCATACAGCTGCCTACATGCCCCTAGACATGTGCCTGGTTCCTGTGTGAGGGGAATGGGGATATATGTGTGCGGGAATAGGAATAGTACAGGTGTAGTGTATGTATAGTATAGGTATGTGTTTATTATTATGGTATATGTATCTATAGGTAGATGTAGCATAGATTCATTTGAACAATGGGTGTGGGAATAGGTATACGTGAACAATGTGCGAGGGGAATAGGTAAGTTACAGGTATCATAGGTATAGTGTATACTATTGTGTATATTTGAACAATGGGTGGGTGGTTCAGCCATGAATGTGGTCAGTCATGCGTGTGTACACCACCACCCCAGTCCCCCCCCCCCACCCCCCTCACCTGTGACAGCAACACGTCCCTCGCGTCCCCATGCATGGACGCCACAATAAACACCCGTCTTCTTCTATTGGGTACACCAAATGCAGCACTATTGACTACACGTTGTGCCCAGCTGTGGTACCCTAAGGCCTCCAGGCGTCCTGTGACATACTGCACCAGGGGGGGCTCCCCATGGGCCCTGTCGAGGAGGGCCTCCACCTGGGGGGGAATGATAATGATAATAATAACAATAATAAATAGTAGTAGAGTGTGTAGTGTAGTGTAATGTGTAGTGTGTAGTGTGTTGTAGAGTGGGTGGTGAAATGAAAGGGGTGGGTAGGTAGGGGAACGGTGTGCATGCACAACGCTGCAGCCATACTATACTTACAACCGCATACACCCAACAACCCCGTACACCCAACAACCTCAGACATACATTTTCCAGCAGCACCCAGGGTATGGGTCTATGATCAGCCTTGGCCCTCTCCAATAGCCTAAACACATGCGATACAAGACGAGTACTCTGTGTATGTGGGAGGTCGGTATTATACGAGGCAGGTATTGTACGAGGCAGGTATTTTATGAGCTAGTTATAATATGAAGCACCTATACTTCATCATCACTTATTGTCCATCATGCACCACTGTACACATCATCGTGTACATCATCCTGTACATCATCCACCGCACATGCACAACCCACACATGCGCACCTGCCCCTGAAGACCAGCACGCAATCCTGCACGACTCACATCAATGCAGGGAAACCCAGCAGTAAGTAACTCAGTTTCCTGTTTGTGTACATGTATGCAACATATGTATGTAACCAACCACAAGCTGAGCATGTCCACCATGATCACGCAACGCACCAATCATCACCATCACCGTACCGGTGGCAGGCTCTGCAGGGAAGCAACATCAGGCACTAGCAGCACGCTGGGCCAGTGCTTGCGCAACACCTGTTGTGCGCCTGGATCAACTTCACATTGCAAAATCACTTCGTGGCCGGCCTGTGGGGGTGATGGACAACACATGCGCGATCAACACAGCTGCATGCACACCAACCACCTTGCAGGTGGCCCCTGTGCATCCCACGTCCTATGCATTGCACATCCTACCTGTTCCAAACCAAGGTCGAGACCGCCACAGCCAGTAAACAGGCTAGCAAACTTCATCACGATGACACGTGCAAGTCACAAATGTTGTTGTCTGATGTCTCGTTTTTTGCAGTGAGCAAGCGTCCTATGTAGAGCGTCCTATGTGTGACATGTTGTTGTGATGTCTCAAGGGGCTTGTGAGAGTCTGGCCGCATGTGCATGGGGCGATCCAAAGCTATGCTTGCGTACTTGTGTAGTAAATCGTTCTTCAATGAGAGTCCACAAGCACACGCAGATTGCTACGCCAATGCATCAGCCATTTCGGAACCCGCCAAAACTCTGGGAGAACAAGGGTTGATCCAGGGGGTGCTGATCCGGGTAGCGTCTTGCGAGCGTGGATGCGAATTGAGGGATAAAAGTATCAGTAGCGGTTACAGCAGATGCATGTGGGTGTATGCGGCATTGCGCGCAATATATGGGAGTCGGAAAAAGGGTGGGTGGTGGGTGGAGAGGACGCTCCCGACTGTGTTTCACTCACTGTGTTACTAGAATGGGTAGTGTTCAGCAGCAATCAACAGCACCAGGGACGTCCATCCCGTAAAGGGCTTGGAAAACTGGCCCTTGCCTGTTTCATCATTGTAATTTTCCCACAAATACCCTGTTTGTTCATACTGGGTCATCACATTGGTCAGCAGGTTGTTTCGCAGCTCCACGTATATACCTGTGTTTGTTTGTGTGTGGGGGGTCAAAAGTGTATGTATAAGAGTATATATGTGTGTCAAAAGTGTCTGTATAAGAGTATACGTGTCACAGATATGTGTGTGTATAAGATGTGTATAAGAGTATGTACGTGCACATGTGTGCATGTGCACGTGTGCACCGTATCCCACATCCCAACACTATCCACCCCCCCCCCAACCACAACACACCATGCGCCTGTGTCCTATATGGCCCATCCACACTGCCATAATGATACAATGCTGCACATGCAAGATAGTTAATATTCATCCATATAGGGCCCCTCCAATAGGGGGGGTCGTGTTCCGTGTTGCGCGCATGATACAGGGAAGCAGACTTAGAGAGGGATCGCAGGCCATAGTCACTCCATATGTGTGCAGGATTTCGTAAGTGGGTGAGGGTGGATCCCAGCTGGGGGGCGTCGGGGGGGATGAGACGTAAGAGGAGGGGGAAGAGGGAAACATACCTGTGGGGGAGGGGGGTATTGGGGGAGCAAGGGTTGCAACGTATGCAATTGTTGGTGGTGGTGTATAAGATAGTGGGAAAGAAATACACAAAAGATACTTGTGTGATCCACTGACATCCCCGTTAAAACAACCACCCACCAAAAACACCCCACCCACCACACCCAACCCCAAACATCCATACCCAAACTGTGGTACAAACCCCAATTTCGGCTTCTTCTTCACCACCCGCTGCATCTCCCCCAACATGGGTTGCCCCGTCTGTGGGTGGGTCACTATTACTCGCTCCAGGGTAACCCCTTCAGAGTGGCGGCCATAGTCCAGGTACATTTTTCTCGTATCATCCCAGTGTAGTTTGTTGAGGAGGTCAAAGTCTAACAGCGGTTCTGCTAGTGCTTGTAATTCTGCGACCTGTGTTGTGGGGGGGTGGGGTGGGGGGGTATTGCGTGGTGGGCATAGTGAAGAAATATGAGGGGGGGAGGGTTGCCAATTGATGAAAAGGGTGTGAAGAAATACAAGGGGATTCCGCAGGAAAAACGTAATCAATGGGAATAGCAGGACACCATGTACACCACCCACCCACCCACACGCGCTTTCACTACACCACACGCCCACACATCCACCCACACACCCCTTCACTACACCCCCCCCCCCTTCTCACACACCTCTTCAGCATTCCACCCAATGGTAGCACCAATGGTAGCAACTGTTCTCACTGCCACTGCCATCCAACATCGTAGGTCAAGGTGACGCTCTATGTCAGACGGGTGAGATGCCCTGGGATAGTCATCCAACCCTATGAATAGGTGTGGGGGTGGGGGTGAGAAAGTGTGTGAGGGGTGAGGTGTAGGGTGTTGTGCAAGGGTGGGTGACAAGCAGGGTTTTGCACACCCACATGTGTTTCATACACATACATTCACCAGCATACATACATACATACATTCACACACACGTCACCCATCACACCAATACGCACCAGAAGCAAGTGTTTTGGGGTTGAGTTCATTCTTACTACTTGTATCACGCCCATGCCACCTGTATGCTCCTTTCACTGGACCTACTTGTGTGCGATGATACCACAACACCCATGCCTTGAGACGGGGGAATGCTGTTGTGTGGGGGAGAGGAGGAGGAGAGTGTATTGGGTGGGGGTGATACAAGTGGGTGGGGATGATTGATTACCATGCATACACCATAATACACACACATCCATACAGCACAAAGACAACCCACACAGCCCACACAATCCATACAACCCACACCACAAAACCACACCTACACACACGTGCAGTCAAAAACTACCCCACCCCCCACCCCCCCACCCCCCCACACCTGCAGTCAAAAATTCTCCAGCATGCCACTGTGGGCTCCCCCGTGGCATGTCCATGCGTTTCACAAATTCTTTGACCACGTTGGTGACGTTGACCAGGGGCAGAAACAGGGTTGGTGGGTTGGCATGGGTAGGGTTTTGTACAACAAACTCGGCAGGAACTCTGTTGTTGTTGTTGAGAGGGATGGTTGATAATGTGAGAGGGGTGAATGATGATGTGAGAGGGTGATTGATGATGTGCCCACCCAACCACACGTGTGCCGACACCCCCCATCCCCTCTCACCTACCAAGCCTCTGCCTCTACACCTCCACCCAACACCCAACACACACACAATCTCCCAATCCAGTAAATTAAAAAACACCCCTGTTTTAAAAAAAAAACTTTTAAAAAACAATCAAACACCATTCCCCCCCCCCCCCCCCCCCAAAAAAAAAAACACCTACCGAGCCTCTGCCTCCCCCCCCAGTATCTGCTCCCTAGGAATCCACCCCTCTGCAGTCATCAAATCCAACCAATGAGCAATCACATCCCTCCCCACCAGGGGGCTCCACTGGTGTGTGATGAGCAGGTGAAAGCCCTCATCCCAGAGAAAACCCCGAGGGAAAAAGGAACGACTGGGGACGGAGGTGAACAGACCAGTGGCCTGGTGTGTGTGTGGGGGAGTGGGGAGTGGGTGGGGAGTGTGGGGAGTGTGTGTGGGGGGGAATGTGGGGAGTGGGGAGTTGAGGAGTTGTGTGGAGGGGGGGGGGGGAGGTGTGTGTGTGTGTGTATGTGTGGTAGTGTACTCCTTGGTATTGTTGTTGTCTTGTTGTGTTATTGTGTGGCAGTGTATTGTTGTTTGCTGGGTATGTGTAAGGGTGCACACAAAACACCCACCCACCCACCCACCCACCCACACATACACATACACACAAACACCATACAAACACACCTTGAGTTGTCCTTGTGCCATTACACCTCCACCCTTGTCATACAAAACTTTACTTGACCCATAAAAAAAACCCATACCCCCCAGCATGTTGGCGAGAGCAGCTTGCATTACTTTATGTGTGCCGGGTGGGAGCGTGGTGGTGGTGTCTGTGGTGTGGGATGGAGAGGTGGGATGGGAATGTTAAGAGGGCGGGAGGGTGCATGTGTGGGGGGGGGGATGTGGGGGGGGGGGGGGTATGTGGGGGTGGCAGGGTG
>VFQP010001060.1_pt1 | contig 41039 bp, 40 predicted proteins | sample 3512351 | NCBI WGS metagenome assembly VFQP01 (sample SAMN10412372, study PRJNA504923) | tailings metagenome | isolation source: Relicate 1 Philex TSF1 revegetated site | place: Philippines: Tuba, Benguet | collected 2017-08-29
CCTTGTGCAGAAAGATGAGGTGCGAGGACACCTCGCGCGCGAAGCCCATCTCGTGCGTCACCACCACCATGGTGCGGCCTTCCTCGGCCAGCAGCTTCATTACGCGCAGCACCTCGCCCACCAGTTCGGGGTCGAGTGCGGAGGTGGGTTCGTCGAACAGCATCACGGCCGGCTCCACCGCCAGCGCGCGCGCGATGGCCACGCGCTGCTGCTGGCCGCCGCTCATGTGCGCGGGGTAGCGGTCTTCAACACCTTGCAGGCCCACGCGCTCCAGGTACTTGCGCGCCGTCTGCACCGCCTGATCGCGCGGCACGCCCAGCACATGCACCGGCGCTTCAATGATGTTCTGCAGCACCGTCATGTGGGCCCACAGGTTGAAGTGCTGGAACACCATGGCCAGGCGGGTGCGCAGGCGCTGCAGCTGCGCTGCGTCCACCGCCTGCAGTTCGCCGTGCTTGTCGGCCTTGAGCCGCAGCTCCTCGCCTCCGAGCACGATACGCCCGGCATTGGGTTTTTCCAGCAGGTTGATGCAACGCAGCAGCGTGCTCTTGCCCGAGCCGGAACTGCCGATGAGGCTGATCACGTCGCCGGCGCGGGCCTCCAGCGAGACGCCCTTGAGCACTTCGTTCTGACCGAAGCGTTTGTGAATGTCGTGCACCGACAGCAGCGGCACGACCTGGGATGCGGGGGAGGGCGATGCAGTGGCGTTCATGGAGGGAGGGATTCAGGCACCGAGCAGGGGTCCGGTGCGGTAGGGCTTGGCACCGGCGATCTTGCCGATCTCGCCGCCCGCGACACAGTAGCGTTCGCCCACGGTGGCATAGAGCATGCCAGCCACACCGGCACAGACGCGGTGCACGCGCGACGCGCCGGGTGCGGTGGGGTCGATGACTTCGGCCACCAGATCACCGACGGCCAGCACATCACCCGGGCTGGCACGAAACACCACCACGCCCGGCACCGGGCTGTGCAGCGTTTCGGAGCCGGCCAGTGGCGTAGCCTGGCAGCTGGGCGCGGGGATCGAGGGGGCGGGGGCGTCGAGTACCCGCAGATGTGCCAGGTAGGCGAGGATGGCCGCCGCGTCGTGCTGCGCGTGCTCGTGCGCCACGTCGAGCTCACCCCGGAACTCCAGCGTGGTGCTGGCGCAGCCCTGGGGCAGGGGATGGGCAACGCCGGCCGCCTTGAGACGGTCGGCCAGTTGCCACCACAGACCCGAGAGACATTCGTCGAACGGGCCACCGCCCGAATCGCGCGCCAGCAGCACCGCCTTGCAGCCCAGCAACCAGGCCAGTGGTTCCAGCGGCGCCCAACACGCTTCCTCGGCGTACATGTGCAGCACGGCCTCCCAGTCGCAGTGCATGTCGAGCACCACGTCGGCGTCGTGCGACAGCAGCAATAGTTGCCGGCGCAGGCTCTGCAACTCGGTGTCGGGGGTCCAGGCCTGCAACCAGCTGGCCACCGCCTGGCGCACCAGTGCCACATTGGCGGCGCCATCGGGGCCCATGCGATCGCGGACATGTTCGAACACCGCAGCCGCCAGGTCGGGGTAGTGGCGGTTGAAGTTCTGCGCTGTCTCGAATTCGAATCGGCCCATGGCCTTGTGGTCGAGTCGCTGCGACAGCCCGATGGGGTTGGCGGCCGGTACCAGCACCACATGGCCTCGCAGGCGGCCTTCGTGCTCGGCCTGTTCGAGCGCGGGCCGCAGGTGATGGGCCACCAGCATGCCGGGCAGCTCCTCGGCGTGCAGGCTCGCCTGCAGGTAAACCTTGGGGCGGGCAGCCGGGTCGCCGTACTGGAACGACACCAGTGTCCTCTGGTGACCCAGACTGGGACTCAGCAAGGGATGCTCTGTGCGGACCATGGGGACGACCTTCAGTGCGTGCGTGGCGCCAGGTGCGCCAGCAGGCGGCGTTCACCCAGCTTGAACAAACCCACCAGACTGAAGGTGATGGTGAGGTAAATGCCCGCCGCGAAGATGTAGGCCTCGAACGGCAGGTAGAAATCGGAGTAGATGCGGCTGGCGGCGGCGGTGATGTCGAGCATGGCGGGCACCGCGCTGGCCAGACTCGTGCTGTGCAGCATCATCACCACCTCGTTGCTGTAGGCGGGCAGGGTGCGACGCATGGCGCTGGGCAGCACGATGCGGCGCAGTGCCAGCCAGCGGCCCATGCCCATGGCCTGCGCAGCCTCGATCTCGCCGGCCGATGTTTCGCGGATGGCGCCCGCCAGCATCTCGGCCGTGTAGCCCGCGGTGTTGAGCGTGAAGGCCAGCACGATGCAGAAGAAGGCGTCCTTGAACAGCGTCCAGGGCCAGATCGCGTCCCAGCGCGACTGGATCCATTCGAGCTGCGCCAGACCGTAGTAAATCAGGTAGACCTGAATCAACAGCGGCGTGCCGCGGATGACGTAGGTGTAGGCCCCAACCAGCCAACGCAGCGGCCGCGGGCCCTGCGTGAGTGCCACCGCAAATACCAGCGCCAGCACGGCACCAATGGCGAGCGAGGACAGCAACAGGCTCAAGGTGGTGAGCGCGCCTTGCGCGTACATCGCCAGGTGCTTGGCTTGAAAGATGATGTCCCAGCGCATGGTCTTGGGGCCCTAAACAGCGCCGCGCTTGACGCCCAGGCTGAAACGCCGATCGACCCAGCGCAGCACCCACAGCGAGACCGACGTGTAGACCAGGAACAGGGCGGCCGCGAACAGGAAGAAGGTGAACGGCTCGCGCGTGGCCGAGCTGGCTTGCTTGGCCAGGTAGGTCATCTCGTGCAGGCCGATCAGGCTCACCAGCGCGGTGGTCTTGATCAGCACCAGCCAGTTGTTGGTGAAACCCGGGATGGCGTAACGCACCATCTGCGGCAGCGTGATGCGGATGAAGGTGCGCAGGCGTCCCATGCCAAAGGCCCAGGCCGCTTCCATCTGCCCACGGGGAATGGCCAGGATGGCGCCGCGGAAGGTCTCCGTCATGTAGGCGCCGTAGATGAAACCGATGGTGAGCACACCGGCGAGGAAAGGGTTGATGTCCACGCTACGACGGCTGCCGAAGGCCTCGAGCAGGTGATTGAGGCCGATGGTGCCGCCATAGAAAATGAGCAGCATGAGCACCAGCTCGGGCACACCACGCACCACGGTGGTGTAAACGGTGGCCAGAACCACCAGCGGTGGGCGGCCCGAGAGCTTGGCCGCCGCACCCGCAAGACCCAGCATGATGGCCACCACAAGTGACGCGAGCGAGACGCCCACCGTGAGGAGGGCGCCTTGCAGGATCAGCAGGTAGTAGCCGGTCAAACCGCGCTCGGCTTACTTGCCGTAGACGTCGAAGTCGAAGTACTTCTTGGCGACGGTCTCGTAGACGCCGTTGCTGCGGATCGCCTTGATGGCGGCATTCAGCGTGTCCTTGAGCTCGGTTTCGCCCTTGCGCAGCGCCACGCCCACGCCAGTACCGAAATATTTGGGCTCGTCGAGGGCCGGACCAACGAGGATGTAATCCTTGCCTTCGGGTTTGCTCAGGAACCCGCCGGTGACTTCCACCTGATCGGCCACCGTGCCATCCAGGCGACCGGACTTGATGTCCAGGTAGACCTGGTCTTGCGCTTCGTAGGGCACCACGTTCACGCCCGCGGGCTTGAGTTCACCCATGGCGTACTTTTCCTGGGTGCTGCCCTTGAGCACGCCGATCTTTTTGCCCTTGAGGGAAGCCGGGTCGGTGAAGGCGGTGCCGTTCTTGACGACGATGCGGCTGGGCGTGTTGTAGTACTTGTCCGTGAAGTCGACGACCTGCAGGCGCTCTTCGGTGATCGACATGGAGCTGATGATCACGTCGTACTTCTTGGCTTGCAGACCGGGGATCATGCTGTCCCAGACCTGCTCGACGTACACGCACTTGCGCTTGATCTCGTTGCACAGGGCTTCGGCGATGTCCACGTCGAAGCCGGTCGGCTTGCCGTCCGGCGTTTTGAAGGTGAAAGGCTCGTAAGCCGGGTCGATGGCAACCTTGAGCTCGGGCAGCTCGGGCGCGGGTGCCGGCGCGGGGGCAGCGGCCGGTGCTGGTGCGGATGCCGCCGGTGCGGCTTCTTCTTTCTTGCCGCACGCTGCCAGGGTGGCGACGGCGATGAGGGTGGCGGTCAGAATGACGTGCTTCATGACGATGGTCCGTTGGTGGTGCAATCGCACCGGTGTGTGAGAGCTGGCGATTGTAGGTCTGGGGTCGATGCCTTCCTGCGGTGCATGGCTGGTGTTTCCACCGAGCGTGAACGGACAGAAGTGGCACCGTCCCGCACGCAGGTTTCGAGCCAGTTCTGACAATTGTCTTATTAACATAATATACATCGTAGAAACTCAAGAATACAAAGGAACCGTTCCGTCGCGGACCGTTACCCAAGCCATGTCCGCCAACCTTCAACGCCGACCCGCTTGCCCACCATGAATCCGGATGCCATCGAGCCATGCCTGCAGGCAGCCGCCGAACAATCGTCGGTCTGGGCCTTGATCCGCGAGACCGACAAACCCGCATGGGTGCTGGTTCTGGCCGACGAAACCCTGGTCGATATCGCTTGTGACGAACGCGGCGAACACGTGGTTTTGCGCGCCGAGCTCGGCTTGGTCCCCGACGCCGAGCAACGCGCTGCGATCAACGACCTCGTGCTGCGGTGCACGGGCGTTCTGCCGATGCCCACGATCTGCCTGGGCCCGGACAACCGCTACGAAACGCTCAGCCACTGGCGCATTGACCTCAATGACGCGCGCGGATTGGCTGAAATGTTCGAAGAAGTCAGTGCCCAGGTGAAGCTTTGGCGTGAGGTGGTGGCGAAACCGTTGGCCAATGCGAGCATGCCGTTGTCACCCGTCTCCGCCACCGAACACGCGCCAGCCTTTGGCGCATTCGCATGACAGACCCTTAACCCATCGCACCCGAAGAACCCCATGCGCCCCTCCCTTCCAATTACCCACCGGTCGTTCACGGCAGTTCCCACCTCGACGGTCTCCGCTTCAACAAAGACCGCGATCTCGCTGCCACCGGGCTTTCAGGCCCTGCACACCAAAGGCGGGCTCTCCGCCAGCGTGATGCAGCGTCTGGCAGAACGGCAGACCCGCCCCGCGGGCGATCAGCGGCGCGCCGATGCCCAGGGGATGCTCGAGGACTTCCTGGCTGCTCCGCGCAGCGCTGCCACCGCCGGTGGTGCCATGCGCGTCTGACGGCGACGACCTCGGAACCGGAAAAAAGCCCCGGTCGGGTCTTCCCGCCGGGGCTTTTCATCGGGCCATGTCTGCCAGTCAGTCTTCCACGAAGGCTTCTTGCCGTTTCTTCTTCACCGCTGGTAGCAGCACGATCACCAGCAACAGCAACGCGGCCACCAACAGCGAGGCCGAAATCGGACGCGTGATGAACACCGACCAGTCGCCGCGCGAGATCAGCAGCGCGCGCCGCAGGTACTCTTCCATCATCGGGCCCAGGATCAACCCCAGCAGCAGCGGCGCAGGTTCGCAGCCGAGCTTGATGAAGATGTAGCCGATCAGGCCGAACAGCGCCACCATCCAGATGTCGAAGTTGTTGTTGTTGGTGGAGTAAACGCCGATGGCGCAGAACAGCACAATGGCCGGGTAAAGCCACTTGTAGGGCACCGTCAGCAGCTTGATCCACATGCCGATCAGGGGCAGGTTCAGGATGATCAGCATGGCGTTGCCGATCCACATCGAGGCAATCAGGCCCCAGAACAGATCCGGGTTGCTGGTCATCACCTGCGGGCCGGGCTGGATGTTGTGGATCGTCATGGCGCCCACCATCAGCGCCATCACCGCGTTAGGCGGAATGCCCAGCGTGAGCAGCGGAATGAACGAGGTCTGTGAGCCGGCGTTGTTGGCCGACTCGGGCGCCGCCACACCGCGGATGTTGCCTTGTCCGAACGGCACCTCACCGGGCTTGAGCTTGGTCTTTTTCTCGATCGTGTAGGCCGCAAACGACGACAGCAGCGCGCCACCGCCGGGCAGGATGCCCAGCGCCGAACCCAGGGCGGTGCCGCGGATCATGGCCGGGAACATGCGCTTGAAGTCCTCCGCGGTGGGCATGATGCCCGTGACCTTGCCGGTGAACACCTCTCGCTTGGATTCGTCGTGGGCCAGGTTGCTGATGATCTCGCCGTAACCGAAGATGCCCATGGCGATCACCACGAAGCTGATGCCATCGGTGAGTTCGGGCACGTCGAACGTGAAGCGCGCGACACCGGAGTTGATGTCCGTGCCCACGAGGCCGATCAGCAGGCCGAGCACGATCATGGCGAGCGCCTTGATGAGCGAGCCTGAAGCCAGCACCACCGCGCCGATGAGGCCCAGCACCATCAGCGCAAAGTACTCGGCCGGACCAAAACTCAGCGCCACCTCGGTGAGGGGCGGCGCAAAAGCGGCCAGCACCAGGGTGCCGACGCAGCCCGCAAAGAAGGAGCCAATGCCGGCTGCAGCCAGCGCTGGCCCCGCCCTGCCCTTGCGAGCCATCTGGTAGCCATCGATGACGGTCACGACCGACGACGATTCACCGGGCAGGTTCACCAGGATGGCGGTGGTGGAGCCGCCGTACTGTGCGCCGTAGTAGATACCGGCCAGCATGATGAGCGCGGACACCGGCTCCAGGCCGTAGGTGACCGGCAACAGCATGGCGATGGTGGCCAGCGGCCCCAGGCCGGGCAGCACGCCGATGAGAGTGCCCAGCAGGCAGCCGACGAAGGCGTACAACAGGTTCTGGCCGGTGAAGGCCACGCTGAAACCCAGCGACAGGTGTTCGATCAGTTCCATGTTCTTGTCTCCAGGATCAGGCCGTCAGGAACCACGGCAAGACCGGGAACTGAAGATTGAGGGCATAGACGAAGGCAAAGTAGCTCCCGATGGCCAGCACCGTGGCCAGCACGAGCGACTCCTTTAGCTTGTGGCCCGGGCGCGCGTAGCCGGCGATGATGATCAGGGCATAGAGCGCCACGATCAGGCCGAAGGCCGGAATGCGCAGTGCCGGCACCCCCACCAGCAGCACGCCGAAAGCCAGATTGGCCGCCAGGATGAACACCAGCGGGCGCCAGGCGATTTCACCAATTTTCTCCTCGGCCACCCCGCGCCCGAACGACTGCAGCGTGACGATCACGCCTAGGACGGCCAGCAAGATGCCCAGCAGGAGCGGGAAGTATCCGGGGCCCATGCGGGCCGCCCCGCCGATGTCGAAATTGGTGGCGCCCACCGCAAAGGCGGTGCCCACAGCGGTGAACATGAGGCCGGACAGGAAGTCCTTCTGGCTTCTGGCTTTCACGACGTCTCCTCGGGGATGCAAAGCCCCGCATTGTGGCGCTGCGCCTGGCGTGCGGTCATGTGGGATTCACCTACGCCGTTGCTTACCAGCGTCCGCGTGGCTGACGCGCACGAACGGCGGCGGCGATGGCCTCGGCCGCGTCGGCGCGGTTGGCCCGGCGCGCGAAGTCGATGGCGCTCAGGCCCTGCTCGTTCTTGATCAAGGGGTCAGCCCCCTCCTCCAGCAGCAGCTGCACCACACGCGGGTGGCCGTAGTGCGCCGCCATCATGAGCGGCGTGCTGCGGTTGGGCGACTCGGCGTCGATGTAGGCATGGTGCTCGAGCAGCAGGCGCACCACGGCGATGCTGCCCTCACCCGGATGGGTGGTGGCGTAGTGCAGCGGTGCCCAGCCAGGTTTGTTCACTTCGGCCCGGCGTTCGATCAGTCGGCGCACCAGGTCGACCTTGCCCTTGAGCGCGGCCATCATCAGCGGCGACTCGCCCTTGGCGTTGCGATATTCGACCTGCACACGCTCCTGCGCGAGCAGGTACACGGCTGCGCGGTCGGCCTCGTCGCGCAAGGCCAGGTAGAGCGGATGCTGGCCCGCCGGATCCAGCGTGTTGAGGTCAAAGCCGCGCGCAGCCAGCGCCTGCAGGGCGGCCACGTCGTCGCGCTTGATGGCGGCGAAAAAGTCGACGTACGAATCGGCCCACACCAAAGGGCTCAGCACCAAACCGAAAATGCCTTTTAAAACAATGCGTTTTTTCATTGATTTCAAGTAATTTATGAGGTCAATGCGCCGCGGGCGCCACCGCCACCCGGCTGAACAGCCGCAGGAAATTGGCGCTGGACACCTCGGCAATGGTCTCCAGGCTGACGCCGTGCAACGCCGCCACCTGCTGCGCGACATGGGGCACCAACGCCGGCGTGTTGACCTTCCCGCGGTACGGCACCGGCGCCAGGTAAGGGCTGTCGGTCTCGATCAGCAAGCGGTCCAGTGGCACCAGCCGCGCGGTTTCCCGCAGATCGACCGCGTTGCGGAAGGTCAGGATGCCCGAGAACGAGATGTAGAAGCCCAGGTCCAGCGCAGCCCGCGCCACATCGGCGCTTTCGGTGAAGCAGTGAAAGACGCCGCGGGCCGGCGAGTCACCACCGCCAAAGCCGCCCTCCTCGCGCAGGATGGCCAAGGTGTCATCAGAGGCTGAGCGGGTGTGGATCACGAGCGGCAGATCGGTCTGGCGGGCGGCGCGAATGTGCACCCGGAAACGCTCGCGCTGCCACGCCATGTCGGCCACCGTGCGGCCGTTGAGCCGGTAGTAGTCGAGCCCGGTCTCGCCGATGCCCACCACACGGGGGCGGCTGGCTCCGGCCAACAGATCTTGCAAGGTCGGCTCTTGCACGTCTTCGTTGTCGGGGTGCACCCCCACGGTGGCCCACAGCTGCGGGTGGGCCGTGGCCAGTTCGTGCACGGTGTCGAACTCTTCCAGCGTGGTGCAGATGCACAGTGCGCGCTCGACGCGCGACTGCGCCATCGCTTCGAGGATGGCGGGCAACTGCTCGCGCAGTTCCGGAAAGCTCAGGTGGCAATGCGAATCGGTGAACATTCCTCGATGATCCATGAAAAACGCCTCGCGGCCCGGGGGCGGCAAGGCGTGGCGGTACGGACCGGTGGCCGGGTCAGAGGGTCTGGGTCTGTCGGTCCGAGGACAGGTTGGCGCCCAGCGTTTCTTCGATCTTGAGCTTGAGCTGGCGGGATTTCTCGTCCGATGGGAAGCGGATGCCAACGCCCTGTGTGCGACCACCCTGGGCCTTGGGTGGGGTCACCCAGGCCACTTTGCCGGCCACCGGGTAGCGCTGCGGATCGTCGGGCAGGCTCAGCAGCACGTAGACATCGTCGCCCAGGCGGTAATCGCGCGATGACGGGATGAAGATGCCTCCCTCGGCGAACAAGGGGATATAGGCCGCGTACAGCGCAGCCTTTTCCTTGATCGAGAGCTGGATCACGCTGGGCCGGGCCGCAGCGGTGCTCGGGTTGGTACTCATGGGGTCGAGTTTAAGGTCCATCACGGCTCGGGAAAGGCGGATTCAAGCCACACCTTGGGGTCTTGTTCCGGCATTGGGTCACGATCGGACACGATTCAGCGACGGGCGGCACCCAGGGCCTCCCGGGCGCGCGCTGCCCAGGCTTCTTGCAGCAGGCCAGCCTGAAACGGGTGCTCCACACTTCGCGCCGCCAGCGCCAGTTCGCGCGACCACAGCGCCAGCACGCGCCAGGGTGGCGGAGGCGGCAGTTGATCCTGGGGAAAGAAGCGCGAGGGCGCGCCAGCCGCACGGGCCATGAGGTCGTGGCAAAGCTTCTGCAACACATCAAGCTGGGTGGCCGGTGGCTGCTCGGCCAGCGCGCTCCAGTCGCCGCGCGCCAGGGCCTGGGGCAGCTTGACCCACTGCTCCGGCGTCAGCCCACTGCGCGACAACGCCAAAGCCATGTCGGGGCGGCCACCCGAGGCGTGCCACCACGCCAGCGCGGCCGACAGGTTCATGTCGCCCTGCGCCTGCAGCCAGGCCATGCCCTCCTCGGGCTGCGGCCAGGCCAGTTGCACGGTCTGACAGCGGCTGCGGATGGTGGGCAACAGCTGGTGCGCGGCCTCGGTGGCGAGCACAAAACGCACGCTTGGCGCTGGCTCTTCGAGCGTCTTGAGCAGCGTGTTGGCGGCCTCCACGTTCAGGCGATCGGCCGGGTAGACCATCACCACCTTCTGCCCGCCGCGCGCGCTGGTGGTCTGTGTGAAAGCGACGGCCTGGCGCGCCGCTTCCACACGGATGAAGCGACTGGGCTTGCGCTTTTTCTCGTCGATTTCGCGCTGGTCGCTCTCGTCGATCGGCCAGCCCAGGGTCATGCACAGGGTTTCAGGCATGAGCACGCACAGGTCGGCGTGGGTGCGCACGTCGATGGCGTGACAACTTGTGCAATCGCCGCAGGCACCGTTCGCCGTCGGCCGTTCGCACAGCCAGGCCCGGGCCATGGCGAGCGCCAGTTCGTACTGGCCCAGACCCGACGGGCCTGCCAGCAGCACCGCGTGTCCGCGCTGGGCAAGCACCGCTTGCAACTGGCGTTGCAGCCAGGGGGCAAGGGGCTGGAGGCTCATGAGGCGGGCAGCCAGCCGCGTTGGACAAAGGCGCGCCGTACGTCTGCGGCCACCGCGTCGCGCGGCTGGTCGGCGTTGATACGGGCAAAGCGCTGAGGCGCCTGCGCTGCGCGCGCCGCATAGCCCTCGGCAACCCGCTGGAAGAAGGCTTGCGGTTGCGACTCGAAGCGGTCGGGCACGCGCGCCGAAGCCAGCCGCTCGGCCGCAACGGCGGCAGGCAGGTCGAACCACACCGTGAGATCGGGTTGGCGCACACGGGCTTGCGCGTCGCTCTGGACCCACCTTTCCAGCTGCTCCAGCACCGCCAGATCGAAGCCCCGGCCGTGGCCCTGGTAGGCGAAGGTGGCGTCGGTGAAACGGTCGCACAACACCACGGCACCGTCTGCCAGCGCGGGTTCGATCACCTGAGCGAGGTGGTCGCGCCGCGCGGCGAACACCAGCAGCGATTCGCACAGCGGGTCCATCGGGTCGTTGAGCACCAGCTCGCGCAGTTTTTCGGCCAGCGCGGTGCCACCGGGCTCGCGCGTGAGAACCACGCGCCGGCCGGTGGCTTCGAACGCGTGCGCGACAGCGGCGATGTGCGTGGACTTCCCCGCGCCATCGATGCCTTCGAAAGTGACGAACAGACCGGCAGTGGGGGACATGCGGTTCAGCGGCCCAGCTGGAAGCGGCGCACGGCCGCGTTGTGTTCGTCCAGCGTGGCACTGAACTGGCTGGTTCCGTCACCGCGCGCGACGAAATACATGGCGTTGGTTCTGGCCGGTTGAACGGCCGCCAGCAACGAGGCCATGCCAGGCAGCGAAATCGGTGTCGGCGGTAAGCCGGCGCGGATGTAGGTGTTGTAGGGGGTGTCGGTGGTCAGGTCGACGCGGCGAAGGTTGCCGTCGAACTTGTCGCCCAGGCCATAGATGACAGTCGGGTCGGTCTGCAGGCGCATGCCGATGCGTAGCCGGTTCGTGAACACGCCTGCCACGCGGCCCCGGTCGCTGTCGCGCCCGGTTTCCTTTTCGACGATGCTGGCCAGGATGAGCGCTTCTTCGGGCGTTTGCAGCGGTATGGAGGGATCGCGCTGCTCCCAGGCCTGGGCCAGCCGTTGTTCCATCGCGCGCGCGGCCTGGCGCAGCACGCTCGACGCGCTGGCATTCTTGACGACGCGGTAGGTGTCGGGGAAGAAGCGGCCTTCCGGATGTACGCCAGCCATGCCCAGACGCTCCATCACCTGCTCGATGCTCAGGCCATCGAGATCCTGAGTGAGGTGGGGCATGGCGCGCAGCGCGTCGATGGCCTGGCGCGCGGTAAGGCCCTCCACGATCTGCACACTCAGCAGCGCCTGCTCACCGCGCACCAGCTTGCCCAGCAAGCTGCGCGGCGTGGTGCCGGGGGCGATCTCGTACACGCCGGCCTTGATGCCGCGGGACTCACCTGAAAGCCGGAACCACGCGAACAGCAGTTCCGGTGAAACATCAACGCCGGCAGCGGCAATGCGGTTGGCTGCCGCGCGGGCCGAACTGCCGGGCGGGATCTCGAACGTCAGCGGTGCCTGCTCGCTCGCCGTGGCGGGCAGCGTCAGCGGGTTGTGGACCCACCAATGCCCCACCATGTAGGCGATGGCGCCAAGCAGCAGCGGATAAACCACGAGGAGTCGGATAACGCGCATCGAGAACTTGTTGTCGTCAGGGAGAAAGCACCGGTCCGCAACGGTGCTCGGGGTGCGTCATGATAATTCGCAGGTACTTTCAGACTTTGGCCGCGACCCGCCTTCGGTCTCGGGCCGAACACCCCTCATCGACCGCATGACCACCCATCCCGTTTCCAGCACCACTCACGATCTGCACGGCGTTTGCGCCCTGCCGGCGCTCGGCGTGATCGCCGCCGATGGCGAGGACGCCGTCAAGTTCCTACAGGGCCAGCTCACGCAGGACGTCGCCCTCATGGGCGCCCGGCAAGCGCACCTGGCCGCATTCTGTTCGGCCAAGGGACGCATGCTCGCCAGCTTCGTGGTGGTCAAGCGTTCTCCCGAACAGTTGCTGCTGGTCTGCAGCCGCGACTTGCTGGCAACCACGCTCAAGCGGCTGCAGATGTTCGTGCTGCGCGCGAAAGTCAGGCTCAGCGATGCGAGCGATACGTATGCGCTGTTCGGGCTCGCGGGCGACGCCGTGCCCGCCGGGCTCCCGGCTGCACCCTGGAGCCACCTGCCCACGGGCGACGGCAGCGCGGTGCGCCTGTACCCGTGTGCGGGCACACCGCGCGCCCTGTGGGTCGGGCCGGTTGGCGACGTGCCGCCCGGTGCGCCATTGCGCGAAGCCGACTGGGCCTTCCTCGATGCGGCCAGTGGCGTGGCCACGCTCACTCAGCCAGTGGTGGAGGCTTTTGTGCCGCAGATGCTGAACTACGAATCGGTGGGCGGCGTGAGCTTCAAGAAGGGCTGCTACCCGGGCCAGGAGGTCGTGGCACGCAGCCAGTTCCGCGGCACGCTCAAGCGCCGTGCCTATGTGGCACAGGCCGATGCCGCTGTGCAGCCCGGTCAGGAGCTGTTCCACCACACGGACAGCGAACAACCGGTGGGCTCCGTGGTGCAGGCAGCGGCCGACCCGGCCGGCGGCTGGCGTGCCATCGTGTCGATGCAGACGAGCGCTGCCGACGGCCAGCCCTTGCGTGCCGGCGAGGCCCGGCTGACGCTGCTGCCCCTGCCCTACCCGTTGCTCGACGACATCTGATTCGATGTGCCTCATCGCCTTCGCGATCGACGCCCATGCGGACTGCCCATTGCTCGTGGCGGCCAACCGCGACGAGTACCTGGCGCGGCCGGCTGCCGCGTTGCAGCGCTGGCGGCTGGACGACGGCACCGAGGTGATCGGTGGCCGCGACCTGCGAGAAGGCGGTACCTGGATGGGCCTCACGCCGGGTGGGCGCGTGGCATGGCTCACCAACGTGCGCCAGCCCGGCGTTGAACGCGGCCTGCGCAGCCGCGGTGAACTGGTGTCGCGCTGGCTCGCCGGATCCAGCGACGCGGACGGCTTCGCCGCCGACATTGGCGCGGCCGACTACGGCGGCTTCAACCTGGTGATCGGCGATCTGCGCCGACGGCGCTGGCATTGGCTCAGCAACCGCGATCCGGCCAGGCCACACGAAGGCGCCCCCGTGCAACTGCACCTGGCGCCGGTGCCGCCCGGGCTGCATACCTTGTCCAACGCCAGCCTGAACACCCCCTGGCCCAAGGCGCGCCGCCTGGCCGATGCCCTGCTGCGCGCCTTGCACGACCCTGCAAGCGCCGAGGCACTGCTGGCCGATGCCCTGACCGACACCCGCCCCGTGGACGATGACGAGTTGCCTCGTTCGGGCGTGCCGATCGAGGTCGAGCGCGCGCTCTCCAGCCCCTTCGTGCACATGCCGCAGCGCGGCTACGGCACTCGCTGCAGCAGCGTCCTGCGATGGGGCGCCGACGGGCGCGTGCGCTTCGACGAGTGGACCCACAGCGCACCGGCGCAGCGGCCTTCGTTCGCGACGGCCAGGCACCGGCGCGAGCAGCTCACGCTGCTCACAGCGCCTTGAACATCTCCAGGTGTTCGATGCCAGCCTCGCTGAACGGCTCACCCCGGGCCGTGAAGCCCAGCCGGCTGTAGAAACCAACGGCGCTGCGCTGGGCGTTCAGCATCACCTCATGGTCGCCGCGCGCACGGGCCGCGTCCATCAGCGCCAGCAACACACGACGACCCACGCTGCCGCCGCGCAGCACCCGGTGCACCGCCATGCGGCCGATCTTGCCCACGCCCGGCGCGGGCTGCAGCAGGCGCCCGGTGCCCACCACCTGCCCCAGGCGGTTGCGGGCCACCGCATGCACCGCCGTTTCATCCGCATCGTCCAGTTCGATCTCCAGCGGAATGCGCTGCTCCTCCACAAACACCGCCGTGCGCAGCGCCCGCGCCGCGGAGCCGAGCTCGCCCCAATGGCCCACGCGCAGGTCCAGCATGTCCTCACCCGCCTCGAATCCGTGCAGCACGGCCCGCAACCGCTCGGGCACCGGGCGGGATGTCTGCGTGGCCGGGTCCGCGAACACGTAAACCAGCTCGCCGCTGATGAGGTGGTCATCCCCGCGGAAGATGGCACCGTGGAAGGTGAGCGAGCTGTTGCCGATGCGCGCGCACTTCATGCCGACGTCGATCTGGTCGTCCATGCGCGCCGAGGCGTGAAACTCCACCGTGGCCTTGACGACGTAGAGATCGCCATCCAGGCTGTGCATGGCCTCCTCGTAGGGCATGGCCAGCGCGCGCCAGTAGTCGGTGATGGCGGTGTCGAAGTACATCAGGTAGTGCGCGTTGAAGACGATCTTCTGCATGTCCACCTCGGCCCAGCGCACGCGCAGACGGTGGAAGAAGCGGAAGTCCTGGCGCAGGTGCTTGTGGCTGCTCATGTCAGTGGCTTTCAAAGGCGTGGCGCAGGGCGCGCGCCGCGTGCTGGTGGGCGGTGAGGGCTTCGGGAATGGCGCGGCCGAACTGGATGAAACCGTGCACCACGCCCGCGTAGATCTCGAGGTCGACCGGCACGCCGGCCAGGCGCAGGCGGTCGGCGTAGGCAATGCCCTCGTCGGTGAGCGGGTCGCACTCGGCCAGGCCGATCCAGGCCGGCGCGACGCCGTCGAGGTCCTTCGGGTGGCCGGTCTCGTCGCGGCCGTCGAGCGGTGCGAAGCGCCAGTCGTCGCGGTCGCGCGCATCGCGCAGGTAGTGCCCGAAGAAGTAATCGATGTGGGGCTTCTCCAGAACGAAGCCGTGCGCGTACGTCTGGTGCGAGGCCGTGTCCTGATGGCCGGCGCAGCCCGGATAGAACAGCAGTTGCAGCACCAGCGCCTGGCCCGCGTCGCGCGCGGCGATGGCGCTCACCGCGGCCAGCGTGCCGCCGGCGCTGTCGCCGCCCACCGCAATGCGGTTGGCATCGAGCCCCAGGGCCGCGGCCTGCGCGCGCAACCACTGCAGGCTGTCCCACGCGTCGTGCACCGCGGTCGGGAACTTCGCTTCGGGCGCCAGCCGGTAGTCCACCGACAACACCGCGCAGTGCGCCTGGTGGGCCAGCGCGCGGCACAGTGGTTCGTGCGTGGCCACGCTGCCGATGGTGAAGCCACCGCCGTGGAAGTACAGCAGCACCGGCAGACCGGGTTCGCTGGAGGGCGCGAACAGGCGCGCGTTCAACCGGACACCATCACGTGCCGCAATCTCCAGCGCCTGTGCCCGGGGCAGCGCGTGCGGCTTGATGTCGAGCACGCCGGCACCGAGCTCGTACGCCTGGCGGGCCTGTGCCGGCGACAGCGCGTGCATGGGCGGGTGCCCGGCGCGGGCCATGCGGTCGATGACACCGCGCATGGCCGCTGTGAGGTGGCTGCGCGGGTTGCGGTGATCGGACATGCGTGGATTGTCTTTTGGGCGACCGCCTGCGCGGGTGGCCGGCCTATAGTTTCGACAAGCCCAGAACATAACCGGAGACACGCATGGCCCAAATCCTCTACGTGACAAACATCCTGATCGACTTTGGCGCGTTGGCGCAGCTCAAGGCCGAATGCGAACGCGTGGGCATGGCGCGTCCGCTGGTGGTCACCGACGCCGGCGTGAAGGCGGCGGGACTGCTCGATCGCTTGCTCGCTGCGCTGCCCGGCCTGCAGCCCGCGGTGTTCGACCAGACACCCTCCAACCCCACCGAGGCCGCCGTACGCGCGGCCGCTGCCATTTACAAAGCCCAGGGCTGCGATGGTCTGATCGCACTGGGCGGCGGCAGCGCGATCGACTGCGCCAAGGGGGTGGCCATCGCGGTCACCCATGACGGCCCGCTCAAAACCTACGCCACCATCGAAGGCGGCTCGCCGAAGATCACCACCGCCGTGCCGCCGCTGATTGCCGTGCCCACCACGGCCGGCACCGGCAGCGAGGTCGCGCGTGGTGCCATCCTGATCGTGGACGACGGTCGCAAACTCGGCTTCCACAGCTGGCACCTGGTGCCGAAGACCGCGCTGCTCGACCCCGAACTCACGCTCGGGCTGCCGCCGCTGTTGACCGCAGCCACCGGCATGGATGCCATCGCGCATTGCATGGAAACCTTCATGAGTGCGGCTTTCAACCCGCCCGCCGATGGCATCGCGCTTGACGGCCTGCGCCGCGGCTGGGCCCATATCGAGCGGGCCACGAAGCACGGCGCCGACCGCGAAGCGCGGCTGAACATGATGAGCGCGAGCATGCAGGGCGCCATGGCGTTTCAGAAGGGTCTGGGGTGCGTGCACAGCCTCAGCCACAGCCTGGGCGGCATCAATCCGCGCCTGCACCATGGCACGCTCAACGCGGTATTCCTGCCGGCAGTGATCCGCTTCAATGCGCAGACCGATTCCATGCAGAAGGAACAGCGCTTGCAACGCATGGCCGAGGCCATGGGGCTGAGCGCCGCCGGCGATGTGCCCGAGGCGGTGCGCGACATGAGCGAACGACTGGGCTTGCCCCCCGGCCTTCACGCCATGGGCGTGGAGGAATCGGTGTTCTCGCGCGTCATCGAAGGCGCCCTGCTCGACCACTGTCACAAGACCAATCCGCGCCTGGCCAGTGCCGACGACTACCGTGAAATGCTGCTGGCTTCGAGCCGTTGAGTGGCTTCGGCGCGTATTTTTGAGTTATCCAATCACGAAAAATTGACGACTTTGGCAGTGCTTTAATCGCCTTTTCAGGTGAGGAAAGCCGCCATGCCGAAGAACAGCAAGGGGGATCACAGCGGGCGCATGCCCGACCCCCGAAAGGCTGAACAACGTGATTTGAGCCGCACGCCCGAGGAGTATCGATTCGGCCCGTTCGTGCTGCGCACCGATTGCCGCGAACTGCGCTGTGACGACATCGTTCGTCCCATGGAGCGCCGCTGCTTTGACTTGCTGGTGTATCTGCTGCGCCATGCCGGACGGGTCGTCAGCAAGGAGGAACTGCTCGATCACGTGTGGGCCAATCGCTTCGTGACGATGTCGGTCATCGCGCAGAGCGTTCTGAAGGTGCGCAAGGCACTGCGCCTGCCCGATGGGCAGGAAGGACCGCTGCGCACGGTGCACCGGGTGGGCTATCGCATGGTGGGCGAGGTGCTGCACCGGCGCCTCTCGCCCGCGGAATTGCACACCCGCTCAACCGCCCACACCTGGCGCTGGGCGGCACCTTCCCTGCGTGACATGCCCGATGCCCCGAGTTGGCTCTCGCCCGCACTCGGCGCGTTCGGCGCCTGGGCCCTGCACAACCACGGTATCGCTGTACACAACGCGCCAACAACGGCCGGTGGCATGGCCGTGGCGCAGGCGCACTGCGAGGTGGCCTACGGCCCGCACGGGTTTGACGCCCGCATCGACCTGCGCACGGACACAGCCGAACCGGTGCGGTTGCTGGCCACTTCGGCCTCCCCCTTCGAGGCGGTATGGCAGGCGGCCGAATCCGCCGCCTGGCTCGCGCGCCTGCGCGAACTCTTCTCGGCTTCATCGAGCGAACTCGACGAGTCGCGCTGGGAACGCCTCGCATCGTTGTCCCATGTGGCGCCCCCGGTGCTGGGTGCGTCCGAACCCTTGCTCTCCACGGTCTGGCAAGCTCAGCTTGATCTGTCCTCGCTGGAGCAGCAATCCGACCTGGTGATGGAGGCGGCCTGGCGCGGCGACCCGGCAGTGACCGACCTGGCCAACCGCCTCAAGAGCTCCGCACGCAAGGCCGGCGATGCCATGGCCGAAGGCTGGGCCGAGCTGGCGCTTGCCATGGCCGAATGGCACCTATCGCGCTCCTGCGAGGTGCCGATACGCGTAAAGCGCGGCATGGATCGGATGACACGAACCAAGACGGGTGTGCACATGACCCGTGCGACCGCCATCGCGGGCCACCTCCTCATCGCATCCGGCAGTGCTGTCGAAGATGCGGACGCGTGGCGCACCTTGTTGGCGCACGACGTTACTCCCCAATCGACGGCGTGGCGCTGGCACCTGCTGTCGGACCTGCAGCAGCGCATGTGGCGCGAGGACGGTGTGGACCTGGCCGGTGTCGAGCGGCTGGATGGCTGGGTGCAATCATCCGGCACGGAAGATGGCTTGCAGGCGCTGCTGCTGAACCTTTGCGGACTTCTGCGCGAAGAGGACGGCGCACTCGATCAGGCCTGGCAGCGCCTCAAGCGTGCGCTCGATGTGGCTGCCCGCAGCGCGTGGAGCAGCATCAAACCCTTGTGCGTGTTCAGCCTGGGGGAACTGTCGGCGCGGCTGGGCGACCGCGCCACGCTGGACACCTGCATTGCCGTCCTCGAGGCGGGAAGCGACCGCAGCAGCGCGCGGACGCTGGCGGTGCGCGACTGGATGCTGGCACGCCGGATGCGGCTGGATGCACAACACCACGGCGCTCTGGCCCTGGTGGAACAGGCACTGCCGGTGCTGCAGGGTTGTGGCCTGTGGTTTCGCGAAGACGCGTGGCTGATGGCAATCGACACCGCCATGCACGTTCGCTCGCGCGGTGCGCTCGTGCGCTGGCGCCAGGTGATGGCGTCGCCCGACTCGCCCCGTGGACGCGCACGTTCAGCCACGTTGGCTGCCATCGACGCCACCATTGCCCAACTCGATGGGGATCGCTCGCGTGCGCGCCAGCTGGTGGTGCAGGCCTGGCGCGGCGCACCGCCCTCCACCGCCAAGCGACTGCTGGCCATGGCCGCCGCGTCGGCGCTGCGCTGGACACCCACCGAGCCGCCCGAGTTGATCACGCAGGCACTGACGCAGGCCGGTGCATGGCTGCACCAGTCGCCCACCGGGCGCCGATTGCGCGACGCCGCGAATTACCGCGTGCGCTCCAGCCCTGTGCAGGGCGTGGCCGAGCCCGACCTGGACACCGTCTGGCTCTGGGCCGCCTGAGGCGGCGCCGAGCCGATGTGCTGCGCGCCGCGTTCGCGCGCCAACGTCACCTGACGCTGCCGCTCGGCCAGGCGCTCGCGCGCCGCGGCATCGCGCTGGTCGTGGCAGCGCGGGCAGCTCACGCCCTCCTCGTACAGGGGTGAAAGCCGGTCGGCATCGGTGAGCGGCCAGCGGCAAGAACGGCACAACGCAGAGGCCCCGGGCTGCAGGCCGTGACCCACGCTCACGCGCTCGTCGAACACGAAGCACTCGCCTTGCCAGCGGCTGTGTTCGGGCGCCACCTCCTCCAGGTACTTCAGGATGCCGCCCTCCAGGTGATAAACCTCCTCGAAGCCCTGCATCTTCAGCAGTGCGGTGGATTTCTCGCAACGGATGCCGCCGGTACAAAACATGGCCACCCGCGGCTTGCGGGGCCCGTGCAGCGCGGGCTGCCGCGCGAGCCAGGCGGGCAACTCGGTGAAACTGCGAATACCCGGGTTGACTGCGCCCTCGAAGGTGCCGATCTTGACTTCGTAGTCGTTGCGCGTGTCGATCAGCAGCACGTCCGGCTGTTCGATCAGCGCGTTCCAGTCGGCCGGCTTTATGTAGGTGCCAACGGTTTTCGTCGGGTCCAGTCCGGGTACGCCCAGCGTGACAATCTCGCGCTTGAGCCGCACCTTGAGGCGGTGGAACGGCGGCGCGTCGGCCCAGGACTCCTTGTGCTGCAGGTCGGCCAGCCGCACATCGCGGCGCAACCACGCCAGCACCGCGTGCACCCCAGCCTCTGGCCCGGCGATGGTGCCGTTGATGCCCTCGCGCGCCAGCAGCAGGGTGCCTTTGACGCCTTGAGCCTCGCACAAGTCGCGCAGCGGCTCGCGCCACGCTGCGTGGTCGGGAAGGTCGACAAACTTGTACAGGGCGGCGGTGAGGTAGCGCATGGTCATGGCGGGGGCAGATGTGGATTATCCCGCCCTGCCCTGGCCACCCGGATGTGGCGTGCTCAGAGCGGTTCCACGCGGTTCGCGTCCGGCTTCGCGAGCCACTCGCCCAACTCGTCCGCCAACTGCTGTGCTGCCCTCACCGCCGTACCCCATGCCTGCACCCTGGCAGACAGGTCCTGGCCATAGCGTTGGAAGTCGGTCCGATCGGGCAGCTTGCCGTTGGGCAAGGTCCGTACCCAAGCCGGGTCGGGTGCAACCACCAGCATGTGGTCGAGGGCGTCGCTGCTGCGGTGGCGCCGCTTCCAGGCCTTGTCGAGCCAGCCCGGCACCACCGCCTTCTGGAAGTGCGGGTACAGGACGATCGGTGCCTCGGCCGCCGCGTGGTAGTGCAGGTGCATGTGGTAGTCGGTGATGCCGCCATCCCAGTAGATGCCCTTGGGTGCGCCGGGGATGTCGGCCACCGGGCGCAGCACGAACGGGATGGAGCAACTGGCTTGCAAGGCCGGCATGAAGTTGTGCGCCCCCAGCGGCACCTGGCGCGTGCGCAGGTCCTGCGTGCCGAAGGGCAACGCGCTCACGCCGCCGCGGCCGGCCTCGGGCGCGGAAAACACCACGCGTTCGAGCCAGTTGCCCAGGGCGCTGCGGTGCACCGCATTGGCCGTGAAGGCACCCAGGTAGCCGAGCGGCGTGCGCAGACGCCCTTCGCGCGCCAGCAGCCGCCGTCCGCGCGAGGTGACGATATGCAGCCGCCAGCGGGGGTGGCGCAACACTTCCTCCAGGCGGCCACCGTAGAACGCTTGCAGGTTTTCGGAGAACGTGTCGCTGATCTGTTGCGCCGAAGGGCGCCACTGACCGGGCGGCAGTTCGTAGTGCTGGTGGATGTAATCGTGCTCCAACCGCTGGAAGGCAGCTGTCGGATCATTCAGGCACGCCGTGCCCATTCGCCAGGCGCCGATGGAGGCGCCAATCAGGTGGATGGTCTGCGGGGCGTCGCGCAGCCAGAGACCGAACAACAACCGGTCCACCGGCCCGAGGATCAGGCCCTTCGGACCGCCCGCAGCGGCAGGCACCACGCCCACGTGTTCGGGGCGCAGGCCGTGATCGCGGAGGTGCTGGAGGGCCCGGGGGCCGGCATAAAGACGCAGGGCTCGCATGCCCCGATTGTCGACGAGCGGGCAGTCGTCAATGTGGCGTCGAGTCCTTGAATGGCACCGGCGGCGCCTCGGCCTCGGGCGCGGTTTCCGGCTCGTCGAAATCGCTGTGGCGCGAGATCGAGGGAATGCGCTCGGCCACCACCGTGTCGGGGTCGATGCCCAACACCAGCCCGACCGGGTCGGGGTAGGTGTTGATCAGCAGCTCGCCGCGCATGTCCTGCTCTTCGGCACGGGCGCGCCAGGCGGCGATGTGCACCACGCCCGCGATCGGTTCGTACACGTCGTTGTCGAACGGCGCGCATTGGTGCTCGATGGCGTTGATCATGCGGCGCGGGAACTTCCACTCGCGCGCCAGTGCGGCGCCCACCTCGGCATAGCTGTAGCCAAACACGCTGCGCTCGGCGCGCGCGCGTTTGAGATCGAGCATGGGCACGGCCCGGTCGAGCTCGATCATGGCCTCGGGCATGCCCACGTGCATCACCAGCTCGCCGATGCCGTGGATCAAGCCAGCGGTGAAGGCGGTGTTCTCGTCGATGCGGATCGGCAGTGCGATGTAGCGCGCCAGGTTGGCGGTGTTGAGGCTGCAGCGCCAGAACTGATTGAGGTTGACGCCACCCACGGTGTGAAAGCCTTCGCCCAGCGCGCTGGCCACCACCAATGCGCGCACCTTGATCAGGCCGAGGATGTTCATCGCCTCGCGCGCATTGGTGACGTTGCGCGACAGCCCGAAGAAGGCCGAATTGGCCGTCTTGAGCAGCTTGGCCACGAGCACCGGGTCTTCCTCGATCAGCGAGGCCACCAGCATCGGGTCGACATCGGGCTGCTCGAAGGTATCGATCAGCCGTCGCACCACCTTGGGCACCGACGGCAGGGCCTGCGGCTGCTTGAGGAGCTTGTCCAGATGCATGGCGGTTCTCGGGGGGGCGGGCGGTATGGCTGTTTGAAATATCGAAGGCCGATCGGCGAACTTGAGGACTTTCGGGCTCAGTCAACGAAAGCGGCCAGCGCATCCTCGAAAGACCACTCTTCGGGATCCTTGCCAAGCACCACGCCGAGATCCAGGCCCAGCGCAATGCCCACCATGTCGGGGAAGGTGGCGGCGAGCCCGCTGTCGTCCAGCTGGATCTCTTCGGCGCGTGCGCGCCAGGAGGCCAGGTGAATCACACCGGCCAGCGGTTCGTAGGTATCGCCCTCGAAGGGCTCGATCTGGTGCCGCAGCGCGTTGACGATGGCCTCGGGGAAGTTCCAGCGCTCCACCATGCCCGCACCGACCTCGGCATAGGTGTAGCCAAAGCGGTTGCGCTCGGCCGCGGCGCGCTGCAGGTCCAGCGGTGGCGTGCCCATGTCCAGCGGCGCAATGTCGTCCGGCATGGCGATGTGCATCACCAGGTCGCCGATGGCATGAATCAGGCCGGCGGTGTAGGCATTGCCGGTGTTCTGGCGCAACGTCTCGGCCAGCGACTTCGAGATGTCGGCCGCGCGCAGGCTGTAGCGCCAGAATTGGTTCAGGTTCACACCCGGCACGTTCTTGAAGCTCGAACCGAGGGCGGCGGCCATCACCAGCGAGCGCACGTGCGTCATGCCCAGCATGGCCACCGCATCGTGCGCGTCGCCGATCTTGCGGCTGGCGCGAAAGAACGACGAGTTCGACAGCCGCAGCACCCGCGTGGTGAGCGAAGGGTCCTGCGCGATCAGTTCGCCCACCTTGCGCGGGTCCGGATCGTCCTTGTTCATCTCCGCCATCAAGTCGGTGACGGTGCGCGACATCGCGGGAAGGGCACCCGGGTAGTTGAGCAGGGCTTGTAGGTCCATGGTATGACGCGGGCAGGCGCAGCTGGGGGTTCTGTGCCCATATCGGCAACCGCGGCGTGAACTTGACCCCTCGCGGGGCCGCGGTTCAGCGCTTCAAGCGCGCAAAGGCGGAGGCCAGCGCGGTCGGCGCCGCTGCCTCCTGCCGCCCCCTGGCGCCGCCGCGCGCCGGCTCGAAGCGGTTGTCGCGCGGGCCGTCGCCGCGGCGCGCCGGTGCGGCGTCGAGCTTCATGGTCAGCGAAATGCGCTTGCGCGCCGCATCCACTTCGAGCACCTTCACCTTCACGATGTCGCCGGTCTTCACGACCTCGCGTGCGTCGTTGACGAACTTGTGGCTGAGCTGGCTCACGTGCACCAAGCCATCCTGGTGCACACCCAGGTCGACGAAGGCGCCGAACTGCGCCACGTTGCTCACCGTGCCCTCAAGCACCATGCCTTCGCGCAAGTCGGTGATGTCTTCCACCCCGTCGTTGAAGCGCGCCACCTGGAAGTCGGGCCGCGGGTCGCGCCCGGGCTTCTCGAGTTCCTTGAGGATGTCCTTGACGGTGATGACACCCACGGTGTCGTTGGTGAACAACTCGGGACGCAACTTGCCCAGCATGTCGGCGCGGCCCAGCAATGCCTGCACCGGCTGGCCGGTGGTCTCGATGATCTTCTGCACCACCGGGTAGCTCTCGGGGTGTACGCCGGTCATGTCCAGCGGGTCGTCGCCATCGCGGATGCGCAGGAAGCCCGCGGCCTGCTCGAAGGTCTTGGCACCCAGGCCGCTCACCTCCAGCAGCTGGCGCCGGCTGCGGAAGGCACCGTGCGATTCGCGCCAGCGCACCACCGCCTTGGCCACCCCGGCGGACAGGCCGGAGACGCGCGAGAGCAGCGGCACGCTGGCGGTGTTCAGGTCCACGCCGACGGCGTTCACGCAATCTTCCACCACGGTGTCCAGCGAGCGGGCGAGTGAACTCTGGTTCACATCGTGCTGGTACTGGCCCACACCGATGCTCTTGGGGTCGATCTTCACCAGCTCGGCCAGCGGGTCCTGCAGGCGCCGGGCAATGCTGGCGGCGCCTCGCAGGCTCACGTCCACATCGGGCATCTCCTGGCTGGCGAATTCGCTGGCGGAGTACACCGAGGCGCCCGCCTCGCTCACCACCACCTTCTGCGCGCCCGGGTGGCGTTTGAGCAAATCAGCCGCCAGCTTGTCGGTCTCGCGGCTGGCGGTGCCGTTGCCGATGGCGATCAGCTGCACACCGTGCTTCGTGCACAGCTGGCCCAAGGTGTGCAGGGCGCCGTCCCAGTCGCGGCGTGGTTCGTGCGGGTAGACGGTCGCGGTGTCCACCAGCTTGCCGGTGGCGTCAACAACGGCCACCTTCACGCCGGTGCGGATGCCCGGGTCCAGCCCCATCACCACGCGCGGGCCGGCGGGCGCGGCCAGCAGCAGGTCGCGCAGGTTGTCGGCGAACACCTTGATGGCCACCGCCTCGGCCGATTCGCGCAGCCGCGCAAACAGGTCGCGCTCGGTGGACAGGCTGAGCTTGACGCGCCAGGTCCAGGCCACGCACTTGCGGATCAGGTCGTCGGCCTTGCGCGCCTGGTGGTGCCAGCCCAGGTGGTGCGCGATGCGCCCCTCGGCCAACGAGGGCTGGCCCGCCACGGCCTCGCCGGGCTGCACCAGCTTCACATCCAGCACCTCGGCCGCGCGACCGCGAAACACCGCCAGCGCCCGGTGCGAGGGCACCTTGCCAATCGGCTCGTCGTAGTCGAAGTAGTCGCGGAACTTGGCCACGTCGGGGTGGTTGGCGTCCTTTCCGCTCAGCAGGCTGCTTCGCAGCAGGCCTTCGCTCCACAGCCACTCACGCAGCGTCTGCACCAGCGCCGGGTCGTCGGCCCAGCGCTCGGACAGGATGTCACGTACGCCGTCAAGCACCGCCGCCGGGGTGGAGAAGTCAGGGCCCGGCTTGCCGTCGTCCAGCAGCTCGGGTGGCTGCGTGAAGGCAGCGGCCTCGGCCAGCGGGTCCAGCGTCGGGTCGGCAAACAGCTTGTCGGCCAGCGGCTCGATGCCGGCCTCGCGCGCGATCTGGCCTTTGGTGCGACGCTTGAGCTTGAAGGGCTGGTACAGATCTTCAAGCTCTTGCTTGGTGGGGGCCTCGGCGATCGCGTGGCGCAGCGACTCGGTGAGCTTGCCCTGTTCGTCGATGGCCTTGAGCACCGCCACGCGGCGCTCCTCGAGCTCGCGCAGGTAGGCCAGGCGCGCATCGAGCTCGCGCAGCTGCGCATCGTCGAGGCCGCCGGTGGCCTCCTTGCGGTAGCGGGCAATGAAAGGGACGGTGGCACCGCCATCGAGCAGCTCGATGGCCGCCTGCACCTGGGTCTCGCGGACCTTGAGGTCCTGCGCGAGCTGCGCAACGATCTTGTTCATGTCGGAATCGGGCATTCACGCCACGCCGCGTCGGCTGGCGCCTTCAGAAGGGTCGCGAGTGTGCCACACGTCCGACCCCGGCATGGGGCCCGTGCGCCCCACTTAGTGCGCAAAACCGGCTTGCAAATACTGCCTTGACGGTATGTGGGTCACGAGGGGCCTTTCCTACCATGCCCTGTTGTTCTCCCCCGCCTTTTTGCGCATGCACAAGAGCTTTCGCCTTACCCGCCATTTCACTCTCACGAGCCTGCTGGCGTTTCTCGTTGTGGGCGCCACGTTGCTCTATTTCGAACAACGACGCGCGGAGATTTTCCAAGGTGTCCAGAAACGCGAGGCCCAGACGCTTCGTGACATCCAGTCCGAATTCGCGAAGCAGGCATACGATTCATCCCGACGCGATCTGCTGAACATCAATGAGCAGGGCAACGTCAACCTGACCCGTTTGTTCTCCAACGCCCTGTGGCCGACCGATTTCTCGGCTTTCATGGCCGAGGTCGCCAGGATCGACTTCGCCCGCTGCCGGGGCATGGCCGACATCAACGACGAGGACGGAAAGTCGAGACCCCCCCCGGAGAAGTCCGCCTGCTTCAAGCAGGTGGGCCTGCAGATACCTGCGCTGGAGGGCTTCGCGGCACTGGATCAACGTGTTCGCGCAGCGATGAAGGGCAGTACCGTGTTCAAGGTCAAGGTCTATGACCTTCAAGGCATCACGGTCTATTCCACCGAACACGCACAGATCGGGGAAGACAAGTCGACCAGCGCGGGCTGGCAAGGTGCCGCGCGTGCCGGCCGGTCGGTGAGCGAACTGACTTTTCGCGACAAGTTCAGTGCCCTGCAAGGCATCGTCGTCAACCGCGATCTCATTGCCAGCTATCTGCCGGTGATCGATCCCATCAACGATTCGATCGTGGGCGTCTTCGAGATTTACTCGGATGTGACGCCCTTTCTGCAAAGCATCAAGGCCACCACCGCCAAGTTCCAGGAGGCCGCCGAGATCAACCAGCAGCGCCTGGACGAGCAAGCCAGGTCGAGCGAAGACCAACTGCAATCGAGTGCGCGCAACCAGGTGCTGATCCTGGGCGCAGCGCTGGCGCTGTTGTACCTGGTGCTGCTGGCGATTGTTCGGCGTGCGCAGACGACCCTGGACAACCAGGCACGCGAGGTCGAAGCCAACCGCCAGCGCATGGCGCAGTCTGAAAAGATGAACTCGCTCGGGCAAATGGTGGCCGGGGTGGTGCATCAACTCAACACGCCGCTGGCGTTCTCCCGCAACAACGTGCAGATGTCCCTTGAAGGGATCGACGGACTCACGTCGGCGATGGAACCCCTGACCCGAAACAGCACCACCGCGCGCGACCCGGCTGTCGGGCGCATGGTGTCCGATCTGCACGAGACCAAGGCCATGTTGGCCGACGTCATGATGGGTCTGAAGCAAATGGACGAACTGGTTGATCACCTGCGCGGATTCAGCCGCCTGGACCGCTCTGCCACGAGCGACGCCGATCTCAACGAAGCCCTGGCCAGCGTTTGCTACATAGCCAAGTCGGTGATCTCCACCAAGATCGAGATCGTTCGGGAGTTCGGTGAGTTGCCGCGCCTGCAATGCAATGTGTCCCAGCTCAATCAGGTCTTCCTCAACCTCATCATGAACGCGGCCCAGGCCATCGAAGGCAGCGGCCGCATCAGGGTCACGAGTGCGTGGGACGGTGAATGGATACGGGTCACCGTCGTGGACAGCGGCAAGGGCATTCCCGCCAACGTGCTGCCTCGCATCTTTGATTCGTACTTCACCACCAAGCCCAAGGGGGAAGGCACCGGCCTCGGGCTGGCCATCGCCAGGGACATCGTGGAACAGCACGCGGGAACGATTTCGGTGAAGAGCCGTGTCGGTGTGGGCACCGAGTTCGTGGTGCAGTTGCCTCTGCGCCCCGAGGTGGATGCAGCATGAGCGAAGTCAAACTGCCCAAGGTCCTGTGTGTCGATGACGAGCCGGGCCTGTTGCGCTCGTTGCGCTGGCTCCTGCGCGGGCAATACGAGGTCGCTGTGACCGACAGCCCGCGAGCTGGCCTGTCCCTGCTGTCCGCAGACGAGTTCGACGTCATCATCAGCGACCAGCGCATGCCCGGGATGACCGGTACCGAGTTCCTCCAGGAAGCCAAGCGGCTGTCGCCGCGCAGCGTGCGCCTCTTGCTCACCGGTTACTCGGATTTCGATGCCGTCCTCAGTTCGGTGAACGACGGCGAGGTCTTTCGCTTCATCACCAAACCCTGGGACAACACCAAACTGCTTTCCACCGTGGGAGAAGCCGCCAAGGTGGCGCGAATGAGCGCCGCTTCCTGGAGCGACTTCGAGGACACGGCTTCGCAGGACGACGCGCAGGCGGCCGCCGTCGCCACGGTTCTGGTGTTTGACACCGATCCGGAGCTCGCGCGGGATATCCAGTCGGTGGTGGGTTCAAATACGCGGGTCATCTGGACCAACGACATCGGCGACGCTGTGGGGCGCCTGTCGCAGCAGGACATCTCCGTCCTGATCACGGATGTGGCGGGCATGCGCACACAGCAGCTGGACCTGATCCGCGCCGTGCGTCGCAATCAGCCGCGCATCGTGGTTCTGGTCTACAGCGCCGAACGCGACACCAGGCTGATGGCCCGACTCATCAACCAGGGGCAGATCTACCGCTTCATCTCGCGTCCCGCCGGGCCCGACTATTTGCGGCTGACGATGCGGGCTGCCATGGCCCACCACGCAACGCTGGTGCGGCGGCCCCAGATGGCCGCACGGCACCAACCCGACGTGTCCGACGACGACGATTTCGAGATGGACTTGAAGTACGCGGCGCGAAAGCCTGAAGCACGCAGCGCGTCCGGCACCCAACCACCCGCGCGCACCATCAGCGCCGCGCGCAGCTGGCTCACCAGCCTGTTCCGTTAACCCCGGCGTCAAACAGCCCGAAGGGCCTGACGCAGTTGTTGCCCGATGTCGGGCCGTTCGGCGAACGGGTCGGGCGGGTTGGTGCCCGCCACGATGGCATCGAAACGCGAGCGCGCGTTGCCCAGCGCCTTGGGATGGCTGTAGATGTAGAACTGGTCGTGGCGCAATGCATTGAACACGGCTTGCGCGACCTCAGCGGCCGTGACCTTGCCCGAGCTCACGGCCTTGTCGGTCATTGCCTGGCCGATGAGCTGGCTCTGGGTGGGCTTCTCGTCGGCCATGGCGGCGGGTTTGTTGCGGTGGCTCTGGCTGATGCCGGTGGCCACGAAATACGGGCACAGCACGCTGGCGCCGATCTGGTCGGTGACCAGCCGCAGATCCTGGTACAGCGTTTCCGTCAGCGCCACCACGGCGTGCTTGCTCACGTTGTAGATCCCCATGTTGGGCGGCGTCAGCAGCCCAGCCATGCTGGCGGTGTTGACGATATGGCCGCGCCAGGCCGGGTCGGCCTTGGCGGCGGCCAGCATCATGGGGGTGAACAGGCGCACGCCGTGGATCACACCCCACACGTTCACGCCCATCACCCATTCCCAGTCGCGGACCGAGTTTTCCCACACCAGGCCCGCCGAGCCCACCCCGGCGTTGTTGAAGACGAAGTGGGGCGCGCCGAAGGTGGTCTGCACATCGGCGGCCAGGGCCTCCATCTGCGTGGCGTCGGACACGTCCACGCGGCGTGCAAGCACGGGTGCACCGGCGGCCTTCATCTCGGCTTCGGCGCTGGCGAGCGCGTCGGCCTGCACGTCCACCAGCACGAGATTCATGCCGAGCCGCGCGCCGATGCGGGCGCATTCGAGGCCGAAGCCTGACCCGGCGCCGGTGAGCACCGCGGTCTTGCCCTGGAAGTTGTCGATCATCTTCTTGTCTCCTTGAATGGGTTGTTCAGCGGCGCAGCATTTCGATGTGATCGATGCCGTCCTCGACGTAGATCGGGCCAGCGGGCTCGAAGCCGTGTTGGCGATAGAAGCGCTGCAGATGGGCCTGCGCGCCGATGCGGATGGGCCGCAAGCCCCACAGCGCCTGCAATTGCGCCACCGCCTCGCGCATGAGCGCATGCCCCGTGCCCGTGCCGCGGGTGGCCGGATCGCTCACCACGCGGCCGATGCTCGCCTCGGCGTACTTCAGTCCGGCTGGCACCAAGCGGGCGTAGGCCAGCAGGTCACCGTCGCGCTCGCCGAGCAGGTGGTGGCAGTCGGGGTCGGCGCCGTCCATGTCCTGGAACACGCAGTTCTGCTCGATCACGAACACCTCGGTGCGCAGGCGCAGCACCGCATAAAGCGAGCGGGGGGGCAGCGCATCGAATGACAAGCACCGCCAGCGCAGACCCAGGCTCATGCCTTGACTTCCCGCAGCACGTAGCCCACGCGCGGAAAGTGCACATGCACCGTCCCCGCACGCTCGTCGCGGCGTTCGATGGTGTAGCGCGTGCGGGTGGCGGCCAGGAGCACGCCCTCGCTGGTCTCGGTGCCGAAGGCCTCGGCGGCGATGGTGACGCGGCTGCCCAGTGCAATGCCGTGGTCATCCTGGAACACCTCGTCGGGTTTGATGGGTTCGGGTGTGGCCGCGTGCGCGATGCCGACCGCGTCGGCGCTCTTCATGCGTTGCGGGTGGCCGTGGCCGATGGCGGCGATGCGGTCCATCCATTCCAGCACGTCGGGCGTGGCGTCAAGAATGCTGCCCATGCCGGGGTTGAGGGTTCGCGTGAACCACAGTGGGTGGTAAGCAGCAAGGTCGGCGATGCAAGGCACCTCGCCGAGCAGGTAGGGCTGGTCGTCGAGCATGTTGGCCAGACGGCGCAGGTAGCTGCGGTAGGCGCTGGTGGCGTCGGCCGGGCGCAGCAGCGTCATGTTCTGGCGCATGGCGGCACGGTCGTTGGCAAAGGCCTGGCCCTGGTCCGGGCTGTCACCGAACAACGCCTTGGCTCCCTTGGGGCTGAGGGTGTGTCCCATCGACGCCCAGAACAGCGACGAGTCGGCCCATTGGGCCACGGCACGCGACAACCCGCGTGCCTGCGGTGGAAACAGCGGGGGCTGTGCCACGCGGTGTTCCAGCACGTCGGCGATCAGCGCGGTGTCGCAGTAAATGTCGGCACCGATCTGCAGCAACGGGGTCTTGCGGTAACCGCCCGTGAGGGCGATCACGTCGGGCTTGGGCATCACCGCCGGGATGTGCACGCTGTGCCAGGCCAGGTCTTTCAGGCCGAGCATGAGGCGCGCCTTCTCGGCGAAGGGTGACATGGGGTAGTGATGGAGGATCAGATCGTGCATGGTGGTGGCGTGCATGGCCGTTGACCTGGCGCTCAGCGCGGCATGGCCCGCTCGATGATGGCGTCGACGTCGGTGCCCGACGAGAGCGAGCCGAAGCTGTGGCCCCAATGGCCGCCGAGTCGCGAATCGCAAAAGGCGTGGAACACGGCGACGGGTGCGGTCTGCGCGAGCAGCGTGGCCTGCACGGCCAGTGCCACGTCCTGCGCCAGGCGCCGCGCCTCCATCTCGGTGGCCATTTCTTCCACGCGCAGCGGCAAGCGTGCCGCCAGATGATCGAGTGCCGCGTGCATGCCTTTGGCTGGCGCCAGCTCCTGCGCCAGCGCCGCGGCGGCGTCGGCTTTGCGGATGGCGCGCAGCAAGTCAAGCGCCATGATGTTGCCCGCCCCTTCCCAGATGGAGTTGAGCGGCATCTCGCGGTAGATGCGGGCCATGATGCCCTCGCCGCCCTCCTCCACATAGCCGTTGCCGCCCAGGCATTCCATGGCTTCCTGGGCGAAGTGGCTGCCGCGCTTGCAGACCCAGAACTTGGCCACCGGCGTGAGCAGGCGCGCCATCACGGCCTCGTGCGGCTCATCGGCGCGGTCGAAGGCGCGCGCCAGGCGCAGCGCCAAAGCGGTGGCGGCTTCGCTCTCCAACGCCAGGTCGGCCAGCACGTTCTTCATCAGCGGTTGATCGATGAGGAACTTGCCGAAGGCCTTGCGCTGCGTGGTGTGGTGCAGCGCGATGGACAGCGCCTGGCGCATCAGGCCGCTGGTGCCCAGCGCGCAATCGAGTCGCGTCATCGTGCCCATGGCCAGAATCTGCGGCACGCCCCGGCCCTCCTCGCCCACCAGCCAGGCGCTGGCGCCGTGGAACTCCACCTCGGAGCTGGCATTGGCCTTGTTGCCCAGCTTGTCCTTCAGGCGCTGGATGTGGATCGCGTTGACAGACCCATCGGGCAGCACCCGCGGCAGGAACAGGCAACTCAGCCCGCTCGCGGTCTGCGCCAGGATCAGGAACGCATCACACATGGGCGCCGAGAAGAACCACTTGTGGCCCGTGACCTTGAAGCGCTGGCCCCAGGCGTCGCTGCCATCGGCGTCGGCACGCGTGGTGTTGGCCCGCACGTCGGAGCCGCCCTGCTTCTCGGTCATGCCCATGCCCATGGTCACGCCGGGCTTGTCGCGCCAGACCTTCAACGCCGGGTCGTAACGGCGGCTGGTGAGCTGCGGTGCCCAATCGCGGTAGATGGCGGCGTTGTCCTGCAGCGCTGGCGTGACGGCGTAGGTCATCGAGATCGGGCACAGCATCGAGGGCTCGAGCTCGGTGAAGAGCATGAAGCCGGCGGCGCGGCGCAGGTGTGCGGTACCGGTGGCCTGCTCGTCCGCCGCGAAGGCGCTGCCGTGCAGCCCCGCACCCACCGCCGCTTCCATGAGCGCGTGGTAGCTGGGGTGGAACTCCACCTGATCGATGCGGTGGCCGAAGCGGCTGTGCGTCTTGAGCTGGGGGGTGAACACGTTGGCCAGCCGCGCATGGGCCTGGTACTCACCGCTGCCGACCACGCGCCCGAGATCGCGCAGCGCCGAGGTGTCCAGCCCCGGTGCGTTGAAGGCCAGCGCGGCCTGCAGCGGCCGGTTGGTCTCGAACAGGTTCACATCCACCAGCGGCGCAGGCTGGTTGAAGACCTCGTGCGTGGCGACCATGGGCGAACCTCCGCTGGCTCAGATCAGTTTCACCAACTGCTTGCCGAAGTTCTTGCCTTTGAGCAGACCGAGGAAGGCCTCCGGCGCGGCAGCAATGCCCTGCGCCACCGTCTCGCGCGGGCGCAGTTTGCCGGTGGCCACCAGCGTGCCCAGTTCGGTGAGTGCCTCGGGCCAGACCTCCATGTGCTCGCTGACGATGAAGCCCTCGACCTTGAGGCGGTTCACCAGAATCAGCGCCGGGTTGGCCAGGGGCAGCGGCTGGCCGTCGTAGCCGGCGATCATGCCGCACACGGCGATGCGGCCGAAGGCGTTCATGCGCAGCAGCACGGCGTCCAGGATCATGCCGCCCACGTTCTCGAAGTAGCCGTCGATGCCGTTCGGGCAGGCTTCCTTCAGGGCCTTGGCCAGCGAGTACATGTCTTTGTGCTCGCGGTAGTCGATGCAGGCGTCAAAGCCCAGTTCTTCCACCGCGTACTTGCACTTCTCGGGCCCGCCCGCAATGCCCACCGCGCGGCAGCCGCGCGCCTTGGCCAGCGCGCCGAAGGCACTGCCCACGGCGCCGGTGGCCGCGCTCACCACCACGGTGTCGCCGGCCTTGGGGTTGATGATCTTCACCAGGCCGTACCAGGCCGTCACGCCTGGCATGCCCACGGCGCCCAGGTAATGGCTCAACGGAACATGCGTGGTGTCGACCTTGCGCAGCGCGCCGGGTTGGTTGGCGTCGACCACGCTGTATTCCTGCCAGCCGCCCATGCCGACCACCTTGTCGCCCACGGCGTACCTGGGGTGCTTTGATTCGGCCACCTCGCCCACGGTGCCGCCGATCATCACCTCGCCCAGCGGCTGCGAGGCGGCGTAGCTCTTGCTGTCGTTCATGCGGCCGCGCATGTACGGGTCCAGGCTCAGGAAGTGGTGGCGAACCAGCACCTGGCCATCTTTGAGCGCCGGGGTCTCGGTGGTGACCAGCTTGAAGTTGTCGACCGTGGCCTCACCCTTGGGGCGGTTGTCGAGCAGGATCTGGCGGTTGGTGGGCATGGTGGGTCTCCGTGGTGCGGTTTCAGGTCTTGCGAAGGGTCGGCAGGCCCACGCCGGCGGCGTCAAAGCCCCCGTCGGCCGCGAGCGTCTGGCCGTTGATGTAGCTGGCGCGCGGGCTGCAGAGGAAGAACACCGCCTCGGCGATTTCCTCCTCGCTGCCGTAGCGCGCCAGCGGGATGCTGTCGTGGTAGTCGGCCCGGATGGCGGGCGTGTGCACCGCCGCGGCCATGGCGGTTTCCACCGGCCCGGGCGCCACGGCGTTGACGCGGATACCCGCGTTGCCGTACTCCACCGCCTGCTGCTTTGTGAGGTGGATGAGCGCGGCCTTGCTGGTGCCGTAGGCCACGCGCAGCGTGCTGGCGCGCAGGCCCGAGATGGAAGCGATGTTGACGATGGCGCCACCGGCCTCTTCCAGCATCACCGGCACCACCGCCTGCGTCATCAGGAAGGCGCCATCGAGGTTGGTTGCCATCACGTGGCGCCAGTCGTGAAAGGAGGTTTCGCCGATCGGCTTGAACACCGCCACGCCGGCGTTGTTCACCAGCGCGTCGATGCGACCGAAATGCGCCAGCGTGCGCGCCACCGCCGCGTCCACTTGCTGCGGGTGCGAGACGTCGGCCGGGACCGCGATGGCCAGGGGCTCGCCAAAGCCTTCGTGGCGCAGTGCCGCTTCGGCCCGGGCCAGCGTGGCCTCGTCGTTGTCGATCAACGCCACGCGGTGGCCACGCTGCAGGAACAGGCGCGTGATCGCCAAGCCGATGCCACGCGCCGCACCGGTCACCAGGGCCACGGGCAGTTCGTCGCTCATGACCTCAGTCCGTCGAAATGCGGTTGAGCGGTTGCGCGCTGCCGGGCCCGGTGGGCAGCCGCTTCACGAACTTGAACGTGCCGGTGGCATGGCTGCACAACTTGCCGGCCGCGTTGTAGACGCTGCCCTCGGTAAAGGCCATGGTCGCCGTGCGGTGCAGCAGCCTGCCGCGCGCCAGCAACGGGCCTTTGGCAGCGCGCATGAAGCTGGTCTTCATCTCGATCGTGACGCAGCCCATGTCTTGCTGCACCGAACGCGCGGCGTGCGCCATCACCACGTCGAGCAGCGTCATGCTGGCGCCACCGTGCACCACGTCGAAGGAGTTCAGGTGTTCGGGCGCGGGGTCGAAGGCAATCTCGGCCTCGCCGCCCTCCATGCGATGAAGCGTGAAGCCGAGCAATTCAACGAAGGGAATGCGAACCGAGAAGTCCAAGCGATCACCCTCCGGTGATGATCGACACACCACCATCCACCGCCAGCCACTGGCCGGTGATGTGTTTGCCGGCGTCGCTGGCGTAAAGCAAGGTCAAACCCTTGAGGTCCTCGTCGTCGCCCAGACGACCCAGCGGTGCATGCGCCGCCAGTTTCTCCTCGCCCATGGCCTTGAGCGTGCCCTGCGTCATCTTGCTCGGGAAAAAACCCGGGCAGATGGCGTTGACGCGGATGCCATGGTCGCCCCATTCGGCCGCCAGCGCGCGCGTGAAGTTGATGACCGCGCCCTTGGAGGTGTTGTAGGCAATGGTCTTCATGCCCCGCGGGTTGCCGCCCAGGCCGGCAATGGAAGCGGTGTTGATGATGCTGCCACGCTTGCGCGGGATCATGCTGCGACGCGCCACCTCCTGGCTCAGGATGAAGTAGCTGCGCACGTTGAGGTTCATCACCTTGTCCCAGGCTTCCACCGGGTGGTCCTCGGCCGCCGCACCCCAGGCCGCGCCGGCGTTGTTGATCAGGATGTCGATGTCGCCCAGGCGCTGCAGGGTCTCGTCCACCAAGCGGCGGCACTCCTCCTCGCTCTGGCCGTCGGCCGCGATCCAGCGCGCATCGATGCCGGCTGCTTGCAGTTCGGCCGTGGCCTCTTCGAGGTCGGACGCCTTGCGCGAGCTGATCAGGACCCGTGCCCCGGCTTCACCGAGCGCGTGGGCCATCTGCAGGCCCAGGCCGCGCGAGCCGCCGGTGATGAGCGCGTTCTTGCCCTTGAGGTCAAAGAGTTGGGAAATGGTGCGGGTCATGGTGCTGTCTGCCTCGGCTGTTGGATTGAAATACGAGAGTCATTGTGGACCCGCTCGGGCACTTCAGGCTGTCACCGTGGCGGCGCGCAACGCCTGCAGCTTGTGCCACAGGTGGTCGCGCAAGCGCGGATCGGCAGTCAGTCCCAGCCCCTGCTGGCAAGCGTCCGCTGCTTCGGACCAGTGCCGTGCGGACTCCAGCAGGTGGCTGCGCGCCACCCAGTACGGCGCGTAGTTGCGCACGGCGTCCGGCGGCAAGGCATCGAGCCGCGCCAGGCCCTCGGCAGCGCCTTGTGCGGTGCCCAGCGCCACCGCGCGCCCCACCTCGGCTCCGAGCGTTGGCGCAATGTTGAGCAAGGCGTCGTACAGGCGCGCGATACCGGCCCAGGGCACGCGCCCGCCGCGAGCACGTTGCGTGTGGGCGGACTGGATGGCCGCCTCGAGCTGGTAGGGGCCGAGCTGGCCCATGGCGGCGGCTTCGCGCAGCAAGCCTTCGGCGCGCGCGATAAGAACAGGGTCCCAGCGGGTGGTGTCCTGCTCATGCAACGGCACGAAGCGCGGCACGCCACTGTGACCCGGCAAGTAACGCGCATTGCGCCGCGACTCGCAGAACAACAGCAGCGCCCACAAGCCGCGGGCTTCGGCGTCGTCGGGCAACAGGGCCGCGCACAGCTCTGCCAGGTAAAGCGCTTCATCGGCCAGTTCGCTGTCGGCAGCGCCGGTTTCGGCCAGCCCGGGGTGCCCGTCCCAGGCCAGCCCATAGGCTGCGTAGACCGCCTCCAGCACGGCGTGCGTGCGCGTGGGCCAGTCGGCAGGGTCCGGTTCTTCGAAACGGATGCCCGCGCGCGCGATTTTCTGTTTGGCGCGCACCAGACGTTGCGCCATCGCCGCGGGCGAGACCAGAAACACCGACGCGATACGCCGCGCGTCCAGGCCCAGCACCGCTTGCAGCATGAGCGCCGTGCGCACCGGCGGATCGATCGCCGGGTGGGCGCAGGCCAGCATGAGGCGCAGGCGGTGGTCGGGCACCGGCTGCGCGAGACGCCATGGCTCGGGCGCTGGGTCATCCTCCCGCGGTGTCACTTCGCGCAGCAGCGGCTCGTCGGCCAGGCGCTCGGCCACGCGGGCGTGGCGCGCTGACTGCAACAGTTCCCGCCGCGCTACGGTGAGCAACCAGCCCTCCGGCTGCGCTGGCACCCCTTCGAGCGGCCAACGCTGCAGCGCCTTGAGCAAAGCCTCGCCCAGGGCGTCTTCGGCGGCGGCCAGATCGTTCCAGCGCCAGGCGAGGTAAGCCACCAGGCGGCCGTAGGCCGTGCGCGCGGCACGGGCCACGGCCTGGTCGGCGTCGACCGTCACGCCGTGCGCCCCTGGCATCGCGGGCCCAGGCTCATGCGTGCGGCGCCTCCATCGGCGGCAGCACGGGGCGCACCTCGACGCTGCCGCTGTGCGCACACGGCGCGCGTGCCGCCCACTCCAGGGCCTGGTCGAGCGAGGGCACGTCGATGATGAAGTAGCCGCCCAGGTGCTCCTTGGTATCGGGGTACGGTCCATCCTGTACCTCGCGCCGGCCATTGCGCACCCGCACCTGGGTGCCGGTGTGCGGCGGTTGCAGGCCATTGCCGCCCTTGCTGATGCCCGATTGCTGGATGGCCGCGATGTAGGCGCCCCAGGCGCCCCAATAGGCATCATCGTGGCGACGGTCGAAATCCGACTGGGGTTCCTTGAAGACGATCATGTATTCCATGGAGAGCTCCTGTGCTGTCGCCGCGATCGTGCGGCGCGGTGGGTGAAAGCGCAACCCTGCGCCTTCTGCCTCCTGGATGCCCGAGCAAGCGCGCGATCGACAAGCGACGCGACCGTCCGTCGCCCCGGGTGCGGACTCAGACCTCGAAGTCCATGCACTGCCGTTCGGCCACGATGGCCTTCATGAACGGCTTGATGGCCACATGCTCGGGGTGATTCTGGTAGGCCGCAAGCGCGGCGCGGTCGACAAAGGTGCTGTCGAGCACCACGTCGTAGGTGCATTCCAGACCCTGCTGTGCGAGGCCGACCTGGAAATGCAGCGTGCCCGGGTGAAGCTTCGCGCAGGATTCCAGCAAGTCCCTGGCTTTGCGCTTGTTGTGCTCGCGGTCGGCACCTTCTGCCTGCGCCTTGAGTTTCCACATCACGATGTGACGCAGCATCAGAACGCCTCCTCGGGCAAGTCGGCGCAGGTGGCGTCGCGGCTGCTCACCACGGCAAGCCAGGCGCCGGTCTTGGGCAGCTCGTAGTGGAAGAAGTAGCGCATGGCACCCAGGCGGCCAGTGCGCGCGGCGCCGGCGGGCGCGGCGTGCGCGGTCAGCGCCACGTCGAGCCAGATCCAGGCCAGCACGGTATGGCCAAAGGCCTGCAGGTAGGGCACGGCGTTGGCCAGCGCCTCGGCCGGGTTGCCGGTGGCCCACGCGGCCTTGGTGGCGGCGCCCACGTCCTGCAGCGCCTTGCCCAGCGTGTTGGCGTGCGCCGCCAGGTCAGGCACCTGGATGGCGCGCTGGATGGTGGCGTTGATGCGCGCGGCCAGCAACTGCAGGCCGCGTCCGTTTTCCATCAGCACCTTGCGGCCCAGCAGGTCCATGCCCTGGATGCCGTGCGTGCCCTCGTGGATCATGTTCAGGCGGTTGTCGCGCCAGTACTGCTCCACCGGGAAATCGCGCGTGTAGCCGTAGCCGCCGTGCACCTGGATGGCCAGGCTGTTGGCCTCCAGGCACCACTCGCTGGGCCAGCTCTTGGCGATGGGCGTGAGCACCTCCAGCAGCAGGCGCGCTTCGTCGGCCGCCTCGGGCGTGCCGGTGTGCTGCTCGTCCACCAGGCGGGCGCAATACAGCTCCAGCGCCAGCGCACCCTCGGCGTAGCTCTTCTGTGCCAGCAGCATGCGTTTCACGTCGGCGTGTTCGATGATGCGGCTCTGCGGGCGGCTCGGGTCTTTCCCCTCGGGGCCGACGGGGCGGCCTTGGGGGCGGTTCTTCGCGTAATCGAGCGAAGCCAGGTAGCCGGCCATGCCCAGCATGGTGGCCGCCATGCCCACACCGATGCGGGCCTCGTTCATCATGTGGAACATGCAGCGCAGGCCCTCACCGGGCCGGCCGACAAGGTAACCGATGGCGCCGGCACCGCCCCGCACGGGGTACTTGCCTTCACCGAAGTTGAGCAGCGTGTTGGTGGTGCCGCGCCAGCCGCACTTGTGGTTCAGGCCGGCGAGCGCCACGTCGTTGCGTTCACCGGTGAGCTGGCCTTCGGTGTCCACCAGCTTCTTGGGCACGATGAAGAGCGAGATGCCCTTCACGCCGGGCGGCAGCTTGCCGTCGGGCCCTGGAATCTTGGCCAGCACCAAGTGGATGATGTTCTCGGTGAGCTCGTGCTCGCCGGCCGAGATCCACATCTTGTTGCCCTTGAGGCGAAAGCGCGGACCGAGCGGATCGGCCTCGAAATCGTCGCCGTCGGGCACGGCGCGCGTGGCCACGTCGCTCAGGCTCGACCCCGCCTGCGGCTCACTCAAGCACATGGTCCCGGAGAAGCGGCCCGAAAACTCGTTGAGCGCGAACACCCGTTTCTGCGCCTCGGTGCCGTGCACCATCAGCAGGTTGGCGTTGCCCGTGGTGAGCATGCCCGCGCCGATGCTGACCGACGCCATGGCGAAGAAGGCGTTGGCCGCCGCCTCCACCGTGTAAGGCAGCTGCATGCCGCCAATGTCGTAATCCTGCGCGGCACTGAGCATGCCGCTCTCGGCATAGGCCTGCCAGGCGTCGTGCGTGGCCTGCGGCAGGATCACGCGCTCGCCGTCGAAGTGAGGCTCCTGCGTGTCCACGAGTCGGTTGAAGGGCGCGTACTTCTCGCGCGCGATGCGCTCGCAGGTGTCAAGGACCGCGTCGAAAGTCTCGCGGCTGTGGTCGGCGAAGCGCTCGCGCTGCTGCAGCGACTGGACATCAAGCCAGTCGTGCAGCAGGAAGTCGACGGTGGGGCGCAGGGACATGGACACTCCTCGAACCTCAAAGAAAACGGGCGGCCATGCCGCCCGTCGTTGTTCGTCGGTGCTCAAAGCACCTCGAACACCCCTGCGGCGCCCATGCCGCCGCCGATGCACATCGTCACGCACACGCGCTTGGCGCCGCGGCGCTTGCCTTCAATGAGCGCATGGCCCGTGAGACGTTGCCCGGACACACCATACGGGTGGCCCACCGCGATGGCGCCGCCATTCACGTTCAGGCGGTCGGCCGGGATGCCCAGCTTGTCGCGGCAGTAGATCACCTGCACCGCGAACGCTTCGTTGAGTTCCCAGAGGTCGATGTCGCTGACCTTCAGGCCCAGGCGCGAGAGCACCTTGGGGACGGCGAAGACCGGGCCGATGCCCATCTCGTCGGGCTCACAACCGGCGACCGCGAATCCCAGGAAACGCCCCAACGGCTTGAGGCCTTTTTTCTCCGCCAGCGTCTCGTCCATCACCACGCAGGCGCCAGCACCGTCGCTGAACTGGCTGGCGTTGCCCGCCGACACGAGACCACCGGGCAGCGCCGAGCGCAGACCGTGGATGGCGTCGAAGGTCGTGCCGGGGCGGATACCTTCATCGTTCTCGACCGTGACCTGTTTGGTCATCAGGCCCATGACCTTGTCGGCCACACCGGCGGTGACGGTGATGGGCGCGATTTCGGCCTTGAACAAGCCGGCTTCCAGCGCGGCCGTGGCCTTCTGCTGGCTGGCGGCGCCGTACTCATCCATCTTGTCGCGGCCGATGTTGTAGCGCTTGGCCACCTGTTCGGCGGTCTGCAACATGTTCCAGTAGATCTCGGGCTTTTGCTTCTCCAGCGCGAGGTCCTTGAGCATGTGCTGGTTCATCTCCTGCTGCACGCACGAGATGCTCTCCACACCACCGGCCACGTACACGCTGCCCTCGCCCGCGATGATGCGCTGGGCGGCCAGGGCGATGGTCTGCAGGCCCGAGGAGCAGAAACGGTTGACCGTCATGCCCGATACGGTGACGGGCATGCCGGCCTTGAGCGCGATCTGGCGCGCGATGTTGGCGCCGGTGGCGCCTTCGGGGTTGGCGCAGCCCATGATGACGTCTTCGACCTCGGCGGCCTCGATGCCGGCGCGCTGCACGGCGTGCTGCACGGCGTGGCCACCCAGGGTGGCGCCGTGGGTCATGTTGAAGGCACCCTTCCAGCTTTTGGTGAGCGGGGTGCGGGCGGTGGAAACGATGACGGCATTGCTCATGTGATTTCTCCTGATTCGGTTCGGGACAAGGCGGCGATCAGCCGTTGAAGCCCTTGCCTTCGGCCACGAGGCGCTGGATCAGCGGCGCCGGCTCCCAGAACTTCGCGTCGTCGAGCGGGTTCTTCTGGAAGCGCTTCATGGCCTGCACCACGTTGAACAGGCCCACCTCGTCGGCGTAGCGCAGCGGGCCGCCGCGGTGCAC
>VFQP010001062.1_pt1 | contig 40943 bp, 51 predicted proteins | sample 3512351 | NCBI WGS metagenome assembly VFQP01 (sample SAMN10412372, study PRJNA504923) | tailings metagenome | isolation source: Relicate 1 Philex TSF1 revegetated site | place: Philippines: Tuba, Benguet | collected 2017-08-29
GTGCTGCCAAACTCCCACGCGTGGTAGCCGCACTCGAGGTTGCCCCGCTTGTTGACGCGCCCCTCGGACAGCGGCACCAGGCGGTGCGGGCACAAGTCCTCAAACACGCGCCAGGCCGACGCGTTGGGGTCCCACCAGATGACCAGCGGGATCTCCATCAGCACGAACCTGCCGCGCAGAGGGCGCGTGCAGAAGCAGAACGCGCGAGGTGCTGGCGCGTGTGCGGCCAGCGATGAGGGCGTGCTGCGCTCGGCAGCGAACGCTCACCGGTAGGGCGTGGCCTTGTCAATGTCCGCCTCATACGCCACCGGGTACCTGCCACAGGTGCAGCACGCGTGAGATGAGGTGAGCCACGGGGGCGAGCGTGCTTGCGCGAACGTGCGGCCCACGTCGCGACGCACCACACGTCCAGCCAATTGAGCGGCCCGGCCTGCTCCTGAGCCTCCTGAGCGGCCTGCGCAGGTCCCTGTGCCGTGCTGCTGCCGCTTGCTGCTTCGCTGTTCTGCTCCGTGATGGAGCTGGTGATGGGCTGCGCCACGCGAGCCGCCACGAGGCTCCTGCCTCCTCCAGCGAGCTGAGCGACGCGAGCATGACGCCGTGGGCTCGCTGCGTTGCGCGGAAGCGCGGGGAGCAGGGCGCTGCGCGCCGAGCGAGTTGGGAGCGCCCTCTGCAGCTTCATCCTTAGCTGTTGGGCTGGGGGGAGCACGCTGGAGATGCTGTGCAGGGTATGCACGCTGTGCAGCCGGCTCAACGCATGAAGGCTGGCGGGGCGCGCACACCACGCCCTTGGTGCGCCCTCGGCGCCTGGGCCCAACAACACACCCGCCGCAGCGAGGCCAGCACCACGAGATGGCCGTCATGACGCCATGCCACGCCCAAGGAGCACCGCCGGCTTTCTCCTGCAGCTGATGGGCGCCCCAACCAGCCAGGGATGCAGCTGAGGAAGCGGAGGGACCGCGGCAGCGCGCTCGACGAGGCGGGGTGCGCCCGATGCTCGTGGCGATCACGCCATCGCGTGGCGTGTCGTGGCGCTTTCAAATGCTTTCGCACGACCTTGCGGCGCGCATCGCGTGCTGCTGCTGCCGCAGCGCGTGCGTGGCGGTGGATGACTTTGTCAACGCCATCGCGGGCTGCAGACGCCTGCTCGTCTTCACGGGCAGCGGCCTCAGCGCCAACTCGGGTGCGCACTGTGCACGGCACGGCCTTGGGAGAGCAGCAGCAGCGCGCAGCAGCACGACAGCAGCAACATCGCAACCGTGCTGATGGTGCACCGGTGGTGATGGAGATGGCGAGGACGTCCGGCCACGCTGACGCCTCCACCCCAGCCTTCTGCGCTGCACAACGCGTGCAGGCATGAGCATGTTCAGCACGCGCAACGGCCTCTACGAGCGCGCCCGCAAGAAGTTCAAGATACAGGTGGGAGACGCAGCGCAGCCGGGCACCTGGCCCAGCCTGCTCCAGCCTCGGTGCAGAGGCACCCTTGGCAGCACGACGCTGCGCAGCCTGCAGGGTCAGGCACAGGGGACGCCTGCACATCCTCGTCATCCCCACGTGCCGCGCTAACGCTGGCTTCTCCCTGCCGATGCGCGTGCACGGCGCTGCAGGACGGCATCAAGCTCTTCACCTACAGCTTCTACAAGCAGCGGCGCGCCGAGGTGCAGGTGCGCCGGGGCGCTCTATCAGGCTGACGAGGCAGCTGCTGGGGGGCAGCGCTGTCCCAGGTGCTGGCCGGCGCCTGCTGCCAGCGGCAGGGCAGCCCCACAGGGCGGACTCTGGAGGCAGCCACTCTGGTGGCAGCAGAGGCGGCAGCGCTTCAGGGACGGGACGTGCCTGCACGATGGCACGGTGGGCAGTGAGCGCACGGCTAGCCCTCGTCACACACGTCTTTCCACGCAGGCGTTCTTTGCCCAGATCTACCAGGAGGCACAGGGCTCGCAGGCGTCGCCGGGCCACCAGGCGCTGGCGTCGCTGGGCGCCATGGGGCGCGTGGTGCGGCACTACACGCTCAACATCGACGGGCTGGCCGAGGCTGTGGGCATGAGCACCTGGCACCACGAGCGGCACCCCGAGGGGCTCACGGTGGAGATGCACGGCAACATCAGGTGCGGGCGGGCGGTGCGTGTGCGGGGCACACCCACCGCAGCAGTCTGCATGACAGCTGCACACCGCTGCAGGACGGTGCCGCGGGTCCTGGCGCCGCTTCATGTGCCACGGGCTGCTGTGTGGCGTGCGCGCTGCACCCGCAGGCAGCTGGTGTGCCCCTCGTGCCACGCCGTGGAGCCGCTGGGTGCCGCGCACATCGCCACCATGCGGGCGCTGCAGGCGGTGCCGTGCGGCGCCTGCCACCGCGACGCGCTGCGCTTCAAAATCATGCTCTACGACGACGACCAGGTGAGGCTGCGTGCGCATTGTGCGCGCCAGGCGCTGGGTGATGAGGGACGCAGGCCGGGGGTGGTACGGCAGCACCAGGGTGCGCAAGCAACGGGGGTGGCAGTGGGGCGCTCAGCGGGTAAAGTGCTTTTGTGCACGCCGCTGCAACGCGTGTGTGCATGTGTGTGTTCATGTGTTGCGTGTGTTGATGTGTGCGCAGGGCGACTGCATCACTCCCGAGCACGTGTTTGAGACCATGGAGGAGGACCTCGAGGTGAGCAGCACGCCGAGGGGCGAGGGGGGCGAAACCTCTCGACTCAAACGGCCTGAACGCCAGTGCCACGCCGCGGTGCAGCTACGCCGCATGCCCTCTGGCACTTGCACACCTGCTGAGGCGAGGTGCCCCTCACCTCGCCCTGCGTGCGCGGGCGGGCCTGTGGCCGCAGGTGGCCGACTGTGTGCTGTGGGTGGGCATCAGCTTTGGGCAGTCGCCTGCCCCTCACCTCACCCGCCTGCCCTCTGCCGACCATGGCCTGTGGCCGCAGGTGGCCGACTGTGTGCTGTGGGTGGGCATCAGCTTTGAGCAGTCGGCGAGCGTCGAGTACTTTCGCCGCGTGCGCTCCATGCTGGCCAGCGCCGGGCGGCTGGACAAGGTCTCGCAGGCGCGTGGGCGTTGAGTGGGGCGCCGGGCATGCCCTGGGATGGCGGCGGTTGGGCTGCTGCTGGCGTGCGTCAGCAGGCTGAAGCTGCTAGGGCAAGGCGGGGCGATGTGCACTGGCAGGCATCGCAAGCAGCTGGAGGAGTGAGATCGCGCTGAGCCGTGTGCACCTCCCTTGCCTTGCCCCTCTATGCTTGCGTGCAGGTGGTCATCAACCCGTCGGACGACGCCTACTTCAACGTGATCAGCAGCATGAGCAACGTGGAGGACCTGCGGCTGGTGGACGTGCGCGCCATGGTGCGCTGACGGACCCTCGTCGCCGCTTGTTTGCACGTGTCCCCAGCAGGACGCTTCGCCTCGGAGCCATGCAAGCCATGCACGACGGCGCCCTCAACCACAAAAGCCTGCACGTGCGTGCGTGGCGCAACGTAATGGCCGCAGGCGGACGAGGTGCTGCCCAAGATGGTGCAGCGCATGCGGCAGCAGGAGCCCTCCCTCGACCAACCCCAACAAGGCGCCAACGGCACCGCCACAGACGCGCAGCAGCACTCGGCTGCAGCCAACGGCGGCGTCGGCTCGTGCTTTGCTGGCGGCGGCGGCGCAGGGGCAGCCAACGGCTCACCTGGGCCCAGAGGTGCGTTGCCAAACCCGGTGGCCTCGCCTGCGGTGTGGCGTTGGCGCGCCGCAGCTGTTCACTACGCCAGCAACCTCGCCTGTTTGGTTGCCAGAGCCTGCCCTGCCTCTTTCCCCATCGCGCCACCGCGCAGACAGCCCCAGCCCGGCCCCGCACCTGCTGCTGGGCGTGGCGCCGCCCTCGGCCGCGCTGCTGCAGCGCCGCCTGGCCGCCGGCGTCACGCGCGCCGGCAGCAGCGGAGCGCTCGCCACCTCTGCCGCCGCTGCTGCAGCGGTTGCGGCGGGGCCTGGAGGGGGAGGCGCGGGCGGCAGCGGCGGCGCCGGCGGCGTGCTGGGGCCGCGGCGGTACCGGGCGGTGGCGGGCGCCGGCGCCGTGGGCCTGGCGCACGACTACGTCTTTGGCAGCGATTCGGTGAGTTGGGTGGGCGCGCTGGCATGGCTGCATGACAAGAATTCTCTCGCACCGCTGACATTGTGGGAGCAGCGTTTGCGGCGGCCTGGCGCGAACCATCAGAGAGCCAGGGCTTCCCTCACGGCGTGCCACTGCCGAGGGTCGCCGTGTCGGCGGGCACTGCGTCGCTTCATGCCTGCCTCCTCTTCCCTCTCCCTTCCTTGCGCAGGACTATGAGGCGGACGAGGAGGAGGACGGCGGCGCCTGGAGGCAGCAGCAGCAGCGCGCCGGCAGCGGCGGCGGCAGCCGCGGGCGTGGCGGCGGCGCCGGCGGCCGCGACCACAGCCCTGCCGCCTCCGCCGGCGGCTGGGGCGCATCCCGGGGGCGGGCGCCGCGGGTGCGGGGCGCGGCAGCGGGCGGCATGCAGCTGCGGAGCGCTGGGGGGTCGCGGCGGCGGCTCGGCGACGCGGTCAAGGAGGAGGAGGAGAAGGACGACGAACAGGAGGAGGGGGGCAGCGGGGAAGAGGCGGGCGCTGCGCTGGTGCTGCTGCCGCCTGGCGCGCAGCAGCAGCAGGGCGGCGCGGCGCCGGCAGCGGCTGGGGTGGTGTCGCTGCCGGTGCTGGACTTGGGTGGCGCGGGCGCGGCGGCGGGAGGGGGAGGCGTGGCTGGCGGCCTGACAGGTGCGTGGGCAGGTTGGGCCTTGGCGGCTCCAGGCGTCTTTCGTTGGCGGTGCGCGGTCTCGAGGGTGCTGCAAGCCCACGCCGCACTGCTGCTTACTCACGCGCCATCGGTGTGCATGTGTCGTGTGGTGCGCAGGCGAGCAGCTGTCGCTGCTCAACGACCTCACCTCCCAGCTCACCTCCATCCAGCAGCAAGGCACCCTCGCCGCCCCCGCCACCGCCTCCAACGCACCCCCAACCACCCCTCCCGCCAGCGCCACACACGCCGCCGCGACCGCCGCAGCGGGCGCAGCGCAGCCGCCGGTGGCGGCAGCGGGTGCGCTGTCCCAAGAGCAGCAGCAGCTCGTGTCGCAGCTGAGCGCGCAGCTCGCCACCATCCAGCAGCAGCAGCAAGCAGCGACCCAATCGCTGCCGCCGCCGCCGCCGCCCACAAGTCAGCCCCATGAAGCGGGGCAGCTCGCCGCTCCGTCGCAGCAGGCAACGCTGCTCCAGACCCTCCTCCTCCAGCAGCAGCAGCAGGCGCAGCAGCAGCAGCAGCAGAAGGCGACGCTGCTCCACGTGCTGCTCCAGCAGCAACAGCAGCAGCAGCAGAGGCAGCAGGTGCTCCAGCAGGCGGCGGTGCCTCAGGTGGCGCTGCTGCAGGCGCTGCTGCAGCACGCCGCCGCCGGCAGGGCCTCTGGAGGCGCCGCCGCCGCCTCTGCGGCGCTGCAGCTGCACCCGCAGCTCACCACGGCGGCGACAGCGCACCTGGCCGCCTCCGCCGGGCACCCGCACCCCGTCCCCACCGCCACCACGCACACTGCGCCCCTGACGGCGGAGGCGGCGCTGGCGCAGCTCACCCAGGCCGTGCTCCAACCCCAACAGCCCCAGCAGCAGCAGCAGCAGCAGCAGCAGCAGCAGGTGCTGCTGCTCCAGGCGTTGCTGCTGAGGCAGCAGGGCGCCCCAGCGACGCCGCCGCAGCCCGCCCAGCAGCAGCCCATCGTGCTGGTGCCGACGGGCCCGCCCACCACCACGCTGCACCTCCAGCCGCAGCAGCCGCTAACGCAGCAGCCGCCGCAGCAGGTGGTCACCCTGGTCCTGGCGCCGCCCGCCGCCGACGCGCCGCAGCCCGCCGCCGTTGCGGACGGCGGGGCGCAACCGGAGGCGGCGCAGGCGGCCACCGCCAGCGCAGGCGAGTGACCTCTGTCGCGCGCCTGATCGTCGGTCCTGCCGCCCGCATCCTGTGTGGAGCACACCGAGCCGACGCGTTTGGTGCACCATCATTCCATCACTCGCAGGCGGAGCGGGTGCAGGCGTCGAGCCGGGCGCAGCGGCGGCCACGCCCATGCAGGTGGACGGCGCAGAGCCCGCAGCCACGGCCGCGCCCTCCCTCCCTCCAGCCCCCGCGCAGCCTCCCACGGAGCCAGTGGCGGCGCAACCGGACGACTCGGCACGTGAGCAGCAAGTGCAGGGCGAGCAGGAGCAGCAGCTGGCAGCGGAGGCGCTGCCTGGTGGTGATCCTGCCGGGGGCGGAGATGACCACGTGGCGCTCCCAGTGGTGCTGCCAGGAGTGCCCGTGGCGCCCGAGTCGGCAGTGCCAGCGGAGGCGATGGCGTGAGGTCGGGCTGGTATGCTCCTGCCGGCTGGCGACGTTTTTGCACTGCTATGCGTGTGGCGCCGCTACTGCGCGTGCTGTGCGGGCCGCGCGGCCTCTTGGAGCACTGCTAGGGACTTGCATGATTTGAACCTTGCTGGCAGGATGGGCTGGTACGCTCGTGTACTGGACTGTGTAGGTAGGCCTGACTGCCCGTGGCTCTCGCTCTAGGTAGGCTGCGTCGCGACCCGGGTGGTGGTGCATTCTGATGCCGACTGCAGCGTTCGTGCAAGGCCTCATACGTGCGATGCGTGCCGATCCACACACCCCTCCCCATCATCGTTCTACGCGCAAAAAATGTGACAAGACAAGTGACGAGGCTGCTCTTCAAGCTACTGCTCGGCTCACGACGAGCACACCAAGCCAGGCCCGCCGTCCCCTCAGGTGACGCTGCAAGATGCAAGCAAAGGAAGCAGGGCAGGTCCCAGCTCAGCCGAGCGCGCACTAGCGGGGCGAGCACCGTCCAGCCAGAACGTCATGCAGGAAATCACGCGCAAGCCGGGCATCCAAGAGTGCTCAGCTGCTGCCAATGACCAGGCTCACGTCGTCTCATCGCGCACACCTTCCGAGCAAGCACCACCGAGAGCAGGTGCCTGCAGTGAGTCAGACTGCCAAGGCATTGCAGGTAGGCCGCCACAGCTCATGCTGGGCTTGGCCAGGAACAGGAAGCTCAGAGTCACGCGCGCAGAGCCACGCGTCGCTAGCCCAAGGTACCACCCAACCCTCTGCTAATCCGTCCTCCCTACAAACTGAGTCTGCGCTCCGGCGCATCGCCCTCAGCGCGCCTTCCCACCAAGCGTCCCTTCCTTGAGCAGCAGACCTCCAGCCAGCGCTTGCGCGCGGCCGTGGTCGGCGGATACCTCCACGGCCGTGAGCACCCAGAGCATCGTGGCAGCAACACGTCGCAGGACGAACACGTCCAGCTTGTCAAGACTTCCAATCCCCCCATCTTCTTTATTCCAGTGCTATGCATTCGCTAACTCCCCCAAAGTGAGCGCACTTTGGCACACAGCCAGCAGCAGCCGTGCCGCCCGAGCGGCATTTGCGGGCAGCATCAGGATGGGTGGTTCCAGTCCGCAGCGTCAGAGAACGGAAGGGAAGAATCCACGGGGGAGCTCTAGGGGCGTTCACAGCAGGGCCCTGGGCTCCATAGCGATCATAGCGATGAAGGGGCGCGAGGTGCCGTGGATTCACGAAGAGAGCGGTGCGCACATCACAGCGACGTGGCCATCCACTCCTTGAACACGAGCATGGCCCAGAAGATGACGCGGTACCCCGCGCTCATGCCGATCATGACGACAAAGTCGAGCCACTTGTTCAGGTCCGAGATGGAGCCGGTGAGGTAAAAGTCCAGGACGTCCTGCCCGCCCACGGTGCAGGGGTTGGTCGCCGTGTACTGCGCTCGTGCAGGAGCACTCACGCGCACAGGAGGTCGATGGCTGTCTGGCGGCGGCAGCGCTGGAACCAGCACAGCGCAGCATGCAAAGCAGCGCCGGGACAAGGGGGGGGGAGAGGAAGAGGGCAGCAGCAACAGCGGTGCTTGCTCACCTGTGGGCCGCAGCCCGACGTCTGCTCGTAGCAGGGGCACAGCCAGCCGCTGGTGCCCTCAAACTCGTTGCTCATGAAGCCTGCAGGCGCATTAGGGGCGGGCAGGGCAACGACAACAGGCACTGGGTGTCAAACCTGCACCGCCGGTTCTGCCGGTCCTTCCCGCTTGACATGCGCCATTCTGTTGACGCACAGGTGGCGGGTGAAACTGCCAACGCCACCCCACGACGCAACCCAGCGCGCCCGGGCAGACTCTGAGCGTGGCGTGATTCACCTGTAGCGCCTCAAATGACCGCTCACCGGCAAAGGCGTACGAGTGGTAGGAGATGTAGTGCAGGGGGTACAGCCAGACGGGCTTGGGGATCGACGGCACTGGCTGGAAGAAGCCGCACACCTGCACTTGTGCACCAGGTTCCAAGGTTCCAGGGTCGCGTCATGAGGGGCCCATCACCCACAAGCGCGCTCAAGCGCCTCACTGACCACTGGAGGCACTGACCAGCATGTACATGCCCAGGATGCCGGCGCCGGCGGCAATGCCCATGAGGTAGTGCGGCACGACGGTGGCGATGGCCATCATGAGGCTCTCCACCGTGAGCAGCGCCGCAAACTGCGCACGATCGGCAGTTGCGCATCGGCAGGGCGACGTGCACACGGCTGGGGGCTACCGGGCGGAGCGGAGAGAGAGAGCCACAAATGGCGCCGCCAGTCGACCCACACGCGCACCAGGCACAGGACGAAGAAGGGGAAGCGGTCGCCCGAGTCGTCCAGGCCCACCAGCCAGTACACCTGCATCGCAGGAGCGACGCAGCGCCACCATGGGGCCCTCGCTGCCGACCTCCTCACCCACGCACCCTCTGCGCGTTTCCGCGCCCACACAGCCGTCCCTTACCCCCACACATGCACACAGCAAGAGCTCCTATGGACTCGTCATTACCATCCTGTCGCTCCACTCACGATGCACGAGGAGATGAGCGCGATGCCGAAGATGAAGGGGATGGCGGCGAGCGTGTCGGCCATCACGAAGACGCCGACGGGGTAGTAGCCGTTGAGCCGCTCGCGAATGAAGATGAGCATCGACTCGACAAAGGCGGGGAAGCCCGAGATGCTCATGAAGGTCAGGAAGGCCTGCGCGGCGCGCGGGTGGGCGTGCTCAGCGTGCTGTGGCGGGGGGCGGGAAGCAGGCGCCTGAGCGAGTTCGGCCATGGGTGCGCAGGGCGCCGGGGCGCAACCTTGTCGAAGAAGAGCAGCACCTGCTCCAGGACGGCGCGCTGCATGCTCGACCGTTTCCACGCAAGGCCAGAGAGTGTGGGGGAGCGGGTCGTAGGGGGGGGCACTGACTCACCACGACGAAGAAGAGCAGCGAGGCGCGCGAGTACGTGTCCTGCCACGAGTCGCCCAGCTTGAGGAAGATGGTGCCGATGCAGATGCACAGCATGGCGTACTGTGCAGCAACGCCACCAAGCGCACACCACACAGCAGCGCCCAGTCACGGCGCAGCACGGCGCAGGCCTGCCGAGGCTCGGCGTGGCGGTGGGTTCCCCCACAACCGCCCAAGCAAGAGCGCACCATGCCCAGGCGCAGCCAGAAGATGCCGATGTTGCGCCAGTTGTTGAGCAGGTTGCGGTGCGTGAGAACGGCCGCCTGGTAGACGGCGTTGGCCTGCAGGGAGGAGCAGCGGCAGCCGTGCGCGGGAGGAAGCAGCGGAGTCGCTGGTCCAGCACCAGCGCCGGGTGCCTTGCTTGGCGGCCCCTGGAACCTTGCCACCGGCTCGAAAGCACGAGAGCTCGGTGAAGTGAAGCCAGGTCATCCTCACCTTGTTCTCCTGGCCCAGGTACGGCTCGCCCTGCACCTGCGAGTGCTCCTCCACCGCCGCCGTGACGCCCGGCAGCAGCTGCTTGCGGAACACCTGCTCCAGCGCCTCGATGTTCTCCTGCACGTCGTGCTGCTGCCCCGCCGCGCCCTGCAACGACCAGCACGCACCACCACCGCCTTGTACTCATGAGCAGCTGCACCCACTGCCCCCCGCACCAATCACCAATCACGCGCACGCCTCGGGTGGTCAGTGGCTAGCTGTGGTGAGGCGTCGGACGGCGCAAGTGCACCACCCACAGCTGCTCGCCTTGAACTCCTGGTTGATGACGTGCAGGAAGTGGTCGGTGGCCGAGCGGCCAATGGGGCAGGGCAGGCCCGCCGCCTCAAACATGGCCAGCGCAGAGCTGGCGGGGCCAAAGAAGACGGGCGAGCCGCTGCTCAGCAGCGCCAGCTGGTCAAACAGCTCGAACACCTGTGCGCAGTTGGGGCGGTGCAGTTTGGGCGCGCGTTGGCGGGCCGTTGCGGGCTGCTGCGGTCGCCGTTGGTGTGGGGGGAAACGGAGGCGTACCTCGGAGGAGGGCTGGTGGATGACGGTGAGGATGGTGCGGTTGTGCGCGGCCAGCGTGCGGATGGTGGACTGCGCGGCGCGGCGGGCGGAGCAAGCAGATCGCTACAGTGCTGTGGCTTGGTACGGCTGGTGGCGAGGACGGCCGCTGGAGGACGGGCGCAACACGCACGCCCAAGTGTGTGCGTGGGGGCCGCCGGCGCACCATGACAAAGTAGGCCGATGCGGCGTCCAGCCCCGAGGTGGGCTCGTCCAGGAAGAGCAGCGTGGGGTGCGTCACCAGCTCACAGCCAATGGCCACGCGCCGGCGCTGCCCGCCGCTGATGCCCTTGAGGTACCAGTTGCCTGCGGCGACCAGTGACATACGTGCGTGCGGTGTGGGGGAGCACATACGCTCTTGAGCTTGGCAATGCGGTCCCTGCTCTGACGCCGCGGCGTGTGGTTCCCTGCCGACGCTGAAGCCGTCCCCAGGTACTCCCACCTGGCTGGCAAATCAAAAGAAGCAGCAGGGATGCCCCTCAGGCGCACGCACCGATCTTGACGTCCTGCGCTTCCACCAGCCCCAGCTCCTGCAGCACCGCGTCCACGCGCCCCTCCTTGTCGGCGCGCGACATGGACGCCGGCAACCGCAGCAGCGCGGCGAAGGTGATGGTCTCGCGCACGGTCAGCACGCCCACAAACTCCTCGTCCTGCACACTTGGTTGGGCGTGGTGCAGCGTGCAGCGTGCGGCGTTCAACCAGGGCTGCTGCTCCACCGGGGCTGCTCCACCGGCAGGAATTCCTCTATCCAGCACTCTACTCCCAAAGGCTCCGTCACTCACCTGGGTGACGTAGGAGCTGCGCCCGTACGACAGGTTGGACTTGCGGCCATTGATGAGCACCTGGGCGTGCACACGCGCAGCGGTTTCGCGCACATCGCCCCCCTCCCCACGCGGAGGGCACCACCACCAGCCCACATTGCACGGCCAGCAAGCATCGCACCTGGCCCTCGACATCGACGTTGGAGGCCTGGCGGCCGGCCAGCGTGTCGAGCAGCGTCGTCTGCACGGAGCGCAGGGCAGCCCACAACCACACGCTGGCGATGGGCCCTCCTCCTCTGGCCCTAGCTTGCCGGTGGAGGCTTGCCAGTGCCCAGCTGGCGCAGCATGCCTGAGCAGAGCTGCAGATTCTTCGCGCGCGTGCGGTACCTTTCCGCTGCCGCTCGGGCCCATGATGGCCAGCATGGAGCGCGGCAGCACGTAGCCGGAGACGCCCTTGAGGATGGGCTTGGGCGCCTTGCCCTTGGCCGTCTGCGCGCGATGGGGAGCAGACCATTAGGAGACACACAACGGCCGCACGCGCGCGCGGAAAGCGAACGCCGAACGCTCCGCCCGCGCGCGCGATTCGCGCGCACCACTCGGATGTCCTTCCACGCCAGCGTCGCGGCCTGGTGCTCCGATGAGTAGCCGGGCGTGCTCTCGACGTCGCGGACCTGGCCCTGCTTGGCGGGGCTCGACTCCATCGCGGAAGGGGCGACTCCTCGCACGCGCCCGGGCAAACAGGGGAGGGACAGTTTCGCTGTAGGGACGCTGTGCCGATCGAGCGAGTGCGCGTTCCGCCGTTCAGTCGTGGTGGTTACCGTGCATGGTGTGCAAGCCCACCTTTGGAGGGCCAAAAACGCGCAAATTGCACAGTCGGGAAGGCAGCGCGCTCAGCTCTGCGACGCTGGGGATCTCTCAGGTGCTGCCTTTGCCGCAGAGGTGCGCCCTTTTGTAACGCCGGGGCAGGCAGTCGCCCGCGCTCGCGCTCGCGATCGCGCTTGTCAGCGAGTGGTGCGAAACCGGGCACTGGCGCTCCACGAGCACCGCGTGGCGAGTGGCACCAATGTGAGCACGCCGTGCGCCCGCAGGCAGTCCACAGCTCGAGCAGCTCGAGCAACCATGTCCTCTATCGATCTGTCCCTGGCCTCGCTGCCGGGCGACACGCTGGAGGCCAAGGTCGACTACGCCATCAAGCAGCACGCCGTGGTCGTGGTGCGCCTCCCTGCATGGGTTTTCGATGTGCAGCATATGAGCGGCCTGCCAACGCCACCGGCAAGTGGCAAGTGCAGTTTTTCCGGGGTGGCAAGTCCTCATTCCACCGTCTCTACGCGGCGGCAGGCACAGCAGCGTCGTTGCGCAGCGCTCTGACCTTGTACCCTGCTGTGGGCGGACGCCCCCTGCAGGTGGGCAAGGAGCACTGCCCCTTCTGCCTCGAGGTGCGCCGCACGTTCGACGCGCTGGGCGTGCCCTTCGCGCTGCACAACGTGGACGTCATGCCCGACGGCGACAAGGTACGGTGACGTAGCGTTCTTGCTTGCGGGAGGCACGGGGATCCTGGCGTTGGGCAGAAACCGCAAGGTTGCGGCTCCCGGCGGTTGGCCCCTGGGCAGGTGCACGAGGTGCTCAAGGCGTCCACCAAGCAGGCCACGGTGCCCTACGTGTTTGTGGGCGGCGAGCTGCTGGGCGGCTGCGACGCCACCAAGGCGGCGCAGGCCGACGGCTCGCTGTTCACGCGCCTGCACAAGCAGGGAATCCACGCCAAGGTGCGTGCCCGCATGCATCCTCAAATCTGTCCCAGAGACAACGCACGCTGCGGCGGAGCGCTTGACGACCAGAGTCGCGCGCGGCCTGGCTGGGCGCACGTGCAGGCCGGCGCGGGCGGCGCGTTCAAGGTGGGCGACGCCGTGCTGCAGGGCCGGCGCCGCGCGCTGAGCACGCTCTTCAGCTTCCCCGAGGTGGTGGACGACCGCGCCGCGCGCTTCAACGGCGTCTGGGTGCGTCGTCTCGTTTGCCGCCTGGCTGGTGCAAAGCAGGGCGCGCGCGACCCTGTCACACACTGTGCGGTGTGGTGTGGTGTCGTTGCGCAGGGCTTCATCATCTGCCTGCTGGTGGCAGTCTTCTACAAAAAGGTCCAGGCGCACTGGGTCATGTGCGGCCTGATGGTCGACTTCGCGCTGCGCTTTGTCGGCGGTGAGGATGAGGAGAAGCAACAGATGCTGGCACGCGTTGTCGTGTTCCAGCGTTGGCTCCTTGCCATGTGACAGCAGCGACGAGGGCTGCTGGGGAAACGTGGGTCTACTCAAGCCTGGGCGTGAGCCTGTGCATGTGTGCATGTCCATGTCCATGTGCAGGCGGCAACTTCTCCCCGCTGGGCAGCCTGTCGGGGCTCTGCGTGGCGGTGATGGAGATCTTCGGCAGCAAGCCGCACTGGGTCGCAGGTGCGTGGGCAGCGGGCGCTGGGACGATTTGGCGGACGGCGATGAGCAGCAGCAGCGACCCGCGCGGGCCAGGTGGCGGGCGCGTCCCCACCCCGGGGACAGATTTATAGCGAGTGTGCGCCTGCAGCGAGGCGTGCCTGGGGGACTCCTCCCGGCGCCAGCGGGCCGCTGTGTGTGCGCCCAAGGCACCCTCGCGCGTGGCGCACCACTTGACGCCTTGCAGGCCAGAGCAAGCAGTTTGCGACGCTGTGCGGGCTCATGTTCAGCACGCTGGCCTTTTTCTTCTACGCCGTCTCGGTGCACGAGGAGAAGCTCCGCAACGTGAGGCGTGCTGAGGGGGTGGTGCGGAGGGCCGGCAGCTGGGTGCGGGTTATGTGCGCAACAGTGCTAGATGAGGAGAGGCGGTCCTCCATGTGAGGCACACTGGGGCGCATGTTGGGGGGGCTGGCAGCCAGGTGCCGCACGCGTCGACGCGCGCAGAGCTTGGCGGCACCACAGGCGCGCGGCTGATGATGTCTCGTTGCTGAGCGTTGCTTTGCGGTGCCTCAGGTGGGCCTGGCCTTTACATGCGCGCTGGGCGCCGCCACGGCGCTCGAGGGTTTTGTGGGCTTTTGCCTGGGCTGCTGGATGTTCTCTCTCGCCATCCAGGTGCGAGGCCGCCGTCAGGGTTGCCTGCCCCTTCTCCCTCTTTGAGCACCAGAGGGCTCTCCAGAGGAGGCACAGAGGGGACTAGGCAGTCCAAGGGCAGCCCCCCTTGGTCGTTTGAGCACCAGGGTGCCCGTGTCCCTGAGGCACGCTGCGAGAGCACAGACGCCACGCGCACACGGCGCCCTGCGCTCTGCGGCGTGCGCGCCTGAGCACGCAGTTCGGGCTGCTGCCCTCCGACACGTTCAAGGTGTACACCAACATCCGTGACGAGGCGCAGTACGCGTGGGAGGTGCGCGCCCCAGACACTGCTCTCTGCTGCGGCGCCCTCAACCCAAATGCACCTCGCGCTCGCTGCAGCCTGCGCGCTTTGGCAAGGCCCGGGTCCTCCACGCGTGCGTGTGGCGTGCAGGAGATGAACAAGCAGCTGAACGAGGGCCAGCCCAAGGTGTACCGCGTGCACGTGCGCGGCGACGGCGTCGCCACCGACGTCGACTACATCTACAAGGTACGCTCCAGCGTGAGCCAGGATTTGCACCTGCTCAGGCACCGCCGCGGGTCCGGAGCCAGCTACCGGGCTGCGTGCGGGCTCTGGAGACCGGTTGGGGGCAGACGCGGCGTCGCGGAAGGGCAGCTCGACAGCCTGGAGCGTGCTTTGGCCGAGCCCAGCCCAGCGCTCACAGGACGTGCACGTCTGCCGCGTGCGTCCCGACCAATGCTTGGGTGCGCAGGCCAAGACGGACGACATGACGCGCGAGGACTTCCACCTGGTGAGCTCGCTGCCTCCTTGCAACCCCTCACATGCGCCCCTCACCCTGCGGCCACCGCCAAGCGCACCTGCACAAGGGCCCCGCACGCCCCGGACGCCACCGAGCCCCGACACTGCGGCCGGATTGCTGCACGACGCGCGCTGACTCACATCGCCTGCGCCCTGATTGATTGGCGTGCGCGTGCGATGTCTCCCTGTGCAGATCAAGCACGTCAAGGTGCAGCACTTCATGATGCACATGGGCCTGGTGGGCCTGGCGTGCGCCTGGAAGGCGGCGGCGCCGCACGCCTCCAACTTCGACGCGCCCACCGCCGTGGGCCACGCCATTGCGATTGGCGCCGCCGTGCTGTTCGCCATCTGGGTCGTGCTCTACGCGCTCAAGGCCTGGTTCTACTGGCCAAAGGTGAGATCTGACAGGATGACTCCCGTGAGATCGCGAGATCTCACGGACGCAGCGTCATGCGCATGTAGCCCCTGGCTGAGGGCCAGGATGGGTAGGCGGGGCCTGGCTGGCGGCGGCTCTCCCTTCCTTTCATGATGACGTGGTGTGGCTGCCCGTGGGTGGTGCACAACAGGTGGTCAAGGAGTGGCAGCACCCCGTGTCGAGCAACGCCTTTGCCGTGCCCTTCATCTGCCTCATCCTCTTTGCCTACATGGTCGAGGACCAGACGCACGGGTTTGCCCAGGCGCTCTGTGAGTCTTGCACACGGATTCGCGTGCCTCCGGGGGACTGCGCGCTCGCGCCACGTGCGGACGCAGTATGTGCGCGGGGCTGAAGACCGTCTGCGGCCTCGTCCTGCGGCGTTGCCGTGTGCGTGCGCGCAGTCTGGATCGGCGCGCCCACCTGCATGGCCCTGACCCTCCGCAAGGTGCGCCTGCGCGGGTTGCGGAACGCCGCACCTTGCGCCCCGCGCCCTGCACGGCGTGTTTGTCAGCCCAACGCCCCGCCCCCGACACTTGGACGTTCTGCGCAGGTGGCTGACTGGATCGCGTTCCGCAAGGACCTGGAGCACGTCAACGCCGCCTGGATGATCATGCCCGTGGGCAACGCCGTCGCCGCATACGTCGGCCCGCTCATCTCGGTAAGCAATCTGGCCCCCTGTTGGCAGGTTCTCCAACGCTGCGGGCCTGCGGGCCTGGCGCGGCCTTGATTGATAGCGTTGTGGATCCTTGTGTGCTTGGCGTGTGCGCAGGTGACGCAGACCAACGCGTGCCAGTTCTGGTTCGCCGTCGCCTTCATCATGTGGTGCGTGATGGTGGCGCCTCCCGCCTGTGTGTACCTTGCCAGGGCCCGTTGCCAGGCACAGGCGACGTCCCGGTGTGCGCGTCACACACCTTGCCTTTGTGCCGCTGCTGGCAGTGTGAGCACAGGGCCGGTTTGTGGGAACCGGTGTGCTGTGCGCCGCTGCTGCCACCCCTCTGAGCGCAGGGCCGTGCTGTTTGTGGTGACGTGCCCTTTTCCACACATGTTGCTTTCTGCTGCACCCGGACCACTTTGAGCGCAGGGCCGTGCTGTTTGTGGTGACGTTTGCCAAGGCGGTGCTGGTGACGGACGAGGACGACCGCGTGCGCCCGCTGCTGGCCATCTGGGTGGCGGCGCCCTCGGTGCTGGCCGTGGGCTACCTGGGCGTCTACCCCTCGGTGCTCCTGGGCACCGCCGCCTTCAGTGAGCGTCCGCTTGTGCGCACGGCGGAGCACGCGGAAGCGCCGCCAGCACGGGCACAGGAGCGATGCCCTTGGATGCCGCCCGCTCCGCGCAGACGACTTCATCTTCATCAACCTCCACTGGATCGCCGTCGCCTTCAGCCTGGTCTTCATCTTCTGCGGCAGGTGCGACGCCCCCGCCCGCTGAGCCTCCAGCACCATGGGCGACCCATCGCAGGCGCCCGCCATACTCGCCGCTGACCTGCATCGCGTTGCGTGCCGGCGCGCACATGCCTGTTGGTCGCAGGTTCAACTACTACGGCCGCCTGCGCTGGGACATGAGCTTCTGGGCCACGGGCTTCCCTGCCGCCGCCGTCACCTTCAGCAGCATCGCCTACAGTGAGCGCACGCGCTGGGGTGCAACAGCTAGGTCTCTAGCCAAGTCCTTCACGCCACCACGCCCGTGACGCAACCTGCCCTCCCTTCTCCTCCCTCCTGGAGCGAGCGGGCCCCCCGTGTCCGCCGCACTGCCCGCTCGCCTTTCTACTGCGCCGCAGACTCTGGCAAGCCGGGCAAGCTCTCGTACGGCATTGCCGTGGCGGCGCTGGCGGCGGCCTCGGCCATCAACTGCGTGCTGGGGCTGCAGACGCTGGCCATGCTGCTGCGCCGGCGCGTCTTTGTGCCCGACTACAAGTGAGGAGCTCCCTGCAGGCACCGTCATTCTGTTGTGTCGTGCACAGGATGGATCGTGGGCTGATTCGAGCTGATTCCTGCGGTCCTGGGCGCTGCTTGGCGAGCTGACCGGGCGTGGCGTTGTGCTGGCGTGCGTGCGTGGCACGCAGGTGGGGCCCGCTGAGCTTCATGCGCCTCACGCACGAGGCCTTCCGCGGCGCCGCCGTCAAGATGACCCGCCTCGTCGAGGTGCGGGGGAGGACCGGCGGTGACGGCAGGACACGCTCACGCTAGGGTTGGCTGCCCTGGATCCCCCTGGGATGCACACACGCTACCACCCTGGTTCGCTTGACACGGGTGCATGGCGCGGTGGGCGAGACGCTTGCGATGAGGTGTGCGCGTGCGTGTGCAGATGATGACATCTGTTTCGAGCGGCGAGGTGCCCCCGGAGATGGTGGAGGAGCTGGCCAGCACCTGGGAGCTGCTGTCGCTGGTGCACCAGGAGCACAGCAAGCACGAGGACGAGGTGCGCGTCACGTCATGTCACGTCACGTCACCCTGGTCCTGTCACGGCGCTGCACCGCAAGCCCCCTGGTCTTGCGGCGGCAGCAGCAAGGCTCGGCCGACCTTCGGTCTTCAGGGTCGGCCTTCAGGGTTGGCTTCTCATAGTGTGGCCCGGGTGCACGGCGTCCATCCCACCACGCAGGCCATCTTTGCCGCCTACGAGGAGTTCTACCCAGGCGTGAGCAGCCACGACTCGCACACGCACGAGCAGCTGCACGTGCTCTCCAAGGGGTGAGCCGCAAGCCGCGCCCCACCTCCGCTCACACAGGCTCACGCAGCCGCCCTGCCCCTGACGCGCCATCGCCGAAGACACGTCGCAGCTTGCTCGTCCTTCCGCGCGAGCCCATGAGCCGCGTGCGCGCACTGCGAGCAAGCGCGCCTGCCGCCCGTGCGTGCGTGCGCGCGCCTACCGCAGGGTCAAGGACGCGCTGTCTCAGCTGGAGAGCGCGCGCACGCCGGCCGCCGCCTCGGCGCTGGGGCAGGCCATCCAGGCCTTCATGGACGAGCTGCTGCCGCACCTACGCCACGAGGAGGACCACCTCATCGCCATGCCGCGCAAGTACGTCAACCTGGCCATCCACAAGCAGATCGTGCGCAAGGTGAGCGGAGCCGACGGCGCGGCAGGCGCCTGCGGTCGGCGCGGGCAGTGCACGGTGGCGGGGCACCAGGGCTGTGGGAGGCGGCGCGGCTGAAATCGCTGGACGTTGCAGGCGCATGGTGACGCAAGCAGCAGGGCCAGAGCGCGGACGCAGCCGCGGGCCTCAGGCGTGGCGTCTGTCTGTGCGCGCGTGCCAACTTGCGGCGCAGGTGTGGACCGTGACGCCGGCCGCCACCTGGTTCAAGGTGCTGCCCTGGGTCGTCAACCACCTGCCCATGCAGCAGCAGCGCTCGCGCTTCGTCAAGACGCTGCTCTGGTGAGAGCGACAGCACGCATGCTGCCTGCCCGCGGCGCAGGGACTCGAGTCAAGGTCTGGAATTCCAGACCTTGAGCAGGAGGGGTGGAGTACGTGTCCTTTTCCTCTCATCTTGCGTCTCTGCATTGCTGCTGCTGCCTGTGCAGGGCCATGCCGGAGCGCGCGCAGCACATTGGGCTGATGCTGGCGCTGGGCGTTGACGACGTGCAGTGGCGCCGCCTGACGGACGACCTGCCCGACATCATCCCGCGCGCCGCCGACGGCTATGTGCGCTACTGGTAGACGCGCGGGGGCCCGTGCCCTGGGCGCCACGGACCTCCCGCCCCGCCTGCCGCCGACTGCTACGTGCGGTGGGCAGAGAGCTCCTTGCACGTCGTGCGTGCGGCCCTTCATCCCCGCCCTGTCAATGAATGCGGGTCGCGCACTGGTGGGGGGGCTGCTTGGAGCCTCTTATCGCCGCCGTGTTGCCGGCGGCTTGTGGCGCTGCTTGCATGGCAGACAGCTCCGCGCTGGCTTGCTGCGCTGCCTTGCTTGGACACCATCTGCCTTGCCCCTTCATCGCTCCCGGCTTCAGGAGAGGCGTCCCCACCTCGCCTGTGATCCGCCACGCCAGGAGACTCTGCCGCTGAGCACTGCCCAGCAGCACGCCACGCTGCTGCTGATGACGCACCGCTTGCTCGTCTAGCTCGTTGGCAGCTGTCTGCCCGCCCTGTCCCTGTTGCCGGCCCTCTTGATGCGCACCACTCGCCGTGCGGCCTTAGTCGTAGCCTTATTTCGCGACCCGCGACGCCTTCTTGGAACTCTCTTGAAATGGTGCCCTCAGGCAGCCTGCACAGTGTGAGCCATATCCGCCCACCCGAGCGAGCCATCCCGTGCACGCTCTGGCTGTACGCACGCCCCGATGATCACCCCTTCCCCTAGAGCCCCGTCTGCCACTTGCTTGTTCCTCTCTCTCTCTCGGCTTCTGCCGCACCTCTACTCTTGCCCCCTGTGCCTTGGGCTCTTGCTCACGGCTACGCGGCCTTTCCCTTGCACACCCCACGTCGTGCTCGGCCCGCTCTGCACACTCCCATGAACGGGCGCTCGTGTTCACGAGCAGCCCCGCTGCAAACTTGGTAGGCTGCACACGCCCTGCGACTCACGACGCCTCTAAGCGCGGCCCACCGTTCGTCGGTTCGCTTCTTCCTTGGGGAGCAGGCCCGGACACAGCAGCACACGAGCAGTTGCTACTGCTGCAGGGGCGAGAGTCTTGCAGCGTGCAGAGGCAGCAGCTCAAGACCTCGCTGTGGCCACCCACGCCACCGCACACGCAAGCGCCCCACAAACTCCCTGACTCGATGCAGACCGCCATGATGCACAGCTCCCAGCGCATGCTGCTTGCGGTGGCGGCGGCGGTGGCCGCCTCTCCCGCTCCCGCCCCGGACTGGACGGCACTGCCACCCGAAGTGCTGTCGATCATCCTGGGCCAGCACCTCACGCGGCGAGCGGCCAGGCAGGCCGCCTTCAGGTCGTGCAAGGCATTCGCGCGCGCGCTCCTGGCCGCCTCGAGCGGGCAGCCATCGCTGCGCCTGGACGTCCAGCGCCACCACGGCTTCGCCCCCTGCGTCCGGCTCCTCCAGCAGCTCGCACCGCAGCAGCAGCGCGCCGGCCAGACGCACCACCCAGTCACGGTGGTGCTGTTCACCAGCGGGCACATGCCAGCCAACCCACAGGCGTGCCTGGAGCAGCTGGCGGCGGCGCGCGTCAGCGTGCGGTGCGCCTCGCGCCTCGTCGTGGAGGTGAGGCGTCGTGCTGTCCTGCGTGCATTCGTGATCATGACGTCCTGCTGCTGCTGCTGGACACGATGATGGCCGCCCGGGGCGGCGCGCCCACCGACAGCTGCCGTGGGCGTTCGTGTGCGCTGATCGCCATCCACGTGCAGCGCCTGGTGCTGGACGCGCTGCTGCCGGCGAACCTGCACCGCGTGCTGCCGCGCCTGCAGCAGCTGTCGCTGCTGCACTGCCGCCTGGCGCCCGCCGCTGCCGACGCCGTGCTCAACGCCGCCTGCGCGCACCTGCGCGCCATCGAAATCCGGGAGCTCACCGCAGCACCCACCCCGCCCGCAGCTGCTGGCGCGGCCGGCGCGGCGAACCACGGCGCGGCGCAGGTGCGGCCTGCCAAGGGACGCACCAAGGCGCACCGTCTGGGTGTGCGTGACTGCGCGGCATTGTGCTGGGCAAACGTGGGTGCCGTGCTGTCGGTGCACGCGAGATGCATGCAGGCGTCTGTGGGCCTGCAGCTGATGCAGCTCTCGCGGCTGCCGGCGCTGCAGTCGGTGCACCTCCTCGACAGCTCCTGCCCCACGCTCTTCCTGACGCTGCTGGGCGCGCGGCTCACCTCGCTGCACCTGGCGCCAGCGTACCGCCAGTGGGTGCACGGCACGCAGGTGAATTGGGGCTGGGGGTGGAGGTGCGCGAAGGCGGGTGTGCGTCCCCCAGAGCAGCGCCCCAGTGTTCACCGGGCCCAGTGCGCATCGGCCAGGGCTGGGGTGCGTGCGCGAGAGACCAACGCACCGTGCTGTGAGGGATAGGCAGTGGGTGCACGGCGTGCCGCAGGTGAATCGGGGTTGGGGGCACAGGCTGCGTGCACAAAACCATGTGTGGGCGGAGAGCAGCGGCACGACCTCCGCTAACCCTGGACTGCACGCCAGCGAGATGATTGCGCCGCGTGGGTGGTTGCCCCCGCACTTGTGCGGCCGCAGACGCCCACGCCCGCCTGGCGCGCCACGCTGCAGCACGTGGCGCGCTGCACGGCGCTGCAGGACCTGGCCGTGCCCTGCGTCACGGCCGAGGAGCTGCGGCTGCTGGCGCACGCGCCGGCGCCCGGCGCATCGCCCTCCCGCTCCCCACCTCACCTGGCCGACATGGACGAGGGGGAGGACGAGGAGGACGTGGAGGAGGGGCAGGAGGAGCAGAGGGTGGGGGGCGGGGACGCGCCGCTGGGGCGGCTGCAGCGGCTGCACCTCAGCGGGCCGCGGGTCGAGGTGGCGGACGGGCTGGGCGTGCTGGAGGTGCTGCTGGCGCTGCCGCGGCTGGCGCGGCTGCGGTGGGAGGACTGCAGCGGGCACTGCTTCGCGCCCGGTGAGCAGTGTGTGGTGGGTGTGGGGGTGGGCGCGCTGGAAAGGAAAGCGTGCTGGATGGCGCGGCTGGCAGGACTGGCAGCGGGCACGGGTGCGGCACGCGCTGTCCTGCAGTCGCTGTGAGCCATGGGCCATGCGGCAACTGCATCTTTGCTCGCAAAAGCACCTGCCGTCAAGCACACACGACGGCCCCGGCGCCCTGTGTGCAGGAGGCGTGGGCGGCAAGTCCGACGACGTGCGGGCCACTGCCTTGCGCCCCTGCCGCTGGCGCGAGCTGAGCTTTGCCTCGGTGGGCCCGCACCAGCTGGCCTGCCTGCCGCTGCACTCGCTCACGTCGCCTGTGGCCTGGGGCGCGCTGGAGCTGGACCGGGGGTCCAGCGCGGCAGAGGTGGCGGCGGCGGTGGCCAACGTGACGCGCAACTGCCCGGCCGGTGCGTGTGTGTGTGGGGGGGGGGAGTTGTATCTGTTTGGACACCTCGGCGGGGCCGGTGCGCGTGTCTGTGTGCATCTTGCACCAACGGAACGGGCCGCCGTCCGCGTCATGCAGGAGGGATCAGCAGCGAGGCAGATTAGCGCGCGTGGGGCGGCCGTAGGGCCACCCTGCAGCACTCCTCGCATCCTGTCTTTCTGCGATCGACGCTTTGGTGGCCATGAGGACTCCACCACTTCAGAGACGGTGGCTGTCCCGGACGATAAGGCTGACACACACGCGACGTGGTGCACACTCGCGTGCGCAGGGTGCGCCTGGCGGCCGGACGCGGGCTTCTACCCGACCGTCTGCTTCCGCCCCACCGCCGCGCTGCGCAGCGTCTTCACGCGCGGCGCCACCGAGCGCGACACGCCGGCGGCGCTGCTGCGCGCGCTCAGCCCGCTGCTCTCTCCCCACCCACACCAGTGTGACGACGGCGCTCCGCACGCCGCCGCCTCCTCCTCCTCTACCGAGCTTACTGCCTCCCGGCCCGCAGCGGAGTCGCCGCCGTGGTCGCCGCAAGCGGCGGGCGGGGCAGAAGCGGCGGGGCCGCATCGCACGGCCGGGGCGCCGGGCGGCGGCCCTGGGCTAGGGCTTCGGCTAGGGTTTGCGCATGCGCCAGCGCTGAACGAGCTGAGCGTGGCCAACCTGGCGTGGGACGCGGCGCTGGTGCGGCTGCTGGGGCGCGTGCTGCCGCGCTCGTGCGTGGAGCTCACCATCGACGGAGGTGCGCTCTATTCTTGGGCTCTGCGCACAGAACGCGCTTGTTGCTGCGTTCGCGCGCAGCACTGGGTGGTGGAAGGCTGAAGGGACGATGGGATGCGTGGTCGTTTGCTCCCACCGCAGGCGTGTTTGGGCTGGACGCCTGCGTGGAGGTGGCGGCCAGCCTGCCGCAGCTGCGGCGCCTGTGGCTGCTCGAGGTGCAGGGGCTGCACCCCGCCGCCGTGCTGTGCCTGCTGAGCTGCGTCAAGTGCCTGGCCTCGTCCTCCGCCCTGGGCAGGGAGGGCCCAGGGGGTGGCGGCAGCGATGGTGGGGATGGGGAGAGGCGGCTGGTGTACCTGGGCGTGACGCGTCCGGCGCGGCCCGAGGCGGTGGGCGAGGAGGCGCACCGCGCGGCGTGGGACGAGGTGCAGGCGCAGGTGGGCGCGCTGGGCATGGAGGGGCTCGAGTTCGAGCTGGACTGGTGACCATTGGTGGCGCTGTGAAAGAATGGCTGACCTGGGGGAGAGTTGGGGAGGGAGGGGCTCGAGTTCGAGCTGGACTGGTGACCATTGGTGGCGCTTTGGACGGGAGGCTGAACTGGGAGAGAGACTTGGGCGTGGAGGGGCTCGAGTTCGAACTGGCGCTTGAGGAGGCACGCTGGCAAGGGTGGGAGCGGCGGTTGCAGCGGTTGTGTGCGATGCCCAGATGCGCCACCACAACGAGTTGCACGATGAAAGAGTGCATGCACAGCGGATGCGGGCGGGCGGGCGGGATGCACACGACGGGATGTACACGCTCAGGCTCTGCAAGCAACGAGTGCCTGGCTCCTCCTCCTGCATGCTGATGATTGACGCGCAAGTGCCACGAAGGGAACCGCTGCGCACAGCGTGCTCCTCAATTCCAAGACGACATGCGCACCACGATGCCCCACTTGCACCCTAAGTGCAAAAGACAAGTTCACGCGACGTGCTTCCCAGCGCCTGAGTGGTGCACATGAATGCGACCCCTGCCCCACGCGTCAGCTCTTCTGCCCTCAGCCCTTCTCCCAAGCGTGATAGTGAGCGTGTGCACCAACTGCTCAGCCCTTTCCCACAGGGCATGATGACACCCTGGAATGGGGGTGATCATCACGCCGCGGCCCCTGTCCTCGCCATTTCTGAGCCCGTGAGTACCCCGCGCTCAGCACGTGCGCTGCACAGCTTCCCAGTATGCGTTGTCATGTTGACCTCGCCCCATGCGCTCCAACGCCACCACCTGCGTCATGGTCGATATGGACGTGCCCACAAAGGCAGTCGCCTGCACCGCCACCTGCTCCTCCACCTGCAGCAGCAGCAGCAGCAGAGCGACCGTGTGAGATTCAAGCGCAGCGGTTCATCGCGACGCGCAGGACAGCGATGTCTTAGAGGGCTGCAGTGTACAGGTCGGGCACTGCGCTGCCTGGTTAGTTTGGGGGGAGCCTCTCCGGCGCGACCGGCCAGGCGCCAGAGCGGTGCGACCGGAAGGGCGCCGGCGCCGGCGCGGCTCGGACCAGCAGGGCACGGCACTGTCTCGGCTGGAAGGGTGCTGGTGGCAGCACGCACCAGGGAGAGGAAGGTGGCGGACGCGTCGTGGCAGCCCGCCTGCTCCGTGACCTGGTGGCTGTCCATGAACACAACGCTGTCCTGGCTCAGCCCGCCCTGCGAGAAATTCAGCGTCAGGTCACGCATTACCACCAGCTGCGAACCTCAACAAGTCCCAGAGGTCGCGGACAGCACTGGCAGCGCCGCAGGCGAGCGCACACCTGCCCCAGCAGCGAGGCGACCACGTGGCGGATGGCCGGGTGCGTCATGACGAAGGCCTGCGTCAGGTTGCGCCGCTTCATGTGCGCGGCCGCGCACCTGCGCCACCGCATCAACAGCGCCACAAAACTGCCAGTGGGGCAGCCGTGCCGAGTGGCACCCGAGTGGCTTGCTCTGCCTTGCGGGCGGTGGCCGTGGAATGCAAGATGCACACCTGCCGAGCTTGACGTGCAGGAGGTCGATGCCGGCCCACTTGCAGTCCTTGAGCGGCTTGGCTTTGCTGCTGGGAAAGGGCTTGCCGCCTGGCGGCACCTTGATGTGCCTCCACGCCTCGAGGCAGTCGTCCTGCAAGTCAGCGGGGGTAAGGCACAGGAGGAGCACGGAGTCAAGGGGGGAGGCTGTTGGAATACTCTAGAAAGCCGAGGAGAGCACACGCAGCCTTCAACAGAGGCAGGGCGCAGGGTGTATGTGACGCGACGCCTGCAGCAGCGCGGCGCTGGGTGCATCGACTGCGCCGCGCTGTGGCCTTGACCGCCGACCCTATTCTTACCCCTAGGTCCGCAGCGCGCACCTTGAAGGGGCGCACGTGGATGGCCAGGTAGGGCTGCCCGTGCAGGTGCCGCGCGACGAAGCCGTCCGCCAGGCCAGCGACCCACGCCGACGCACGCAGCATGTGACGGTCCGCCTGCGGGTGCGTGGGACACGACAAGGTCGTACTCACAGAGCGAGTCATTGCAGCTGATGAGGAGGCTGCGCAAGAAGCCACGTGTGTCGCTTAGACGGCAAGCGCCGCAACCGAGGAGCAGCTGAGGAGGCACAGGCATGACGAATGTGTGCAAGTGCTCGCTGTGCAGCCCCCACACGCACACACAAAAACACAGGGCGCCGTGGCATGGTCCTGTTCCTGTCATGCGCGGGCGCACCTTGTGTAAGGCGAGGCCGCAGGCGTCCTTGGGCGGCGGCGCGGCGGCGCTGGGCGGCAGCGTGTGCAAGCGCGGCGCCGTGAGCCAGTCGTGCCGGCCCAGGAACACCTTGTGCACGCCCACCACCCTGCGCAGGTGAGAGGGGCCCACGGGAACGCACGCTGAGCATGCTGCGCGGTTGCTTGCGCCACCACCACCGTTCTGCTGTCGGAGCAGAAAGCCGTGGGAGGAGAGGAGTGTCGGATGCTCACCTGTACTTGCGAACCTTGGCTGCCAGCTCCTTGATGCGCCCCGCCTCGCAGTTGAGGCGGGTGCTGGCGATGATTTGCGCCGCGTTGCGAGGGAGCATGACGTTCTCTGGACGCAGGCTCTCCGTGACAAAGCGCTGACTGGCATCACCTCTGCGGATGGAAAAGGCACGCCGCGGCGGGTGTCGAGGAGGCAGGTCCGCCGTCGCCGATGCAGGAAGCGCACGAGCAGAGGACCGCAGGAAGCCGGTCACTCATGGGGCGCAGCGCCGATCCACCGTGAGCACTCACATGACGGCGTCCAGCCGCCCATCCCACCCTTGTGCCTTCAGCTCGGCGACGGTGGCCGCCGGCACCCACTTGCGCACCGCCGCCCTGCGCGTGAGCATGGACGCACGCCGCCTCTTCATCGCTCGCGCGTTGCACACCAGCGGGAATGCAGGGCGAACACTTGGGACGAGGTGGACCACCAGACGTGTTGCGAGCGCAGCGGTCGTCACCAGTACTCACGGGTCCAGGATTCGCTCGTACGGCATGTAGTGGTCGTGGAAGCAGGGCGGGGCGTTGCGCAGATCGTGGGCCGCCTCCGTCGCCTTGGGTGGTGGCGAGCGCTTGGCAGCGCTGGGCAGGCGCAGCTCCCCGTAGCTGTTCTTCACCAGCCAGCCACTCTCCATCAGGTGCTCTGCGGGCGTGCCATGCAGCGGACAATTCACAGGCAAAGCAGCCGCGGCGGTGAGCGGCACAGCGAGGTCGGAGCGTGCCGTGCACAAACGTCAGGCTGGCCATGACCAGGAGGTACGACTGGCAGGAGCTCAAGCGAGCGCACCAGTGTCGAGGTAGTGTTGCCGCACGCCGGTGAGCACCACGCCGCACTTGAGGTGCTTGGCCAGCGCCATGACGGCCCGCATGTCGCTCTTTTGGTTGCTCGGGCCCCATCTGGTGATGGGGAGGAGGTAGGTCTGGTTGGTCCACGCCTGCACATTGAGCACGCCGCACGCTCGTGGCGAGCACGAACAATTGCCGGCCTGCCGCGGTGCACGTCCTCACCAGCACCAGCTCCTCACCTTTCCAGCTGCTGCTGCTGCTGCTGCTGCTGTGATGCACGCTGCAGCGACCACAAGCAGGACCCGCCGGAACGCTTTCGCCCGTCGCTGGAAGGTCATCCCGCTGGAAGGTCAGGCCTCCAAAGCGACGTGCAGGCGTCGACGCATGCCAATTGCGCGCTGGGTCGTTGCGACGACCCTTTTCTCGCTCGCTGCGACTGAGTTGACCGGTGTCAACGGCAGGCCATCACCGGCTGCATCTCCTGCCGGTACGCCTCATGCTGGGCGTACTCCTCCGCATGCTCCTCCTCCTGCTGAGGTCCCAAGCCTTGCTCGTCCAGCTGGATGGCCGCCCTGACACGCGCATGCAAGCGGAGGCTTGCGCGTGTCGTAGGAGCCGGCCCGCTGCAGCAGGCAGTAGGAAGAGGAGCAAGATGTACAACGGCATCGGCATCCTCACGCCCAGAGGCACTGGCACCAGCGGCTATGTGCAGGGCAACAAGTTCAACCTGCGCCACGGCCCGCCGGTGCGCGCGCCGCAGCACCACGAGCTGCAGGGCGGGCCCCAGGTCGCCAAGGCCGACCCCTCCATCCTCGAGCACAAGGCCAAGCGAGAGATCGAGCTCAAGGTGGCCGAGGAGCAGGCCAAACTCGAGGACGAGGGGTGCGCGCGCGTCGCCGTGCCGTCCCTTCAGCCCAGGCTTTGCGCCATCGACGCACACGATCGTTGCCATCGTCGCCGTGGCGCACGGCTCGTGTGCCGTGCCGCCGCAGGCTGAGCGAGGAGCAAATTGCCGACGCGATCGCCGTCTACCGAGCGATGCTCGTGGAGGCTGCCACCGGCGGCGCCAACGGGTGCGTGCGGTGCTGCTGTGGGGCAGGAACGCTGTTGTGAGCTGTGGCGGCGTGCCCAGGGGACGCCAACGACGTGGCGCATGCCGGTTTCGCACGCCTGGGTGTGTGTGCTGCCCTGGTGCCCTTGCAGAGCGCAGCAAGCGGCGGGCAACGCCGACGACGCCAGGAATAACCTCTCCTCGGAGACGCACGCCCTGGCGCAGCGCAAGGTGTGTGTAGGGGGGGAAGGGGCGGCGCGCACGCACGGCGCGTGCTCCTCCAGCGCAGCCCCGCAGACAATGTGTGTGTGCCGCACGCCGCACGCCGCGTGCCGCGGCTTGCAGGAGGAGCAGATGAGCAAGCTGGCGCAGGCGCTCAGCATCGACAGCCGCAAGAACAAGGAGGGCGACGCCTTCAACCGCGAGCTGCAGGTGGGGCTGAGGAAAAGGACGGCACCCTGGGGGGCACAGCGCTGAAAGCACGAGCCAGCGGGCGGAATTCCGGCAGCCTCCACACAGAGGCTGATGAGGTGGTGGCGCCACGTCATCGTCCACGCTGGTTCTGCCTGCTGCCCGCAGGAGAAGCGGCGGCAGGAGCTGCAGGAGGCGCGCGACCAGCGCGCCATCGAGGAGGCCAAGCGGCAGCGGCAAAAGGAGCGGGTGCGTGGCCGTGACAGGCTGGGAGCCGCCGGCTGGGCCCAGTGGGGGGTGCAGGAGGGCAGAGCTGCGTCCCGGGTTGGGCTGGCAGGTTGGGTGCGTTGTCATCCTTGTGAGCTGGGGCCCGGCGTGCCGAGGTGGCGTGCTGGTGATGCGGGTGCATGTTTGCTGGCACAGGAGCAGCGGCGGCGCGAGAAGGAGCGCAAAAAGGCGGACAAGGAGCGGGAGAAGCGCGCCAAGGAGGAGGCCAAGCGGGAAAAGGAGCGCGCAGAGGTGCGCGCGCAAGGCGATAGGGCGCGCGCGGTGAGGGGAGGCCTGCTTGCTGCAGCGCTGAGGAGCCTCCTTCTCACGACGCGAGCTGTGTATGCACGTTGTGCGCGCGCAGAGGTCGGCGCAGCTGCGGGCCGAGTGGGAGGCGCGGCGCGCCGCCGCCCCAGACGCCCCCAGTGGCAGGGACGGCGGCGGTGCGCGTGACCGGGAGCGGGAGCGGGGGCCGGGCGACCGGTGGGAGGCGCGGGACGGCCCCCGGGGTGGCGACGGCGACGACAGGAGGCAGGGCGGCGGCGGGCCGCTGAGCGGCCGGCTGCGGTTCCCCGAGGGGAGGGGACGGCCCGGTGCGGGCGGCGGCAGGCGCGCCGACGAGGAGGACGACAGGTGCGTGTGGCGACCTGTTGCCTTGGCGCATCTCCTCAGGCTGTTGTTTGCCGCTCACATGGGTGCCTTGGTGGCGGTTGGGTGTGTGTTGGGTGTGGGCGCAGGTACCAGCCGGAGATGAGCCCTCCCCGCCGGGCGCGTGGCGACGACGACGAGGAGGAGGAGGGGCAGCGGCGTGACGAGCGCGACGGCGGCGGCAGGGGCAGGCGGGGGCCCGAGGGCCGAGCGCCCGACGCCAGGGACGCGAAGGCGGACAGAGGCGGCGCAGGAGCAGGAGGAGGAGGAGGGGCAGGGGCAGCGGACAGGCAGGCGTCGCGCGACCTGGACCGGAGAGGCAGCCAGCGGGAGGCCCCTCCGCCCCGCCCGAGGGCGCGTTCCCGCTCCCGGTCCCGCAGCCGGGGGCGTGACGCGCCGGCGGCACGCGCCGGCGGCGGCGGCAACGAAAGGCGGCGCAGCCGGAGCCGCAGCCGCAGCGGCGGGCGCACGGACGGCCGGGGCGGCCGGCGGCGGTCGCGGTCGTCGTCCTCGTCGTCAGGGCGGCGGCGGCGGTCCTCGTCCTCTTCTTTGTCTTCCTCGTCAGGCAGCGGGAGCAGCAGGAGCCGCAGCCGGGGCAGGTCGCGCTCCCGTTCCAGCCGTTCGTCAGGCAGCAGCGGCAGCAGCAGTCGGAGCCGCTCGTCGCGTTCCCGCTCCTCCTCCTCCTCGTCGCGGTCGAGGAGCCGGGGGCGCGGCGGCGGCGGCGGGGCCAAGGGCAGGAGCAGGTCGCGCTCTTCGTCGCCGTCGGGCGGGCGCGGGCGGCGCAGCAGGAGCCGCAGCGGGGAGAGGGGGGGCCGGGGCGGCGGCGGCGCTGGCGACAAGCGCAAGGGCGAGCGGGACGGGGGCGGCGGCAAGCGGCAGCGGCACGACAGCCCGTGATTCTGTCGTTGCTGTCGCTGCGTGCGGAGCGTGCTGCTGGAGAGTGCAACCACCGCTCCGGGAGCATCGTGTTGCAGATGAGCTCAGCATCAGCCCGGAGTCCCGCCCCACCCGAGAAAGCACGTCACCAGGCTGCGTCAAGGCTCTGGCTTCTTGATGATGCCGACCGTCTCGCCCACGACCTTGGGGCCAATCATGAAGACGAGCCCAGTCGCCAGCGGCACGCCCCACGCCGCGTAGCCCGTGATGAAGCTGGCGCTGGGCCACATGGCCCGTGGGAGGTACCTGCACGCACGCAGCAAGCACCAGCGCGTTGCAGAGCATCATCTCATGCTGCTTGCGCTCCCTGTGCGCTGAGCGTCGTGCCCAAGGAGTGCTGCCGACAGCGGACGCGCATCCATCTGCAGAGCTGCGGCACTTCGAGTTGCGCGCGACACGCTACTGCTGATGACGCGCCGCTGCTGCTGCTGCTGCGGGCGGGGGAGGCAGGTGTTCGAGATGATCCTCGCTTCGGCACGCTGGCGCCTCCAGGAGAGTGCAGGCGAGCGCCGTGCGCGACGACGGCTGCTGCGATGGGGCCGCTGTCATGTCAGCGTCGCGACTGCTCGCCTCCATTTGCGTCGTCCTCACCCGTTCACGACTTGCCACACGCCCAGCGGCATCCTGCGGCTGATGAGCACGCTTGCGTGCTACGTGCGTGTGCGTTGCGTTCAGGAAGTGGGCAGGGTACCAGGGAGGCGCACGCATGGCGCACGAGGGCGTGGACACGTCGCCTGACGAGGCAGACCACGTGCATCGGGGTCCAGGATCCTGGACTGCCTGCATTGTCTGCACTGCTGATGAAAGCACGCAGGGCCCTCCCCGCCGGGCGCGTGTTCACCGCGCGCGTCGGCCGCCCTGCGCGTGCTGAGCCTGGCACGCTTCCAGGCTCACACGGCATCTGCGATAGAGCCCGCCAGACAACTTAACTTGCCACGAGCACGCTTGGCCGCGCTGGGGCCCGCGCACACACACACACCAGCGGGCGCGCGTCGTGAGTCCATGCACGAACGCGGGCCCTGGCCCCTCCCCCTGGGGACGCGACGAGCTGTAAGATATATACTTACTTGCAGGCCCTTGCACCTGCAGCTGCTGCGAGCATCAGAGGCGAGATAAGCAGCCCACCAGGTGCGCCGTGTGGGCGCGGTCCGCAACAACGCAGGAAGGAGGGGGCAGCAGCGCGCGCGGCAGTCGACATTGCCGCAGCTGGCATCTACCACCAGCACGGCATTGCCGTGCCGCATCGGTCCTTCTCGCACAGCGGCGGGAAGGTCGCCCGCCGTGACATTGCCGTGCACGAGTCGACGAGCGCAGCGAGGGCGCTCACACACCACTTCTTGCAGCGGCATCACCTCAACAAGCACCATCGACGCGTGCTCTGCCTGTCCGCAGGCCCAAGCGCACGCCTGCGCACACCAGCCCAGCGACATGGCCTCCACGAAGAAGAGCTCCAAGAAGCCCGCGACGCCCAAGTGAGCGGTGCACGCGCACATTGCAGCAGTGGCAGCTCTTATGCAACGTCGTGGGGGGCCCTGGGAAGGCAGGGCCTCACAGGTGATCATCACGCCGGCGCGATGCATGCCGCCCACGACAACACCGCCGCCACGCGTGCGCAGGAGCCCGGCCACCAAGAAGCCCGCGGCTCCCAAGAGCCCCGTGGCCAAGAAGACTCCCACCAAGAAGACGCCCACCAAGCCCAAGGCCGCGGCGGTCAAGAAGCCCAGCAGCAGCAGCAAGAAGGGCAGCAAAAAGGCGGCGCCGTCGCCCAAGGCCGCCGCCAGCCCAGCCACGCCGGCGCCGGTGGTGAGCGCGCCGGCCGCCACCAGGAAGGCCGCCGTGTCCAGCATCTGGAGGCGCATCGGCGAGGCGCTGGGGCTGCTCTGAGCTCTGGACGCGTCGCGGTCGGGAAGCCATGCGGTACCGTGCCGCATGTGGCACGGTGGTGCCTGAGCGAGTGTGTAGAGTGACTGACGCGTGCTGAGAGTAGAGAGGATGTGAGGCTTTGGAGGACACATTTCATTTTTCCAGCGCCCGGGTGATCCGCGACGCGCCTGCTGCCGTGCTGTTCCCTGCTTTCTCCTGCTCTTGGTGTGCCCGTTCCTGCCTCAGCTGCTTGTGGGTCCGCAACCGTTGCTATGCCGCTGGACAAGCGCGCACTGGGCTGATGCTGCCATGCAACGAGAAGCCCTTGCCGTCACGCTTCCAGACCACTTGCAGCTGCAGACGTGACTCGGCAAGTTCACCGCCCCGCCGCCGCCGCCGTGGCCGCCTCTGCCTGCGCGAGCCCCAGGTCCCGCGCCGCCTGCTCCACGCAGCGCACCCACCCCTCGATGCCGGGCGCCTCGGGAAAGTACACTTTGGTGAGCCCCGCCGCCTCGCAGGCACGCGCGCTGGTGGAGCCGATGCACACGCTGGCCTGCGCGCACGTGTGCACGGCACGGCAGCGCCGCACGTGTCTCGTGCCGCCACAGATCGCAGAGTGCGCTCGCAAGCGCAGGCCCTGTTCCGACAGCGCACAGCGCGTCGCGCTGCGGTGCATCCTCTGCTCCCTCCACGCCTGGAGCACAGCGCAAACGCCGTGCGCTCCACATGTGCTGGTGCCGTGCTGCCCCCCCCCCCTCCCTCACCTTGGCCAGTGCTGCCTCGAGGCCCACCAGCGCCACCCAGGCCTTGACGGCCGAGGGCGAGCCAAACGTGACGATGGGCGCGCGCGCCGCCTCGGCCAGCAGCTCGGGAGCCACCTCCCTCACGCCACGCTGCGCACAGGGCACAGGGCACGCAGCAAGCACGCGGCAGCACGGCGACACGCTCGAGGAGAACAGGCACGCGCAACCTCCCTCACACCACGCTGCGCAGGGCACAGGGCAGGCAGCAAGCACGCGGCAGCACGGCGACACGCTCGAGGAGAACAGGCACGCGCAACCTCCCTCACACCACGCTGCGCAGGGCACAGGGCAGGCAGCAAGCACGCGGCAGCACGGCGACACGCTCGAGGAGAACAGGCACGCGCAACCTCCCTCACGCCACGCTGTGCACGGCACCCAGGGCGCAGGCGCATGGCAACGCGCTCCAGAGAAAGGTCAGGCGCCACCTCCTTGGTGTCGTGCTGCAGGGCCTGGGCTGTGCAAGCATGCTCCCGTAGCGCCGGCTGCGCAGCGGACAGCGACGCAACGGTCGCGCCCAGCGTGGCCAGGCCGCAGCGCACCCCTCACACCCACCGTGTTGTAGGTGTGCAGGCGCGTGACGGTGAAGCCCGCCGCCACCAGCGAGTCCTGCAGGTCGGTGCTGGCCTTGGCCGACGCTGGGTACAGCACCCGCGTGCCGTGCTCACCTGCACCACACGCCACCACCAGCAGTGCGCACAGTGCGCCTGCCCTCGATGCTTGCGCCACTTCTGTTCGCCAGAGCCGGCCAAGCAAGGTGCGCTGAGCTAGACGTGCCTGATGCGTCGCCACCACTTGTGCCACTTGTGCCACAAGCCGCGAGACAAGGACTCACGTGGGAGCTCGGAGCCCATGGTCTTGCCCAGCGCCTTTGAGGGCGTGAAGGCCGGCTGCACGCCGGCCGCGCGCAGCACCTCGCCCGTGCCGGCGCCCACCACGGCCACGCGCACCTGCGCCCACCGCAACGACCCAATCACGCTGCGCCGTGAGAGGTGCGGGCACCCCAGGGGACTCAGGGCGCCCACCTGCCCACAGGACGTCACGTGCCTGCGGCCTGCCGGCCTCGTGCCACGCCTCGAGGAAGACCGTGGCGGCCTCGGGTGAGGTTACGGCCACCCAGTCGTACGACGCCTGGTCGCTCAACGCCGCTGGCAGGCGGGCCCTGCAGGCCAGCGTCAGGCGGCGGCGGAGTGGATCCGCGGCATGTCAGCAGCAGTCCGATGATCCCACTGGTGCCGCACTGCGAATGCGCTGCATTGCTGGTGATGAAGCTGCGCCTGCTGTCCCCGCCGCCATCGCGGAGGTCGCGCGCGGCCCGCACACCTGTCCTCCCCCGCCGTGTGCTCGATTAGGGGCAGCTCCACGCAGCGCATGTGCCTGGCTGCGAGCTCCACCGCCATCTTGTCGTTCTTGCCCTTTTCCCGCGTGAGCACGACCACGGGCGTGTCGGCGCGGTCTGCCCCGTGGTGAGCTCTGCAGACTCCTGCACGCGAGTAATGGCATGTTGAGCGTGCACCGGTGATGCACGCCACAGGATCGTGCTGCCGCTTGGCTGTGCCGTGGATCCATCTCAGCTCTCCTGCCAGGTGGAAAGCCGGGCGGCCCCACCTGCAGCGCGCCGTCGCTCTCTTCGCACGGCGGGCTGCACGGTGCGGTGACGTTGCCGCAAGCACCGCTGCTGCTGCTGCTGCGTCGCTTGCCGCTGCATCATACTCGGTGTCGTCGAGAGGGTCAGGCTCGCTTGAGCACGCTGCACGAAGAGATTGCCAGCTGAGACACGTCGGAAGCTCGCGTGGTGTGCTCGCAGTGCGCAAGGGCTCGAAGGATCCTGGCGTTGAAGTCGAGGCAGCACGCAGCAGGTCCGAGCACGAATATCGACAGAGGGTGGCAGCTGCGGATCCCCGCGCAGAGGGGAGGAAAGGGAGAGGGCCCCGAAGCGTCAGTACTCGGTGAAGTTCTGGTGCCCCGTGGCCTTGGCGTGCTCCACGGCCTCCTTCTCGCCCTTGAGCCCGATCTGCGGAAGACGCCAGCGCGCGATGCGCGCCCGGGTCAAGTGCGCCAGCAGCCATCCACACGCAGAGGCGGCAAGTGCCCGCCCGCCCCTCACCTGGCACACGCCGCAGCGCAGTGTGAAGTTGGCCGTGTCGGTGAACTGCCGCGCCTTATGGCACGACTCGACCTGCGGGCCTCGCCACGCACGCGCGCTCGGCACCCGCTGATCCTTGGCCCCCGGCTTAACCGCCCCTTCACGCAAGCAGCACGCATGCACACACACGCCTCGAACGCACCAGCTGCTTGGCGGCGCGCTCGATCTCCTCCGCCCGCCGCCGCTCCTCGGGCGCCGGCGCCCCTGGCTCGTACACCGTCACGTCCCAGTCCTCCGGCGCGCCCTCGCTGGCCGCCACCGCCAGCGCGTCGTAGTGAAGCCCGTCGTACAGCAGCATCACGCGCTCGCGGTACCCTGCTTGCAAGGCCACGGGTGCGGGAGGGCAGCGCGCTCGCAGACACAGGGCCAGCACGGAGCCTGCTTGCCTGCCCGCACTGAAGCGTTGCGGCGCTGCCCATGCACGCGCAATCTGCTCCAGCGAGCGCACCTTGGTCCTGCCCGTACACGTCGCATCTGCACGTCTGGATGTCGTAGGCGGCAATCTCGCGGCCAAAGTGCCGGCACAGGATGCTCAGCTCAATGGCGCCGCCCCAGTGCTGCGCGTCCAGGATCCACCTGCGCCGTCGCCGCCAAGCGCCGCCGCTCACGCACGCTCCGGCCCGGGCCGCCTGACCTGCCTCGCCGCTGATCCTCTGCTGTGCGCCACACGTGGCGGCCCGTCCAGTCGGTGCACGGCGCACCGTCCCCACAGCCCGCAGCCCTCAAAGGCCCCCTCCCACCTCCCCCCTCTCTCTCACCTGCAGTAGTCAGCGTTGCCCTGGCCCAGGAAGACCTCGTCGTACGTGTCGGGGTCGGCCGCCACGGCGCGCGCAATCACGCGCCGCAGCTCGGGCGCCAGCGCGCGCGACCGCTGCATCACGTACCCCACCTGCGGCACCACCATGAAGGAGAAGCAACGCCCGCAAAGGATGACGCGCCTCAGCCAAGAAGCCCCGCCTTAAAGGGTGCTGCCTGCTGTGGCACAGTGCAGGCCGCTGTGCGCGCAAGCAGCCGGCGCCACCCTGGCTCGCGCGCTGCACTCTGTCGCCGTGGCTCTCACCGAGGCACGAGTGGTCCAAGGGAATGGTGCAGGCACGCGTGCCCAAGAGTGAGAAACTCCCCTTCTAGGCCTTCCTGTGGCTCTCACCGAGGCAAAGAGGCACGAGTTGTCCGAGGGCACCACGCGCCGCACCACGCAGCTGCCGTCTGGCATGGCCACGCTCACGGCCGCCGGCGCGTTGCCGCCGCCCTTGGGCGCCTCGCGCGCCCCCGCCGGGTGGCTGTAGGACGCCGGCTCGCTCCTGGCGGGCGCACCTCTTGACGTCGCCGCGGCGCTTGATGACGTGGGTGGCTGGACGGGGGGTGCTGCGGGGGCCGGGGCGCTGTCCGCGGCTTTGGGCGGCTGGGAGGAGGTGGCGAGGGAGGCGGCGATGGCCATGGCCAGCTCCGGGTCCTCCTCTTCCTCCTCCTCGTTGGTGTGCTGCTGCTGCTGCTGCGGCGGCGGCGCTGTGGGCTGCTGTGTGGCCGTGGTGGGGGCGGCGGGCGCAGCGACGGCGGCCGCGGTGGTGGCGGCCTTGGTGACGGTGAGGCTCTCGCCGTGGCTGAGCGGCAGGGAGGAGAGGAGCGCGCTGCCAGGCACGTCGGCCAGCTGCGCACGCCAGGGGACGAGGCGCTCAGGTCATGGCGCCTGCCACCACGCCATGACGCCATGCTGCTGAGGGAGTGGAGCAGACGCTCTGCCGTGCTCCTCTGTGCTGCATTTGAGGCCCTGCGCACCTGCAGCGGCTTGGGAGGGAAGCCGACGAGCAGCGACTGCGCGCCCGCCGGCACGCCGGTCTTGTCCTCCAGCAAGGCCAGGAACGCGTCCACAGTCATCTCTGTGCTGATGCCTGCACGGAGCCAAGCGCGTCAGGCGAGCAGGTGCCCAGTTCAACGCCGCTTGGACATCGTGAGCGCGTTGGCGCCGGCCTTGACTCCGACCCGAGCCCCCAGGCCTCAGTGGCGGTGCTCAGAGACGATCACAGAATGCTCACGAGCGACTTGGCGACGCCGCGAGCGCACCTGCGAGCGTCGCTTGGCCGCCTGGGTGGCGAACTCGCAGCGTCCACGACGCCATCGGCGCCACAGATACTGACTGTGCTGCAGCTGCACTACAGGTGCTCGTGTGCAGGTTCTTCTTCTCCTTCTTCGCGCAGGCCAGGACGCCCGCCACGAAATGGCGGCGTTCGCCCGCAAAGTGCGTCCTCCTGGAGACGCAGCAGTGCAGCAGTCAGTGTGCAGCGTATGCTTCGTTGCTTCTTGCTTGGCGAAGGGGCCAGGGCTGGTGGACACCACCAGGGCACGACCCGCGGGCGCGCGCAAACCTGCGCGGCAAGCAGGGAGACGGCCCAAAAGCAGCATGTACGCTAGCACCGCATGCTCTACTTGGCTGCCCTGCCTGCCCGTGGTTTCTTCTGCGTGTCGGGGGTTGTCCGCGAAGACGCCCACCGCGAGGGAGTTGCTGAAGAGCTTTTCCGCCGCGTGCGGCGCAGAGTGCAGGAACTCCAGCACGAGAAGACACACACGCACGCACACCACTGCAAGCACGTCTTCATCTTGAAGCCCCATCCTTCACCCCTGCACCGAACTCGACCAGCTCCAGCGCGCCCCTCCCCCCGTCCCCCAAGCCAGCATCGCCGCGATGCGGCGCCACAGCGTCGCGCTTGCGGCCGCACTGGCGTGCCTGGTGGCGCTGGCCGGCACCGCGCACGGTGAGGGTGCTCGCTGGCTGCTGGACCAGCGCCCAGCGCCCGTCACGCAGAAAGCGGTCAGGATCATCCCTCCCTCCCTCACCACCACTCTGCAGGCCAAGTCCCTGACAAGCAGGCCGGCCTGGCCAAGATCAACTCTTACCGCGTCCGCCACCAGGCGGTGCCCCTGACGTGGAGCGACGCGCTCGCCCGGGCCGCGCAGGCCTATGCCGACCAGCGCATCGCCGAGGGCGGCTGCAGGCTGCTGCGCTCCAACGCGCCCGGCGTGGGCGAGACGCTGGCGTCCGTACTCCTCCAGCCCGGCATTTCTGCCAAAGAGGTGCACCGGTGTACCTGCGTGACAACCGTCACGCCGTCTGCCCACCCTGCGCACACGGCGGCACTCTGCTGCCACGCCGACGCAGCAGCACGGCCGCACCGCACACGCAGGTGGAGACGTACATGAGCGTGGCGCACGCCGCCGAGCTCTGGTACAACGTGGGCGCGCAGTTCTTCACCTTTTCCAGCCGCCCCTGGTCCGACAACAAAGACAAAAAGGTCTGGCCGTTCGCGCAGCTCATCTGGGCCTCCAGCACTGAGGTCGGCTGCGGCGCGGCCCTGGGCACGTGGCCCGCCGTCAAGGTATGCAATGGCGATGCGTCTGTTGTCCACGCTTCGCCTGCCATGGCCATCTAGCGTCGCCACGAAGTCAAGGTTTGTGGGGGCGAACGGCGTGGGCGCGTGCGTGCGCAGGGCGGGCAGTGCTCCATCGTCGTGTGCCGCTACGCCAAGCGAGGGTACGCCGAGGACGACGCCGTGGTGGCTGCCAACGTCAAGCCGGAGTTCAAGGTCGACAGCGGCCCCAGCCTCGGGCCCAAGACGCCCCTCGGTGAGCGTGGCGTCTGCGTGCCTCGTCGGCACGCAAAGGGCCAGCCGGCCTCCGTCCACCAACAAGGATCGACGCACCTTGGCTTTCCAAGGTGCACCATCAACGCGCGTTGCCATGTCGCGCGCAGTGCTGGGCGACGCCCAGGCGGGGCTGGAGCGCCTCAACCAGTACCGCGCGCGGCACCAGGCCGTGCGCCTGGCGTGGAGCCAGCCGCTGGTGCAGGCGGCGCAGGGCTGGGCCAACTACCTGGTGGCACAGGGCTGCGGGCTGGAGCGCTCGGACGCCGAGGGCGTGGGCCAGACGCTGGTGGTGCAGTACTTTAACGACGGCACACCCGACAGCGAGGTGCAACCCTCCCTGATGGCGGCGGCAGACGCGTGGTACAGCACCCAGGTGCGGCGCTTGTGCCACGCGCTTTCTTGCTAGTGAGAGTCGGCAAGTGAGCACCATCAGCTCCCTCACGAAGCTCATGACTGTGCCGGTGTGCGCCGTGCCTGCGCAGGCGCCCCAGTGGGTGTACTCGAGCCGCCCCGTGAGCGACCTGGGCGACAAGCTGCCCGACCTCTCTGACTTTGCCCAGATCGTGTGGCAGTCCACCACCGAGGTGGGGTGCGCCGGCGCGGCGGGCATGCCCACCGACGGAGGCGGCGGCCGCTGCAGCGTCGTGGTGAGCGCGCGGCTTTGTGGCAAGAGGACGCAGCGAACGCTGTCAGAGTGTCAAGGCTTGAATCGGGGAGCGCGGGCTGAGCGTTGTCAGTCCCGACCGCGCCGTGCCTTTGCATCCTGCAGGTGTGCCAGTACAAGAAGGAGGGCGTGGTGGGCGGCAACGACGTCTTTGCCGCCAACGTCAAGCCTCCCAAGAAGGACGGCACGGGCGGCGGCACGGGCACTTCAGACGGAGGCCCGACGCGTCCGGCGCAGGGTGAGGGAAGAGCACTGGCATGGCAAGGGGAAGCAGCGCGCTCCGCTGCGTTCTGGTGGCTGACACTGGTCGCTGCGCCGTGCCGGTGCAATCGTTGCCGCAGTGCTCACGGACAAGCAGGCGGGCCTGGAGCGCATCAACCAGTATCGTGCCCGCCACCAGTTCAACGCCGGCCTGGACTTTGCTGTGCCAGTGGCCTGGGACGCCAAGCTGGCCAGCAATGCGCAGAGCTGGGCCGGCCTCCTGGCCAGCACCAAAGACTGCGCGGCCGTGGGCTCATCTTCCTTCTCCGGCGCTGTGGGCGTGGGCGAGAGCATCCTGCCCCAGTTCTTCGCTGCCGGGGCCGCCGACGCTGACGTGCAGCCGTCTCTGGTGGCCACCGTGGACCAGTGGTACAGCCAGGTGCGTGCCAGTATTCACGCGCCGCAGCCATCGCCGTCCGCATGGGCGGTCACTTGTGCCACCGTGCCGCGCACGCTGTCACCCGTGCCCGTGCAGGTGGGCAAGTTTGTGTTTGGCAGCCGGCAGTGGAACGACCACAAGGACCGCTTCGACACGGTCAAGGACTTCACGCAGCTGGTGTGGATCTCGAGCAAAAAGGTGGGCTGCGGCGCCGCCACGGGCACCACCAAGGACGGGCGGCGCTGCAGCGTGGTGGTGTGCCAGTACAGCCCCGCCGGCAACACGCCCAAGGACGACGACATCTTCAGGGGCAACGTGCGCCCCGCGCTCAAGAAGGAGCCCGAGCCTGAGCCTGAACGGGGTGCGTCGATGTGCGGGCAACCATCTCTAGAGCACTGCTGGCTGGTGCCAGTGAGCAGTGCACCACACGTGACGCATCGCCGCAAGCGCCCTCAACTGTGCTGCTGCCACTTGCTTCAGGTCTGGCGGATCAGGACGCGGGCCTGGAGCGCATCAACCAGTACCGTGCGCGCCACCAGTTCAACGCCGGCCCGGACTTTGCTGTGCCGCTGGCCTGGGACGCCAAGCTGGCCAGCAACGCGCAGAGCTGGGCCGGCCTCCTGGCCAGCACCAAAGACTGCGCGGCCGTGGGCTCATCTTCCTTCTCCGGCGCTGTGGGCGTGGGCGAGAGCATCCTGCCCCAGTTCTTCGCTGCCGGGGCCGCCGACGCTGACGTGCAGCCGTCTCTGGTGGCCACCGTGGACCAGTGGTACAGCCAGGTGCGTGCCAGTATTCACGCGCCGCAGCCATCGCCGTCCGCATGGGCGGTCACTTGTGCCACCGTGCCGCGCACGCTGTCACCCGTGCCCGTGCAGGTGGGCAAGTTTGTGTTTGGCAGCCGGCAGTGGAACGACCACAAGGACCGCTTCGACACGGTCAAGGACTTCACGCAGCTGGTGTGGATCTCGAGCAAAAAGGTGGGCTGCGGCGCCGCCACGGGCACCACCAAGGACGGGCGGCGCTGCAGCGTGGTGGTGTGCCAGTACAGCCCCGCCGGCAACACGCCCAAGGACGACGACA
>VFQP010001063.1_pt1 | contig 40906 bp, 76 predicted proteins | sample 3512351 | NCBI WGS metagenome assembly VFQP01 (sample SAMN10412372, study PRJNA504923) | tailings metagenome | isolation source: Relicate 1 Philex TSF1 revegetated site | place: Philippines: Tuba, Benguet | collected 2017-08-29
TGTGTGTGTGTGTGTGTGTGTGTGTGTGTGTGTGTGTGTGTGTGTGTGTGTGTGTTGTTTCATTGTACCCCAACTACGATTGCCATGTAGTATTACCCTACTACACACACACCTGGAACACACTACCATTATCTAGGTTTAATGCCCTCCCAGACTGAAATGCTCCCCTATGTACAAAACAGTGTGCTTATTAGGGTATGGCTATGGTGGCATAGTTGAGGGTGTTTTTATGTCACTGATGATGATGATGCAGTACGGAATGTTGTATACATACATACACCCACCACACCCCTTCCCACCTCCCACAGGGGTACTGCACCTCCCTGGGTGGCAAGTGCACACTCCAAGCCCAACAGCTACGACGCATTTTTCATGTCGTGGGTGCTGCAACACTCACCCTGGAGCGCATTCGGCTCGCTGGTGGATTTGCCCCAGAGGACAAGGGGGGGGCGATCTTGGTAGATGTGGGGGGCTCGTTGGCAATGACTGATGTGATTGTGGAGGACTGCCAAGCACAGGTTGGTGTGTGAAAAGTGTGTTGTTGTGAGTGAATGGTGGTGTGTGCAGGCACTGTGCGTCTTTCGATATACCCTTGCACACATGCTCACATATCCATAACTTTCCCCACACACAACACACACACACACACAAAGGAGGGTGGTGGCATAGCCACAGTGGGAGCTGCATCACTCACATGCACCAATTGCCTGTTTCGACGCAATGTGGGGTATTCCTATGGTGGTGCAGTGCAGCACAGTGGGGTCACTGCTGAGTTTTCAGCATGTTCCTTTGACAGCAACCGTGCTGATTATGGTGGTGGATTGGACCTACGGGTATGCCCTGGGGGGGGCGGGGGGGGGCATATGTGTGTATATGTGTGTATATGTGTGTATATATGTCTATGTGCATCTCATCGTATGATATACAACTCCCCCTCTGCCGCTCTATCTACACACCATATGCTTCCCCCTTCCACCTCAAAAGGGTTCCTCATCTGCCACGTTCATCTCCCCTCTCTTTTCAAACAATTTCGTCAACCAAGCAGGGGCTGACGTGTTTGTGGAATCCCCAACAACCTCCCAACTACTCTGGCAACCCTACCCCGTGCCTAGTTCGTATGATGTGCAGCCAGTTGGGTTTGCGCAACCGGTTGGCACCACCAACGCCGACCTGCCACCGTTTGTGTATTCCCCTCCACCACCACCTCCTGCACAAGAGGAATTTGTGGGGATTGTGGTATGTGCATGTAGTTTTCTACATTCAACTCCTACCACTCTCCACACGCACACACATACTTCACCACACAGGTACAACCGCTGTATCAACAGTATCAGCCCCCTCCACCTCCCCCACTCCTCCCAAGTGCAACAGTCACTGTGTATAGCCAGGAAGATCTGATTCAGGCATTGCTCAACAACGTGCCTGTGATTGCCATAGCGTCACACATGGTGCTGACAGGAGGCGCTGTCGATGTATGTGGTGGTGTTTGTGGATTGCTGTACCTGAAACATCACATTTGTATGCACACACTTGTCATAATGTACAACGCACAACCCATATGCTCTATTGGCCACACATCCATGCATGCTACCAACAACAATCATCAAAACAACATCATAGGCATTGGTGAGCATTCTACCGGACATTATTACCACCACCACCATATTCGGCACTTGCAAGGATTGGGGGGGGCGGTGTACCATTGATGCCAAGGGCAATGGTCGAATTCTTTCAGTCACCAACCTGAATGCAGTACCCATCCTCGTTCGGTTGATCAACTTGCGCTTCAATAATGGTCAAACACAAGCGTTGACTGGTACGTGTTGAGTGGGTTGATGAGTGTGGGGATGTGTACATCCATATCAATAACAACAATAAGCGTTATGTGTTGTGTGTAAACGCTGTACCCAACCCCCCACGCACATGCAGGTGGTGCATTGTACACCATGGGTCAGGTTGTCTTGCAAGTAGACAACTGTGAATTCAACAGTAATTTTGCCCTTGATGGGGGTGCCGTGATGCTCAGCAGCCAGGGGGGTGCCACCTTTACACATTGCTTTTTCAGTGACAACCACATTGCACCTGGTATGGGCATGATTCCTTGGAGTGGGTGATGCAAACCCCAACACCACCCCTGTGTTGTTCACCCACCCACAGCAACCGAGGTAGGGGCTGCCGGGACCTCCACTGGAGGTGCCGTCCTGGCCTTTACAGAAGTTTGTTTTATAGAAACAAACTTTGCCCACAATAGCGCCAAAGATGGGGGTGCAGTTGGTCTCGACATTGGTGCACGTGCGGCGTATTTTGAGGGGTGCACGTTTGATGGGAATTGGGCGGATCGCTATGGACCAGACGTGTTTGTGCGTAGTACATTTGACACCGCTGCCTACTTTCAACCCTGGCCCACCACCGCCATTGTACGGAGGGGTTATATGCTGTGGGGGAAGCAATGTTGTTGGGGTGTATAGGTTGTCTTTTCCACACGTACCCTGATCCCCTCGTCATCTCCACTCCACCCCAGGTATATTCACAAGATGCTGCCAAGCCCCTGCTGCCATCCTCCCCCACTGGCCCCTCGCCTCCCCTCCCCCCCGCATTCCCTGTAGAACCCCGCAAACGCGGCAACAAGCAATTCATGTCCCCCGGGGCGGTGGACCCGTCCCCCTCCCCCCCACCCCCACCCCCACCGTCCCCGGGCGCCCCTGCAGCAGGCAATGACACCACCTTGTGGGAGCTGCTGCAGTCGGGACAGAGCTTTGTCAATGTGACGTCCCACATGGTGCTTGCAGATGCCAGTGAGTGGGCAGAGCAGGGACCCATGGAGGTGTCGGGCAACTTGGCCCTTGTGGGGGCCTGTGGGGGGCCCACAAATCAGTGTGTTGTGGATGCCAGTGGACTGCTGCCTGCACTGTTTGTCGTACAGGTAGCGAGCTGTTGGTGGTGATTCTAGTGCATGCAGAACCATGGTGGTTTTGTGTCACAAACCACCTACACAAACCACAACCCCGTCACAGAATGGCAAGCTGCATTTGGAAAACCTGCGCATTATGGGCACAGCACCCCCACAAAACTGGCAGGTTCGCCCCCTGGGGCCCCTGACCAATCGACGCCGGCGGTTGCACAGTGCAATTCGCAGTGAAGACATCTTGTCTGCTGTGGTACTGCTAGGCAATGTACAAGCACAGTTTATCAATGTGGACTTTGTTGGTACGTGTTGGGTGGGGTTTGCCATGTACAGCATACGTTTGCACGTATACATGTATATACTTGTGTATATACTGTGAACAACTATCTATCCCCCCTTCATTTGACCAAAACAGGAAACACAGGGACCTATGGTGGTGCGGTGTCCATAGATGGGACCCTGGGCCCTGTGACCGCCCATTTTATCAACTGTACATTTACAAAAAACGTAGCATCTGTATGGGGTGGTGCTATGCTGGTCAAGCAAGGAAATGCTGTTATTCAAAGTTCCCAGCTGGTGTTTAACAAGGCAACCCAGGGTGGTGCTATTGCACTTGACAGTGGTGCCAACGTGTCGTCTATATGGACCTCATACGCTGGCAACTTGGCTACACAAGGAGGGGATGACGTATACCTCAGTGGTAGGTGTGGTTTGGAGTTGCGTGGGGTGCACGTCGTGTGTGCCTTTGTCTCGGTGTTGGGGCTCCATACACAATCCTTATAGTACTGTACATAACATACACACAATCTATTGTACTCTTGCAACAACCCTGTCAGCTAGCAACCTCCATGCACCTCCCACACAGATCCGGGTCGCAGTAAGATGGCGTGCCACACATATCCCTGCCCTGGGCTGGATGTGGAACCTGCCTGGGCAACCTGGGACAGCGCCATTGATTGGGTGCCTGCTGTGAGTGGGGAGCAATTTGTGCTTGGTGGATTGACTGGCCTGAGTGACAGCAGCAATTTCACTGGTGTTGGTACAGTCAAGGTACAGTCAGTGTATTGTGTTGGTGGGCTGCACGGGACGGATTTGTGTTGTATATGGACTTGTCCATATAACCATATCGATTGGGGTACAAGAACAACACAATGACTGAGCACCCTAATCACCCCCCCACACACAAACACACACAGCTCAATAATGGTTGGTATGAGCAGCTCATGCTTGCAACCGGACCCAGTACTTCCCAGGGGTACCGGTACAAGTCCCCTACCCCGCCCCTCCCATACAGCCCAGCACCACTCCCTCCCTTGCCCAGTGAGTCTGATGGGTTCCCCTTTGGCACTGGGTGGAAATCCTACTCCACACCTGCCCTGGTGATGATGCTGGTGTTTGTAGCAGGGATGCTGAGCGTGTGTACAGTGTTTTGCTGTGCACGACGTGCATTTGCTCCACCGGTATGTGTGTCGTTGGGTGGTGTATGCTGTGTATGCTTGTATGTGTTTGCTAATCAATGCACGTGTGGACACACATGCACACCACCATGCACACAGGCAAAATGGTTTGATGTAGAGGATTACTTGACACACCCCCTTGCAGTGGATGGCGGGCTTGAAGACACCACACCCCATTCGGCATATGACAGGTACTTTTCCTTGTGAATGGTATAGCAGTGACACACACGCGCGCACGCACGCACACCACAATTGCAGTACGCTTCGGGCTGGTGTGGAGGTGGTGGAGGTTGTGGACGATGGTGCATCCGATGTGGCGTCAACCAGTGAAAGTCAGACATCAGGCACATCAACGGCACGCATGTCCATGCTCAGCTCTGTGGCTGCATTGTGGACTGCCCGACATCGTGGTGGCCGCAAACAAAACACAGGGGGCCCACAACCCATCCGCACGAATCGGGAGCCTGTGGTGATGGAGCCCACCGCAGTGATCATGGACACCGAGAGTCCACTTGCACGTGCAGGTCCAAACGCCACTGCTGTCACGGGGGAGAGTGCGGCGTTGGGTGGCACGCCTCGCAAGCGAGGACTGCATGATATACACACAATGCAACAATAGTTTTTTTGTTCTTTTTTGTCGTTCGTATTCATTTTTCAAGCTGATTCATTGTTCAGCAGCATGAGTAGTAAGGAAACGTCGCAAGATTTGCCGCAAAGGCAGAGCAACGAGCCAAAGATGCCTGAGCATCAGATGTCGCAGGCTCATCATCCATCCCCGCAGGACAACGTGAGGGACCTACAGCAGGCCATCAAGGGGCGTGGGCTTGCCACTGTCAAGGCACCTGGCGTGGATGATACCCAGATGACTGCACCAAGTGGCAGCACAAGTAAGGCACATACCGGACACAATGTTCCCATCTGCTGATCGACGTTGATTGTTTTCTCAATGCTACACACGCACGTGTTACCCATGTACCCACACGCATCAACATCACAAAAATGACATTTATGCAGTTTGCAGCTGCACACCGGGCAGGTTGGCCATGCCCAAGCTTCGCAACATGTCCATTGTGTGCTGGTTGACGGGAATGGATGCCAATGACAAGGCAGACTCGTCTGGGAGGATATCCATGCGACGCTCTCGCTCCTCCTCTTGCAGCTTGAGGGAGATGCCACGCACGGGACCCTTTTGGATGCGCTTCATCAAGTGCTGTGTTTTGAATGGGGTGTGAATAGGATGTGATCAGGTGCATGTTGATATTTGTTGCAAACGCTGCTGTTATCACAATCACCACCCACCTCAACCACTCGTCTCATCAACATACCGTTGTAAACCCTGCAATCTTGTTCCTGAGACGCTTGCTGGGCACAGACGCAATCTCTCCCACTGTGCGCTTGTTTGTGTCAAAGTCCAATGTCAAGCGTGCATAGTGCTTTTCCACAATCACACGCGATGCCTTTTTGATGGTCTTGGTACGCACACGACCCTGTGGGTGGGGTGCAGAGGGGTGTGCATGCGCAGACGGCTGATTAGATGTGCGCGTTTTTGGGGAGGGACGTTTGGCAGGAAGAAACTCATGAAGGTGGTGTTGTGGTTCCATGTGCACCATCAATACATCCTCTCCAGCAAGACACCAGTTGCAGCAGACAATGCCAACATGATTCCACTGCCAAACATCACCCCAGGCTGCCCCATACTGCATTCCCCCGTTACAATCTACACTTCGCACATCACCATGCACGGATACATGCATAAAACAGCAGGCAGCTCCCCGTGCACGAGTGTTTGTACACGAGCAGCCGCCTTTACCATCGCTTGCAATCACCCCTGCACCCACGCACCATGCTGTCTGGTTGTGTGCTGCCTGGACGAAAGGAACACGCTCTCCGTGTCAAACGATTTTGAGGGGTATACAGAGCAAAGGTGTGTTTTATGTAGAGCAGGGTGTTTCTCGCCCAGGGCGAAAACACACCTCGTTTGCAGCCATCGTTTGCCCAGAATATACACATCCATACAACATACACATATCCATATCATCACCCCACCCCACGGTACAACTCGATCGCAACATGTCTTCAGCTATTGATCAGCAGCCCGTGGCGCAAGCAGAGGCACCTCGCCAGCGCCCACGCCTCAACCTGAAGCCAAGGGATGAAAACGCAGCTGCTCAATTGGACATGGAACGAAAAGCCTCTGCCAAGGTGTGATGGGCATTTGATGCCTTGTACAGTGCTGCCTGAGCGTATACAGCGATGATCATGCTTGTTTGTTGTGGTGTGAAAATGTGTGCCACTGCTTGGTGTTCTTAAAATGCACTAATAATCCTCCCACCAACACCATGCAGAACCCATTTGGTGATGCCAAGCCTCGCGAAGCCATTCTTGCTGCCAAGACTGGCCGCAGTGAGGAAGACATCGTGCGCGAGGAAGCCTCCAAAACCAAAGTCCACGTGTGTTTGTTTGTATGGGCGTGGTGGTTGTCGGCACGACCCACACATGAAATGAAACCCACATGTGAAACACACCACCACAGGTGCGCTTCACACCCGAGCAGCACGAGCAGCGCAAGGCTGCATATGCGTCCATCAAGCAGGTGCAGGCGCAACTGGATGAGCTCCCTGATGGGGAGGGTGAGCAGCGAGAGGAATTGCAGACGCAACTCGCTGCCAAACAGGCAGCGTACGACGATCTCATCGCCCATTTCGAGGTGGGTGTAGTGTATTTTGTATTTTGCTGTTTGTAGTGCTTTGTGTGTAGTTTCTGGTAATATGTGTGCCACAGCATGTACAATGACTGCATTTGTTGTACTACACTGCACACAGCGGTACAGTGACACCCCTCACCATACACCACACCGTGCTGTTCTTTGTTCTCCCTCCCTGCTCTCCTCCCACCCACCACCCACCCCACACAAAACACAGAGGCTCAACACTGAGGCAGCACTAAAAGGCGAACTACAACGCCCCTCTGAACGACGTGCATCTCAGCTGCAAAACGAACCCCAAAACACTGGCAATGGCCCACCCCCCCGCACCAACTACCACCCAACCCGCCCCCACAAAAACCCCAGCCAGCAACCACCGTATGGTCAAGAATCCTATGGCGGTAGCCACTACAACAACAACAGCAGTGGGCATCAGTACACTGGGGATGGATATGAACGGAAGCACAGTGGGGGGCAGTACTCTCGAGGGGGAGGGGGTCACTACAACGAGGGTGGGTATGATGGTGGGCGTGGTGGTGGTGGCCGAGGCGGGTATGGGGGATACAATGGGAACAATGGGGGGGGGTATTATGGTGGTGGGAATGGGTATCAGAATGGGGGGGGGCAGCGAGGGGGGGGGGGACGTCGGGGGGCGGGGGGTCACTATGATCCCAGTGGGCCCCGCTTGTACCAGGCGGATGATGATTGGGGCAGCATGAAGGGGCAGAGTTATCACGGCAATTACAATGCGACTGATTGTACGTGTGTTGGGGTAGGGATGCTTTTCTTGGGTGGTATGGTGTGGTGGACATACATGCATGGTGAATATACATGCATGGTGAATATACATGCATGGTGAATATGCATGCATGGTGAATATACATGCATGGTGAATATACTGTTTTCTCGCATGCATACACACACACACACACACACACACACACACATATATATATATATATATATATACAAACACACACACACCAAAACACACAGATGTGAGTCCCTATGAACCAGAGGAGCGATACTAGACAACAACAATACCATGCACATAACAACAACAACAGCAGCACTGATGCATCATGGTTGTATGTGCTGCTGTGCAATTGTAGCTCACCTAGTGCATGCATGTTGTGTATGTGTGTATGTGCGTGCATGTTTTTTTGGTGTGTGTGTGTGTGTGTATGAGATAAATGTGTATATTTCAATGAGCGATCTTGCAGAAACAAAGTGTGCACAGCGTGTCATGACATTGTCATGTGCATATGAGTGTGTGCACAGAGTGTGTGCATAGAGTGTGCATATGCATGGGTGGCCTGTGTGATTTCACACAAGGTCCCTGTGCTCTCCATGTTTCTTCTCCTCTCTTGCCTTTGCGTGCTGTGATGTCTGTTGTGCACACAAATACTCACAGTAACACACCCAAGTAACAACACATATCATGCATTTACAACTCGTTTGTACTTGCATGAAATGGATGTTTCCAAAGGGAAAAGGATGTTTTCAAGGGGAAATGGATGTTCTCAAGGGAAAACGACCAATATTGCAACAGTGTCTGGCCCCACACCCTCAATCCCCAACAAAAACATGCCTAGGCCACAGCAGCCTTGGGTTGACTGACCAATTCGGTCAACACTGTGTCCAACCGGTCAAACACCTCATCCATGCTTCCGGTACCATCCACACGCACAAGCACCTGCTCATATACACCAATCACACTGTCCACGTTGTTGTGGTATGTCTGCAAGCGGTTGCGGACCTGATTTTTGGGGTGAATTTTTTCATTTGCATCCCATGTTTCTTGCATAAACTCGTCGACTCGTGTATGACATACATGAAATCCCCCCCACCAACACAACAACAGCACACCTTTTCCTCTGTATCATCACTGCGCTGTGTGAGTCGCTCCACAATTTCTGGAGGGGGTGGCTTGAATGTCAAGTGATAAATCTCCCCTGTCTCGGGATCCGATCGTCGCCCCACCACACGCTCCACCAAGAGCTCATCAGGCACATCCACCAGCAAAAACACATCTGGGCGGATACCTACTGCCTCGATGGCTTCTGCTTGTTCCAGGCTGCGTGGGTAGCCATCCAAGAGCCAGCCATGCTGCTCCACATCGGGTTGCGCAAGACGGTTTTTCACCATGTCGACGACCACCTCGTTGGGGACCAGGTCACCACGGTCCATGTATTCCTTGGCCTTTTTGCCATCAGGCGTACCCTCTGCAACCTGTATTGTCATGGTTGCTTGTGACAACACACCCTACAGGAATGCTTCACCAGCAACATGTTTGACCAATACGCACCTCTGCACGTAGCAAATCCCCGACGCTGATGTGTACGAGGCCGTATTTGTCGACGATCTTGGCACATTGCGTGCCCTTGCCAGCGGCAGGAGCACCTGCAATCATAACCTTCAACTTGTCGCCATCTGCTGCCATGACCTTGACTGCGTGCAAGCGTGCGTTACGTACACCAGCAGGCTTTTGCAAATGAATCAATGGCCGCCTGGGAGCGGGTGCAGCAGCAAGGGCACGAGCTGGTGTGGGGCGGGAGGCAGGGCGCTGTGCAAGGGATGGCACAGCCGTCCGTGTTGTGGTACTGCAGTTGGCAATCGATGCTGCCATGTGGGTGGGGCTGGGGTGGCTTGTGAATGAATGGAATGTTTCTGTTGTTTTGATTTTATATCGTGTTTTGTGGATTGTTGGTTGCGGTGTTGTTTGCGGTGTTGTTTGGGGTGGGCCGGCGATGATGTGGTACCTGCATGGGTGTCGTGTTTGTTGCAAAGGGCTGTGTGCGTGTTTCATATGCAATGTTTGTGTGGTTCATGTACGCTGTGTGTGACTCGTATGCGCATGACATGTATGAGCGACATGCATCACTGTGGCTGATCTTTGTATTTTCTTGTAGTCTACTTTTAGTCTACACAGAGGATCAGCATATGCACAATCACTCGTACAAAACATAGCCTCACTATTCATCACACAAAAATACATTCTTGATCGCCATCAGAAGCATCACCAACCCAGCATCCCACCATGGCCTTTATGGGCCCTGCAGCAGGCGGTACAGGCTTGCAACTTGCAGGCAAACGCACATCTGGTCTTGATGTCCGCACTCAAAACGTCACTGCAGTCACAGCAGTGGCGAACATTGTAAAGACATCACTCGGGCCAGTAGGCCTGGACAAGGTATTGATGGAGCGTGTATATGTGGGATGATGATCTGCAATGATGGGTGGGGAATGGCATCACGTGCACAAGGCAATGCAAGGCAGCATCATATAGTTGTGGTGGCTTGGCTGATGAACACAACCTAGGAACACACGACACAGATGCTGGTGGACGATATTGGGGACGTGACGATCACCAATGATGGTGCAACAATTCTCAAGTTGCTGGAGGTCGAACATCCAGCAGCCAGGGTGTGTGATGGCTTGCATGATGATCGCGTTGTACTGAGTGTTGTATGATCGTGTTGTATATTCACAATCATACACACAGATCTTGGTGGAATTGGCAGAGCTGCAGGACAAGGAGGTTGGGGATGGTACAACATCGGTGGTCATCATCGCTGCAGAGATCCTCAAGCGTGCCAATGAGCTTGTACGCAACAAAATCCACCCCACCAGTATCATTGCTGGCTTTCGCATGGCGGCCAAAGAGGTATGGTGTACTTGGTTGCGTTGTTGCCCACATCTTCGTGAGGGTGTACACCATCACACAACACTCCATCCATGTGTTGAACATCCATCCATCCACACCCAGGCATGCAAGTATGTGACCAACACCATGGCCATCAGCACAGACTCCCTTGGCAAGGATACCCTGCTCAACGCTGCAAAAACATGCATGTCGTCCAAGATCATCGGCGCAGATGAGGAGCATTTTGCTGCCATGGCTGTTGCTGCTGTACAGGCTGTCAAAACCACAGCACCCAATGGCAACGTCAGGTATGGTGTTTATGGTATGGTGTTTGGTAGAAAGGGGGTATGCTGGATGTGTTTTTGTTGTCTACGCACTACTACACACCTTTGTCTACACACTACACTCACCCCCTCCACAAACCCACTCACCCCCCTCCCCATCCACACAGCTACCCAGTACGTGCTATCAACGTCCTCAAAGCCCACGGCGGCAGTGCCCATGAATCCCGCCTCCTCCCCGGCTACGCCCTAAACATGGGCCGGGCCGCCCAGGGCATGCCCAAGCGCGTCACAAACGCCCGCATCGCCCTCCTTGACATGAACCTTCAAAAGGCCCGCATGCAAATGGGTATTCAAGTGCTGGTGACAGACCCTCATGAGCTGGAGAAGATCCGGGAACGTGAGTCTGACATCACCAAGGAGCGTATCCAGAAGATTCTCGATGCGGGGGCGAATGTGATATTGACGACCAAGGGGATTGATGACATGGCGTTGAAGTACTTCGTGGAGGCGGGGGCATTGGCGTGTCGGCGGGTGTCCAAGGATGACTTGAAGTATGTTGGTGTTTTGTATAGTGTTTTATGGTGTGTGTGTATTGTAGTGTGTGTGTGTGGGGGGGTCCAAGGATGACTTGAAGTATGTGTTTTTTGTTGTTGTATGTTGCAACATACGCTGCTTTACTATATACATCATCCTCCTCCTCCTCCTTCTAAGCATCCTCATCATCATCATCATCATCAACATCATCATCATCATCATCATCCTCATCATCATCATCATCAACATCATCATCATCATCCCAAGCATCATCCCAAGCATCATTATCATCATCCCCCTCCTCCTCCTCCACCTCAGGCGTATTGCACGGTCCACTGGTGGCCAGGTGGTGTCAACACTTGCTGACATGGAGGGCAATGAAACATTCGACCCCAGCAACCTTGGATCATGTGAAGAGGTGTGTGGTGTTGTGTGTGTTGGGGGGGGGGGGGGGGCCAACAACAACACCTCCACCAACAATACCCCAAACACACACACCAAACACACATGACACACACACCCCTCAGGTTGTGGAGGAGCGTGTGGCTGATGATGACATCATCGTCCTCAAGGGTTGCACCACCACAAGAGCAGTCACCCTGCTCCTCCGCGGCCCCAACGACTACATGCTGGATGAAATGGATCGCTCCATGCATGATGCATTCTGTATTGTAAAACGTGTGTTGGAAAGTGGACAGGTCGTACCGGGGGGAGGGGCGGTGGAAGCTGCCTTATCGATGCACCTTGAGCAGTATGCAAAGAGCCTAGGGAGCAGGGAGCAGCTGGCTATTGCAGAGTTTGCTGATGCGCTGTTGGTTATTCCCAAGACACTTGCTGTGAATGCTGCCAAGGTGGGTGGGTGTGTTTTTGGGGGGGGGGGGCTGATTTGGGGTGTGGTTTGTTGCTTGGTTTGGGGTGTGGTTTGTTGTATGGTTTGTTGGTGTTCTACTATTGTTGTGTATTACTAGTACAAATACCCTCTCACACACTCAACTCTCTCACACACACACAAACACACAACCCCCCCCCCCCCCCCCCCCCCCACACACACACTCATGCAGGATGCCACCGACCTGGTTGCCAAGTTGTGTGCCTATCACAGCACAGCACAGCGTGATCCTAGTCAGCGTGAAAAGGCACAGTATGGGTTGGACTTGGTACAGGGAAAAGTGCGTGACTGTGTGACAGAGGGTGTGTTGGAGCCTGCAATGAGCAAGGTCAAGATAATACAGGTGTGTTTATTGTGTAGTGCATGTAGTGTTATGCATGTGTTTGTTGTAGTGGATGTGTTTATTGTAGTATGGGGTGGGTGGGTTGTGGGGATAAACACACCTACCCACACCTGCCCACACACACACCTACCCACACACACACCTACCCACACGCACACCTACCCACACGCACACAGTTTGCTACTGAAGCTGCTATCACCATTTTGCGCATTGATGACCTCATACAACTAGAGGCTGAGCAGCAAGAGGGAGAAGAATAAAAAGAGGTGTAGTAGTACACAGGTACAAGGGAATAGGATGTGGTGTACACAGGGGATGTGTGGTACACAGGGGATGTGTAGCATACAGGGGATGTGAAGCACACAAGGGGTACCAAGAACAGCAGGGCACCATACCCAGGAGCAGAAACAAAGAAAACAAAAAACGTTTAAGGAAAAGTAAGGGGTGTGTTGGGGGGGGTGTTTGGGGGGGGGTGTTTGGGGGGGGGTGTATGACCAAAGCTAAGCGGAGGGGAGGACAAGGAATGGGTGTGCTCGTACGTGAAAGAAAGCATGCTTGGTGTGCTCATGGTTTATATATGTGCGTACACTGCTCTTTTTTACATGCAACAACAACATTCTCATGAAATGGTGTGCAAAGAATGACAACAGCAATGAAATACAGCGAAAAACATCATGGGCAGATCCTCCCCTTTATTTTCACATGATTCCCACCATTTCAGTCATCCCCCCTCTTTATTTTCCTCATTTCCGATTGGCACCAGTTGCCCTCAACAGCAGGTTGGTCATAGACCCTCCAAAGGCCCTCAAAAACCGAGGCATCGTCGAGCGCCCCTCCCATGTGTCCTGATGATGCACCACCCGCCCCTGCTCATCCAACTGCAACGTGGTGTTGACCTCAATCTTGACCTCCTGCCCAGCCAAACGTGCCATCATGCCCTTGCATGTGTATGTTTGGGTGTTGCTTATGGCGACCTGTCATGAAGGGGGGTGGTGTTGGGGAAGGGTGTTTTTAGCACGGTGTCGACCACCCCGCGCGCACACCTTGGTCTGGTCTCCCTGGGTCTTGACCACGTCATGGATCTGCACGTCAACACTTGGAAACATGAGGGCAAGTCCTTTAAACATAAGAGTGATTTCTTTGACGGTGGAGACATGGGTGATGTTGTCGGAGAATACTGCTTTTGGTGCATATACTTGGTTGACAAGCTCTGCTTGCTTTGCCAAGTCCTTGGTGCTATATATCTCAAACACACGTGTAGCGAGGTCATCCGTGTCTGTGCGATGGGCTTTGTCATCCATCTTGCACATGTGTTGTTGAACACACTGGGCTGTTCAAATCGGATGGGTTTGTTATATGACGACTGCGATTACACTGCAAGTATTTTGTTGCATAGTATACCAACGTACATGCACGAATATAAAATAAAATAAACCAACTTCATACCTCCATACACCTCTTGTCATCCCATAACAACCTCCAATAATGTCAGTGCGCCATCAACACCTCTTGGATGCCTTGGACGAGTGTGGTACGCATCCAGGGCACCATCCAAGGCGTATACACCTCTCCTTCCGCACCACAACACCCCTGTCACCACACAGAAAACTGCGGTGCCACAGAATGCAGCTTGTTGCTGTGTAGCCGCTGTCGCAATGCTCGCTTTTGCTCAGTGCGTTGCTTCAAGTCCTACTGGCCAATGGTAGGTCAAGGGGGCGGGGCGGGGTCACAGGGAACAGTGGCAGTGGGTATAGAGGACCCAATAGAGGTCACCCATCCACCTGTGGAGGGGGCCGAGTGGGGTCATAGGGAGGAACAGTCGAAGTGGGTTGACAACAGGCTGACATACCACACCGCATTCCCTACTATACACACAGCATGTAGACAATTGCAAACAACACGAAATAGCGGATACCATTGAAGCCAGCGAGCCTGTATTTGCAGCATGGATGCGCAACCATGGTCGGCGTATGGCGCAACTGAACGTATGCCCCGGGGATGGGGGGGGGGGGGGGGGTATTGTGTTGGGGGAGAGATACACAGGGAGGAAGGCAGCCTTGGCCATGTAGAAAGACACACACACGACAACAATCCAACTATTATGTGCTTCGTGTGCGACATGTGTGTCATACCATGTGGCATGTGTGTCATACCATGTGTGTGTTTACATGCAACAACAACAGGATGATCATGTGGAGCGATTGGAGCGAGCCACCAAGGCCGCATGCGGCCCCACTCATGCTGAAGTGCTGCAGTCAATGTACAACCGCCTTGACCCTACACCCCGTGGTATTCGTGTGCATAGACCCAAGACACACACGCAAGACGCAACAGATGCTGTTGGCAAAACCCCCTCCCATATCTCCCTTTCGCACACACCTTCCCCACAAGGCGCTCCCCCCCACAATGTCACCCACCCCCTACAGGTCCCTCATACACCCCAGAAGAGCGTGCTGCCATGCACAGGGCATCCATGCAACATCAGCAAACCCTCGCAATGCAAGAAGCCAACCCGTTTGAGGCCATACTGCCATCTGCCCTGGGCAAGGATTGTGGTCAATACAAGTTTGACCAAGACCAGCATGTCGTTCATGTATACCTGCGGCTGCCTGAGGATGTGCACAGGGGCATGCGCGTTGCAGTGCACATAGATCGACAGGGGATCGAGGTTGTGGCATGTGCACAGGAGGGCATGTTGAGCAACAAGCGCATCATGGACACAACACCCACTACCATACTTACAACACTGTCCACCTCAACGCCCCTCACAACATCCTCAACCGTTGTCCTTGCTGGTCGTTTGTACGCACCTGTGCTTGTTGAGGAGAGCACGTGGCAGCGTGAGGGCAACATCATAGAGCTCACTTTGTACAAGGTATACACGCGTGGACGCTACCCACCCAACGGGACCCTGGCCGATACGTTTTGGTGGTCGTTGTTTGAGGGTGCTGGGGAGGAAGCACGTATTGCTGAACCATACCCACCAGCTGTGTATTACAGTGCAACACACTGTGTGCACATGGGGAATGCTGGGCATGTACGCCAGCTGCAATAGGTGGTCACTTGAAGTGGGTTGGCTAGCTACAAAAATATACAACCAGTTTAACTGTTGCTGTCTGGATCGTACTCACATTGTAAGTACACATGAAAAAGTACACATGAAAAAGTGCACATGAAACACACACAAAAAAAAACATGCTGTACATCATCCTCCATCATTCATGCATGCATTCACATGATGGTGCGTTACAGTATCAGCTTGAATGCGAGCACAATCACCAGCACCAGCACCGCAATGAGCAACACAATAAAACACGACCCCTTGCAACCCCCTGACCGACGTAATACGTATTGCAACCGCTTTTGTGCCACACGCATGCGGCTGTGCAGTACATCAACGTCCTCATCGAGATCATCCAGCAATCTATTGTGTAATGACAGCTCTTCATTGACCGCCAATGCAATGTGCTGCGTGATTGTGGGTGTGAGGGGGTAGGGGTGGGGGGTGTTTGTGTGCGACAAGAAACAGTACCCCCAGTGAGTACACAAGCAAGTTGGACCCAAATGTCCACCATGACAAAACAACACTACCATCATCTTCATCATCACCACCATTATCATCACCACCATCATCATCACCACCATCATCATCACCACCATCATCATAATAATCATAACAATAATCATAACAATAATCATAACAATAATCAAAACAATAATCATCACCACAATTATAACCATCACCACCCCCACCACATACATACCCGTGTACTGGTCACAGTCTTTTCCAACTCATCCAGCTGCTCATCCTGATCCTGCATCACATCCCGCTGCAACTGCAACAGCCCCGTGGTATCCAACCCCGCAGTGGCGTCTGTCTCCCGACCACCCCCGTTGGACATCCCCCCCTTGTTGTTCCCCGCCCCTCCCCCAAACAATTGGCTGCGGGCGCCAGTCGCTTCACCTCGCTTGAGGGACTGTTGGAGTTGTTCTCTGCGGGCCCGGAGGGTGGTGATGAGGTCACGTCGTCTGTTTTTCTCAGACTCGGAACTGTGGTGTGTGTGTGGGGGGGGGGGGTATATAGTGGCATGATGTGGTATAACACCGTAAGAGGTGATTGTTTGAGGCGGTTTCGGGTGGTTCGAGGTGATGCAAGGTGATTCGAGGTGATTTGTGCAAGGAGATGAACGACATACAGCGCGATATCCCACACAAAACACTACTAACCACCATCACCTACATGCTGTGATCAGCCTCGAGGCGAGCCTGCAATGACCCAATGCCAGTCCCCAGCATGCCCAACTGCCTACGGGCTGCAGCTGTGATGCGGGAGGCGTCTGGTCCACCATGGGGGTGCTTGAGATTGCGTTCCTGAAGATGGGGGGATGGGTTTGCATAAATGGGTTTGCGTTGCGTCACTGGTGCCCTGTTCCAGTGTGTATATACCTGTATGGATGCCACAATCTCATCTGCCATGGATTTGGCTCCCTCGTATTCGAGTATCCATGGGTCCTTGTCGTCTAGCCCACCGATGCCTGATGATGCAAAGTGAAAGTATGGTGAAAAGCATGGACAGTGCCCAGTACCCACAACAAACAACAACACACACCAGACATTGGCAAAAGCTGCACTCCAGGCGCCGTGATGTCCGGTGTATGTGCGAAACGCACAAGATGATGGTCGTGGTTTGTGGTACAAGTGCTCTGTATCGCCTGCAAATACTCGGGGTATGTTGGTGTACACACACAAATCAAGGATCACGCAACAGGTGCAAGAGAAAGAGCTGCATGTTGCGGGGGATGAGGGATCCGTAACACACCAACCAAAACAGAGGGTGTGGTGCTGTGATGTTGATATTGCAAGTGTCTTTACTGTTGCATACTACTAGACACAAAAATATATCTACATCAAAACTGCATCAAGGCATCAATTTCAGCAACCAGCGCTCGAGCATCGCCAGGTGTATAGGGCACCAACACGCTCGTATCCAACACCTGCAGCACCTCAAGCAACTCCTCAGTGGTACTACACACCAAATACCTGTTGTTGTTTAGAGAGAGTCAACATGCATAATAGAGACAACATGTCAGCGTGTGCACAACATCTCATATCATCCCCACCCACCCCCTGACCATCCCCCCCAACATACTTGTCAGCAGCGAGTCTTCCCGCCAGCTCTGCTTGATGGTTGTGCATGAGTATTGGGTTGGGCACAGCAATGATGGCCTTGCGTAGTGCCAGTCCCTCAAAGAGGCTACCACTTCCAGCATGACTGATGACTAGGTCTGCACTTTGCATGTACTCCTGGGTGGTGGTGTACATTGTGTACATTGTGTACATTGTGTAGTGTGTGGGTATGCATGGATTAATGTGTATGCATGCATGGATTTTTTCCTTTTCTTATGTACATTCAATGCATGCATACCGTCAAAACATGTATACATTCAACAAATACCATACATGCAATGCAAGTAGTGCATCGCTTTCCCCCCCCCCACACCCCCACGCACCTTGAGTGATGGTGCAAAGGTGAACCACTCTACCACCAGTGATCCCCTTTTCTTTCCCTCTTGTGTTGTAAACACATGATGCATGCTGCCAGTGGGACACAGTACTTGTGGTTGATATGAACCCTTACCCACCTGCATGTGTTGTTGTTGTGTGATGTGCATGGTTGTGTAGTTGTGGTGGATAGAAATTCAACATGTTTCGATAGTTGTGTTGGTCAAAAACAAAAACACAATGTGATGAGTGTATATTGGGTGTATATTGGGTGTATACAAGGTGTGTATGTTGTGTGGACCTGCATGTACCATATATACACACGAAACAGAGCATGCACACAGACACTACACAACACACATACACTTCACAACACACATACACTTCACAACACACACCTGCATGACAAGCTTGGTGTATCCGAGTGTAATCAGCAACCCCCCCACATCTCTCCTATCAACAGCAGCAATGAGGGAGTCAAACTTGGTAGTGCCCACTGTCACAAACACAGTACCAGGCATAGGTGTGTGTGTGTGTGTGTGTGTGTTTTGTTGTTGTTGTTTTGGGTTGTTTTGTTGCTGTTTTGGATGCAACAGGTATAATGTGTTGCGCTGCTGTTGTCTTGATGGTGTCTATGTACGCCCCCCTCGTGGTTCAAACGCTACAGGTGTACTGCACACAATACACAGTACCGTGCTACACAGTACCGTGCTACACACACAAAAAAGTGTGTGTCTCTCTATTTCTTGTGCTGTTTCTGCTTTGCTGCAACCTTGCGTTTCTCAAGCACCTCTGTCACAGGACACCGCATTTCCGTGCTGCTCTGTGCAATCATGGGCACCCCTACTGGGCTGTACGCAGTCAAGACCCCCAGATGCTCTTGTGCAGTGGTGAGGTAGAATGATCGAGCGTCTCCTGCAGCGAGCACACGGGCAGCAACAATGTCACCTGGTCTGTAGCAGTCGGAGAGTACAACGCTGTCAATGGCAGTGGCACGCACGTCTTGGGATCTGAGCAGGAATGTGTGGTGGGATGGGTGTGTGATGGGATGGGTGTGTGAGGGAGGTGTGGGGGGGGGCATTGAGGGTTATGCAACGTGTTGGATGTAGGATATGAAATATGCTACATATGCATGGTTGGGTGATACTGCCATGAAGGTTGTACCATATGTGCACGTATGACACAACCCCTGAAACAACATGCCCCCCATCATCACATGCCCATGATCCCATGCCCCCATCACACCGTATAATGCCCTTGAATGGCTCGTGCAAGGGGTTGGTATCTATACACACAATATCAACAGCAGCAACACGAGCAGTAACACGTGTGACCTGTGTGTAGACATGGGCATGTGTATGCAAACGATACACACCCATTACTGCGTGCACAATACACACCCGAACAGTCACGAGATCGCCTGCAGATGGTGCTTGTGCAGCTCCGTTGCGTACTACTTGGATTGTTGGCAACTGTGTGGTGGTGTATGCAACATAGTGCAACAAACAAGACCATAGCCAACCTATGATCACTATACCTCTTGCGAGTTTATGCCACCCCCTACAACAGCAACCTTGCCTACAAGACTGGCAAAGATCTGTTCTTCGGCTACAGAAGTGCCTTGCCCTGGTACAAAGTCGTTCTGTGGAGCATGGCATGATTAATGACGACGGCTTGGGGATGTGCACAATCACACTGTTGTCCACATCGTTCAATCCAGAATTCGTACCGTAGAGCCAATGCAGTCACCTGCACACACCAACTGTGTGGTCATGCCAAGCAACGTGAATGGACGGTGAGAAATGGTTGCGAGCTATCAAAAACACGACAACAACCTGTGGTACACAACAGAAATTGTGATCAATCAAATCTTGTATTGTTCACAAAGGGAAGTGCTGCCGCTCATTACGCACACCAGACCAACACAAAAAGCGGCAATCATGCAGCAGCATGGTATGGTCAACAACATATCGACGTGCAGCGTTCGTGCACCAAGGCATATTCCACGGCCTATAAGTGCCCAGGCATTGCCCAAGCTGCCAAACAACAGGTGTGGCAACAACAAGGGGTTATCTTGACCCATCTCTGAGCCGCTCACAACCCACCCACCCACACAGTGGATCCCCCAACACCACCACCAGCACCCCTGCACGCAATGTGGCAGCAGATGTGCTGCGTGGATACAGCAAGGGTGTGTCCCTGACAGACCGCAGCACCAATGGCGTCTCCATCCCCCCCAACGGCGCCACCAACACTGAAAAGCTGCTCCCCTTTCGCAAGACCAAAATAGTGTGCACCATTGGCCCAGCTACATGGGACAGGGACACCCTCTTTGCCCTGGCTGACGCAGGCATGAATGTCGCCCGACTCAACATGAGCCATGGCGATCACGCATCCCACAAAAAAGTCGTGGATCTTGTCAAAGAATACAACACCCTTGGGCGTGGCACCGTGGCGCTGCTCCTCGACACAAAGGGCCCAGAGGTCCGTTCGGGGGACCTTCCAGAACCCATCATGATGAAATCGGGGGACAAGTATTATTTCACCATTGCTGCGGGTGCGGATGGCAAAGGTGGGCGCATTGGTGTCAACTATGATGGGTTTATCGAAGACGTGGCTGTGGGTGATGTGGTGTTGGTGGATGGTGGGTTGTTGTCACTCAAGGTGTTGGGTATCAAGGGGAAGGAGGTGGAGGTGGAGGTAGTGGATGGGGGGAAGTTTGGGTCGCGTCGACATTTGAATATTCGGGGCAAGAGTGCAAATCTACCTGCGATTACGGATCGTGATTGGGCCGATTTGAAGTTTGGTGTAGAGGTAGATTTGGGTGGGGGGTGTTTGTGTGTGGTGGGGGTGGAGGAGTTGTAAGGTGGGTGTGGCTGTATATGTTGTGTTGTATGATGGTGGTGCAATTCACAGTAGTTTTCATACTCACATACAATGCACAGTAGTTTTCATACTCACATACAACAACAACAACAACAACAACAACAACAGGTGGGTGTTGATTACTATGCACTGTCATTTGTGCGTGATGCTGATGTCATATATGACCTCAAAGACTGGCTGGCACAACAAGGTGTGTGCGTGTGTGGGTGTGTGGGTGGGTGTTGCGTTGACCGCATATGCTGTTGGCTATGTTTGTTGACAATGTATACTATTTATTTTTTATTGTGTTGACCATGTACGTTGACATGTATGATCCCCTGTCCTCCCCCCCCACATGCCACCTCCTCCCCACAGCACACTACCCCCTCCCCACACCCTCCCCTTGCACCTTAAAAAAACAAAAACACAGGTGCCCGCATTGGTGTGTTGGCCAAAATCGAAAGTGCAGACAGTGTGCAAAACCTAGAGTCAATCCTGGATGCAGTGGATGGTGCCATGGTGGCCCGGGGTGACCTGGGAGCAGAGCTCCCAGTGGAGGAGGTTCCCTACTGGCAATCCCGTATTGTACAGGGGTGTCGAAAACGGGGCAAGCCTGTTATTGTGGCGACGAATATGTTGGAGAGTATGATTAGTAATCCTGCGCCGACACGTGCTGAGGTGGGTGGGTGGGTGGGGGGGTGTGGCGAGGGTGGGTGTAATGGGTGTTTCATTGTTATTGTTATTCATTCTCGTTATCATTAATATCAACGCGCACATGCCCATGTGTACTCAATACACAACAATACACACGCACACAACAATACACAAACACAACAATACACACACACAAGAATACACACACACACACACACACACACCACTCCACACCCAACTGTAGGTGAGTGACATTGCAATAGCGGTGCGTGAGGGATCTGATGCCGTCATGTTGTCTGGTGAAACGGCATATGGTAAATTCCCATTCAAGAGTGTGGATGTTATGAGCACTGTTGCTCGACGTACAGAGGCGTCCATGCTGAGCTACATGGTGTGTGGGTGTGTGAGGGAGAGAGAGTGTGGGTGTGTGAAGAGGGGATGGTGGTGGTTGTATGGCATATTACGCACGCCAACACACACAACACACACCACACTCAAAACCCTCAAAACACCCAAAACACACATTCAAACACTCAAAACACAACCTGCTCACAGGGCACTCGTAGGTATGGCAGTGAGGAAGCAGCCCCCATTGATTGGGTTATACCAGCAACACGTCGATTACAAAATGGCACCATGACGGATCCCGGATTGAGTGAAATGATTGCGTATCATAGCACCACCATGGCTAATACAGTCAAGACGTCATTGCTGGTGTTTTCACGCAAGGTTGGTGGGGGTGGTGTTGTGGGTGGTGTTGTGGGTGGTGTTGTGGGTGGTGTTGTGGGTGGAATGATGATGGCATACATACATACACATACATCACATCACACACACATACAACACACTATATGCACACACACATACTGCATGATGTACATGCTCCTATACACATCAACACCCCCCCCCACTCTCCTACACACATCACCCCCCCAAAACACCCACGCTCCCGTAGGGCAACATGCCAGCACTGCTGAGTCACTATAGACCTGATTTCCCAATTTACTGCTTCACTGAAAATGAAGATGTGGTGCGTAGACTGGCTCTGTATCATGGTGTCACACCATTGCCCTTTACATTTTCAGCCACTGCCGAGGAGACCTTTGAGAGGTGTGGGTGGGTGGTGTGGGTGGGTGGGTGGGGGTGTAGATTGTGGAGTGTTGGTGTTGGGTGTGCCTAATGTTACTGTACATGCACTATGTATATGTACAATGTACATGCACAATGTACATGCACTATGTATATGTACAATGTACATGCACTATGTACATGCACTGTATACGCACACTGTTTGATACAGAACAAAGGGTGCAAATGACTGAGTGAAAAACAATACAAAAAACACATCCACAAACATAATACAAAAACACAACAACAAAACCAATAACAAAACACACTCACACCTACCCTACACACAGGGCAATTGAGGAGCTCAAGCGTAGGGGCTTTGTACGCGCAGGTCAACAAGTTGCAATCGTGCAAAGTGGCCGACAACCAATCTGGCGGTCTGCATCCACCCACACCATCCAAGTTCGACTGGTGGCTACAGATTCCCTAGCGTCCTCTGATGAGGAGGTCATCATGGGGGACGTGACCACACGCAAAAAGCCCACGGGGGAGGGTAGTGGTGCTGCGGCGGCGGGGGGAGGAAAGGGCAGTGTGGAGGGGGGGAAGGGGGGGGCAAAATAATAATGGTAATAATGTGCAAAGCAATGGGTCATGGTGCAAAGTGGATATAATAGTGCAAGATGGTCGTCATAATAGTGTTTTTAGGGTGATTGGGGGTGAGCACGTGGTTTTTTTGTGTATGATGACGATGTGCAACAGTGCTGTCGTTGTTCATAATGATGATGATGATGATGGGTGTTTGTATGTTTCTGTGTTGTACATGTTTTGCTTCAAGAGCGTTTGTATGTATTGCTGTTTTTACATATTTTCCTCCCCTCTCCTTTTTTGTCGCTCAGCTGTTACATCACGCTCCCTCACAAACAACAACCATACGCTGTGTCCAAGGTCTCACATAAACACGAACAAGCTCCCCATAGGAAGCCCTTCCCCTCTCTTTTCCAGTCACAAAAAGCCCTCTTCTTTCCAACCACACGCCCTCTTCAACACCACAAAAACCATCTCCCGCACACCTCAATCACCTGCACAACAAAAACCACGACCATTTGTGCGTACATGTTACCCACCCATTGTGCGCATATTATAACCCACATTTTTCATTATGCCTTGCGACGTGCATTGCTGGTTGCGATGCTTTCCTTGAGTGTGCAAGTACGATTCAGCACCAGGCACTCGGGTGTGGAATCAGGATCCACACAAAAGTACCCCAAGCGCTCCAACTGAAACCTGTGCGTGATTGTGTGATTGTGTGGCATTTGTGTCGTGATTGATTGATTGTGTGAGAGAGAGTGTGTGTGAGAGAGAGTGTGTGTGAGAGAGAGTGTGTGTGAGAGTGTGTGTGTGTGTGTGTGAGAGAGAGAGATTGTGTGTGAGTGTGTGCGAGATAGAGAGAGAGATGTTGTCGTCCAACAAACCCACCCACCCACCCTCCCCATTTCCCTCCCCATACCTATCCCCCACTTGTGCACGTGACAGTACAGGATTGGCAAAGCACTTGCTCAGCACTTGCTTGCTGTCTCTATTCAAATCACCCAACCAATCATCAAGCTCCCCTGGTTCCTCAGAATTGAACAAAACACCATAGAGACGTGCTTCGAATTGTGGGGGGTCTTGATTGGGTGCTGGTTGTGCTACCCAATTCACCACACCCTGGGGGGGGAGGGGGGGGGAGATGTGGAGGGTGGGTGGGTGGGAGGGCATTGTTTGGGGGGATTGGGGGAATTGATGTTTGGGGTGCATTGACAAGCAAAAAGAAAAATGCACCACACACACACAATGCACATACAACACACACACTATACACATACACATACGCACCTTGGGTGGTTTGACACCCTTTGATGCATAGTCTGGATCATACTGCACTCGTACTTCAGTCACAACCCCTTGCTCATCTTTTGTATAGGACGTGCAGGTGATGGGGTATGCATACCTGTGTGTGGTAATGCAAAATGATGTATGGTGATGTACAGTGATGCTTGGTGATAAACAGTGATGCTTGGTGATGTGTAGTGATGTGTAGTGATGTATAGTGATGTGCAACGAATGATGATTGCGGCTGTGGATGACAAAGGAAAAGAGGAGGAAGAGGATGGCATTCCTGTTCACATCACACACGAACGCACACACACCATACACACACCAACACTCCCCCCCAAACACCAACACTCCCCCCCTCCCCCACCCACACACAAACACACCGCAGCATGATAGACTTGTTGGGTGCAAGCCCATAATAATCTTTGGAGTCCACTTCCCGAAAATCTGTAGCCTCAATGTATACCACCCGGGAGAATGGTACTGCATATGTCTCTTCAGCCCGCCCCGGGAATACCTGTGTATGATGTGGTGGGCGTGATAATAATAACAATAACAATAACAACAACAATAATAATAATAATTGGTGGATATAATGTGGTGGATATGAAGCAAACACAAATGCAAACAAAACACAACACATACACCATCCAACACAAACACACCAACTACCCAACACACACACACACCAATACACACACACCTTGGCTTGCACCTCCTCCACCACACCCTCTGACATGTTTTCAATGACCACACGCAAGGGGTTGAGCACTGCCAGCTGGCGAGGTGCAGTTGCATCGCAGTCGGCACGGATGTGGTGTTCGAGGAGATGTAGGTGCACACTGCCAATGCTGCGGGTGATGCCCACGTCACGAATGAAGTTGTTGATTGCCTGTGTGTGTGTAGGAGAACGTGTGTATGTGTGTGAGAGAGAGAGAATTTGTGTGTGTTGTGTACTATGTACAAAAGAATACAATTCAACAACAGCTACACTCACAAGTATTGTATACAAGAATTGTATTCATGTATTATCTCACCATACCCACCTCAAAGCACCCCCCTCATCCCCACCCCCCTCACACACACATACCACTGGACTCACCCCCCTCCTCCTCAGTCCAGCAAGCGTCAACAACCGCGGGTCATCCCATCCATCCACATGTTTTTGCATCACAAGTTGCTGCAGTTTGCGTTTTGACATGACATTGTGGGTCATGTTGAGGCGTGAATACTCCCATACAAGGGGTTTGTAGGTACCCACAGCCTATGTGGGGGTATGGTGGGTGTGTTTGGGTGGGTGTGTTTGGGTGGGTGTGTTTGGGTGTGTGTTTGGGTGGGTGGGGTGGGGTGGAGCATGTGATGTAATGGGGAGATGCATATGCATGCGCGTGTGGGATGCGTAAATTGATGTGTTTACCGTGAATAACAGTTGTGTATAAGACACTTGCATTGTGTACTGTTGACTGTCATCATACCCCACCCACATACATACACCCAAACACACCCTCTCCTCACAACCCACAAACCCACCCACACAACCACCCACAAACCCATCCACATACATCAAGCAGCCAATAATACGACGCTCTACGTGTTTCAAACTCAAGTGTACACAGGGAATGAGTTATGTCCTCTAGTGCATCCACTAGGCAGTGTGTGAAATCATACGAGGGGTAGACACACCACTTGTCACCCACATGCGGGTGCGGGGTGAACTTGATTCGATATGCTATGAGATCAAACATGTTGTAGTTGTCGTTTTTGTAATCCATCTTGAGCCTGGGGGGGGGGGGGTCCAGGGTGGTGGTATGGGTGCATATGGGGGTGTGTTGGGGGTGGTGGTATGGGTGCATATGGGTGTGTTGGGATGGGGGGTATGGGTGCATAGGTCTGTGGAGGGGTGCATAAGGGGGGGGGATACGTGCACCATGTGGTTATACTATGTGTATACAATTTGTGTGTTTCATGGGCATGTGCTGCAATCAGTTGCATGCATCTCGCACACATACAATACCCCGCAACCCCCCAATACCACACCCACAATCCCCCCCCAACCCACCCATCACCCCCCACGCACCTCAATGTTGCTTTCCCCTCTTCAATCAACCCCCGTCGCATGTCTTCAAACAGCTTTAAACTCTCCTCAATGGGCCGATCACGCCAGGGGGAGGGGGTTTTTGCTTCTCTACTGGCAGCAATTTCTTCACTTGACTGGTGACACACAAAGGCCTTGTTGTCTTTTATGAGCTGCACTGCAAAGTCATACAGTTGCTGGAAGTAGTCGCTGCTGTAGGTGACCTGCGGCAGGAGGGGGAAGGGTCGGGCGGGGGGGGGGTCAGTGTAAGGAACATGGGTGGGAAAGTGGTGGGAAAGTGGGTATAGAGTGTCAGGAATGTAGTACTTGTACAAAAAAATCCCACCCACATATACCACCACCCACATACACCACGCACATACACACACCTTCCAGGGCGTCCACCCCAACCACCCCACAATCTCCTGTATGTGGTCTATATACTCCTGCTCCTCTGCATCAGGGTTGGTATCATCAAAACGCAAATAACACACCCCATCATGATGCACAGCAAGCCCGAAATCCACAAACATGGCTTTCGCGTGACCGATGTGGAGGTACCCGTTGGGTTCGGGTGGGAATCGGGTGACGACCTTGCCCCCGGTGCGAGCGAGGTGTTTTTTGAGTTCGTCTGTTGTGTTGCCGATGCGCATGATGCTGCCATCACTCATGTGCACCTCTGTGTGGGTCTGTGGGGTGTACGTGTGGGGTGTGGGTGTGGGTGTGTATGGGAATGATATGTGTGTACGTATATGGGAATGATATGGGTGTGTGTGTTTTGAGAATGTGGTGTGGATTTGGGAATGATATGGGTTCATGAAGCACATATACACACAAAAAACATATACCATACACACCATACACAACACACATACACACACCAAAAACACACCATGGTGTTTTCAGCAGGCATGGTAAAGATAGCATATGGGTTGCTGGGTGTTTGATCCTCAGCCTCCCCACCCTTGTTGCTGTCCTTTGCCTCTACTGCTTTTGGTGTTGCTGCTGGTTTCTTTTCCTGTGTGGTGATTTGTGTGTGGTGCATTGTGTGTGGTGCATTGTGTGTGGTGCATTGTGTGTGGTGCATTGTGTGTGGTGCATTGTGTGTGGTGCATTGTGTGTGGTGCATTGTGTGTGGTGCATTGTGTGTGGTGCATTGTGTGTGGTGCATTGCGTGTGGTGATTTGTGATACCACTGTACACAACACACCACACCATTGTTATTCCCCCCCCCCCCCCAAAAAAACACCTTTTTCTTCTTCTCCTTGGCTTTAGGTTTCATGTCAGCCTCTGTCTTGGGCCCCAACAGGGCCCCCACCTGACGCTCTAATTCACCGCGCACCACCGACCCATCAGCCCACACAGACACATGCTCACGAATGCCGACCATTAGTTTATTAATGTTGAAATGATACCTGTGTTGTGGGGGGTGCGGGGGGGGGTATGGGGAGGGTATGGGGTGAAAATAACAAAAGATGGTGGTTGTGTGGGGCATCATAATGTGTGCGCACCCTCATACCCCAAAACACTCCCCCCCCCTGCATCCTCCTCACCCCCCCAACCCCCCCATAACAACCCCAAAGACAAAAAACACCTCTCAAAGAAAACATACACCTCCCCAGTATACCGTTCTTCCAGCAGAGTATCTCTATGCGCCTCAATTTCCTTTGCCACAGCAGCAGCAATATCTTCCAATGGCACCTCCACACCCACACCTGCCGCTTGCTCAAAGGCAGCAACATCCAAAACACCATCGTCAGTGAGCTTTTGGAAGAAAACAAGGGCAGCATCCATCTGGGGGTTGAACTGTGTGTGTATTTTGGGGGGGGGGGGGGTTGTGTGTTTGTGTGTTTGTGTTGTGGTGCGTGTATTGGTGTGTGTTGGTGTGTTGGTGTGTCTATCTTGATGTGTGTATATTGGTGTGTGTATATTGGTGTGTTATGGTGTGTATTGGTGTGTATGTGTTGGTGTGTATATTGGTGTGTATATTGGTGTGTATTGGGGTATATATACCCCACACACATGTTTCCCCCCCACACACACTACACATCCCACCACACGCCTTGATATCACCATTGATGACTGCCCGTGCAAGGTAGGGGCGGTGCTTGAGTGCGTTGGCAGGATACTGTGTGTACAGATGTGTGTGTGTGTGTGTGTGTGTGTGTGTGTGTGTGTGTGTGTACATGCTTGTGTGTATATGCTTTTGTGTGTTCATGTGATTGGTATGCTTGTGTACACATGTGTATATGTGCGTTCATGTGTGTACATATATGTGTGTGTGCTTGTGTATATGTGTGCACATCACGCATCATCGTCTTCACACCACCCAAACCAACCGACCTTGGTGGCAATTGTGTTCAAGAGCGCACCCTGTGCCTTACTGCAGCCACCCTCTGCACCCGCCTCTCTGATCACCTCAATAATATTCTTCAGCAGCTTGGGGTTTTTGAGCACGGGCCTGTGTGTGTGAGAGCCAAACCATCGGCAATGTAAAGCGGGTCACCATCCACATCTACCCAACAACATACGTTGCCCGGTCCTCCTGGAATCCAATGCTGAGCATCATTTTCAATGCCTCATCGGGATCAATGCTGAAAGTAGCCATCGCTGCGCGCTTGCTGCAGACGATGGCAGATGGCCGCAACCTAATAAAAAACGGCCTTTGAGTGCTCGGGGCGCACCTGATATGCCTGTTGCAATTGAGGGTAAATAGTTTGTGGTTGTTTTGTGGTTGTTTCATTTGCAAGTTGTATCAATACACAACATATAGGGAAGCAAACAGCAACAGCAAGAAGTCCTGTACTATAGCATCATTTTAAACAGCCAACAACATCAATCATCAAGCAAACCCCCAGTCAACAACATTTGATTCAGATCACCATCACCATCATCACTCCTCCACGTCCATGTGGCCTCCCTTTATAAGACATGCACTTTGGTCTGCACCCATCGTCCTTGCCATCAACGAAACCATGCTCTCCTTGCAACTCGTACGTGGCCATTCCATGACGCCCACACTGCAAGACGGTGATGTGGTGCTCGTCAACAAGTTTGTTGCGTTGTGCTTGCGGCCTGCCCTGTGCAGCACCACACCACCCCGCCTGGAGCGTGGCAAGGTGGTCACCATGTGGTATGTTGTGGGGTTGTATGCGCCACCCTTGCCTGCATGCCATGTGTGTCATCCTACACATTCCCACACATTCCTGCATATAAAACAACAGGTCTCCATATGATCCATGGCAAATGGTGACCAAGCGCATCATCGCACTGCAGGGGGATTGGCTACACGTGCGCCAACAATCAGATTTCGTACGGTTGCGCAAGGTATATGTGCCGTTTGGATGAGCCGCACAAGGGTACATTGTACATTGCAGCAGCACACATGATGACCCACACATGCCCACCCACACATGCCCACCCACTCGCAGGGGCAGGTGTGGGTGGAAGGGGACGCACAGGGTCCCGCTGTGACGAGTGAGGACTGCACGACATGGGGCCCTATCCCCATGGCCCTCATACAGGGCACAGTAGAGGCAATTGTGTGGCCGCCATCACGAGCTGGATGGGTGGAAACACTGCCACCACCGACAAGGGTGGTGAAAATGAACGATGCGCAGTTGCTTGGAGATGCGTAATGATGTGTGTAATGATGTGTGTAATGATAGCAAAGAAGCATATTACAGAGCAGGCCTGGTGTATTTTTGTGTATATTTTTGTGACGAAGCATGTGCATATGCGACACGCAGGTGCCCTGCACAATGCGCAGGTGCAGCAGAAGCAGCAGCAGCGTGTACACAACATCACGGCATAAACACGGTGGTGGTACAAGATGGCATCAGCAGGCATCCACAAACAGCATGTGATCGATATGTAAAGGTGTCAAGTGTGTGGGCACACTTGTGTGCTCACCTCAGACAACACCAGTCCTTGTACCAACAACAACAATAGAGCAGCAGCAGCATAACAAGCGTCATCAGTACGCACAGCATATACATGTACAAAGCCATGCGTAGTCCAACCATTTCTCTTGTTAGCGTGTGACTCCACATGAAACCAGGATGTGCATACAACAACGCATGTACGGTGGTGATGGTACACAAAGGGATGTCATCTCTCATCAACAAAATGCACATGTGGGTTGGTGCTCATTGAGGGCATCAGTATGTACATGACTATGGACAAGAATATACACAGCAGGTATACACATCAGGTATACACATGAGTTATACACAGGATACAAAAAAAGAAAAAACAGCAAGCACATGATGAGTATATCTGTGTAGCACACATGCCAAAACGATGTGTACCTTCACACCCCATCTTCAAGATGGTGGGTGTTGTCATATCTCTCACCTCTCAGTTGTGATGATGGAATAGTGGCATGCGCAGATGGGCTCGTACTGCAGCTTTGCCTGATGAAACATTGCTGCAGCACAGCACCCCCACATACATGCACTCTCAACCAACAAAACACACACACACTCTCTCTCTTCTTGTCCTTGTCTTTATCTATGGCATTTTCCCTGTATCTTTTTCATTTTCACAGCAGCTCCATCATCCTTCTTGTATAATTATCATCCGTGATGTATATGCCCACATGCCACACGCTGCCAACCACAGACCAGGCTCCCCACTCTGCCTGCCCCACACCCCACCACACACAATTTCTCCTCCTCATACTCCCACCAACACACTCCTCCCTACATGATTTCCGAGGGAAACGATGCCCATGCAGTGTGGCGCACAATGGGCAGCCGACGCCCCTGCAGTGTGTCTTGTAAACTCAGGATCTTCATCACCAACTTGGCAACTTCACGATCCTTTGAACGCAACATGGCGGTCATGCGACGGTTTTGCACATAACTGCTGCAGAGCATGGTGCCTAGGACCACCACGCCTGCACCAAGGCCCACAGTTGCCCATTCACGGCACACAAAGGTACGCATCTGACCCATAGCCTGTGGGAATGACATGATCATTGACATGTGGATGTGGTGGTGTGTGCTTGTGTGTGGGCATGTACACACCACAGGTCATGTACGATATGGTCCCCCCCACACCCACACCATATACCTACCTGTTGTACATAGTCGTTGATGCCCGACATTGTGTGGGGGCAGAGGTACGATGCAAGCCATGTTGTCAAGCCCACGAGACTGTCCACCGCCACCAACGGCTTTTCCGAAGCATGTACATTGTCATCATCCTCTGTGATGTGTTTTTCCTTGACAACATAGACGGTTTGGTTGTCCACAGTGTCTTTGCATGCAAACAATGGGTCATCATAGACAACCTCCTCATTCCCAATCTCCTGCCCTTCCACTTCCTCGTGCTGTACAAGTTCCTCATGATCACCCACAGAATGGGTGCTGCTGTCGCATGCAGATGGTCCCTTGGCAGGGCTCAGCATCTCCCAATCACCGCCTGTGGATGGCGCATCATCGCCTGTCGAGGGGGCCTTGGGCGTGTCACGCTGCCTGAGCCTGACTTCAAACACGGCATGCCACGGATCATGCTGCGATGCACCGTCTTCACCCTGTGTAGTTATTGAGCACAGTGTGTGGTACTGTTTCGCACCACTGTTGCACCCATCACCATCACCATCAACGCACCGCTGCAATGGCTGGACTATCTTCTGTCAAATCAACGGCGTCCGTACGTGCACGTCCAAGCTCTTGATGGTGTTCCATGGCGCAAGCGCTGCTGCCAACCTGTGCAGGTAACAACAAAAAGCATCGTGTGTGTTTGCCACCAACACCTGGCACTCGTGCGCAGTTGAGTGCTTTGTTTGCTATGTGAGCAAGTGATTCATGGCGCGCTGAGGTCACCCCAAGCTGAGGTCACCCAAGGTGAACCACACAGTGTGTCGAGCTGGATGAACCACCATATCACACACAGACGCACGCGTGGTGCACTGCGCATGCCCGAAACATCGTAAAACAACAGTGCGTCTTGCACTGGTGGGCAAGCACGTGCGACGTTGATATGCAACACGCAAGCATGATCGCTGCATTATATGTGGTGGTGCACAACACACCTTGCTTGCTCTGCAGTGGCTGCCTTTGGTACTGCTCTGCTGTTATTGTACTGAGAGTAACACGCAAAAACTTTTGTAGATGATTTGTTGCAAAAACACAGTTGCGCACAAACGGGGCCTTGCACTGTCAAGACAGTGGTGTGTGCGATGCCCGGTAGATAATACAAACCCAGAAAACACAAACCAAAAGTGGTGGGCACGCACAACCCTGTGCACAACCACTGCGCTCGTGGTGGCGGTAGTGGTGATGTTATAGAGAGATGCTACAGTAAACAACAGCTCCTGCGGTGATCGTCAAGGGAAAACGAGCACGAGGTCATTTGATACCAGGGGGTTGTGTTTCTTGATGATATTTGAGCTTGATACAGCTCCCAGTTGCTGCCTGTCGGCAGCTTACGCAGACATCTCACCCAACAGCGCAACGGGGCTGGGGCGCTTGGCGGTTTCGTTAAACCTGCATGGTGTATAGGGTGGTGTAATTTCACCCCTATTTTTCCTACACCCCCCACAAACAAACACACATACTTGGTGTGGCTCCACTTTTTGTGCACGGCATGCAGGGATGCGTTGGGTGCCTTGCGGTGGAGGCGTGCCAGCTCAATTGCACATGCACGCACGTGCTCCTCAGCATAGCTGCTGTGCTTGGCCAGGGCATGTGGAAAGGGTGTTGCCTTGTTGGTAGCCACATTGGTGGCATACACAGCAGCAGCAGCCAGCAGTGAGGCAGAGTACTTGAGTGCACCATACTCGGGCAGCGCCAACTCGACCAGGTATTGTGCATAGTTGGCAAACTCCTTGTCGTTGTGGGAATCGTTGGCCTTCATAAAGCGTGCCAAAAAGGGATAGGGTGTGGGGACGGTGAGCTTGAAGCCCAGTGTGTTGAGCATAATTTTTTCCATAGACAGAATCTGGTCACGTGTATAGGCCTTGTCAGAGATGTAAACATAATCACGCACTTCAGGTGCCCAGATTTCTTCATATTTTGAAGCAATCAGCATGGCAGTCACACCCACCTTTTGTATGGGGAAGGGTATGTGTAGTACATCGTTACGACACATGGTAGCAATACACAGCAACAACACACACAAACACATACCAGTTGCAGGTTGCGTCGGGTGACCTGCTTGATAGCCAAAAAGCGATCGATCAAGTTGACAGTGAGAAACAGGGTCTCTGGCATCAACTGCGTATGGTGACATGGTTGTCCATGGTTGCCCTATGCTAACTTAACATCCCCACCCACTACTATACCTTGAACTTGAAGTGCACCTCCACGAGCCAGTCAATCAAGATGGCACGCATCTTGTCGTTGATGTCCGTCTGTGTTTGAGGGAACCATACACCCATGAGGGTCCTCCTATACCACCCCAACATTGCCACCCCATTAACATACCTGCCGGGACATGTAGTCAGGCTCCACACGGTAGAGGGGCTCTACACGCTTGAAGTATTTGATAATGTCATTGGCATACTCGGATGCGGCAAGCGCGTTGCCCTTGTCTGCGCTGTCGATATCAGGCAATGGGGACGGGGGACACACGCTGCTGGAGCGCTCTGCGCTGGCCTGTTCTGATCGATCCCCCAAACACTGTGTCCAGCTCTTGCCCTTGAGTTTTTGAGCCTCCTCGGTGCCCTGGTGATGTGATGGTGTGGTGACCTTCAACACCATGGGAAAAACACCGTGGGACCATCATCACACACACCACAACCCACCCTACAACCACTATATCCATCCAAACAACAACCCCCCAGGGCAAAATCGTACAGAGAGCAACTCGATCTTCTCCTTTTGTGCACGGTTGCGGGTAATACGCCCCTCCACCTGTGTGTATATACATCTCACGTTGCACGCCCCACTTGTTCAACCCTCTGATGCATTGCTACGTGCAGTGGTCAAAGCGATGCATACCATTGTTGCGTCAACTGCCTTCTTGTCCACATTCTCCTTGCCAGCGGGGCGCCCACCATTATATGGACCGACAAGATTGCCAATGTCTCCCAGTGCACTGTGATTGAATGGTGTTTGGGTCAGCGACAATTGCATCGTGATCAATAGAGTCGTTCCAAGTGCATGTCAAGAACCACGCAACGTACCGTCGACCACCCTGTACGTTGCCTGGTTTGCCCATATTGGCTTTGGCGTGCACAACGTTTTCATCCATCCTCAGCGCTTCATGGTTGAGTGACGTTGCCATCCTGTCTTTGTGTGTGCGCTGCAGGCAAGCCCACGACGCTGCTGGATCGTTTTATTATGTGATAGTATAATACAAACTGTTACGTTTTGTTTCAAGATGTATGAATATAAATGTTTGTGGTTGTTGCAAAACAAAAAACAATGGCCAGTCGACCACACATGCTACCCCCGCCCTCTGAGAAACGCCATTGTGTTTTTCAACTCGAGCACCTCCTCATACTTGCTGTCCCACCCATTATTCTTGCAGTGCTTGAGCACCAAGTTGAACGTGCTCTGTGTGTGGTCGGGGTGTGTTGGCCACTCTGTTGGTGGTTTTCTACGCTTGGCACCCTCAACCATACCTCATCTGGCTCCACGCCTGCAGACACCATCAAGTCGTACACGTGCAACAGCGACTCAATGTCCCCACATTCCCCGTGCATAGCCATCATAGACAGGTACAGTGCAGCAGTACCACTGCGTATACGAGGGTTGCTATACGCCTTTTCAAACGCGCGCATAGCCAGGTGCCGTCGCAGCTCGAGGTCATCGTCAGCCATGCGGTAGCTGGTGATCAACGCACTCAATACGTGGTAGTTCATGCTGACATCTGATGATGTGTACAGGGAGAGGGTGGGTGGGTCTGTTGATCATGAGACACACACAATGTAGATCACACATCCACTATGCATACACACATCATCACCCCCCCACACACAAAAATACACCCGCATACGTCTGCTTGCCATTTCCTTCATGACCATGTCCACATCAGCCACGCTGTGCTTGCCACTACGCTGCCCAGCCTTCAGCAAGGCCACATAGGTGAATGCATCCGGAACCACCCTGGAGCAGGAGATGAGGAAGAGTTGGGGTACTGTTGGTGTATGTATAGTACTGTTGGTATGTGTGTTGCTGTTGGTCTATGTATGTGTGTTGCTGTTGGTCAGTGTATTGCATAGTGTGTCAATGCATCTAGAACACCTCATACACCAGCACACCATCACATGCACAGATTCTCACAACACCATGAACCTCCTCAAACGTGGAGCCTACTACACCACCACCACCACAGCACCACAGCACCACAGCACCACAATACACCTACCCTGGTGTGCTCGTCATCTGCACATACACATCTTGTGCTCGTGGCGCGTCCCCCACCTCTGCATACACGTTGAGCAATGCATTGTATGTGTGGGTGTTGGGTTTAATACCATCCCCCTGCATCTTCCCAAACAACAACTCAGCCTGGGTATTGGTGTGGGTGGAATGGGGGTTGGAGTGGTTGGTGTGGGTGGTTGGAATGTGGGGATGCAACACACCATGTAGAGCACCACATGCACAGAAAACACAATCCCTTCCCCCACTCCCCCACCACACACACTCCAACATCCCCAGCCACCCTCCCTCTCGCCCCCCCCCCCAAAAACAACATACATCTTTGGGCCTGGATGTATACGCACAACACGTTATCCATTGGCAATACAACATCGCGTCAGGCTGAATCCCCTGCTTGATCACCTGTGCATACAACTCCAGTGCCATGCCATACATCTTTGCCTCCATGAGCCCCCGCAGCACCCCACTGTAGGTGTACTTGTCAGTGGTAATCCCCCGAGCCGCCTGCTGCTGTAACGCCTGAAAGGTCTCCATCACACCGTCAGTGTCGCTATTGCTGGCACAGTGGTGTACTATGGCGTTGAAGGGCTCCACACCCACTGGGCAGCCTAGGCCACAAATCTTACCAAGGACCCGCAGGGCACCGTTGGAGCCCTGGTGGTGGGTAAATGAGAGGGGAGGAGGTGGGTAAATGAGAGGGGAGGAGGGGGGTAAATGAGAGGGGATAGGGTTGCATACACCATGTGGAAAAATACACATATGGAAAAACAAACATCTACATGTGTACAGCATACAACAAAAGCAACCCCTTCCCTCATACACACTCACTCTCTCTCACTCTCTCTCTCTCTTTCACACACACACATACACACACACACCAAACAAACAAAAAACACACCTCTGCTTCCAACAGCAGCAGCACCAATGCAGTGGTGGCATGTTCAGTGAGCAGTTCCCTCTGTGACCCCTGTTGTGCGAGTTGTAATGCCAGCACTGCCATGTCACCTGCTGCATCCACACCCTCCTTGCTTAGGCAACACCCCTGTGTAGGTTGGGGTGTACATAGGTGATGCATGGGTGATGTGTGGGTGATGCATGGGTGATGTGTGGGTGATGTGTGGGTGATGTGTGGGTGATGTGTGGGTGATGTGTGGGTGATGCATGTGCACACCATACAGGGACACAATACAAACATCCCACACAAAATACAATCAATCACCCCAACATACATTGAAAAACTGTGCCAGTGTGTGTTCATTGGCTGTATTGTGTTCAACCAGAAACAGCACAAGTTGCTTTGCTGCATCCAAGTGACCCCCTGCTGCCAAATCCTGTGTAGTGTGTATATATAGGTATTGGTATACAGGTTTTATATAAATATATATGAATGTAGACCATGCATTGGTACATGTGAATAGATGCATGACCATGCATTGGCTTCCACAAAAACACAACAAAAAACAATACCTCCACACATCTATGCACAATACCCCACCCCCCCCCCAACACACACACACAACACACACAACACCCCCTCCCCAACCTTGATTGCAAAATTGAGCACTTGCAATGGGTAGGTTTCCATGATGTGCAATGAGGGTCCATCTGTACATAGTGTCTGCCACAACTCTTGATTCGTCCATCGGCGAAGATTGCCCTTGGTGCCCATTCTGCGTCCCCCACGACGACCACCGACACGACCTCGAGGAGAATCATGGTTGGTGTTGTTGTGCACACGTCCGCTGGTGGATGGTGCAGTGGGTGGGGTGGACGCTACAGCTGGTTGCGACAGGGCATCAGCGGCGGCAACATGTGGACGGGGATCGACACGGCGTATTGGACCGGGTGCTGATGGTGAGGGAGGCTGTGGCTTTTGCAGCAGTTTTAGTTTGGTTGTGCTAGGTTCTGGAGGAGGTGAGAGAGAGGAGGTGAGAGAGAGGAGGTGAAAGTTGCAACGGTCAACGATGTGTGCTTGGGATCCATGAAGACACACCTGCTGCAGTAAAAGATGCACGTGATTTCGTAGGACGGTGTTGGTGCTGCTGTGCAAGTATTGACAGCTGTTTGGGACGTGTATATGAGGGAGAGGCAAAGTGTGTCAAACGCATTGGCATGCGCTGTTGGTTGCTGGTGGACAGGAACCTAGACGTCTATCATGTCGTGTGTGTATTGTGGCTACTGTGGCAGTCTTTGTACGCCATGGAACGATCCAGCAATGCGTTCAAGGATTGACCACCCAATTGAGTATTATTGTTTCTTCAAATACAACAAGCCAGCTATTCCAAGTCAACACCGCACCTCAATCTCCAATAGCCTGCACCACGATGGAGGATTTCTGTGCAGTGTGTGCTGGGGATTTGTCCTACACCGCCTTTGGGCCATGTGGTCACAAAGAGGCGTGCAGCAAGTGTGTAATCCGCCTCAGATTTGTGCTCAACGATAAACGCTGTGTAATATGTCAGCAAGAGAGCCCATCTGTCTTTGTCACACGATTCAATGGGGATTATACCCGTCGAGTCACTGATGAGGAAATGCAGGAACTGCAGGTGGGGTCATTGGTGATGTGTGTCTACACTGGTGTGTCATGATGTGTCTACACTGCATCTATATCCATGACGATTGAGGTTGTGCACACATGCATAGCACATCCATCTCCACATCCATCATCACCAGGACAACATCAAAACTCGCGACTTTCTCAAATCACGAGATGTGCACTACTTGCGCGCAGCAAATGCCTTTTTCGATGATGAGATGCATTACAAATCTCTACGTGCATTGTGCAGCTACACCCACCCAGAGCTGCGTGCCAGTGACAACACATCCCCACAGCAATTCCACAGCTTGCGTGACCTCAAAGCTGCTCTCGAGGCCCAGGGACTGTTTTTTTGCAACTGCTGCCTCAGTGGACGCAAGGTAGTGTCCGGCAGGTGGTGTCTGAGAGGTGGTTGAGAGACCACTGTGAGTAGCATCCTGTGAGCAGCATCCTGATGGCTGTGTTGTAGTCCACACACATACCCAATGGCATCCCAGTTCACACACACATACCCAATGGCATCCCAGATTTTACACACATACCCAACACAGGTGTTTATATCAGAGCAGCTTGTGTACAATAAGGCTGCACTCAATCAGCACATGGCACGTGGCGAAACAGAGGGGCCTATGGCTGAAGCTGGGTTTACAGGGCACCCCATGTGCAAGTATGTGTGTGTGTGTGTGTGTTGTGGTTTTGCAGTGTGTGTGTGTGTGTGTGCATGTGTATTGTGGTGGTTCTGCAAGGTGTATGTGTGTGTAAGAATATTGTGCTGGTTCTGCATGGTGGGTGGTGTATATGAATGTTTGCAGCGTGTGTCTGTGTGTGTGTGTGGTAGTAACAACCCCGCTGTACTGTGAAGTGTAAACAAACCCCACCATCAACACACCTGTAGGTTTTGTGGCAAGCGCTTTTATGGTGATCAGGAGCTGTACGTGCACATGCAGCAGTCACATGAGCATTGCTTCTTATGCAAGAGGGCACGCCCTGACAAATATGTCTACTACCGGGATTACAAGGAATTGGAAGGTAGGTGGGTGTGGGGGTGGGTGGGGGTGGGTTTGTGTTGCGTGTGTGGGTGTGTGTGCGTGTTGCATGGGTGTGTATTGCATGGGTGTGTCCTGTGTATCATCACCCACCAGCCTGTCCTTTACCTCCCACTCTACTCCGCCCACCCACACACCTCCACCCACACATCCTCCACCCCCTCTCCCCCCGCCCACACCCCCTCCACCCACACCCACACCCTCTCACACAGAGCATTTCCGCAAGGACCATTTCCCCTGTACAGAGCCATCGTGCCTAGAGCACAAGTTCATAGTGTTTGCAAGTGACAAGGAGCTTCAGCAGCACATGGCCCGGGAGCACAAGGACAGCATGAGCAAGTGGGAGCGTAGGCAGGCCATGACTTTGGATGTAGACATTCAGGTGCGTGGGGGTTGAGGGGAGTGTGGGTGTTGAGGGGAGTGTGGGTGTTGAAAAAGTGTAATGTGCGAATATGCATACCTCCTACATGATGAGGGGCATATTTATACATATCCACGCACACAAGAGCACCATCAACAACCCCTCACACTGCTCATGAAACACCCACCCACCCACCCAACCACACACACACACACAGTTTCGCCGCAGTGATCGTGCTGCACCAGAAACAGCAGAATACGATGCCCGCCGCTTTGCCACCAACAACGTCATCACCATCGGGGGAGGTGCCGGCCTACAGCGATCCAGCCGCAGTCGCTCACAACAGTCCCTACTGGCACAGCAGCAGGCAGCTGCGACGGCAGCTGCAACGGCAGCTTCTCAGGCAGCTGCAGCACGTCCTCCTCCTCCTTCTGCAGCTGATTTCGTGGACACATTGGGGGGGGGGGCTAGCACAAGTGCAAGGTGGGTTGTGGATGTGGGGTGTGTATAGTGTGTATGGTGTATTTATGTTGTGTAGTGTGTGTGCAAGAGAGAATACATGGTGTGTGTGTGTGTGTGTGTGTGTGTGTGTGTGTGTGTGTGTGTGTGTGTGTGTGCACGCAGGGCTACGTGTACATCCAGATGACTGGCACAGCCAACGGACCCTGTGGCATGTACCTGTGAGTGAAAGCACCGCTTTGTCCTACCGCTGCTTTGCCATGTTCACGCCGGGGTGCCCAACAAAGCCCTGCATGCCTCTTCACCCGCCTTTTCCCATGCGCCTTTCCGCCAATCGTGCCTGTGTGGCCTAGTGCGCAGATACACATA
>VFQP010001655.1_pt1 | contig 40901 bp, 56 predicted proteins | sample 3512351 | NCBI WGS metagenome assembly VFQP01 (sample SAMN10412372, study PRJNA504923) | tailings metagenome | isolation source: Relicate 1 Philex TSF1 revegetated site | place: Philippines: Tuba, Benguet | collected 2017-08-29
CAAGTCGGTTTTTGAACATCAAATTATTAGACCATTTGATCATTTCAGAAGATGAGTATTTCAGCTTTTTGGATGAAGGTGTGTTTGAAACGTTGGAGACAAGGAAGTTTATAATGTTCAATTCCATTCTTGCAATGGATTAAATTTGATCAATGCGTTTAGAGCCAAAAGAGATACAGATCATTCAACACTACTTTACACAAAAGCCGGTGCTGAAAGCGTATCTCTTTGGCTCTTATTCACGCAATGAAGCCGATCACGAAAGCGACGTTGATATTCTCGTTGAATTGGATTACTCAAAACACATCGGCCTGGGTTTTGTCCAGATGAAATTTGATCTCGAAGAAAAGCTGAGGAAAGAAGTTGACTTGGTGCCTATAGATGGTGTCAGTGTCCGGATAATGAAATACATCGATTTGGATAAGCAATTGATTTATGAAGTCTAAAAAACAAATCCAAACAGACATTGCGTTGCATCCGGGAGATATTATCCTGGATGAGCTCGAAGCGCGTGACATCATGAAATCCGCCTTTGCAGAGCAACTAGGAATGAAGCCAAGTCGTTTCAGTAAGTTGCTGCATGGTAGGGGGAAGGTAAGCGCGGCCACAGCTATAAAACTGGAGCAACTACTTGGGATTAAAGCGGAATATTGGCTGCGGGTGCAGGCGTATTATGATTTATTTATGGAAAGAAATAGGCAGATTAGTTTGGCTTAACATAAGCCAACTTATCTGTAAATTTCGTATCTTTATGTTGTGACAAAACTACAGCAAATATCACAAAAAGGCGATCTTGCCGTCCGGTTTTTGCGTCAGCAAAAATTCAGGACGGGGCAGCCATTTATGATTTACAGCAAGGACCTTCCTACGCAATTTGTCTATCTCGAATTCGCTTCTGGATTAATCCAACTGGCTGAAATAAAGACCGGTTCAAGAGATTTCTCTATTGTACGGGATCTTAGTATTGATGAGGCTACTGCCATCCGCAAAAAGTTCAAGCTGAGCTAATTTTCATTATGCCGTCGTTGTATATTATAACAGGCTCTAATGGAGCAGGCAAATCATCTATTGGACGATTCTTCCTCCCGGAAGAGCTTCAGCATGCACCAATATTTGACGGTGATAAGCTATTTCTTGACAAGCGCAGTGAACTGATCAGATCAGGCATGAAGTCCTACAAAGAAGCAAGAAATCGTGCCAGTGATTTCGTAAGTGAAACATTTGACCAACTTGTAGAGCAAGCGCTAACCGGGAATAAAGACTTTCTTTATGAAGGGCATTTCACTAATGAGGCCACGTGGAGCATACCCAGGCGCTTCAAAGATCAGGGATACGCGATCAATCTGATTTTTCTCGGACTTTCAAGCCTGAAATACTCCGAAGGTCGTGTTATCGAACGGGCAAACGCTGGCGGACATTACGTTGACCCGATGACCCTGGCGGGAAACTACTACGGGAACATGGAGAAATTGAACAAGCATTTTTCTTGGTTTGATGAAGTGCAGATCATAGACACTACAGATCCTTCTCCGGTAACAATTGCTTTGATACATAATGCAGAAGTGATCGAATCTATCGATCGTAATCTTATTCCGGAATGGTTCATCGCTAACATGCCGGCCATTGCAATAAAATGCATGTAATATTCTGCCACTACCTTCTGTTATCGAATTAATTTGATAGCCCCCGTTGAGACCAGGCCTTTCCTTGTAACTCCAGACGAAATCTAATAATCGTAGATGGCTCAATTGGTTCTTTTTCCCGAGAGAATTTTCCTACACTTTTAGAAAATCATTGATGCGCGTAAAATTTGTGGGCTTTAAAAGATCTTGCAATCTTTGCTTAAAGGCAGTAAACAGATGATTGCTTTATGAAAACATTCCAATACAAAATACTTCGCTATTTACCGGACCGTGTCAGAGGTGAATTCATAAATGTAGGAATTGTGGTCTTTGATCGAATTACTGGCGAAATAGCAGGACGCTTCAACCAGGATATTAACCGTCAATCATTACTATATCCGTTCTCGAATGGCACCGACTATTGTATTTCGGTATTCAATTGTCTACAACAGCAGTTTGATAATCTGAAAGCGAGCTCACCGGAATCAATAACCAAAAAGTATCTCAATTTGGATGCAATTACTAATTCGATATTACCCAAAGATGATAGTGTGCTTTATTTCACAGAAACGAATCTCACCCTTGACACAACGATAGATTCTGCGACAGAAGACCTTTACAATAGAATTGTTCATCACTCCATTATTAAATAAAAACCATAACTGACTCTTATGAACTCCTCCAGATTTTTTACGAAACGCGATAAGCAAACGTCAAAGCCCGAGCAGCCAGGACATTTTTGGAGCAATAAGGACCTCCGCTGTCAGATCAACGTTCGTGAATTCAATTTATACAAAAGAAGTACCTCCTTTTCTGAAGGTGAAATTGAACTCTTATCCGACAAGATCTCCAACAAACTCATTCGAATAGTGGAAGAACAGCTAAAAATTAAACTGCCTACGCAGTTTGTTCAACCAGTAATGATTAAACAGAGTGTTCAAGACAAAATAGATAGCATGAAGAAGTTGGCTAAAGAATCTAATTCGAAATTTACCGACTGCAAGAAAAGGAGCCCGATTGCAAGGGAGGATAGCCTCGCTAAAATTATAACAACTCAGAAAGAGGCAGACGCTTTCATGACAGACCTTGAAACAGCTATCAGAATAGCTCAGGCAAAGTAAAACTGATCATTTTCGTGATATCACGAAAATGATCAGTAGCCTAACTTAACCGTAATTCGTCTCTGCATTTAATTTTGGTTTCATATTTCATTAGTTTTCTTTATTCAAAAGGGCTTTATGTCCAAACCCTCTATTCCCTTGACTTGAAAAAGCGTTTAGTGTTAGAAACCCGAGACCAATCAGCAGGATCCCACCAATATCACTCAGCATTTCTCCCTTATTCTTTGCTGACGCTTTGGATGCCCCTTGATTTTCCTTGATCTGATGAATAATCTTTCGAACAATATCGTCGGCAGACTCTTTCGCGGCATTGATAGTCACTTCTGTGCAGTACTCACTATACTTCATATTCTTTACCCGATCGTAAATCACAATGATCTTCGACTTATCCTGAAGATGTTTGAACGCAGTTGAAATATCATGCTGCACAACCGGTGACAAGGCGGATGTCGAAAAGAGAATAATAATCGCTCGATTTGATTCGGTATTCTGTTTCTTGGCTTACCGACTTTGTTCGTGATAACCGATCAGGTAAGTACATATTGAAGCCGTGAACGGCGCCAATGGTCTGTAGCCGAACGGCAACAGCCTGTTCCAGTTCGCTATTGAATTGTACGTTACAAAAACGGAGATCTGCTTCATTGCTACATTACTATTTTAGTTACAAGTTGATAGAATAGTATGATGCAAATTTACTACTGAAGGGCAAGAATCAGAGTCTGAAAAAACAAATTATTGGTGTTTTTTCCTCGGACTTACGCCTGGTAAATTGTCTTATTGCTTTTTAATTGCAGACATCTGATTAGATGAACTCCATCATACCCACCTCTTGAAGGGTATACTTATAAGCTCATGAATAAAATAGAGTAAACACTATTTGCACTAGACAATTTACTATGCCATTGCTTTTGTTTCCGAAATACTGATTTGAATTTCACATCTTCTATACTATGGGCCATTTTGTGATCTCACGAAATTGATCTGACAGCATCTAAATAAGGCTTGAAGCAAATAAAATTCACACGGCCACTCTACACATTCATAATGGCCTCCATTAAGGCCAAAATAGTATCCACTTTTAATATTGGAGATTTTTCAATACCTTTTAATAATTATAGTTGTTTGCATCAATTATACAGACGAACCGCAGATATGATATAGACGAATTCTGAGCACAGTTTTTTTTCGAATGAGGTTGACAATGAAGTCGAATATCGACTTATTGAAATTGATGAGCATGAAGCCCCAACTGGAAATTACACAACAGCTTAGCCTAGTCGGTAATTGGTTTCTCAAAACGCAGGCCCGCTAATTTAACAGCAAGTTCTTTCTGATGCCTTGAAAATAAAAAAGAAAATTAATGAGCCCGCGAAGCATTGAAGTAATAACATTACTATCTAACAACGAAGTAAGCGAAATTATAGCCACACTAGGAGAAGCTATTTTAACAAAAGATGGCCATGACTTCGATGTACTAGGCGCAATTCCAATTAGAGAAGCAGCTGAAAGATCTGTGAAAGACTATTCGGACCTGGCAAGACGAAAACCAGCCCTCGCTCTTATCAGTGTCGTCCTAGCTGCAAATCGAAAATACAATAGTCATGTAAAGAAGAACATTGCCCGGATTCAAGAAGAAATCCCAGATCTAAGCAATTTCGCTCAACTGAGAGAAGTAACCAAAGACCAAAAAGCCTTTTATAAGCTCTGGGGACACAAAGATGAAAAAAAGTATAATACATTGCTAAGTATTCTTTCTCGAATTGAAGAATTTAAAGCAAGACATTCTCAGTCAATGGCCGACTTTGATTTATTACATGAATGGGCAAAGCAAGCAGAGTTATCAAATAAAAAAGAGGATATTCTAGGAAGCCTACGAAATGTTGGAGTAGCAACTTTCCAACATCTAAGAATGGTTTTTGGCATTGATACGGTTAAGCCAGATCAGCGCGTGTTGGAGGTTCTAAGAAAGGAGTTTCGCATTGAAAATCTATCCGCAATAAAAGGTATACGTGCGGTGGAAGAGATAAGTAAAAGGTTGGGGTTACGGGTTATTTTAGTCGATCAGATCCTCGTTAAATACGGATCCAGTTATTATGTCGGTGATAGGAAAAAGAAATACTCTACTAAAGAAGTTGCAAGAAATCTAAAGGCTTTAGGGGTTGAAAACCATATTATCAGTCAAGCGACCGGAATCAATATTAAGAACATTGTAGCGTTGTAATTTCATTTTTAAAAAAGTCAATAGTTATGAGGCATTTACACTAAAAGCGGAAATTACTTTCTATTGCTAGAACCCGCAAACAAGGCGATTAAGGCAAGTAAGGCAGCCCCTCCAAGTAACCAGCTTACTTCATCATTAGTTTTTGTAGGCTTCATGGCCATTCTGTTATTGATCTCTTGAATAGCATGTTCAGGGTTATTGCGATTAAACAGAATCAGATTCCCTTTGAAAGCTTGATCAACCCTTACCCCTTGTTCAACTAGCAAAATGGCCGGAATTTTAGCGTTTACTGCATAATTGTACTCATCCATTACTCTTCTCCATTCTAATCCACTCGTTGTGATCACTCCGATAAAAAGTTGTGATGATACAATTTCAGTGTTTTGTTGAAAAACGGCATTTCCTGCGCTCATTATTAGAGAAAATCCCTTTTCTCGAAGTTTATAAGAAAGCAAAGTAATAGTATATTGCTCCTTGTCTGTTAATGAATATGATATGTATGCCTTCATACTTATGTTATTATTTTTGAGCCGTCACCTGCTGATAGAAGTGAGGGAAAAACTGTTGATGAATTTTCGGCGCAGCTACATATAGTTTTCCCTTGAATTTATCACCGTTCCAAACTTCGTAATGATATTTAAAATGGACATCTTGTTTGTTAAGGTTTGCAATATATTGTTCAAGCCCGCTAGTTACTGCCCCACCACAAATCAATAAATAACCACAAGCCGACTGGCTGTGAATCAATGTCGGTATGTTAACGGTATTAATGTCTTTTAGTCCAATAGCACGGTTGTTGAACTTACATTGAATCAGCCAACGGCGTCGGAAAGATTTGGCGATGAAATCCGTTACATCCATGTCTACGATAATATCCTTTCCTCCATCAGGCCCATCTCCAGATTGTTTTACATTAACTTCTGTAATATTCGTACCTGGCGCATTTTTTAGACTTTCAAAAAACGCTGCGATTAGGTTTTCGAACTGACGCCAGTCTTCTATTTCCTTAAAACTCAATTCCGGCATTTGCCTAGCTTTAATATTGATCCAAATTTACTGCCAATCAATGGCAATTCATAGAGACAGGAGACATAGAGTCTCTCGGACTTGAGATAAAAGTAATGCCAGGGAAAATTTTATGAGCTACCCGTTAAAACACGGTGTGACATGGGTGTAAAACGGATTGACACATGGTTATTTTTTGGTTAGGTTAGCAGAGTAAGAGAACAGGCGGTAGTCTCAGATTCTTGAATTCCACTGCGGCTGGCTCTCTGACCCGAATTTTCCATCATTCATCTTTTGTATGAGTTACTTTTCCACCAATTACGGCAGGATCAACTACCCTGTAGCAACGGAAATGGCCAAGGGACTACGAAATGCTCAGTTAGGGGCTATTTATGCAATAGGAGCGCATTTCACGATAAACCAGAACGTCCCAGCTCTTGTGGTAATGCCAACGGGATCTGGCAAAACGGCGGTTTTGAACTTGACCGCGTACATGCTCCGCGCCGAAAGAGTTCTCGTGATCAGTTCTAGTGTGATGGTCCGAGGGCAAATATTCGAAGAGTTTGTGACACTTAAAACGCTAAAGGCGTCTAATGTGTTCTTTGCCGAACTCCCAGCACCTGCAGTAAAAGAAATAAAATCTCCAATTAAATCCATTGAAGAATGGAATAGCCTTAGAGACTTCGATGTTGTCATTGGAATCCCCAATAGTATAAACGAAGGAATAAATGAGGCTTTCCAACCTCCAAACGATCTGTTTGATTTGATCCTTGTCGACGAAGCACATCATGTACCGGCTTTTACCTGGACGAACGTTGTTAAGGCTTTTCCTGCATCAAAAAAAGTATACTTCACCGCAACCCCCTTTAGAAGAGACAAAAAAGAAATCGAAGGAAGGCTTGCTTATGTCTACTCTATTTCGAAAGCCTATGAAGACAAGATTTTCGGAGATATCGGATATTATCCTGTCATTCCTAAGGATAATAATATTGATCTGTCTATTGCATTAGAAACAGAAAGAATTTTCCAGATTGACCAAAAGGCAGGATTGCACCACTATATTATGGTCAGGACAGAAACTAAAGATCACGCGTCAGAGCTTGCAATTTTATATGCAGATCACACCGCTCTACGGCTTAAAAAAATTGATAGTACTGTTAGCTACAGCTCAATAAAAAAAACAATTCAAAACCTGAAAGACGGGCTTTTAGACGGTGTTATATGTGTTGACATGCTAGGTGAAGGGTTTGACTTCCCAAATCTAAAAATTGCTGCTATACACAGTCCTAAAAAATCGTTAGCCAACACCCTACAATTCATAGGCAGATTTGCAAGAACTAATGCTGAACACATCGGCGAGGCAAAATTTCTAGCTATTCCAAGCGATATTGAAATCGGTAAAAGAAAGCTCTACGAAGAGGGTGCGATCTGGAATGATATCATCCGAAATTTAAGCGAAGAAGTTATCGATGAACAAGATGAGATCAAAAAAGTTCTGGACACATTTGAAAAAGAAAAGACAGACTCTCCAATAAAAGACGATATATCTTTTTTTAACCTTAACCCTTACTGCCACGTTAAGATTTACAGCACCGAGGGTATCGACCTTAACGGAATAATTGACGCTGGGGGACACGAAATCTTATACCATGCGATTAGTAGAGAACATAATGCTATCGTATTTGTCACAAAAGAAATAGAACGGCCGAAATGGCTTTTGACAGATGACCTGATTAATGTGAAACACTTTCTCTTTTTAGTACATTACGATGTAGAGACAAAGCTATTATTTATTCATTCGTCTATTAAAACAGCACAATTCTATGATGAACTCGTGGAAATTTTCGCTGTGGGTAAATATGATAGAATCCCGAAGTATCGGATTAATAAAGTTTTAATAGATATTTCGGATGCAGAGTTTTTTAACATTGGTATGCAGAATCGCTCGGCGAACAGCGGCGAGTCTTACCGGATAATCGCAGGGTCAAACGCAGAGACTACTATACGCAAAAGCCACACTAAGAACTATGCTAATGGGCATGTGTTTATGAAGGGAATGGCTGAAGGGGAAAAAATAACAGTTGGCTATAGCAGTGGCTCTAAAGTCTGGAGCAATGCGTATCAAAAAATACCCACTTTTATTAAGTGGTGTTCCGTACTAGCAAAAAAAATCGTCAGTGATCGAGATGTAAAAACAAATACAGGATTTGACAATTTGCCCATTGGTAAAGTGGTGGACAATTTTCAATTACCTGCACATAGCGCTACCTGGAATCATGCGACTTTCAGCGAATGGCCTTTGTTTTATCAAATGCAAGAGGATGAAATTGTATTGACAGCCCAATTGTTAGATTTCGGCATTCAAATAAATAAAGAAGATAGCGACCTTCATCAATTGATGATTGATTTAGAATTAAATGACTTGATCATACCCCTGTCATATGATTTTACCCATCATTTTCGATTTCGTGAACCCCAAGCTTATACTTATTTAATTGAGATCAGCGGCCAAAATATTGACTTGGTCGCATATTTGAATGACTCTCCATTCCAAATTTTCCTTGACGATTTTGCTACCATCGTAAATCACGAATTTTATGGTTCACCTGCCGAAACCGACTATCAATTTTCTGCAGAAAAAATCCTTTCTTTTGATTGGAACGGAGCAAATACTGATATCGAAAAAGAATATTATGATAATAGTCAAGATAAAATCAAAAATGGAAACAAAAATTCAATTCATGAGACATTGCGAGCTTCGTTAGTAGCGCAAAAATATGACATCCTAATATATGACCACGGGAAGGGGGAAGTGGCAGACTTTATCGCGATAAATGAAGGCGGTGATAAGATAAAAATAAATCTTTATCATGTTAAGGCCTCTTCCGGAAAGAAGGTCGGTGATCGAGTAGATGATTTGTATGAAGTATGTATGCAAGCCGTTAAGTCGCAGGTTTGGACTACTAGTAAACATCATTTTCGTGAAAAGCTTCTTAGCAGAACTTACCAACGTGACGATAAATTCATCTCTGGAGATAGGGATGAATTATCTACATTGATAAATAAAAGTAAAATGGTCGAATTCACCTTTACAATTGTTCAACCTGGAATTTCAGCGGCCACGCTTTCTCCTAAACTAAGTTATATTCTTGCAGCCACCGACGATTACTTAATTAACAATGGGTATGAATCTTTAATCCCCATCGGATCTTAGTAATTTACCTAAGGATATTTTCACAGTTTGGGAATGATAAAAAATGCTGAGATAAAGAGTTGGGCATTTTGATGATAAGCAACTACTGAGATAACTCATCATATTCAGACATTTTTGAAATATTAAGAGAACTGGCAATTACATGAACCTGCTCTTCCACTTCGGGATCAGCTTTTTTATGGATAATAATTTCGCTGAAACATGAAGGTGGAAGTTTCACAAATCGACTTCTGTCTTTGTCTTTAGGAGTATCCAGAAAAAACTTTGTAATGCGTATTTCTTTTTGTGCTTCAATGTCAGGCACCGCATTTTGTTGTGAAGAATTTGTCATCTAGTTATATCGTTTTACTAAAAATTCCGGTCCAGACTCAAACCATTCAATTACATTTTGACTGTCAAGGTATTTAACAGACCCGATACTATACCTTCCTCCAATACTTTTCTGGAGCTCTTCTAGATTAAGGCCGACACAAACTACATTATGATCCGTCTTTTTCTCTCCCGCTGAGTCACTAAACGTTTTTTCCAATTCCATAGTTGCGGTGAAGTCGAATCTATCGAAGTGAAAAAAATGCCCGTATGCTTGAAATACTAACTCCGCATTTGATCCTGATAAAAACCAGGATTCGCCTCCATATGATCAAGCCGAAGTTCTATTATAGCATCTACCAATTGAGTCTCATACAGTTCTTTCTCAATAGTCAATAGATGAGGCAATTTGTCGTAAGCGGCGGGGAAATTCTTGACAATGTTCAAATTCAACCCTTTCCAGTAAAAATCTGGTTCGCGATACCGGGTGATTGCAATCTCTTTCTCCATATACTTTTTAGTAGCAACTCTATCCAATGGAGGAAATGCGAAATCGAATTCGCCGTATTTCTTCCACTTCCGAGCATTGACGAAATATAATTCTTGATCTGTCAAAATTTTACGTGCCTCATCCGACCAGTTAAAATATTTGTATACTATCATAAAATGCTTTTATCATAAAGCTAAGTACACTCATCTTTCCTTTCATCATTTCATTTTCCGAACCCTCTATCGTAGGATTGCGAACCGTCCAGTTACGCTATCCCAACATTCTCAAATTTTCCTTTTACAAATACCTCTTATGGGACAACACCGCCCCATACCTATATTTGCTTTTTAAAAAAACTCTGCCAATTCCCTACCAACGAAAGGCAAAATCTTACCACCCGGATCATCATGCAGCATAAAATACACGTACTCAACATGAGTTCTAAACGGCTTGCCATACACTGATTTCTGGATAAGGTTAGGGCGGCCAAGATGTTTCAGAAGCTGAGCCTTCGAAATACTATCCGGACGCGATTTACTTAACGCCTTAAAATAGTTGATCCGATACCTCTGCAGTCCAAGGGAATCGCTTTTCCACTGTTCAGTCAATTGCTGTAAAACTTCGCTCGTCTTTTGAGAAAGTTCATCAGCCCTAACCTGCGCATTCAGCAGCTGAAATGACAATAAACACGGTATGACGAATGATAAATTTCGCATAAGACGTTAACGATCTTATTACGCTTTAATTGTCAGCTGGTACAAGTACTCGGGATCCCCGTTTCCGCGACTCAGTCCGTTTCATCCTGATCGATTCGATATACTATAATCACTCACTTTAACACTTCCATCCGCACCCATCCACAATACCACCACATTCCGACCGTTCTACCTCCAAACCACAACCATGCACTTTTCCTTTCTTTGGTTCGCTGCCACGACCGCGCTCCTTTGCGAGATATGGATATTATCCTCCTGCAAAAATCGATCTCAGGAAGAAGCCGTTCTTTCTTCCCTGGATAAACCATAATTCAAACACATCATTGAAACACATCTATGAAACGAATACTCTTCGCACTAATGATGTTGCAACTCCTCCTCGCATGCAGGAATAACACTGATTCGTCAAACAACGCATTAACCATCGCCAATGAAGGACTGCTGAGGTCTGCCGCGTCTACCAAACTTTCCACAGAAAACATACTCCTTGCACTCCAGGAAAAAAAGGCAGATCCCACAACCGCCGAAAAGGCCAGGTTCTATGAACCAAAGGTTCTTGCCATAGATCGCCAGGCAAACGATCTTGTTAAAAAAATAGAACAGATCAAAGATCAATTATGGAAAGAACGGGATAAACGCACTGTCAGCGATAAAATTCTTCAGCAAACAGCCGGTTTGGCCGTCTTGATTTTATCTTTTCGCGATTCCATTCTGCAGAACAATCCTTATTTTGAAAATGAAACTCAAAGAGATCCTGTCTTCTTCGCCGAAAACGTTGACCAGCGGATCATAAATGGAGAGTCTATCAATCAACTGCTGTTTGAAGCAACTTCTCCGCTGGAAGCTACCGTATTACTAACCCGGCTTCAATTGAACATCCGGGAACTGGCGAATAAGAATGCAGCTATCATGTTTGAAAATACCGCCCGGCGGGCTTTGATCTGTACATTCATTGCGCCGCTGATCGGCCAAAGTCACCAGGTACTTCAGCCGAATGGACAGTTAACCCTTGAAATAGCACTGGGCGAGATCCGGTACAATGGGTTGCAAAAAGTAACAGTGAACGGAAAGGAAATTCTTCAGAACAAAACAGGTACATTTGAAGCTATCGTCACCGCACCTTCTGTCTCGGGGAAATACAGCATACCTGTTGTAGCGAGTTATACTGACCAGGATGGAAAAGAACAGACGATTAAGAAAGACATTAAATATGAGGTGATGAAGTGTGAAGTCAGCAACCCGGAAAGAGCCAAAGAGTAATCACCCACCAGATCCGCCGACCCGGCGATTGCATAGCCATACACATTCGTTTTATTTGGTAAAATTGTTATAAACCACAATTTTACCAAATAAAATGAACCGCGGTACACCCTCTTCCAAGCCGCGAAATTTTCTAAGAATATTCTTCAATTCTATTTAGACAACTTCGGTTCCAAAAAATCAATCCTGTTCCCTTCCACAACAATCAACCCCGTATGATTTCCCCTTGTCAGATACGCTGCAAACGGAGATCCACCCGACAGCTTATACAACGACACCTTTTTATCACCCGCTTCAATTACCTGCAAGTAATGAAAAGCAATTCTCTCTTTAAGCAGCGTATCCACAGTCATCGTCGTATCGCCTCTATGCACAGCTAGAACAGTAGCACCAGGTCTGGCTAAAACAGAATAAAGACTGTCCTTGTAAGGGAAAGTCACCAGAGACATCGCCTCCCAATCCTCGTATACACGAACATCTCCGACCTTACTCTTCAGCCAATAATCCTGCAAGCTATCCACCGTCACATACCAGTTACAATGATTCTTCAACTTTTCATCCGTGATCTCATAAAGTTTCCGGGGATCCTTCACAAAAAGAAAGCTCATGTGACTGCCCATGTGTGCAAGATTATTACATACAACATACTGTTCACCAAACCGCAATACCTGAGACGGGCACGTAGCGAAATAAGAATAGGTTCTGTCCGTTTTCTTATCCTGGAAGAAAATTGCACCACCAAATTCTCCCATACAGCATCCGTACACCAGGTAATTACTGTCCTCCAGAAAAACATCACCATAAGTTCTTCGCTTCGATTTATATGGAATAGCATCTACTGCTGAGTTCAAATAGTAGTAATGATCTTTATTGCCGGCAAAGACAGTGTCATGATACTTAAATAGCCAGTTCGCTTTTATAGTCGACAGCTTTTTCTCGATCTCAGATTCCCTTTTGTACTCGTTGTTCAAAACAGCCAGTTTGCCGTTTTCCTGCAACAGCAACAAATGACCATTTAAATATTCAATTGATTGCACAGTGGTATCCACCGGCAGATCGAGTTCTCTTACTGCAAATTTGTTCTCCGGACTTTGCTTCTTTCCAGATGGACTGCTGCATGATAACACCATTAACAGTAAAATAATTGCCGTAAGAAGTTTCATTTATAAAAAGGGGGTTTGAAGAATAAACGGGATAGATCAATCAAAATTGCGATCACTACTTCCTTCGGTTATTAGATCAGACCTTTAAGCCAATTTGAAAACTGGAAAAAAAGTCGGCACAACATCTCCTACCGCCCAATCCCCATTTTTCCACTTCAACTCCTCTTCCCACCATTTCATCCATCTCTCCTCTCACCTACCTTCCATTTCCTCCTACCTTTCCTTTCCAAAATTTTCCCCATGAAGCCATTTCTTCTCCTATCCTCTTTATACCTCTTCCTATCCATCCCCACCGCCGCTCAACCCGTCCCATCTCTCCGCCCAATACTCGACACTGCTCTCGCGAAGATGAAACAACACAGTCTCCATCGAAAACAAATCAACTGGAAGCAATTCCGCGAGCGCGCCTATCGCCTCACCGCCAACATCAGCTCGCCCGATTCCCTCAATCAAAAATTTGCAACACTGTTTGAATGGCTCAACGACGATCATGGCGGCTTACAAACTTCTTCAGGCTACATCTCCTGGCAGAAACGCAACAACAAGGAAAACGACCGCTCCGTATTTTTTGATTCGGTAGCGAATAAGGTCGCGCCATTAAAGACTGCTCGATGGAAAGATCTTGCCTATTTCCGTGTGCCGGGCGGCACTACAAAATCGGTCCCGAAGGTGATCAAACTTATTACTGATTCGCTTTGCACCATCACGCCCTCCACCGTGAAAGGCTGGATCCTCGACCTGCGACTGAACCGTGGCGGCAATGTATGGTTCAACCTCGCCTCGCTCGCAACCCTGATCGGTGATGGATCCGCAGGTGGCATCCGGTTCCTGGATGACCGGCCGGAACAAACCCTCCGAATCGAGAATGGCCGTGCTTTCGGAAATGGTCAATGGTATGCCGCAGACAGTGCCAACTGCCCATTGTTTACCTCCCGCACTCCTGTCGTGATACTGACCGGTCCGCTCACTGCCAGCTCTGCGGAAACCCTGCTGCTTGCCTTCAAAGGACGGCCACGCACATTGATCATTGGAGAACCTACCGGTGGCTATACCACCAACAATAATAGTTTCCAATTGACAGATAAATTAACACTGGTGCTCGCCACCGGCTACATGATGGATCGTCAGGGAACCGTTTATTCGGGTCCCATTTCTCCAGACATGCTGATCTTAGGCGGTGACAACTTTACGGATCTTCAGAAAGATGCAAAAGTTGTCGCGGCTAGTCAATGGCTGAATAAACAAGTTGACTGAACATGGCCTGATAACAGCGGGAGAAAGATTAAGACAACCAGATCCGGTTAACCAGACTATGTCATCAAGCCGCGAAGCGAAATCCATCAACTCAGCTTCCTCTTACTTAACGCTACAATCTTTTTCTTCCCTTCCTCAGACAACTCTTTGAGATCTTCATCATTAATATACCCATTCCTGTAACCAACCACCACCAGCATCAAAGGGTCAAGCCTTCTTCCATTATTATACCTGGAGAAAATATCTTTTTCACTTTCTTTCACCGCAGTAAATAAAGTTGCATAAGCATGCCCGTCATCCGGATATTTACCGCTTCGCCACTCCCGAATGTTCGCTTCAAAGCTTTCCAACCCAACCCGTAATTCAGCGAATAACGCTTTATCGATGCAAATCTCACAAATCTTCATTTCACGTTTAGTAAGCTCGTAACCCATTTTGTTTTATTTTACTCAAAAATAAACCGATCGCTACCTTCAAAATTAACACAGTAGTATTCCATCTGAAATCGACATCAATACTGCCAGATTTTCTATTTTTTATTACTCACCATCATCATCCAACACTTTCCATGAAGTTCCTCCCCGGCACCTGCCTCTCCCTCAAAAGCAACAATTCTTTCTTTGCAGGGATCATCACCATCTCCGACAACGACCGATATGAAATTGTCTTAACCCGATTCCGGGATACATCGCCACCTACACCGGATGCATTCATCAATGCGGAATTGCTATCCGCCAAAATGGCCATGGGTGACCAGTCGATATTGTCTTTGGATGTGATCATACTGAATCCGTTCTATGCAGATGCTGAAGATGACATCACGATCATCCATCACCTGAACATTCCGCCATTTTCAACTGCCGAAGGTTTTCATCCTATTGAGGATCTTTCGGAGATCAGTAACTATTATGATCACGCCATCGGTTTACGAAACGGAACAATTCCACCAGATCCGAAAGATCCGATGACAATGTTCACTGAAAAAACATTTGTCACCGCAAACGACTTTTTTCAACAGCAACCGGCCGCGAACTTATTTCCTGTTGTGAAGCTTTATCGTAAGACCGGTGATGCTACCGACTATCTTCAGCTCTATGGCAATAGCGAAGAACCAGCCTACCTGGTCCTTCATTGGGGAAGGGTTGGCGAGAAAAGCCTGTTACATCACATAAAAGACAAGACGCTCCAGGAACTGCAACAGCAATATGCTGATTATTTTGACGCGCAAACGGCAGCCGGCTATCGGCCGGCAGACAACGCGCATTCACTGATCCTTCAATTCGGCACTGGTAACAGCTGGGGCGGATTAGACGATCTTGATTTCCGGAATGAGATCTGGAATGAACTGGAGGCATGGTTATTCTGGTCAGGAAACGGCGATGTATCCGGCGGTGATATCGGCTCAGGAACAGTCAATCTTTTTCTGGATGTAATTGATCTGGAAATGGCGGTGCAGGCCATCAAAGCGATGTTGGCGAAGAAACAAATAAGCCGTCCTTTCATTGTCGCCAGGCAAAACGATGAAGAAGTCAATGTCATCTATCCAACGAATTATGAAGGAGAATTCTTCTTTTAATTTAGCGACGATACTGCTATTAAGTTCTATGATGGTCCTACAACCGGGAATATAGAACCCGTCATTCTGTCACAACCTTTCGCCCCTTTTTGATCATTAAATAGGCGCCATTCCGGTCATTTCACTCTCCCGAACTAACGACGACCAACAGACGACCAAGAGACGAACTAACGACGACCAAGAACACTTCCAAAAAAGTCCGCAAATCCATGGATCCATGACCTTCGTTGAGTACTGACCCGTCTCACTAAAAATGCCAGAATGGCGTCTTTCAAAACACTAACCAAGCTATTCTTAACCGGGCAGAAAAACACGCATCACTTATTAAACGCCATTCCCAAAGCCACCAACAAACGAAAGAAAAGCTCGTCCCTATTTACATGCCGCAACAACCCACCATCGTTGCAGCAACGATAAGGCTAACAGATATTGAAATGCCAAGGCCCTTATAGAGATAAAAATAAATTGCACAGGTTCCTGCAATTACAAAACACCGAATCAATAGAAGATCATCTGCACTTCCACCATCCAGCCAGATCAAACTCATATCCTCACTACCTTTACCCAACCAAACCCCAACACACATGAAAAACATCTCCCGCTTTCTACTCATCCTCATCATCAACTTATCTATCCCGCAGTTCATCCATGCGCAACAACCCACCACCTCCCCCAGAATGATCCGCATAGCCGAACTCGAGATCATCCCGCAATATCTCGCCGAATACAAAACAATCTTACAGGAAGAAGCCGCCGCGGCGATCGCCAAAGAACCCGGCGTCATCGCCATCTTTCCCATGGCAGAAGCGGAACGCCCGACGAAGATCCGCATACTCGAGATCTACGCCGATAAAGCAGCTTATGAAGCACATCTGAAGACGCCGCACTTCCTGCACTATAAAACAAGCACGACAAAGATGGTCGCCTCCTTAAAACTGGTAGAGATGGATTGCCTGGACTCCGCAACCATGGCAGAGCTCTTTAAGAAAATGCCATCAGGTCAATGAGCCCGGCTAATACAAACGAAAATTTCACCCCGGTCAATTGATCCATGCAAATGCCTCTTCTACTGCTTTTTTGGTCACCGGGTGATTACGCGTGGCCCTAAACCGGTCAGCCGTTATACCGAGTTCCTTCGCTTTCCTGAAATGTTCTTTCGCACGTGCGGGATTGCTATCCTTATAGATCAATCCAAGTGTAAAATTGGTGCATGCAACAATATTCTGACGCTCTTTCCAGTCCTGCATATATTGCTCGCAGAACTGCGCCAGCTCGCTGAGCTTATTATACTGCTTGTATACGTCAAAAGCATCCATGTAAAAATGCAGGCTCTCGCGACCCTGCCCGCCGATAAAAGCGTTCAATGCTTTTGGTGCGCCGGCATTATTCGTTTTAACCATGAACTTCAGCAGCGACAACTGATTGAAGAATTCAGCACGATGCAGCGTATCCGCCTGCGAATACCGGAACAGCGCATTGGCATTATCGTTCTGCAACTCGTATGCCTCGCCCATGATCCGCGAAGCCTGTGCTAACAGCCCGCGGTCCTTCGTCATTCCCCATACAGTTTTCCCCGCCTCGATGGCTTTTGCCGGATCCTTTACCTGCACGTATGCATTGGCCAGTTCTATCCAGCCGGTTGTCAATTGAGGATTCAGGCTCACCGCCTGCCGCAACTGCTGCGCTGCTTCGGCCGGCTTACCCAGATAGCTGTTGGCATAACCAACCACGTAGTAGTAACCCTCATCATAACAATCAGCCGGTGTTTTCTGGACGAAGTAATCGCGGATCTCGCGGAGATCTTCCAGCGCCATATACCTTTTCTCCTGGTTGATCATCCAGCTGTAATACCTGGCCGACGAAAAATACATCGCGCAATCTTTTGGGAATTGCTGTATCCCGTAAGCCAGTAAACGCTCAACCGGGAATTCAACCGACTCTTTCGCCTCCGGCCCGGATGGGTTCACATCTTTAAACCCCCACTTATCATACAGATCATTATGTCCTATGCTGTGACTGGTAACCAAAATAACCGCAAGCGGGATCAGCTCCTGGCCATCGTTTTGTACCGTTTGCATCACTTTATACGCGGAGAGATATTGCTGGCGTTTCATCAACGCTTTGATCGTATCGATCCTTGCCTTGTCTGTCTGAGCCTGGCTGTACAGGGTAAAGAACAGCGCAGAAATGGCCAGTAATTTTTTCATGGTAGCGGCTTGTGACTACCAAAATAGTACGGGATTTTTATTTATACAAACGGACGGGAAATAGTAGACGGGGTTACCTGAAGACGCCGATTTAGAAACTCAATGCTAAGCATCTCACCGTTTTCTTCGATCAGCGGCCATCACAATCCTCCAATGTCGTTAAGTGAAGAGAACACTATGCAAAGTACTGGCGTAAGGTTCCCGCAGATGGCGCTGATCAAGGCGCAGATACGCAGATCAGCGTCTGATAGCGGGCAAATATCTGCGAATCTGCGCGCCAATCTGCGTTGATCTGCGGGAACCCTACGCCGGTATCCCCTTTTTAAACCCCTTCCAACAACCGGCTTCACTCATCAGATTAATAAAAGAATTTATATAGCGACACTTTTTTACTTATCGCCAACCTTCTCCAAAAAATAAGTGAAATTCAGGATTGTAGCTTCGCTTGATTTTGTTAACCTTTGCAACCCCAGATCGCTATATAATCATATACGGTCTGCATAAAAATTCCAATACTATGACCAACCACACCCTGAAAGGCAAAGCCCTCTCATCACTGCTTTGCGCGCTTATCATCAACGGCGTGCTCCTCTTCTCCTCCACTAATACACTTAATGCGCAACCAACCGCCTATATCGGCACGTATGCAGGCGCCGGAGGAAATGCCTACTACGCCGGAGACAATAATAACGCGCTTTCTGCAAAGTTTTCTGCCATGAAAGGCCTTGCGCTGGATGCCTCGGGAAACCTGCTTGTTACCGACTATCAGAATGCCTGTATCCGCAAGATCACTACGGATGGATGAGCCTCTCCTGCACGTAGGACCAGCCCAGGTAGATGCGCACGCCCAGCAGCGTCACCACCACCAGGCTGCCCACCGCCGCGCTCAGGCCCCACTCGAGCGGCTGCGCGGCAACGACACACAGGTCCACACGTGGCGCCCAGGCAGCACCGCCGTCAGGGCGCGTACGTACGCGCTGACAACCTCTCCAGCTTCTCTCCTCCTCCCGAACGCCCAGAGCTTGTACCTGGTCGTAGGGGTCAAAGGTCTGGTATGCCACAGGCCCGCCGATGAGCGCGAAAAAGCCGCCAAAGACCAGCACCAGGCGCTGCACGTAGCTGGAGAGGGGCAGCGTGGCCTGCGCGTCAGGCCATCGCGTCGCGTGCGTGTGTGTGCACGGATGTGACGCGTGGGGAAGGAAGGGGGCGTGTGCCGGACGTCCGCACGCCCTGCGTGGGGCCGCATTCACGGCGGACGCCGTGCAGCTGAGAGCTGAACGCGCAGGACGCACCCAGGAGTAGAGCTGCGCGCTCTTGAGCTCCTGCAGCTCGTTGGACGGCCGCTGCTCGCTGGGCACGGCCACCTCCAGGTTGGAGAGCAGGCTGCGCGCGGATCGCCCCGACCCTCCTCCCCTGCTCGGGCCAACACCGCCACCATTGTCTTGCTGAGCTCTAGGAGCGGCTAGGAGCCTCCTGCCGCTGCAGCGAGCGTGCACCAGGTGGGCCGGCGCCGCGGCCAATCGCGGCAGGTGCGCCTGGCCCGCGCACGAGGGGCTCCTGTGAGCTGCTGCCGCCACTGGCCACCCTTGCTGCGATGGGCCTGCCTGGCTGCGCGTGCCGGCCGCCGCGCGCCGGCTGGAGCACTGCATCCTCTTCCTCTGCTGCTGGCCACAGAGCAGAGGTCCTCTCACGCGAGCCTGGGACTACAGCGATGCTCTTGGCGACGCGCTGGCCACCACGAACCACTGCGCTGCACGAGCTCGGGCGCTGCGAGCGTAGCGCAACGCTGCTGGAGCTCCAGGACGAGACCTCCAGGGGCTTGCGCTCGTCCATGCTCGCCAGCGTGCAGCAGAGCGCTGCTTGTTGGTGATGCAGCGTGCGCTTGGCACGGCAGCTTCCTCCTCGCGTGCGGCGCATCAGAAAGGCGCCTCCCCTCGCTTCAGCGCGAAGCAGCCGCACTCGGTGATGATGGCGCCGAGCCTCCTGGCGCGTGGAGCAGCTGTGCGCAGCAGCGTGCGCTGCAGGGGGGCCTCTGGCGGCGTGCGGGGCATCTTCAACCTGGCCAAAGGCTTTGGCCTGGCCTTCACCAAGAAGGAGCCCAGCCTGTGAGCGCTCCTGCGGCCGGCGCGCTGCATCCGCGTGCTCTCCACAGTGTGAGCTCCTCACTGTGTCACCATGGCCATGCTCGTCATGGTGTCCCTCCCTTTGCCTGCAGCGCTGGCAACCGCGCGCCCATCAAGCCTGGCAAGGTGGCGCCCATGCTCCCAGTGCCCGACCACATACAGCGGCCGCCGTACGCCAAGTCAGGGGAGTTCCCGCCGTGGAGCAGCAACCCGCAAATCCACGACGAGCAGGTCAGGACGACCGCCCCGCCTGCGGCGCAGCAGCCGCATCGCGCAGCCGTCCCGCCGCACCCCACGGCGGCCGAGCGCAGACCAGAGTCCCACACACGCGTGGTGTGCAGGGCATCAAGAAGATGCGGGCGTCGGGCAACCTGGCGGCGCGCGTGCTGGAGCACGCCTGCAGCCTGGCCAAGGCCGGCGTGACGACGGACGAGATTGACCGCGCCGTGCACGCCATGGTCGTCGCCAACAACGCCTACCCCTCGCCGCTCAACTACGGGCGCTTCCCCAAGAGCGTGTGCACCTCGGTGAACGAGGTGGTGTGCCACGGCATCCCCGACGACCGGCCGCTGCAGAACGGCGACATTGTCAACATTGACGTGACGGTGTTCCTGGACGGGCACCACGGGGACTGCTCACGCATGGTCTACGTGGGTGAGTTTGCGGTGGTTGTCGGGGGGAAAGGACCGCACGTGACAGGCGCAGCCCCGCTGCCGGCCAGGGCACGCGCATGACGTGTGGGAGCGCCGCACGTGCGGGGCACAGCACCGCAGCTGGCGGCCAGGGCGTGTGCGTGACGTGTGGAACAAGTCCCCACGCCGCGCGTGTGCTGCGCAGGCGAGGTGTCGCCCGAGGCGCGGCAGCTGTGCGAGGTGACCCGCAAGGCGCTCGAAGAGGCCATCAAGATCTGCGGGCCGGGCGTGCCGTACAACAAGATTGGCAAGGTGAAGCTCGCTGGCGGCGCCGCGGCTCTGCACCTGCTGGACGGACACTGTGACGGGGGCAGCGCGTCAGCACACAGCTGCTGCGTGCAAGCGCGCGCACGCACAACCGCAGGTGATCCACGAGATTGCGGACGGGTACAAGTACGGCGTGGTGCGGGACTTTGTGGGTCACGGCGTGGGGCGCGTGTTCCACTCGGACCCGCACATCCAGCACGTGCGCAACAACGACGCGCGGCCCATGAAGCTCTGGCAGACCTTCACCATCGAGCCCATGCTCGTCCAGGTGCGTGCGTGCGGCGCGCAAGTTGGGGCTGGGCGGTCGCATCGCTGCCCCATCGTGATGTGGGTTGACGTGTGCGACGCTCGTGCACGAATGATTGATTGTGCGCGCGCACGTCCATGTCCGAATGCAGGGCAGCACCAAGATCAAGATGTGGAAGGACGACTGGACGGCCGTGACGTCCGACAACGGGCTGGCGGCGCAGTACGAGCACACGCTGCTCATCACGCCCAACGGCGTCGAGATCCTCACAAAGGCTTGAGCGAGGGAGAGAGAGAGAGATAGGGCGTTGTGCGTGTACATTCTCCATTTCTTTTGCCGCTCTTTGAGCTTTTGCAGGTGGGTGCGCGCCGGATGCAAGACGGGCAGGTGGCCGCTGAACGCCTGCTGAGCCACTCCCAAAGCGATGCACAGCAAGGTGCAGCGTGTTGTGGCCTAACACGGGCGCAAGGAGCGCAAGGAGCGCACGCGCACACCATGCCAGCTGTCGTGCCCCGACGCATGCACCGCGCGACGCACCCAGAGCTCCAAAAGCGGGAATGGACAGCAGCGCGGTCGAGCTCAAGGACGGTGAGACAGGCGCGCTTGTGGGCAGCCTCCGTGGGCAGCACGGCTTCGCGCCCGACGCCGCGCCGCTGTGCCATGCACACCTGCGTGTGCAGCGCTGCGGGAGGCGCTGGACCGCAATGGCAGCCTCAACGACGTGCGCGCGTCGCTGCGGGCGGCCATCTTCAAGGCGCTGAACGAGCCCAACGTGCGTGGCAGAGTGCAGCAAGGATGGGCGTGCACCGCCCTGGCGCCCGCACGATGGAATGCCACACGCGTGCCCTGCAGGTGCTGTCCAAGCCAGACCTGCCCAACGAGACGCTCATCATCAACGAGCTGATACGCGAGTACCTGGTGTGGCACAACCTTCGGGAGACGCTGTCCGTCTTCGTGCCAGGTGCGACGCCGGCGCAGCATCCATAGGCGCACAGCGGGAGACCCCATGATGGTGCAGGACGACCGTCAACTGGGTGGTAACCAGTCATTCGCTGGCTGAGGTGGAACTGAGGGGCTCACACAGCGGTTCTCGCCGCCCGCAGAGTCCGGAGGCCCGCAGGCACGCCCCTTTGACCGGTCCTTCCTGGCTGAGCACCTGCACGTCGTCGACGGCCCCAACACCAAGCAGCTGTGAGCAGCCTTCTTCTTTGGGGGTTGACTGGTCGGCGCAGCGTGGTCGGAGCGGGGGAAACGCCCCGCCCCGCCCGAGCTCGCCGCGCCTGCTTCTCTTGGTCACGCAGGCCGCTCCTCTACAACCTCCTGGCCCAGCACACCAGCAAGCCCCTCACCGGCACTGCGCCGCCTCCGCAGCAGCAATCATGACGCTGATCATGATTGGCGCGTTCGTAGATGACGGCGTGCTCAGCACGGCGTGCCGTCCCAGGACATGCCTCTGGATGAGAGCAACAGCACTTGTAGATTTGATTGCAACGTGCCAGGCCTGCTGAAGCAAATCCCCCGGTGTGGTCTCTTTGCCGCTCAGTGCCGCCGCCAGCTCTTCTCCTCAGGCGCAGGAGCAGCGCAGATGGGCAGCGTCGAGGATGCGGTGCCTGCGGAGCTGCTGCCGCCTGGTACGCGCGCTGCGCTCTCGCATCATCATCGTCGCGCTGCGTCGAGGGAGGTGCGGCATCTCGCTCTCGATGATCAAGCTCGTGCTCGCTCGCGCTGTCTCGTGCAGAGGCCCAAGGCCTCGTGTTCGATTGCGATGGTGAGCAGCAGCAGCAGCAGCAGCTGATGCACTGCCAAATGCAGCGCCGTTGGCCACGGGGTGAGCGGGGTGCGCTCGGGGTGTGTGGCACCGGTCGCAGGCACGCTCGTCGATTCCATGGCGTACCACTACGACGTGCGTGGTGCCATTGGCGTATGGGCAGCTTCATCAGCGCTGGCGCCCAGCACGCATGAAGGGAAAAGCACACCGGCCTTCCGTGGAGCGTGAGCGCAGGCGTGGAAGGCGGCCGCCGTGCACTTTGGCCTGGACGCGCTGACGCCCAAGCTGCTCGTGGAGCTGGCTGGCAAGCCAGTCAACGAGCTCTTTGCCGCCATCTGCGAGCGCAGCGGCAAGGTGCGTGTTGCGGCCTCCAGCGCTGGGTGCAAGCGAAAGGGTGGAGACGACGTGCAGCGGCGCTGTGGTGCGCAGGCTGGCCAGGTGGACAGGGACGCGTACTTTGCTATCCGGGACAAGCACTACCGCGAGAACGACCGGCCGGTGCGTTCCCTTGGGGTGCAGGTCGGGGCAGCGGCCCGACCCGATTGGGTCAGGTGATTGGGTCAGGCTCTGCCGCCTGCTCTGCCGCAGGCAGTGCCCATTGAATCGGTCGTGCGCATCGCCAAGGCTGGCAAGGCCAAGGGCCTGCCGATGGCCGTGGCGTCAGGTACGCCACAAAGGTGCAGGGAGCCACACCCTCGGCGAGGACGACAGGTGAAGTCCACCCTGATTGTGTGTGCGTCGGGTGACCTCACACGCAGGCGGCACGCGGCATCACGTGATCAAGAGCCTGACGGAGACCGGGCTCATCGACCTCTTCAGCGCCGTGGTGCGCGGCTGCCGTGTGCGCTTGGGAAGGGCTTGGGATTCTTGTGTGTCGCAGGCTCGTGCGCGAGAGCGTGCAGCGATGCCCATCCACGCACAAGCACAGGTGACTGGGGAGGACGTCTCGCGGGGCAAGCCGGCGCCCGACGGCTTCCTCCTCGCGGCGTCCAAACTGGGCATCGACCCCGCGCACTGTGTGGGCTACGAAGGTGCGTGCCGGGCTGGAATGGCGTCCAGCTCAATTGTGCTGGGCCACGTGCAGCTGGTCAAGTGCGGCAGACTCACTGGCCCTGGGGCCACCCTGGGCCGACGACTGTGCATGCAGACGCCAAACTGGGAATGGAGGCGATCCGCGCGGCTGGCTTTTTGGCGGCTATCGACGTGACCGTCTTCCCGGACTATCCTCACTTCGCCTGAGCTGCTGCCCTCTCTCTCACGCTATGTGAACCTGCGCGAGCGCGTGATTTGCGTGCTGCGAGCGAACTGCCGTCCTTCATATTCCTTCTCAACTCGACAACCGCGCTTGCAACGGCTTCCTCCACGCGCACCACCACCTCTCAAGCCGCCTGCCCTGTCCGCTGCTGCTTCTTGCTCGTCCCAGCCGGGCCGCTCCCTCTGCTCCCGCCCCCCGCGTCGCCGCCGCCGTCCTTCCTCCGCTTCTTGGGCGCCCCAGCCTGATCCCGCTGCTGCTGCTGCTGTGGCGCCAGCCGCGGCCGCTTGGCCTGCCGCGCGCCGGCGTGCTTGCCTCTCTGCCCTGCGCCAGCGCCGCCGTCGTCGTCGCCGCTGACGCCCACCTGCGCGAGGAAACATGCCGCCTCAGCCAGCGCTCGGCGGTGTTTGCACGCGCACCCCAGCATGCAGCGTGTGTGAAGCGGATCACCGTGGCCCCACCCGGGTCGCCCACCTGGTCGGGCAGCCGCCCCTTCCGCCGCCGCTCCTTGGTGCGCGTCTTCTTGAGCGCCAGCATCCACTCGGGCACCTCGCCGCCGGCCTCCCTGCACGCGCATGATGGGATGCCGTAAGCACGTCTTCTCAGCTGCCCTTCTGGGACCTCTGCACAATGCCAGCCCAGTGCCACACGTTCCAGGCCCCTCACCTGACCAGGTTGGCGATGGGCCTCAGCGCCGCCGAGTCCTCCTCGGTGAAAAACGTGATGGCCTCACCTGGAGGAGTGTCACGTGGCGCAGGCCCGCAGCACAAGGCCAAGGACGCTGAGAGCGATGACAACGAATGCACCCCGACGGATCCAGCCGGCACGGCAACCCACCCGCCCACCGCCCCCCAGCAACGTGAGCCAATGGCCAGCGAAAAGAAGCCACAGGCGGCGCACCCGTCTGCGCCGCGCGGCCGGTGCGTCCCACGCGGTGGATGTAGTCGGCCGTGCTGCTGGGGAAGTCGTAGTTGACCACGGTGCGCACGCCCACAAAGTCCATCCCGCGCCCCACCAGGTCCGTCGCCACCAGCACCCACGTGCGGCCCGCCCTGCGCTTGGTCACACACGCGTCCCGACGCGCACAGCCATCACCGTCCTCACGCCTGCCAGAGATGGCCGCCCCACGCCCCATCCACGATGCGCATCGGCGCACAAAAGCGTCAGCGGGGGCGATTTCAGCCGGCGCCAGCGTCCACCGCCGCCGGCCGCACCTGAAGTTCTCCACCGCCGCCGAGCGCACGGCGTGCGTCTGCGCGGCGTTGATGCTGTCCACGCGCACGCCGTCGTAGAGCAGCTCCCGGTGCAGCGCCTTGGCGCGCTCCTGCTCCGTGCGCACAAGCAGCACACCACCGCACGCACTCCCACACTCAAGGCCAGCGCCACCCACCGCCCCCACCGCCACCCACTGACTCGCTACGCAGCAAGGCCCCTGCCTGCACCTCCTGCCAGCTGCCACTTCCCTTCCTTCGCCTCTCCACCCTCCCGCCACGACGCGTGCGCGGCTCCGCTGACCTTGGTGGCGGCATGGCCTTGGTAACCGCCTTCCGATGATCAGCGCACCCCCGCAGCACGTGCCTTGGTGGCGCGCTCACCTTGGTGGCGACAAAGACGAGCACGGGCGGCGCCAGGCCCGCCGCCAGCAGCTGCCTGAGCGCCAGCAGCTTGCCCTGCTCGCCGCGCCCCACAAACACCAGCCGCTGCCGCACCGACGCGTTGGCCGTGTTGCGCGCGCCCACCGTGATGCGCAGGGGGTCGGCCAGCACGCTCCTGCGGCAATGCACGCCAAGGAGCAACGCCCAGGAGCACTAGCAAGGTGAGGAGGGAGGCACGCAAACGCTCGTGGCACGCAACAGGGACGGAAACGAGCGCGCGAGACGCGAGGGCGCGCGGCTGCCAGGTCACGCATCAGGGCGGGCCGGCCCGGGCGCTCGCGGCTCACCTGGCCAGCTGCTCCACCAGGTCGGGCAGCGTGGCGCTGAAGAGGCTGCGGCTGATGCCCGGGTGCGAGCACGCGTGGATCACCGCGTCAATCTGCCCGGCAGGCGGCGGCCAGGCAAGGAGCAGCACGCCGGCAAACGCGACACACCGTTGGCGCACTGCGCAACGCCAGCAGGGGCCCCACGGGGCGCAGCCCTGGCGCTGCAGGACACGCCACAGGGGGACGGCGCGCCGCACCTGCTGCACGAAGCCCAGGTCAAAGAGCTTGTCGGCCTCGTCCAGCACCAGGAAGCGCACCTGCGCTCGCACGCAAGCGCCGCCGCGCGTGTGCCACACTGCCAGCACTCACTGCGGCTCACGGGGCACGCCGCGCAGCCGTGGCGCATGAGCTGGAGAGGCTGCACAGTGGGCGGTGCATAGTGGGGGCCGGGGTGGGCCCACCACCGGAGCGCTGGCTGGCCCCGTCCAGGCCCGCACACACCTGGCTGAGGTCCACTTGCTTGGACTGCACCAGGCTGGCCAGCCGCAGCGGGTTGGCCAGCAACACGTCCACCTGCGGGTGATGGTGGAGTGAGGGCACGCGGCGCACGTGGAGCGAGGGGCACACCGCGCACGACACCACCCAGCGGGCCCTGTGGCAAACTGCCTCCCGCAACCACCAGGCGCCAGGGGAAGGGCAAAAGGCAGAGGCGCCCCAGCCTCCCACAACCACCAGGCGCCAGGGGAAGGGCAAAAGGCAGAGGCGCCCCAGCCGCGCCCGCGGCCAAGGCACCGTCCCCGCGCGTCCACGGCGCGCACCTTGCTGAACGAGTTGTCCTTGGCGGTCGCCTTGGTCAGCAGCGCGCCCTGCAGCCCGCTGCCCGGCAGCAGCAGCCGCAGCACCCGCGCCTGCGCATGCACGCACGCACGCACGCACGCACGCACGCCCAGCACGCACGCCCAGCACGCCAGCCACACACGCAACGGAGAGTCATGCGCAGTCGTCCGCCGCCCACTACGGCACCGGAGCGAGCGTCACTGCAGCGAGAGAGGGCGCAGCCCTACGAGAGGCGAGAGGGGAGAGGGCAGTGCGCTGGCACTCCTACCTGCTGCGCCGCCAGCTCGTGCGTGGGGCTGAGCAGCACGGCGCGGGGCCCGGCGGGCGCGCCGTCCCTGCCGGGCTTGCCCTCGAGCCGCGCGATGCTCTTGAGCCGCAGCAGCAGCGGCACCAGGAACGCCAGCGTCTTGCCGCTGCCTGCGACGCACGCACACCACGCAGTTCAGGTAGGCGCGTGCACAACTGCTCGGACTCCCACGCCCCTGCTCCTCACGACTGCGCAGGCATGACGCGGCAGCGATGCACGCGCGTTGCGTCCCAGCAGCTGTGCACCTGTGGGCGCGACGGCCAGCAGTTCCCTCCCCTGCAGCAGCGCCGGCACCGCCTGCCGCTGGATGGGCGTCGGCTGCGGCGCCAGCAGCTCGGTGGCCAGGCGCCCCACCAGCCGCTCGGCGGCGCGCTCGGCGTGCCGCGCCTCCTCCTCCCAGTCCACGTCCGGGCCCGCCTTGGGCGGCGGCTGGCCCGCTCCCTTTGCCGAGGCTCCCTTTTTTCTTGGGCCCTGCTTGTCGCCGCTCGCAGCTGCCTTGGCAGTGGCACCTGGTGGGGCTGCTGCTGCTGCTGTGGTGCGGGGGGCGGCGGCGGCGGCGCTGACGGAGCGGTGGGCGCAGGCCAGCAGCTCGTGCCAGCTGCGGAGCGGCGCCGGCGGCTCCGAGCCCGCCACCTGCCGCCGTGGGGCCCCCGGTGCAAGCGCGTGTGGCAGTTTAGCTCTTCTCCTGTCTTCTCCTGTGAACAACTGCGCGAGGTGTGGCCCTGCGGCACGCACCTTGATGCGGTAGTGCTTGCGTACCACGTTGGCCGCCTCCACTGGGTCGCGGGAGGACACCACGGGACACCCGGGGTCCACGCCGCTGGTGCCGACTGCCGCTGCACCTGTGCGCCCGCCCGCGCCGTCTTTGTCCTCCTCCTCGCCACTGGAGGATGACGCGCCCTCCTCCTTCTCCTCGTCGTCGTCCTCCTCCTCCTCTTCGCCGGAGCTCCCGCTGCCAATCAGCCCGTCGTCGTCCTGCTCCTCCTCCTCTTCGTCCGAAGTGCCTGCCACGTCATCTTGCTCTGGAGCTGCTGACTTGCTGAACACGCTGATGTCCTCCGCCTTGGCGGCACCTGCAGCTGGGTCGCACGGCACGCATGCAGAGCTGTGGAGCGGCGGGAGAAGAGGCGACGACGAGGCGACGTGCGCGCTGTGCCAAGCGCACCTGCCGCAGCCCCCCGCCGCTCCTGCTGCTCCGCCGCCTGCTGCTGGCGCTTCCTCTTCTTCTGCTCCTTCTTCTTGAGGGCCTTCCTGCTAGGCCCGTGCTCGCCCGCGGGCTGCAGCTGCGGCGGCGGGGCGACGGTGGGCTTGGCCGTGAAGCGCGGGGCGTCCGCCGCGACCTTGCTCCGGTCGAAGCGGATGCCCCGCGACAGCAACGAGAACAAGTCGTCCATCTCCTGGCAGTGACGCGACGCGAGCCCTCGGCTCAGAGACGATGGTCTGGGCCCGGATTGGCCATGCCCCCCTCGCTGCAGCGGACCGGATGCATCCCCATCGCCATGCAGCGGAGAGCAGTGGGCACGCTCCTGGCATCTGGCCTCCCAACGGCGCGGGCTCTGGTCGGAGCGGCGAGCCCACCAGCAGTGCTCGGGAGCCCGAGTCTCGATGGAGCATCCAGCCGGTGCGCTGGTTGTCAGGAGAGGTGCTTGCTGGGCCAGTGTGGCAGGAGGCATCAGCCATCAGCATCGTGTGCGCCATCGCAGGTGGGCGGCGCGCGCCGATCCAGGCGCGAGCGATCCCCAGGCGTCCCACCGTGCTGCACTACTAGCCACCTCAAGCAGCAGCGCATCGGCGCCCTGGCCTAGCCCTGGCTCTCACCTGCTCGCCGAGGCCTCCAGCGCGCTGTGGCAGCACCGCCACGCGCGGCGGCAGCGCATGGCCACCTGGGCGGCGCACGCCGGCGCCCACTACGACTGGCACCCTCTCAGTGAGGAGGACCAGCACCCCCAAGGGCGGCACGCGGCACGCTGCCAGGCTGGCGGTGCGGCGTCGCTGCCGGTGCTGGCCGCCACGGCGTGGTGCACGTGGGCGCTCGAGGCGACCTGGCAAGCTGTGGGCGGCCTGCTGGCGGCGCGGCGGCTGCGGCGCGAGCCCGAGCCTTTTGAGGCCGAGTATGACGAGGACGAGTTCGAGGACGGCGAGTACGAGGTGAGCGCGCAGCCAGCCCTTCCCGTTTCTCTGTTCGGCAATCCCTGCACAACCAAAGCAGTTCCATAGCTTGCATCTTGCGTCCGCAGGACTTGGGGCCGTTGGAGGAGGCGGAGGACTGGGACGCGTTTGACGACTACGACTGGTCGGACATGGAGGGTGACGACGACGACGACGACGACGAGCGTGGGGAGTGGGAGGATGAGGACGAGGGAGAGGCGGATGAGGACGAGCAGGAGCAGGAGCAAAAGCAGCCGCCGCCGGCACGAGGGTCACGATGATCACCACAACGCCAACTCTACCTCTGTCCCGCATGCGCACACCGCCTGTTTCAGAAGTCTCTATCGTTCACGCGGTGCCGCCCTGCAAGCCAAAAGACCTCCACGTCACGTGCGCGTGCCTCCGCCAGCAGCATGCGGCCCTGCCAAACAACGCGTGCACGCTCAACGGCAGGCAAGGGCGGGCGAGCAGTGACGCGCCGAGGTGGGTGCGAGCGAGCGATACAAAGTGTGCATGGGGGCGATCGTCCGCATTCCGTACTTGCCCGGCCGACAAAAGACTAGAAATAGAGACAAAGCCTCAGAGCACCAAAAGAGCACGCTAGCGGTTTGGCCAACGGTTCAGCAGCAGCAACGCAACGTGCGTGGCCGCATTACCACAGGGTCTCAGGAGAAGTGCGGACAGTGCTCCATAGCAGCCTGAGCGGGGCGCGCCGTCCCCTCGCTCTCAGGCCGCGCCGCGCCAGTGCAACAGGGTTAGCCCAGCACCCTGGCCCACCTCACGAGTTATGCAGGTCCTCGCAATGTCTTGGCAGTGGCCCACGGCCCTTCAGGCAGGGCCCGACGCCTTTCTTGGTGCAGTCAGAGATCTCTCAAGCACAAGGAGCAGCGACGCACGAACCCCCTCGAACTCCACATGCCTTTTTTTGACTGTGCGGATTTGCTGGCAGTGCCCCTTCCAAAAGACGCGCTCACGAACCACCCGGACAGAAACACAACCCCAGGCCGCCCTCGCAGGCCGCCCTCACAGCGCCGCCTTGCTCGCCTCCCCCACCCCTCCCCCAGCCCCCGCCCCCACCCGTCGCCTCACCCCACCCTGCCCCACCCCCGCGCCCAGCGCCGCCGCCGCGTGGCCCCCGCCAGGCTGCTGCTGCACCGCCCCCACCGACGTGCTCATGCTGCTGAAGCTGCTCCCGCTGCTCGGCACAATCGGCCCCGACGTCGCCGCCAGCGCCCCCGCGCCGCCGGCCCCCCCCCCCCCCCCCCCCCCCCCCCCCCCCCCCCGCCACCCGCCCCGCTCGCCGTCGCCAGCAGCTCCGACATCGCAGGCGACACCTCCCCACCAAACCGTGCCCCAAGCAGTGACCCCCGCCCCAGGCCCCCGAACGACGACGCGGAAAACTTGTGGCCGGTGCCAGCGGCTCCGCCGGCGCGGTGCCCACGCGGCTCCTTGCCGTCCAGAAGCCACTGCGCGCCCGAGGTCTGCATGGGCGGCGGCACATCGTCGACGTCGAAAGACGAGGGCAGCAGCTCGCGCGTGTCGGCCCGCGTCAGCGCAGACAGCGCGTCGTCCTCGAGTGTGCCGGGCGGCTCGGGCGGCGCGCCGCCACCCTCACACGCCGGCGATGCGCGGCCTCCGGAGGCGCCGCCGCCGCTGCCACCGCCGGGAAGATCGTCGCCGCACGCGGCGTCGGCGCAGCAGGAGGCGGCGGCAGCGGCGGAGGAGGCGGAGGTGGGGGCGCGTGGCGGCTGGGCGCGCGCCAGCGAGCGCATGAGGGCGAGCCGTTCGTGAAAGTCGAGCGCCAGCGCGGTGAGCACCCCGACCGAGGTGTTGGCGGCCGAGCGCAGCGCGCAGCGCAGCAGCGAGGCGCCCGTCGCGGCGCGCATCATCGGGATAAAGGTGAGAAAGCTGACGGCATGGCGGACCAGCAGCGGGCCGAAGCGCAGCTGCGCGGCGGCGCAGGACAGGCGGGCGGCGGCACGCAACGCGGGCAGTGAGCTTGTCGCAACCTCTCCAACGCAAGCGTGCTTGGCGGGCTGCTTGCGTGCATCAGATCGTCGACTCACCTGCTCGGAGAAGCAGAGGCAGACAGGCAGCAGCAGCAGGTCCAGTCGCCACGTGACGATCTTGTGCACGGTGCTGACCATGGACGGCGGCGCCCACACGCCGCCGCCCGACGAGAAGATTGTGTTGAGCACAATCATGACGAGCGACGTTGGCTCGAGGCGCAGACGCCAGCGCCGCAGCACCTCCGCCTCGCTCTCCTCCTCCTCCTCCTCTGACTCTGCTCTGCTGAGAGCCGAGCCGGGCGAGCCGAGCAGCCGCGCCGCCCAGCCGGCGCCGCGCCGCCGCCGCCAGCGCCGCTTGAGCGCCATGGCCAGCCGCGCGCCGCGGCTGGTCGAGCAGGCGCTCACCACAAACAGCGCGGCGCTCGGCGCGCCCGAGCACGCCGTGGCCATCACCAGCTGCAGCCACCACGCCGCCGCGCCGCGCGTCGCCAGCGCCTCGCGCCGCCCGCCCAGCAGCTGCGCCACCAGGATGGCGTAGCACACGAGTGAGATGGCCGAGTTGGTGCCGATGACGGTGGCCCAGCGCTGCGCCCGGAAGCGACGGAAGTCCCGCTCCAGCCCGGCGTCGGAATACCCGCGGACCAGCGTTGACAGAGTGAGCGCCGGAGCCGCCGCCGCCGCCGCGGGCCCTCCCTGGGCAGCGGCGGAGGAGGACGGAGAAGACGCAGCGGCCGGCTTGGCGCCGGCGCACGCCGCCTCAGGCGCGGTGGGCGCCCGCGCCTTGGCGCTGCTGCTGCCGCCGGCGCAACAGCTGTCGCCATGCGCTTGCGGGCCGGCGGCGGCGGCGGCGGTGGCGGCGGTCGCGGCATTGAGCACCAGGACGGCAGTGGTGGTGGCGAGCGACGTGTCTGTGACGGTGTCAACCAGGCGGCTCTGAGGCGTCCACCGGTCCTCCGCTGCTGCAGCTGGCGCCGCCGGCACCGCCGCCGGGGCTCCGTCCGTCGGCGCATGCGGCTGCGGTGCGGCCGGCGCCGCCGGCGCCGGCGAGCCAGCCAGGAACGGCGAGGGCGGCAGCGAGCCTTCCTCCTCGTCGCCAGCGCCCTGCCGCTCCGCACCGCCGTCGCGCGCCGCAGGCACGGCCGCCTGCTGCTGCGGCTGCTGCGGCGGGGCGCCGGCGCCGGGGCCGCAGAGCGGCGCCAGCCAAGCCAGCACGTCGGAGCACATGCCGGCGTCGCCGCTCGCGCACGCCAGCTGCAGGAGCGCCTCACACTCCGCCGAATCGCCCAGCGGCCACGCCGCCGCGCCGCCGCCCTCCGCCGCCCACTCCTCCGCGGCACCGCCAAGCTGCTCCGAAGCCGCCGCGCCGCCGCCGCCGCCGCCGCTCGCCGCCCGCCGCAGCAGCCGCCGCCCCGCCGGCGACCGCGCCGCCCGCACCAGCCGCCCCGCCACCTCCCGCAGCCCGCGGCGCACGGTGTGGCGCAGCAGCGCGCCTGCCAGGTCCGCCGCCCGCGCCCGCAGCGCCGCGCTCAGGCCAAAGCTCAGCTGCGCCGCGCCCAGCCCGCCCGCGCCGTCAGCACCCTCGCCGCCGCAGAGCAGCGCTGCCTGCTCCCGGAGTAGCTCCGCCTCGGCCTCCTCCAGCATGCACTGGAACGTGGCGAGGTCGGCGAGGAACGCCGCGTCGCCCGCCGCGGCCGCCGCGACACCGGACAGCCACGCGGCGTCTGCGTCCCGGGGCCGCCGCGCGTCGGCGAGCGTCGGCGGGCCGGCGGCGGCCAGGCGGGCGCGCGCCGCTTCCGGGTCGGCGAACGGCTCGGCGCCGGCGGCGGAGAGGAAGGGCTGGGAGAGGGAAGGGGGGGAGTCGGTGTCGTCGGCGAGGGGAGCGGGCGCGGCGGCGGCGGCGGCGGCGGTCACGGCGGCGGCCAGGGGAGGCGGCGCGCTGCCGGCGCTGCGCGCGCCGTGCAGCCAGCGGGCCAGCTGCAGCGGGCAGGCCTTGCTGCGCGCGCGCGCGGCCCCGCTGGCGGCGGCGGTCGCTGCCGCCGGGGAAGGGCAGGAAAGCGCGCCGCGTTCCGCAGGGACTGCGCCAGGGCTTAGGGCTTGAATGGGCGCCATGACGGCGTCCAGGAGCAGCCCTGCCGACCAGAGCTCCAGGCGGCAGCAGAGGATGGCGTCGGGTAGGGAGACCAGGGCCGCTCGGGGGCCATCCAGCTCCACCGTCACCTGCCACGGCGCGTGAGGAGGACACGCGGAGATCAGGTTTACGCCCTCATTCCGTTGCGTTTTGCACACAAGCAGACACAGCAGAGAGTGCTGTTTGCGGTCGCGTTCTCCACTCGCTGAGCACCTGCAGCTGCGTCATGGCGATGCGCGCGCCGAGCTCCGCTGGCGCCGCCGCGCCGCCCTGCTCCGCCGCCGCGGCCAAGCCCTCGTAGGGCACAGCGACGACGCGGGTGGCCAGGTACGCGCCCTGCACCTGCGCCAAGACCTGCAGCTCCGCCGCCGCGCCTCCGCCTAGCTCCGCGCCCTCAGTCGGGTGCGCCACCATGTGCCACGTCACCTCGTGGCCGCTCCCGCCCGGCGTGAAGCCCGCCACGCCGGCGCCCGGCGGGTGCTGCACCGCGCACGCCACCTCCAGCACGGCGCTGCCGCCGGGGCCGCCGAACCGGGCGCGCGGCGAGGGCGCGGGGCCGGCGAAGCGGGCAGGCAGCTTGAAGCCGGGCAGGCCGGGCGTGGCGTGCAGGCGCACGGCGCTGGCCGACCACTGCCCGCGGTCGCCCTGCCACGTGGCGCGCACCAGCCGCTCGCCCACCTGCGCGCCGCACACGGTCAAATTCGTGCGCGCCGGGTTTGCTCGTGTGAGGCACGCTTGACGACGCGCGGCCTGCCGCCAGCTTTGCGAGCGTGGATTCGCGCGCGCGCCGTGCTCGTGATTTCAGGCAGCTGTGAGGGAACGAAGGAGACTGCTGCAGACGGGATGCGCGTACACTGTGGGTAGCGCGCTCGTTCCGCACGAAACGCCTCTTCACCTGCACGTCCACGTGGTCCATGTGCGCCAGGCACGCGGCGTCCAGCCCCAGCGCCTCCACCACACGCAGCGCCAGCAGCTGCAGCGTCCGGGAGTCCGCCGCAGCGCCGTCGCCCTCCTCGTCGCCGTCTTCTTCCTCTTCAACGTCGCCCTCGTTCGCCCACGCGTCCTCCTCCTCCTCCTCCCTGTCCAGTTGCAGGTCGCCTGCACCGCCGGGCCCGCCACCCAGCACCTCGCCCTCGCAGGGGCCGCCCTGACCGGCCGGCGCGGCGCCGGCCCGGTTGCGCGCGGCGCGCGGCGCGCCGGCGGCGCCGGCACCGCGCGGGCGGCGCGCCGGCGGCCGCGCCGTCTCCAGCACGATGCGCACGCAGCCGCTGCGCACGGCCATCGACGTGATGAGCGGGCCGCGGTGGTGGGATCGTGCCGCCAGCTCCGAGGGCGCCGACTGCGGGCGATCGCCGGCAGGGCTGCCGGGAGATGACGACGCCCTGCGCATGTTACAACGCGTGGCCCACCAGACTGCAGTCAAGCTTCTGCGCCGCCGGCGCGTCGCGGCTGCAGAGTACTGCACTGTGCGAGAGTGCAGGCGAGCAAACAGCCCAGGTTGTCGCTGGAGCCGCGTTTCCCCGACGCACGTGAGCTGGGCGGAGACGCGGTCCAAGGTGCGCTGTAGCCGCTCCATGGTATCTGGCGGGAGGTCCGCCACCTGGTGCCGCGTGGCGATCTTGATGCTCACCTGCGGCAGAGGCGCCACGACGGCGCGCGACGAGGGCAGCCGTCGGCACGGCGGCGCTTCGCAGCGAAGCTGTGGCTGCACGCCACGTTGCACGATGCGGGCCTCCTTCGCACTGACCTGCTTGCGCGGGCCCAGCGGCGAAACGTAGTGGCCGGCGCCGCGGCCCCTGACGGCCGGCGGAGCGGCGGCGGAGGGGCGGCGGCGCAGCGCCGCCGCAGCAGCCGCCACGTCCTCCATGGAGCGATGCGCGCCGGGCGGCGCCGCGCCGAGTGCGGCGGACGCGTCCGACTGCAGGCCCCGCGCCGCGCGCCGGAGGCCATGCTGCAAGCCCTCGGGGCTCGGCTCCTCTGCCCCCTCGTCAAGCCCGATTGCGCCCAGGCCGGCAGCCAGACCGTCGCCGGCGCGCCTCGCCCCGCGCCGCACGTCCTGCACGTCGTCGTCGCGCGCGCCGCCGCCGTCAGCCTCCCGCTGCATCTGCAGCTGCTCCTCCTCAAGCGGCGCTCGGCTGCCAGCATCCGCCCCGGCGGCGCCGTTGTGCGCCTGCAGCGTCGCCACCGCCGCCGCCACGGCGTCCTCCAGCGGGATGCCGTGCAGCAGCCCTGCCACCGCCGAGGGGCGGTCCAGCGAGCCGTCCCGCGGAGTGTGCGACGCCGCGCTGCCCGGCCCCGACGCCAGGGCCGGCAGCGCCGTGGCCCGACGCGACGTGCTGTCGCCGCCGTGCGCCGGCGTGTGCGCGGCGCCCTGCTGCGGCGCTGCCCGCTGCCCCGCCGCGTGCGCTGCAGTGGCGGCCGTGCTGGTGGCGGGTCGCAGCGACGAGTGCGTGGCGAGGAACGAGTGGGGAGGCGGGTGGGCGCCGTCTGTGGTGGCAAAGGTGGGGAAGCTCGAGAGGCCTGATGAGGTGCCGGCGTGCAGCAGCGAGGTACGCGCGTGGTCTAGCGAGGACATGGTGATGGAGCTGCAGCTGGAGGGCGGCCCGGCGCCGCCGGGGCCAAAGGTGCCGCCCGTCTGCAGCGTGCGGAACGATGGCTGCGCCTTGACGTTGGTGACCTGCTTGCCCAGGGCGGCGGCGTGCTGTGGCTTGGGCGGGGCGTTGGGAGGCGGCAGCGGGGGCTCGTGGCTGCGCCTGACGGCGGCGGTGCCGGCAGGCTGCGCGGGAGGCACGGGCGCCGCAGTTGCCGCGTCTGGGGCGCCCGCGAGGCCGCGGTGGGACGAGTCCTTGGCGACGATGCTGCCCATGCTGGACTGCGAGGAGGGGTCCAGGAGCGACCACGCGGCGTTGGCGTCCACGAGCGCTTTACCCGGCTCGTCGGGTTGGGATTCCGCTGGCGGCTCCTCTCCTTGCAAGGCCGCGCTGGGAACCTGGGCTGGCCGCTGCCTCCGCTGCAGCCGCCTCCGCAGCCAGAGCCACATTGCGGCTGTGAGGGCGGCGAGGAGCAGCGCCTGGGTAGCCCAGTAGAGACCCGTTGTAGGTGCCCCTGCCGCTTGAGCCATCGGATGCGCGCGCGCGCGCGGCCTCACATAGACGCGAGCAGCAAGCACACGCTGCGGCTCGCGCGCTGGCAGGAGGAGTGTGGCGCGCAGGAGGGGTGGGCACGACGCATGGGTCCACGCGCAAGACCACAAACGGGCCCCACAGCAAGGAGCAGCAAGGAGCAGGCCTTGTTAGCACGCCCTCTTGTAGTCAGTTGGGCGATCACAAGCTTTCCCGCCAACACCTGTCACGTCCCTGAGCGCCACACGAAGCGGAGGGGGTCCGTCATCCAGCAGCGCCTCCCTCCGGCTGAAGCGGCCTGCTCGCCACAGCAGCTCCAGCACCAGCACCAGCACCAGCAGCGCATCAGCCCAGTGGCCTGCTGCTCCTCTGGAGAGGAATGATGCTGCTCTCTTCCACGAGCTCCACACGGCCCACGGCCATGCCTCCTTCGTCGGCGATCGCAGCCGCGCCGGTGCACCACCTGCAAACGCCGCAGCTGGCGCCGGCCTGTAGGCGTGGAGCGCCGTGCAGGCTCGCGCAGTGCAGCGCCACGACCACTGACCACCCTCCAGCAGCACCGAGCGGCCAGAGGAGCGCGCCAGCGCCAGCGGCGACCGGCTCCTCGCTCACGGACCTCTCGGCGCGCATCGTGCTGGAGCGGCTCTACCACTGGGGCGCCCCTTCTTCCGACGCCACAGAGCCCTCCCCCCAGGTGGTGCTCGCCGTCAGCACCGAGGAGAAGCCCAGCCAGCGGGAGAAGAACCAGGACCGATCTCCCGACTACTTCGCCAACGTCGGCGACGCCATCAGGACGCTGCGGGAAGACATCCCCTTGCTGTTCGAGCGAGAGATTTCGTGTGAGTGCCTGCGCAGCGCAGCAAGAGCAGCAGCGGGATGCGCAGGCCGCGCTGCGCGTGGGGCGTGCCAGGGTGGGGTGGGGTGGGGGGCGCACGCCTGTGACGACCTCGGCGCCACACACACGCCACGCATGCGCCCCCTCGCAGACTCCATCTACCGCGAGGACATCGTGTTCAAGGACCCCAGGCTCACGCTCGAGGGCATCAAGAACTACAAGCGGCTCTTCTGGTCGCTGCGCGCCTCGGGGCGCCTCTTCTTCAGCCACATCCGCGTGGAGGTCAAGCGCATCTGGCAGCCCATGGACGGCGTGATCAAGATGCGCTGGTGCGTCGTCGGCGTGCCGCGCGTGCCGTGGGACGCCGAGGGCTTCTTCGACGGCATCTCCACCTACAAACTGGACCACAACGGCAAGGTGCGCCCTACGCTCCGCCCCCGGGGGACGTAGGGGGCCTGCCGGGGCATGCACCTTCTTCGCTACAGAGAGAGAGAGAGGACCTGGTGGGCACCGCAGCGGCGAGCGTCGTCCCGTGGCCCTTTGCGTCTGAGCGGGCGCAGGTGTACGAGCACAACGTGGACAACGTGCTGCTGCGCGACCCGCCGGCGCTGGCCGCCACCTCGCCGCTGCTCTCGCGCATCAACCTGGTGCCCAACATGCAGCAGCCCTGCCCAGGTGCGGCGGCCCTGGTTTTGCTTGCTCCGCCGCGGCACGCACCCACCGCGCCTGAGGCCGTGCAAAGCAGAGGGATGCAGGGTGAGCACCTGGTGGAGATGCTGCTCCTCTCCGTTTTGCGCAGGCGCCTGCACGGCCAGCACGGACGTGCGGCCTGACGAGCAGCTGCCCCAGGCCTCCGCCCCCACCGCGCCCCACCACGCCGTCGCCAGCCGGCGCCCCCGCCGGCCCGCCGCCGCGCCGCCCACGCCTGCGCCCGCCGCCTCCTCCCCGCAGCACAGCGTGCCCAGCGCGCTGGCGGCGGCGCACGGCGGCACGCCCGCCGCCGCCGAGCTGTGGGCAGAGGCCGTCCGCGACGTCAGCCTCAGCTTCCAGCCCGCGCCGCTCGACACGCCCGCCGCGCCGCCCGCCACGCGGCAACACCACCACACGGCCGCCGCCGCCGCGCTGGCGGCGGCGCCGCAGCGCCGCGCCCGCCGCGACGCGCCACCGCGGCCCGCCTCCTCGGCAGCGCAGGCGTCCATGGCCACGGCAGGCGACTCGCCGGCGCCGGCCAAGACTTTTTCCAAGGTGGCTGCGCAGCATGCGAGCAAGCCCGCGGCGCCGGTGGCCGCTGCGGCGCCAGTGGCGGTGGCGCCGCAGCCGCAGGCCCGGCAGGGCGGCGGCAGCGGCGGCGGCGGCGGCGGCAGCTGGTCGCAGCAGCTGGCGTGGGAGCGGCTACAAGAGGCGCTGGTGGCGGGCGCCGACGTGGCGGCGGGCAGCCTGCACGCGCCGGGGCACTCGGCGGCGTCAGCGCTGGAGCCGAGCCCTAGCCACTGAGTGGAGCACGGCGCGGCGGCAGCGCCGACGGTGTCCAGTGCGGGCTGCAGCAGCAACAGGGGCCTGTGGGCAGTATCGTGGTGGGTGCGGCTGAACTCAGCAGGCGGGAGGGGGGGTTGGTTTTGGGGCGGCAGCCAAGGTGTTCCTGCGTGCCGCGGCCCTGCTGCTGGCTGCTCTAGCTGGCAGCGACAGGCCCGGCGGTGTGGGTGTCGTGTTTGGTGGCCGCGCGAGAAGCAGTTGCGTCGCTAGAGGCCCGCGGGCGGTGGGGCTGTGCGGGTTCGGCGTCGGGCGGGGCACGGCGCGCGCGCCGCGTCGGCGTCACGGCACCTGCAGCAAGGTGCGGCGCTCGACGCGGCGCCGTGTGAGGAGGAGGAGGAGGAGGAGGAGGAGGAGGAGGAGGAGGACTTGGCGCGGTGGCTGCCCAAGCCAGCCTGGGGCTGGCGGTGGAGATGGCTGTTTGGCGTTTGAGGAGGCGGTTGGAGGCGGTTGGATCCTGGTGGTGTGTGCTCTGGTTCGCACCTGCTTCAGTCTCCGCGCGGCAGACAACTGTTGGCCGCCCTGTCCTCTGGTGCCGGGGGCGCGGGCTCGGCGTGATGCCACAACCCAGGCGCTGCGTGTGACGTGCCTCCTGCTGGACCTTGGGAGTGGCACACGTGGCCCCACTGCTGCCCCCTCCTGAGCTTGTCGTCGCCACGCGCCCGAGGACTCCTGTACGACTAGTCTGACTGTGACAACCATCATGGAACGTCCTGCTTTTTTGACCGGTGTTTGGAGACGCCACGCGCAATGCAGACCAGCAGCGTCCGTGTGTTGCGCGCCCCCCTGTGTGCAGCCCTCGTGTGGGCGCGGTCGCGTGCATGCAGGTCAAGCGTGCATGCGGCAGGGTGCGGGGCGCGCGCCCGTGGTTTGGGCCCGCACGCGGCGCGGCGAGGGCTAGCGCAGGCAGCGACAGCCCAGCTCGAGCTGCGGCACGTGATGGCTGCAGCTCTGCCAGGGTAGCGCTTCCTTGCAGAGCCTGGGTGGGTTGTGGGTTGCTGCGGGGGGCTGGGCTCTGCTTTTTGTGAGAGGGGTCGTCTGCTTCCGTGTTGCGTTGGAGGGGGACGAGGCTGTGGTGTCGAGAGCGAGAGGGAGAGAGAGGCGTGTGAGGCATGGCATGGCGGCTACCGCAAGCACGTTGCGCAAGCCATGGTCAGGTGCTTTGCGGGCCGAATGTGGCGTGCTTGCTTTGTGGGCACCTGCTGTTGACGCTGGCGTTGTGGCTGCTGCCAAGTCCATCGGCATACCGTGTTGGCGCTCTGTGAGGCTGCGGCACACCTTCACCTGCACCTTTTCTGGGTGGTCTGCAATTGCAAGTTCACGGCGGCGCGCACGCTCGTGACGCTCACAGGCAGAAGTGCTGGTGGAGAGCGTCCTGGGGCAAGATTGGAGAAGGCCGAGGGAACACGTGCACAGGAGCCAGGGTGCGCCCACCAGGGCGTCGTGCTGTGCTGTACTGCAAGTGCCTGCAAGCGCAGGGGCCGCGGCACCCTGCGCAGGGGCCGCGGCACCCTGAGTGCCGTTGCTCGTGGCTTGGCCTGCTGCCGTTGCCTGGCG
>VFQP010001064.1_pt1 | contig 40834 bp, 40 predicted proteins | sample 3512351 | NCBI WGS metagenome assembly VFQP01 (sample SAMN10412372, study PRJNA504923) | tailings metagenome | isolation source: Relicate 1 Philex TSF1 revegetated site | place: Philippines: Tuba, Benguet | collected 2017-08-29
CACGCCCGGGTGCGGGCCACGGCGCGGCGCGCGGCATGGTTCTTGCACGCCGGCAGCACCATTCAAGTCCTGCCGGACATCGCCGATACCCCATGTGGTCACGCGTGCGCGGACGGCGCTGTCAGGCCTCTCCAGTTAACAGGCGATCGATATGGCTATTTCCGCAACCGGTTCCGGCATCGACATTCCCAGCCTCGTCGCCAGCCTGGTGTCGGCGTCGCGCGCGCCCACCGAAAAGCGCATCACGACGGCCGGCACGGCGGTCAATGCGAAGCTGTCGGCGGTCGGTCAGGTACGCAGTTCGATGGCCAATCTGCAGACGGCGCTGAATCGCCTGACCAGCAGCGCCGACAAACCCGCGTTCAAGGCCACCGTGCCCGCGGATGCGGGCTTCACCGCGGTCGCGGCGAGCGGCGCGGTGCCGGGCACGTACAGCGTGCGCGTCGACGCCCTCGCCGGCGCGCAGAAGCTCGCGTCGGCCGGCTATGCCGCGGATGCGACACCGGGCAGCGGCACCCTGCAGTTCGCCTGGGGCGAGGACGGACGTCTGGACGTCGAGATCGACGAGGGCGCCACCTTGACCGACATCGCCAACGCGGTGAACCGCGCGGCCGGCGGCAAGGGCGTCGGCGCGACCGTGGTCACGTCCAGCCAGGGACAGCACCTCGTCTTCACCGCGGCCGGCACCGGCATCGCCAATGCCTTGACCATCACGGCCGACGGCGGTGACGGCGGCCTGCAGGCGCTGACCACGGGCGCGGGCGGGGCCTTGACCCAGACCGTCGCGGCGAGCGACGCCGTGGTGTTCGTCGACGGTCTCGAACGGCGCTCGTCGAGCAACAGCGTGTCGGGTCTCGTTCCCGGCACGACGCTGGAGCTCACGCGTGTGACCGACGGCACCCAGACCCTGCGCATCGCCCAGGACAACGAGGCCCTGTCGGCGAACGTCGCCTCGTTCGTGACGGCGTACAACAGCGTCCTCAGCACCCTCAAATCCAGCAGCGCCTACAACCCGACCACCAAGGCCGCCGCGGCGCTCAATGGCGACTCGCTCGTGCGCACGCTGCAGCAGCAGCTCCGCACCCAGATCGGCGAGCACTCCGAAGGGCTGAAAGCGCTCGGCATCACGGCGGGCAAGGACGGCCAGCTGAGTTTCAGCGCGAGCGATTTTTCGGCCGCGATCGCGGCCAGGCCCGACGCGGCCACGGCGCTGTTCGGCGCCGAGGGCGCATACACGACCAAGCTGTCGACAGTGCTCAAGGACAATCTCGATTCCATCGGGGGCAGCCTGGTCAAGAAGACCGAAGGGCTGAACAAGCAGGTGTCCGACCTCGAGAAGCAGCTCGACGCGCTCGACACCCGCATGACCCGGCTGTCGAGCCTGTACACCGCGCAGTTCACCGCGATGGAAATGATGGTCGTCCAGATGCAGAGCAGCAGCAGCTCGCTCAACAGTCTGTTGTCGTCGACCAACACCAACAGGAACTGAGGCTCAAGTCCGGGGCCTGCGCCGCCGATATCCCAGTGTCGGCCACGCGGCCTCGATTTCCCAGGAGCACTCCATGTACGGAACCAGCCGCCAGCATGCAGATCAGTACCGACGCATGGCCGTGGCCACCAGCGTCGCCGAGGCCGATCCGCACAAGCTGATCGCGCTGCTGCTGGCCGGCGCCTGCGAGCGGATCCGGCTGGCCGAAGCCTGCCTGGAGAACGGCGACCAACTGCGCAAGGGCAAGGCGATCGGCGAGGCCTGCGCGATCGTGAGCCATCTCAACGGCTCCCTCGACCACGAAGCCGGCGGCGAGATCGCCGGCAATCTCGCCTCGCTCTACGACTATCTGGTGCGCCGGCTGACCGAGGCCAACCTGCACAACGACGTCGCCGCACTGCAGGAAGCGCTGGCCCTGCTGGTGGAAATCGAATCCGCGTGGCACGCGATCCAGCCGGCCGCCACGCCGATCACCGCCGGAGCCGCGGCGTGACCACGCCGGACCTCGCCGAGCTGCACATGCGTCTGGATGCGCTCGAAACCGCGCTGGCCGGAGACGTCCACGACGCGAGCGCGCAGATGACCGAGTATCACGAGCGGCTGCACCTCTATATCGCCGAGGTCGGTCCGCAGGCACCGGTCGAGGCCCTGCGCGGACTGCTGCAGTTGCAGAACAGCCTTCTGCTGCAGATGCACGAGCGCAAGCACGTCATCGGCGAAGCCCTGCGCGCGGCACGCCGGACCGAACACGCCTCGCGTGCCTACGCCGGGGATGCGAGATGAGATCGGCCGACGATCTGCCGGACGTCGACGCGCTGGACGCGCGCCTGTTCGGCGACTCGTTGAGCTGCGATGTCGATCTGCCGGTTGCGGTCGAGCCGGCCGTCGGCCGAGGCCGTCAGGCCCAGGCGGTGGCCCTGCTCTCGGGTCTGGCGCAGATCGAGGATCTGCGCAAGGACGACGGCGGGGAGGAACACGGCGACCTGCCGCTGCTGGCGCAGCGCATGGACGCCAAGCTGGACCTGATCCTCGGCCTGATCGGACGTCTGGCGCGGGTGCACGAATTGCCCGAACAGCCGGTGCGCTGGTCACGGGTCGGGTTGCGGGTCGATCTGGCCGCGCCCGTCGACGTCGCGGCCGGCGCACGGGTCATCGCCCGTCTCCAGCCGGCCGACTGGCTGCCCGATCATCTCGAACTCCCCGCGGAGATCCTCGCCTGCCACCCCACGGCGCACGGAAGCCGCGTGTGGCTGGCGTTCGTCGACCTGCGCCCGGATCTGGTGGAAGCCCTCGACCGTCACCTCTTCCGCCTGCACCGGCGTCAGGTGGCCGAGCAGCGTCGCCGGTGAGCGAGCGCGTGCTCGCGTATCCTTCGGTGACCGGGCCGCGCCCGGCGTAGGGAGAAACCGGCTGGTGCGAGTGCTGATCGTCGACGACCACACCCTGGTGCGGGCCGGCCTGAGCCGGCTGCTGCAGGGATTCGACGCGGTCGACGTCTGCGCCGAGGCCAGTCGCGCCGACGAGGCCTTGGACCTCGCGCTGATCCATCGCCCGGACGTGGTGCTGATGGACCTCTCGCTGCCCGGCCGCAGCGGAATCGAGGCGATGGCCGCGATCCACGCCGAGCTGCCGGCCACCCGTGTGCTGATCATGTCGATGCACGACGACTCCCAGCACGTGCGCATCGCGCTCGAACGCGGGGCGTCCGGGTTCGTGGTCAAGGACGCGGCGCCACTGGAACTCGAACTGGCGTTGCGCACCGCGCTCGCCGGCGAGGTGTTCCTGAGTCCGCGGCTGTCGTCGCGGATGATGGCGCCGCTGCTCGGGCGGCCCAAGGGCGATGGTGTGGAATCGCTGTCGAACCGCCAGCGGCAGATCCTGGACATGATCGGCCGCGGGCTCAGCAGCAAGGAAATCGCGTCGGATCTCGGCATCAGCGTCAAGACCGTGGAAACGCATCGTGCGCGGATGATGGAAGCACTCGGCTGCCGGCGCGCCAACGAACTGGTCCTGCTGGCCGCGCGCCAGGGGCGCAAGGCCGACTGAGCCGGCGCGCGCCCCGCTGCAGGGCCGCGCCCCTGCCCGCCGGGAAACCGTCGCCGCCGTGACCGGAGCGCTGTCGGGGAAACCCCGACACCTGTGGGGACCACCCCGCGCACCGTCGGAAACGCCCTGATAGCGGAACCGTCGCGACGGCTTCACGATGCTTTCACGGGCGCGGACCAGCGCCGCGACGGGAATCCGGCGACATGAAAGCCAGTGCCACCACCTCGATGCAGCTCGGCCAGTCCCTGCAGATGACGCCGCAGTTGCTGCAGTCGATCCGTCTGCTCCAGCTCGACGGGATGCAGCTGGATCTCGAGATCCGTCGGATTCTCGAGCAGAACCCGCTGCTCGAACTCGACGAGGAGCCTGTTGCAAATCCGATGCCGGAACGCGCCGACGCCGCGACCGAGGTCGCCGCGTTCGACGAGCTGCCCGAGTCGTCGATGTGGGACGTGCGCGGCGCCAGCTGGAGCGGTGAGGACGAGGACGGCCTGGCGCGCATCGCGGCGGGCGAGTCGACCGACCCGCACCTTCGCATCCTGCAGCGCCTGGCGACTGAACTCGAGGCCGATGCGCTCGCCATCGCCGCCTTCTGGCTCGAACACTGCGACGACGCCGGCTATCTCGCCGCGCCGCATGCCGAGCTCGTCGAAACGGGGTGCGTGCGTCTGGACTGCGACGCGGCCACGCTCGAGGCCGTGCGCCAGCGGCTGCTGGCCGGCGATCCGGCCGGCATCGCCGCGCGCGACCTGCGTGAATGCCTGCTCGCACAGCTGGCCGCGCTGCCCGGCCGCGTCGCCGGCCGTGTCTTGGCGCGGCGCATCGTCGAGCAGGCGCTGGAACTGCTCGCCACCCACGACATCACCGCACTGGCCCGGCATCTGCAGCGCGACGAAGCCGACGTGCAGGAGGCCGTGCGCATCGTGCTGGCGCTGGACCCGCGCCCCGCCCAGGCGGGCGCGCCGGCCGACACCGGTGCCGTCGTGCCCGACGTCGTCGTCTGGCAGGCCGATGCCGGCTGGCGCGTGGCCCTGAACCCGGCCGCCGCGCCGCGCGTGTCGATCAACGCCGGCTACGAGCGGGCGGTGGCCGAGGGCCCGGCCGCCGCGCCGATGCGCGACATGCTGCAGGAGGCCCGCTGGTTCACCCGCGGCCTGTCGATGCGTTACGACACCCTGCTGCGCACCGCGCGGGTGATCGTCGAGCGCCAGGCCGCGTTCCTGGAACGCGGCGAGGAGGCCATCGCGCCGCTGACGCTCAAGGACGTGGCCGATGCGATCGGCATGCACGAATCCACCGTCTCGCGCATCACCACCGGCAAGTTCCTGCAGACGCCGCGCGGCACGATCGAGATGAAGCGCTTCTTCGCCGTGCGCCTCGACGGGGCCAACGTCTCCGGCGCCGCGGTCAAGGCGATGGTGCGGCGTCTGATCGAAGCCGAGCCGGCGCAGCGTCCACTGGCCGACGACGCGATCGCCGCCCTGCTCGCCCGCCAGGGGGTGCACATCGCCCGCCGCACCGTCGCCAAGTACCGCGAACAACTCGACATCGCCCCGGCGCGCGCGCGCCGTCGCGGTGCCCGCCCCACCCTGCTCGCCCGTGCGGGCTGAGGACATCGCCATGCAGACCATCAACGTGCTCCTGGTCGACGACCACGAGGGCTTCATCAACGCCGCCCAGCGCCACTTCCGCAAGGTCGACTGGCTCAAGGTCGTCGGCACCGCCGGCAACGGGCTCGAGGCCATTGCCCAGTCCGAGGCCCTGCGCCCGGAAGTGGTGCTGATGGACCTGGCCATGCCCGAGATGGGCGGCCTGCAGGCGACCCGGCTGATCAAGGCCCAGGACGCGCCGCCCTACGTGGTCATCGCCAGCCATTTCGACGATGCCGAGCACCGCGAGCACGCCACGCGCGCCGGTGCCGACAACTTCGTCAGCAAGCTGTCCTACATCCAGGACGTCATGCAGATCCTGGAATCCCTGCATGCGGCCGCGCCGCGTGATGGAGCCGTGTCATGAGCGAACCCCGCATCCTGGTCATCGACAGCAACGGCGAGCGCGCCGAGCGGTTGTGCACGCTGCTGGAATTCATGGACCTGCGCCCGCGCTGGGTGTCGGAGCCGGGCGAGGTGTCCGCCGCCCGCAACCGTCCGAGCGACTGGATGGCGGTGCTCGTCGGCGCGATCGACGATGCCGACGGCGCGCGCGGCTTCTTCGCCTGGCTCGGCCAGGCCGGCGTGGCGCCGCCGGTGCTGCTGCTCGACGACGAGCCGGCGGACTTCGCCGCCGCGCACGCCCTGCACGAAGCCGGCGTGTGGGCGCTCGAGTCGCCGCTGCGTCACTCGCAGCTCGAGAACCTGCTGCGCAAGGCCAGCCTCAAGCGGCTCGATGCCGAGGCGCAGGCCAAGGCCGACGCCGGCGGCGGCCCCACCGGGACCAGCGATGCGGTGCAGACCCTGCGCCGGATGATCGACCAGGTGGCGCCCTTCGATACCACGGTGCTGATCCTGGGCGAGTCCGGCTCGGGCAAGGAAGTCGCCGCGCGCGCCATCCACCAGCGCTCGGAGCGGCGCGACGGCCCGTTCGTGGCCATCAACTGCGGCGCGATCCCGGCCGAGCTGCTGGAGAGCGAACTGTTCGGCCACGAGAAGGGCGCGTTCACCGGTGCGCTGTCGGCCCGCAAGGGCCGGTTCGAGATGGCCGAGGGCGGCACCCTGCTGCTCGACGAGATCGGCGACATGAGCCTGCCGATGCAGGTCAAGCTGCTGCGCGTGCTGCAGGAACGCTGCTTCGAACGCGTGGGCGGCAACCAGAGCATCAAGTGCAACGTGCGCGTGATCGCCGCGACCCACCGCGACCTCGAGACGCGCATCGGCGAGGGCCACTTCCGCGAGGACCTCTTCTACCGTCTCAACGTGTTTCCCATCGACATGCCGTCGCTGCGCGAGCGTCGCGAGGATCTGCCCGACCTGGTGCGCACCATCGCCTCGCAGCTCGCGCGCAACGGCCGCGGCGAGATCCGCTTCGCGGCCGATACGCTCGACGTGCTGGCCGGTTATGCCTGGCCGGGCAACGTGCGCGAACTGAGCAACCTGGTGGAGCGTCTCGCCGTCCTGAATCCGGGGGGGCTGGTGCGGGTGCAGGATCTGCCGCAGCGCTATCGCGCGCACATCTACGACGCGCTGCCGGCCACGGAGGTGGTGGCGGTCGCGGCCACGCCGGCGCCCGCAGCGCCGGCCGCCGCCGGTGACGCCGTCCAGGACGACGAGGCCAGCCAGTTGCCGGAAGACGGTCTCGATCTGCGCGACCACATGGCGCGGATCGAACTCGCCCTGATCCGTGAAGCGCTGGAGCGCAGCGAAGGCGTGGTCGCGCATGCGGCCCAGCTGCTGGGTCTGCGCCGGACCACGCTGGCCGAGAAGCTGCGCAAGTACGGCATCGAGCGCGACCTGGCCGCCTGATCCGAGGCGGCCGCGCGCGGCCCAGCGACGACAGGCCGCGGCGCCGCGCCTGGCGGGCAAGGCCCTGCCCGCAGGTCGACGCGTCCCTGGGCGCGGACGGCGTGGCGCAGGCCGTGCCGGGGGCGATGGCCCGTCCGATCGACCCGCCGCCGGATTTCCGTCGCCCCGCTCCACCGTTCCGGCACGCGACTTGCATCACCCCTGGCAGTTCGTCCCTTCGTGATCGCCCGCATGACGCACTCGGTCAATTCGATCCTCTCGCAGATCCGCAGCTACCAGGGCCAGGTCGGCCAGGCGCGGCAGATGACGGCGGCCGATGCACCGCGCAGCGACGCGATCGCGGTCCAGGGCGGGATCGGCGGGATCGGCGGCATGCAGGGCGTCGCCGGCACGCCGGGCGTGGCGGCCCCGAGTTTCGGTGCGACCCTGCGCAACGCGATCGAGGGCGTCAACAGCGCCCAGCAGCGCTCCGGCGCGCTGGTGCGGGCGTTCGAACTCGGCGAGCCGGGTGCGGATCTGGCCAAGGTCATGGTCGCGTCCCAGCAGTCGCAGGTCGCGTTCCGGGCCACGGTGGAAGTGCGCAATCGACTGGTACAGGCGTACCAGGACGTCATGAACATGCCGCTGTGACGCGGCCCGGACAGGATTAACCCAAGACCATGGCGATCACGCTGTCCAAGGACGCACTCAATACCGAAGCGGCCAGCCGCAAGGCGGTGGATGTCCTCGACCGTCTGGAGAAGATGCAGCTGGTCGGCCGGCTGGCCAAGATGGCGCTGCTCGCGGTGGCCATCGCCGCCGGGCTGATGGTCTTCTTCTGGGCGCAGAAGCCCGGTTACGTGCCGCTGTACGCAGGGCTCGACGCCAAGGCCACGGCCGAGGCCAGCGACCTGCTGCGGGCCGCGCAGATTCCCTTCAAGATCGACCAGGCCTCCGGCGCGATCTCGGTGCCGGAAGCCAACATCCACGACGCACGCCTCAAGCTCGCCGGTTCGGGCCTTGGCGAGTCGGGCCGCATCGGCTTCGAACTGATGGAGCGGGATCCGGGCTTCGGCGTCAGCCAGTTCGTCGAAACCGCGCGCTACCAGCACGCGCTGGAAACCGAACTGGTGCGCACGATCGCCGCGCTGCGCCCGGTGCGCGACGCACGCGTGCATCTGGCGATTCCCAAGCCGTCGGCCTTCACCCGCCAGCGCGAGGCAGCGAGCGCCTCGGTCGTGCTCGAACTGCGCGGCGGCTCGACGCTCGAACGCGGCCAGGTCGACGCCATCGTCCATCTCGTCGCCTCCAGCATTCCGGATCTCGCCCCCGAGCGCGTGACCGTGGTCGACCAGAACGGCCGCCTGCTCAGCAACGATGCCCAGGACCCGGCGGCGGCACTGAGCGCGATGCAGTTCGAGCAGGTGCGTCGTCAGGAGACCTCGTTCAACCAGCGCATCCGCGAGCTGCTCGAGCCCATGACCGGCGCCGGCCGGGTGAATGCCGAAGTCACCGTGGACATGGACTTTTCGGTCAGCGAGGAGGCGCGCGAGCTGTACAACGCCGAGCCGCCCAAGCTGCGCAGCGAACAGCTGAGCGAGTCCACCAGCCGCGATGCCGGTCCCCAGGGCGTTCCCGGCGCCACTCCGAACCTGCCCGACACCGCGATCAACCCCGCGCCGCTGGATGCCCAGGTGGCCGCGGCCACCGGTGCGGGCGCCGCGGGCGACACCGCGCGCAGCTCCACCCGCAATTACGAGCTCGACCGCACGCTCAGCCACACGCGCCAGCCGCCGGGGCGCATCCGCCGCGTCAGCGCCGCCGTGCTGGTGGATCACGTGCCGCGCGCCGGCGCCGACGGCGCCAGCACCACGCAGCCGCTGACGGCTGCCGAACTGCAGCGGGTCGAAGCCCTGGTGCGCCAGGCCGTCGGCTTCGACGAGGCGCGCGGCGACACGGTGTCGGTGATGAACGCACCGTTCGTCCGCGAACAGAGCGACGGCTTCGAAGGGCCGCCGTGGTGGCAGAACCCGATGCTGCGCGACATCGCCCGGCTCGCCCTCGGCGCGCTGGTGGTGCTGGCCCTGCTCTTCGGCGTCGTGCGGCCCGCGGTGCGCCAGATCACCGGTCCGTCCAAGGCCCCGGCGCCGAAGACGCCGGCCACGGCCGAGGTCACGCTGCTCGACGAGGGCGACGTGCCGATGCTGGCCGAAGACACGGCGCGGATCACCGCGTCGGCCGCCGAGCACGCGCCGATCGCGTTGCCGTCGGACGCCTACGAGGACCGCCTGCGCGTCGCACGCGAAGCGGTAAAGTCGGATTCCAAGCGCGTTGCGCAAGTAGTCAAGGGATGGTTGGACGATGAAGCGGCCGCCTGATGTCAATTCGCTGACCGGCGTCCAGCGCGCCGCGGTGCTGCTGCTCTCGCTCGGCGAGGTCGATGCGGCCGAAGTGCTCAAGCACATGGATGCCAAGGAAGTGCAGAAGCTGGGCCTGGCCATGGCGACGATGGGCGCGGTCAGCCGCGAACAGGTCGCCCACGTGATGGAGGATTTCTCCGGCGCGCTCGACCGCCAGACCTCGCTCGGCGTGGGCGCCGACGACTACATCCGCGCCGTGCTCGTCCAGGCCCTGGGCGAGGACAAGGCCGGCAGTCTGATCGACCGCATCCTGCTCGGCCGCAACACCACCGGCCTCGATACGCTGAAGTGGATGGATCCGCGTGCGATCGCGGATCTGGTCCGCCACGAGCATCCGCAGATCATCGCCATCGTGCTCTCGCATCTCGACCCCGACCAGGCGGCCGATGCGCTCAAGCTGCTGCCCGAGCGCACCCGCGCCGACGTGCTGCTGCGCATCGCCACGCTCGACGGCATTCCGCCCAACGCGCTCAACGAGCTCAACGAGATCATGGAACGCCAGTTCGCCGGCAACCAGAACCTCAAGTCCTCGGCCGTGGGCGGCATCAAGGTGGCGGCCAACATCCTCAACTTCATGGACACCGGACAGGACCAGAGCCTGCTCGGCGCGATCAGCAAGGTCGATGCGGTGCTCGGCCAGCGCATCCAGGAACTCATGTTCGTGTTCGACGACCTGATCGAACTCGACGACCGCGAGCTGCAGTCGGTGCTGCGCGAGGTCTCGGGCGAGCGTCTGGGCATCGCGCTGCGCGGCGCCGACCCCAAGGTCCGCGACAAGATCACCCGCAACATGTCCCAGCGCGCCGCCGAAATCCTGCTCGAGGACATGGAGGCCCGCGGCCCGGTGCGGCTGTCGGATGTCGAGGCCGCGCAGAAGGAAATCCTCACCCTGGTCCGCCGTCTGGCCGATGAGGGCAGCATCAACCTGGGCGGCGGCAGCGCCGAGGCGCTGGTATGAACGAGGCCGTGCGCTGGTACGCCCCGCCGCTGGAGGAGCCGCCACCGCCGGTGGAGGAGGCGCCGGTCGAGCTGCCGCGTCCGCCGTCGCTGGAGGAAATCCAGCAGATCCGCGACGACGCCCAGCGCGAGGGCTACGACGACGGACTGGCCCAGGGCCGCGCCGAGGGCCTCGCCGCCAGCCAGAGCGAGATGCGCCGGCTGACCGCGCAGATCGAAGGCATCCTCGACAATTTCTCGCGTCCGCTGGCGCGCCTCGAGAACGAGGTCGTCGGTGCGCTCGGCGATCTGGCCGTCCGCATCGCCGGCGCCCTGGTCGGCCGCGCCTATCTCGCCGATCCGGCGCTGCTGGCCGATCTGGTCGGCGAAGCCGTGGATGCGGTCGGCGGCGCGGCGCGCGAGGTCGAGGTGCGCCTGCATCCCGACGACATCGCCGCGCTGACCCCGTTGCTGTCGCTGAATCCGTCGACCCGGCTGGTCGCCGATCCGGCCCTGGCCCGCGGTGATCTGCGCGTCCACGCCGAAAGCGTGCGCATCGACGGCAGCCTCGACGCGCGCCTGCGCGGTGCGCTGGACGTGGTGCTGCGCCGCGCCGGAGCAGGCGCATGAGCGCGGCGCCGCTGCCCAGCGCCGATCCGGCCGACTGGCTGACCGCGCGCAACCTGCGTCTGGCCACCCGCCTCGACGCCACCGGGCCGGACCCGGCCGCCGGCCGCGGCCTGATCCGCGAAGGCATCCTGCGTCGCGCGATCGGGCTGACCGTCGAAGCGGTCGGCTGCGCCGCTCCGATGGGCGCCACCTGCAAGGTCGAGGTCGACGGGGGCTGGGTCGAGGCCGAGGTGGTCGGGTTCTCCGGCGATCGCACGTCGCTGATGCCCAGCGCCGAGCTGCACGGCCTGCTGCCGAATGCACGCGTGGTGCCGCTGCACCGCCGCGGCGGCGTCGAGATCGGCGAAGGCCTGCTGGGCCGGGTCATCGATTCCGACGGCGTGCCGCTCGACGGCAAGGGGCCGATCCGTGCCGAGGGCAGCGTGGGCATGGCCGGCGTGGCGATCAATCCGCTGGCGCGTGAGCCGATCATCCAGCCGCTGGACGTCGGCGTGCGCGCGATCAACGCCCTGCTGCCGATCGGCCGCGGCCAGCGCCTGGGCCTGTTCGCCGGCTCCGGCGTCGGCAAATCGACGCTGCTGGGCATGATGACCCGCTTCACCGCTGCCGACGTCATCGTCGTCGGCCTGATCGGCGAACGTGGCCGCGAAGTGCGCGACTTCGTCGAGAGCACGCTCGGCGAAGAAGGCCTGCGCCGCGCGGTCGTCGTCGCGGCGCCGGCCGATCGACCGCCGCTCGCGCGTCTGCACGGCGCCTATCGCGCGACCGCGATCGCCGAGTGGTTCCGCGACCAGGGCCTCAACGTGCTGCTGCTGATGGATTCGCTGACCCGCTTCGCCCAGGCGCAGCGCGAGATCGGCCTGTCGGTCGGCGAGCCGCCGACCACCCGCGGCTACCCGCCGAGCGTGTTCGCCAAGCTGCCGGCGCTGGTCGAGCGCGCCGGCAACGGCGCGGCCGGACGCGGCTCGATCACCGCGTTCTACACCGTGCTCACCGAAGGCGACGATCCGCAGGATCCGATCGCCGATGCCGCACGCGCGATTCTCGACGGCCACATCCTGCTGTCACGACGCATCGCCGACGCCGGCCTGTACCCGGCCATCGACGTCGAATCGTCGGTGAGTCGCGTGGTCACCGAAATCGCCGACGACACCTGGCGCGGGCGCATCCGCTCGCTGAAGCGCCTGATCTCGGCCTACACCGCCAACCGCGACCTGATCGCCATCGGCGCCTACCAGCGCGGCGCCGACCCGGCCGTCGACGAGGCCCTGGCGCGCTGGCCCGAGATCGTCGAGTTCCTGGGGCAGGACATCGCCCGCGCCGCCGATCTGCAGCACAGCCGCGAGGCGCTCGAGCGCCTGTTGCACCCCGAGGAAGTCACCGCATGAAGCAGTCCCGCCGCATCGACCCCCTGCTCAACCGCGCCCAGGAGACCGAGGACGCGGCCGCCCGCGTGCTGGCCGAGCGCCAGAGCGTGCTCGCGCAGCACGAAGCGCAGCTGGTCGAGCTGCGCCGCTACGCGGAGGAATACGGCAACAGCCAGATGTCGGCGACCAGTCCGGCGCAGCTGGCGAACCGGCGCGCGTTTCTCGACCGGCTGCAGTCGGCCGTCGAGCAGCAGACGCGGGCGGTCGACAACAGCCGCCAGACGGTGGAGATCGAGCGCGGCCGTCTGCTGCTCGCCAGCCGCGACAAACAGGTGCTCGAGCAGCTCGCGGCGAGCTATCGCGCCCAGGAGCGTCAGGTCGACGAACGCCGCTCGCAGCGCGAGCTCGACGATCTCGGCGCCCGCCGCGTGCGCCGCGATGCGCTGGCCGCCGACGGAGCGGACGCATGACGCCGGTCGTCGCCACCGCGCCCACGCCCGCGCCGTCTGCATCGGGCCCGCGTCCGGAGCGGCCGACGCCGGGCGCCGGCCAGAGCCCGTTCGCACAGGCGCTCGAGCGTCGCCAGAGCGCATCCGGCACGGCCGATGCGGCGCGCAGCGGTCGCTCAGGCGCGAGCCCGGCGCCCGAGGCGGCCGCCACGGATCCGGCCGAGGCCGGCGCGCTGCTCGCTGCGGACCTGCGCCTGCCCGAAGGTCCGGACCCCGCCAGCGACACCCCGGTCGAGGTGCCGCCCGCCGTTCTGCCCTGGCCGCCCGTGGGACTGGCCGGGCTGCTCGGTCTTCCGCCTGCGGATCCGACGACCGGGCCGGTGCCTCCGCCCGTCGAAGGCGACGCCGCGGGCGAGGCGGCGTCACGTCTGCTGCCGGGCCTGGGACCGATGCCGACCGCGGTCCCGGGCGCCCCGCCGACTGCCGCGGCACCCGTGGCAGCGCCGCCCGTCGTGCTGCCCGACCTACCGATCGACGAGGCCGACGCTGCGCTGCCGGCCGCGGCGCTGGTCGCCGAGATCCCCGTATCCGCCGACGACGCGGCGCCTGCGCCGGTCGCGTTCACCCTGCCCGCCACTCCGGCCCTGCGCGAGCCGGCGCCGATCCTCGCTGCGCCGCTGCCTACCCCGCACGTCGGTGCCGAGGACTTCGAGGCCCGCTTCGGTGCCCAGCTCGAATGGATGGCTGACCAGAAGATCGGCCATGCGCGCATCCGCGTGACCCCGCACGATCTGGGACCGGTCGAAGTGCGCCTGCACATGGACGGCGACCGGATCCGCGCCGAGTTCGTCAGCGCCCAGGCCGAGACCCGGCAGGCACTCGAGCAGGGCCTGCCGCGCCTGCGCGATCTGCTCGGCGAATCCGGCTTCCAGCTGGCCCACGCCGGCGTCGGCAGCGGTCAGGCCGGACGCGACGGCGCACCGTCGTCCTCGGCCGCGCAGGCCGGAGGCGAAGGCCCGGACGGTGACGTCCCGTCTCCGGCCGTGGCGCCGGCCCCCCATCGCGCGGTGGTCGGTCTGCTCGACGCCTACGCCTGACGCCTCGACGCGCCGCCTCGACGCGGCGCGCGCAGCTGAACGACCCGGCGCACGGGCGTCGGGGCACGCGACGGCACCTGTGACGGAACACCGGCGACGGAATTCCGGCGCCGTCACGGCACGGGGTTTGCATCCTCCGGAGTGGATTCCTCACCCGGTACTGACACGTGGCCGCCGTCGCAAACCCGCCCGTTCCTTCCAAGTCCCCCAAGCGCCGACTGCTGATGATCGGTGTGCCCGTCCTCCTGCTGCTCGGAGGCGGCGGCGCCGCGGCCTGGTTCCTGCTGAACAAGCCGGCCGCCGCACCGCAGACCGCCGCCCTGCCCGCGCCCGCGCAGTACCTGCCGCTGGCGCCCGCCTTCGTCGTCAATCTCGAAGACACGCCGATGGGACCGCGCTACCTGCAGGTCGAGGTGCAGCTGGTCACCCGCGATCCGCTGGCCGCGCCGCTGCTGCAGCAGCATGAGCCCGCCCTGCGTGCGCGGCTGCTGATGCTGTTCGCCCAGCAGACCTACGAAGGGGTGTCCACGCGCACCGGCAAGGAAGCCCTCCAGGCCCAGGCGCTGAAGGAGGTGCAGACCCTGATGACCGAGGAAACCGGCAAGCCGGCGGCCGAGGCGCTGCTGTTCACCAGCTTCGTGACCCAGTGAGCCCGGACGATGAGCGACCTGCTCTCACAGGACGAGATCGATGCGCTGCTGCACGGCGTCGATGCCGGCGTCGTGGACACCGAGCCGGCGCCCGACCCGGGTGTCGCGCGCACCTACGACTTCGCCAGCCAGGACCGGATCATCCGCGGCCGGATGCCGACCCTGGAGATGGTCAACGAGCGCTTCGTGCGCCTGTGGCGCATCGGCCTGTTCAACCTGATCCGCCGCTCGGCCGACCTGTCGGTGCGCGGCATCGACCTGGTCAAGTTCGGCGACTACCTGCACCAGCTGTACGTGCCGACCAACCTCAACCTGATCAAGTTCAAGCCGCTGCGCGGCACCGGCCTGGTGGTGTTCGAGCCGAAGCTGGTGTTCGCGGTGGTCGACAACTTCTTCGGCGGCGACGGCCGCTATCCCACCCGCATCGAAGGCCGCGAGTTCACCCCGACCGAGATGCGCGTGATCCAGCTGATGCTCAAGCAGACCTTCGCCGACCTGTCCGAGGCCTGGGCGCCGGTGCTGGACGTGGAGTGCGAGTACATCAACTCCGAGATCAACCCGCACTTCGCCAACATCGTCACCCCGCGCGAGTACGTGGTGGTGAGCCGCTTCCACGTCGAACTCGAAGGCGGCGGCGGCGAGATCCACATCACCCTGCCGTATTCCATGCTCGAGCCGATCCGCGAACTGCTCGACGCCGGCATCCAGAGCGACCGGGTCGACCGCGACGAGAGCTGGAACATCTCGATGCGCGAGCAGCTGATGACCTCGGAAGTGACCGTGTCCAGCGTGCTGGCCAAGCGCAGCATCGACCTGCGCCAGCTCACCAAGCTGAAGGTCGGCGACATCCTGCCGATCGACCTGCCGGCCGAAGTGCCGGTCTGCGTCGAAGGCATCCCCGTGTTCACCGGCCGCTTCGGCACCGCCGGTGGCTACAACGTCGTGAAGATCACCGAGACCCACCCGCCGGGCACCACGCCCGCGCGCCGCACCGAACCCCAGGATCTGCCCGCATGACCAACCAGGACAATCCCTTCCCGCAGGATGCTGCGGCCCCGGCCAAGTTCGACGACCTGCGCGCCGATGGTCCCATCGAGGCGACCGATCTCAATCTCGACGTGATCCTCGACGTGCCGGTGGCGCTGTCGCTGGAAGTCGGGCGCACCCGCATGCCGATCCGCAGCCTGCTGCAGCTCAACCGCGGCTCGGTGATCGAGCTCGAGCGCGGCGCCGGCGAGCCGCTGGACGTCTACGTCAACGGCACGCTGATCGCGCACGGCGAAGTGGTGGTGATCAACGATCGCTTCGGCGTGCGCCTGACCGACGTGGTCAGCCCCAGCGAGCGGATCCGGAGACTGCGGTGATCGTCACCCAGGCCCTGCCGATCGCCGTTGCGGCCACGCCCGCGGCGACGCGCGACCGCGCGGACACGCCCACCGAGACGGCCGCGGAGGTCATCGCGCGTGAAGCCGGCACCGCGCCGGCCGCGGCGTCCGACGCGACGGCATCGACCGTGGCCGACGGTGCAGGCGACATGGACGCGGACGCCGCGAGCGCCGACTTCTCGTCGGTCGTCGCCACGACCAGCGCGCCCGCGCAGGCGGTACCGCTGACCCTCCAGCCGGCCACGCCGGTGCAGATCGGCGCGCACGCGCCGCAGGGCCCGGGCCTCGGCGGCGCGTTCCTGGCGCTGGTGCTGGTGCTGGGCCTGATCGTCGGCCTGGGCTGGCTGCTCAAGCGCCTGCCGGGCAGCGGCTTCCGCCAGGCCGACGGGCTGCGTGTGGTGGCCAGCATCCCGCTGGGCGCCAAGGAGCGTGCCGCCGTGGTGCAGGTGGGCGGCGAGCAGCTCCTGCTCGGCATCGGCGCCGGTGGGGTACGCACCTTGCATGTGCTGCCGCAGCCGCTGCCGGACGCACCGACCCCGCAGCTGCCCTCGCTCAAAACGCTTCCCGATTTCAAGCAGTTGCTCGCGCAGCGTCTGCGCAAGGACACCTGATGGACCCCCGCCCCGCCTCCCGCCGCTGGTGTGCCCGCCTCGCCCTGATCGTCGCCCTGCTGGTGCCGGCGATCGCGGCCGCGGCCACCGGCGCGCCCCAGCTCCCGGCCCTGCCGGACGTGACCGTCGGCCAGATCGGCAACGCCCCGGTGAGCCTGCCGCTGCAGACGCTGCTGCTGATGACGGCGATCACGCTGATCCCGTCGATGCTGCTGGTGCTCACCGCCTTCACCCGGATCATCGTCGTGCTGGCCCTGCTGCGGCAGGCGCTGGGCACGGGGCAGACGCCGTCGAACCAGGTGCTGGTGGGCCTGGCGCTGTTCCTGACCGCGCTGGTGATGACGCCGGTGTGGGAAGCCGCGTGGAACAGCGGGTTCGGCCCCTATCTCAACGGCCAGATCGATTTCCGTACCGCCTGGGATCTCGGCACCGCGCCGCTGCGCGGCTTCATGCTGGCCCAGGTGCGCGAGACCGACCTGATGACCTTCGCGGGCCTCGCGGGCCACAGCACGTATTCCGGTCCCGACGACGTGCCGTTCCAGGTGCTGGTGGCCTCGTTCGTGACCAGCGAACTCAAGACCGCGTTCGAGATCGGATTCCTGATCTTCATCCCCTTCATCATCATCGACCTCGTCGTGGCCAGCGTGCTGATGTCGATGGGCATGATGATGCTCTCGCCGATGCTGGTCTCCGCGCCGTTCAAGATCCTGCTGTTCGTGCTGGTCGACGGCTGGGTGCTGACGGTGGGAACGCTGGCGGCCAGTTTCAATTGAGCCGGGATTGAGGGATTCGGGAGTGGGGATTCGGTAGAGCTGTGATTGGTGATTCGTGATTGGTGATTCGACAGATCAAGAGCACCAGCAACAACAGCAACAGCGACAGCAACAGCAACAGCAACAGCAACCGCATCGTCGTTCCCGCGCAGGCGGCGACGAATGTCCTTGGATGACCCGCCATTCGGCTGTTGGAAACCCCGCCTTCGCGGGAATGACGGTCTGAAAGAACGTCGCGATCTTCAACCCTCGCCGTAGTCCGCGTTTCCGAATCACCAATCACCAATCACCAATCACGGCCTCCCCCCATGTCCCCCGAACTCGCCCTCACCGAACTCCGCCGTGGCCTCGAGGTCGCGCTGTGGGTGGGTGGTCCGCTGCTGGTGACCGTCCTCGTGGTCGGCGTGATCGTCGGTGTCGTGCAGGCCGCTACCCAGATCAACGAGCCGACGATCGCGTTCGTCGCCAAGGCGGCGGCGCTGACGGCGGCGCTGTTCGCGCTCGGGGCGATCCTGCTCTCGTATCTGGTGGACTACACGATCACGCTGTTCCGCAGCATCCCGCACCTGATCGGCTGAGCATGGCCATGCGTGGAGCCCGCCGCTGATGGACGCCGCCACCCAGATGGCGATCGATGGCCAGCAGGCCTTCGCGATGATCGGCACCCTGCTGTGGACCGCGCTGCGGGTCGGCGCGCTGCTGATGGCGATGCCGCTGATCGGCACCCGCGCCCTGCCGGCCCGCATCCGGGTCATGGCGGCGCTGGTGCTGAGCCTGGCGCTGGCGCCGCTGCTGCCGGCGCCGCCGCCCTGGACCGGGTTCGACGCGGCGACGATCCTGTCGATCGCGCGCGAGCTCGCGGTCGGCGCGGCGATGGGCTTCATGTTGCGCCTCGTCTTCGAGGCGGGGGCGCTCGCCGGCGAGCTGATCTCGCAGGGCTCGGGCCTGTCGTTCGCGCAGATGAGCGATCCGCTGCGCGGCGTGCAGTCGGGCGTGGTCGGCCAGTGGTTCTATCTCGCGTTCGGCCTGCTGTTCTTCGCCGCCAACGGGCATCTGGCGATGGTGGCGCTGCTGGTGCACAGCTACGAAACCCTGCCGATCGGTACGGCCCTGCCCGACGTGCGGGCCACGCTGCAGATCGCCCCGGATTTCTTCGCCCTGGTGCTGCGCGGCGGCGTCACCCTCGCCTTGCCGGTCATGGTGGCGCTGCTGGCGGTGAACCTCGCCTTCGGCGTGCTGTCGCGGGCTGCGCCGGCGCTCAATCCCATCCAGCTCGGCCTGCCGATCTCGGTGCTCGTGGGCCTGTTCCTGATCGCCATGCTGGCCGGTGAACTCGGCCCGCCGGTGCAGCGTCTCTACGACGCCGCCTTCGACGCCGCCGGGCGGGTGCCGCTGGGCGGATAGGACCCGGCGAAGGGCATCACGGCCGCGAGGCCGCCCTCGCCGCCCGCCGCCCGGCACACGGCTTGCAACGTCCCCGGTATCTCCGCCGGGCCCGCTGCAATGGCCGAAAACGAAAACGGTCAGGAAAAGACCGAAGAACCCAGTCTCAAACGGTTGCAGGACGCACGCGAGAAGGGCAACGTCCCGCGCTCGAGTGAGCTGGCAACCGTCGCGGTGTTCGGTGCCGGCGTGGCCTCGCTGCTGGCGATGGGTGGCAGCGTCACGGTGCAGGCCAAGGACTGGATGCGCGGCGCGTTGTCGCCGGACATCGCCCTGCTCGAATCCCCGCAGGACATGTTCGGCTATACCGGCGATCTGTTGCTGGGCTTTCTGTGGATCCTCGCGCCGCTGATGCTGGCCACGCTGCTGGCCTGCTTCGTCGCGCCGGCGGTGATGGGCGGCTTCAACTTCGCGACCAAGGGCCTCGTGCCCGACCTCAAGAAGCTCGACCCGATGGCGGGCCTCAAACGCATCTACGGGCCCGAGGGCCTGGCCGAGTTGCTCAAGTCGCTGCTGCGCGTGCTGCTGGTCGGCGGCGCGGCCACGCTGTTCCTGTGGCCGGCGATGCCGCGTCTGCGCGCGATGCTGCACCAGCCGCTGGAACAGGCCGCGGCCGGCGGGATGAAGTTCGCGCTGTGGATGCTGATGGCCACCGCGGCGGCGATGCTGCTGGTCGCGCTGGTCGATGCCCCGTACCAGAAGTGGAGCTGGCGGCGGAAGCTGATGATGACCCGCCAGGAACTGCGCGAGGAGATGAAGGAGAGCGAGGGCCGGCCCGAGGTCAAGGGCCGCATCCGCCAGCTGCAGCACGAGATGTCGCAGCGCCGGATGATGGAGGACCTGCCCACGGCCGATGTCGTGGTGGTCAACCCCACCCACTACGCGGTCGCACTGAAGTACGACGGCGACGCGATGCGCGCACCGCGGGTGATCGCCAAGGGCGTCGACGAGATGGCCCTGCGCATCCGTGAAGTGGCCGGGCAGCACCGGATCACCCTGGTCGAGGCGCCGCCGCTGGCACGCGTCTTGTATCGGGATGCGGACATCGGTCAGGAAATCCCAGTGAAGCTCTACGCCGCCGTCGCCCAGGTGCTGTCCTACGTCTACCAGCTGCGCACCTGGCGCGCCGGCACACCGCAGCCGCAGCTCGCGGCGCTCGAGGTCGACGAAGGCGATGCCGGGGGCCGCCGGTGAGCGCGGTGATGGCCTCCGGCCCCAAGCGGGTCTTCGACACACTGCGCAACGGCCTCGGCGCGCCGCTGCTGGTGCTGGCGCTGCTGGCGATGGTGGTGGTGCCGCTGCCGCCGATGATTCTGGACGTGTTGTTCAGCTTCAACATCGCGGTGTCGCTGGTCGTGCTGCTGGCGGTGATCTACGTCCAGCGCCCGCTCGACTTCAGCATCTTCCCCATCGTGCTGCTGGTCACCACGATGCTGCGTCTGGCGCTGAACGTGGCCTCCACGCGTGTGATCCTGTTGCACGGCCAGGACGGCCCCGGCGCCGCAGGCAAGGTCATCGAATCCTTCGGCGAGTTCGTCGTCGGCGGCAATTTCGCGGTCGGCATCGTCGCGTTCGCCATCCTCACCATCATCAACTTCGTCGTCATCACCAAGGGCGCGGGCCGCGTGTCCGAAGTCACCGCGCGCTTCATCCTCGACGCGATGCCGGGCAAGCAGATGGCGATCGACGCCGATCTCAACGCCGGCCTGCTGACCCGCGACGAGGCCAAGGCGCGGCGCGAGGAAGTGCGCCAGGAAGCCGACTTCTACGGCGCGATGGACGGCGCCAACAAGTTCATCCGCGGCGATGCGATCGCCGGCATCCTGATCATGTTCGTCACGATCATCGGCGGTCTGATGATCGGCGTGCTGCAGCACGGCCTGAAGGTCGCCGATGCGGCGTCGATCTACACGCTGCTGTCGATCGGTGACGGCCTGGTCTCGCAGATTCCGGCGCTGCTGGTGTCCTCGGCCGTGGCCCTGCTGGTCACCCGGGCCTCGCGCAAGCAGGACATGGGCGGCGCGGTCAACGGCCAGGTGTTCGGCCAGCACAAGGCGCTGACGATCGCGGCGAGCATCCTGCTGGTGGTCGGCCTGGTGCCGGGCATGCCCAACCTCGCCTTCCTGAGCCTCGCCGCGATCGTCGGCTACGCCGCCTGGGCCATGCGCAAGCGCAGCCTGGCCGCCGAACGCGAGGCGGCCCAGCCCGATGCCGGACAGCCCTCGCCCGAGCAGGCCGCCAGCGCCGAACTCGGCTGGGACGACCTGCGCCCGGTCGATCCGCTGGGCCTCGAGGTCGGCTACCGGCTGATCCCGCTGGTCGACAAGGCCCAGGGCGGGGAGCTGATGGCGCGGATCAAGGCCGTGCGCCGCAAGCTCACCCAGGACGTCGGCTTCCTCATTCCGCCGGTGCACATCCGCGACAACCTCGAGCTGTCGCCGACGAGTTACCGGCTGCTGGTCCACGGCGTGCCGGTGGCGACGGCCGAGGTGCATCCCGACCGCCTGCTGGCGCTGGATCCGGGCGGCGCCCTGCATCCGATCGACGGCATTCCCGGCAAGGATCCGGCTTTCGGCCTGGATGCGCTGTGGATCCAGCCCGTGCAGCGCGCCACGGCCGAGGCCGCCGGCTACACCGTGGTCGATCCGGCCACCGTGGTCGCCACCCATCTCTCGCATCTGGTGCGCGAGCAGGCGCCGGAACTGCTGGGTCACGAGGAAGTGCAGCAGCTGCTGGCCACCCTCGCCCGCTCCGCGCCCAAGCTGGCCGAAGACCTCACGCCCAAGTCGCTGCCGCTGGCGGTCGTCGTGCGCGTGCTGCAGAACCTGCTGGTCGAGCGCATTCCGGTCCGCCAGCTGCGGCGCATCGCCGAGGCGCTGGTGGAACACGCCGCCCACACCCAGGACCCCGCCCAGCTCACGGCCGTGGTGCGCACCGCGCTGGGCCGTTTCATCGTCCAGGAGATCGCCGGGCCCTCGGAGGAACTGCCGGTCTACACGCTGGCGGCCAATCTGGAACGCGTCTTGCAGGATTCCGCGCAGGGGGGCGGTGCGGCACTGGAACCGGGCCTGGCGGAACGTCTGCAGCAGAGTCTGGCTACATGCGCCGGACAGCAGGAAGCCAGGAACGAGCCCGCGGTCGTGCTGGTCCCCGGACAGGTCCGCGCCGCACTGGCGCGCCTGGTCCGCCACAGCGTCCCCAACCTCTCGGTGCTGTCCTACAACGAAGTGCCGGAAGACAAGCGGTTGAAGTTGTTGGGGACGATCAATTGAGCAGCTGTGATTGGTGATTCGTGATTGGTGATTCGAAGGGCGGGGGTGATGCGATGTGCGACAGAACGATGTCCAGACAGATTCCAACGCGCCCCGCCGCGCCGCTCACCGGTGCCACGCGACCAATCCCGGCTCTTCCGAATCACGAATCACCAATCACGAATCACGGACTCCGCCCATGAACATCCGCCGCTTCGTCGCCGCCGACATGCGCTCCGCCCTGCAGCTGGTGCGGCAGGCGCATGGTCCCGATGCCGTGATCCTGTCCAACCGTCGCACCGACGAGGGCGTGGAGATCGTCGCGGCGAGCAATTACGACGAGGGTTTCGTGCAGCGCGCGCTCGACGACGCGCAGCGCGACGCCGTGTCGAGCGCCGCCCGCCTGCCCGCGGCCGGCCCGGTTGCGGGTGGCGACGAGGAGGCCCTGGCCCCGTCCGAGCGCTGGCTGCGCGCCCTGACCCCGCAGGCACCGGTCGCTGCGCCGCCGCGCCCGATGGCGCCGTCCGTGGCCGCGCCCGCCGCGATGGCCAACCCGCTGCCGGCCGCCGCGTCAACGCCGCGCGCCGAACCCGCGCGTTTCGACATCGACGGCCCGACCTTCGCCGAACTGCTGGCGGCCGGCCATCGCGACGACACGCCGCGCGTGGAACTGGAGGCCGCGCCGATGCCGACGCGCCCCGTGATGGCGGTGCGCGACGAGATTCCGTCGCCGGTCGTGCGTCCGGCGCCCATGCCGGCACCGCTGACAGCCGTTCCGAGCCCGCCCGCACCGGCGAGCGACGGAGAACTGGCGCTGATGCGCGAGGAACTCGCACAGATGCGCGGGATGATCGAGCGCGAGATGGCCCGCCTCACCGACGAGCGCCTGCGCGGCTCGCCGGCCCGTGCCCAGGCGATGGAGCTGATGGAGGACTACGGTTTCGATGCCGGCATCACCCGCGACACGGTGCTGCAGATTCCCGCCGACACGCCCGATGCCCGCGTCCGCGGCCTGATGCTGGCGCTGCTGTCCAAGCGGCTCCCGATCTGTCCGATCGATCCGCTGGCCGAGGCCGGCGTGATCGCCCTGGTCGGCCCGACCGGTGCCGGCAAGACCACCACCATCGCCAAACTGGCCGCGCTCTACGCCGCCCAGCACCAGCCGCGTGACGTGGCCCTGGTGACCACCGACACCTCGCGTGTCGGCGGCCGCGAGCAGCTGCACAGCTACGGTCGCCAGCTCGGCATCGCCGTGCACGAGGCCGATACCGAAGCCGGCCTGATCGCCCTGCTGCATAAGCTCCAGGAATACCGCCTGGTGCTGGTCGACACGGCGGGCCTGAGCCAGCGCGATCGCGCCCTCGCCGGCCAGCTCAACTGGCTGCGCGCCGCGCGCCAGGTACGCACCTTGCTTGTGCTGCCGGCCAATACCCATTTCGCCGACCTCGACGAGGTGGTCCGCCGCTTCGACAGTGCCCGTCCCCAGGGCGTGGTGCTGACCAAGATCGACGAGACCGGCCGACTGGGCAGCGCCCTGTCGGTCGCCGTGGACCACGATCTGCCGCTGACCTGGGTCACCGACGGCCAGCGGATTCCCGAGGATCTGCACCGCGCGAATGCCGCCCACCTGGTCCTGCGTCTTGAAGATCTGCGCCGAGATGCCGATAAGCCGATTGCCCCGGAACATACCCATGCCGTCGCCTGAGCTGCTGCCGATGTCGTCCGCCTCCTTCCAGCCCGTTCGCACCCTCGCCGTCACCGGCGGCAAGGGCGGCGTCGGCAAGACCAACGTGTCGGCCAATCTGTCGGTCGCCCTGTCGGCCCTCGGCCAGCGCACGCTGCTGCTCGACGCCGATCTGGGGCTGGCCAACGTCGACGTGCTGCTGGGCCTGTCGCCCAAGCACACGCTGGCCGATCTGGTCGCCGGCCGCTGCGAGCTCGAGGAGGTGATCCTCGAAGGCCCCGGCGGCGTGCTCGTGGTGCCGGCCGCGTCCGGGCGGCGGCACATGGCCGAGCTGCGCCCGGCCGAGCACGCCGGCCTGGTCAACGTCTTCAACGATCTGCAGCGTGACCTCGACCTGCTGGTCGTCGACACCGCCGCCGGCATCACCGACTCGGTGCTGACCTTCTGCCAGGCCGCCCAGGACGCCATCGTGGTGGTCTGTGACGAACCCGCCTCGATCACCGATGCCTACGCGCTGATCAAGGTGCTGGCGCGCGAACGCGGTGTCGACCGGGTGCAGGTGATCGCCAACATGGTGCGCTCGCCGCAGGAAGGCCGGAACCTGCACGAGAAGCTCTCGCGCGTCTGCGAACGCTTCATCGGCGATGTCTCGCTGAACTATCTCGGCGCGGTGCCGCAGTGCGACTGGCTGCGCATGGCCGTGCAGCGCCAGCAGGCTGTCGTGCTGGCGTATCCGGGCAGCCCGTCGGCGCGTGCCCTGGTCGAGATCGCCCAGCGCATCGCCCGCTGGCAGGCGCCCACGGCGCCGCGTGGTCACGTCGAATTCTTCGTCGAGCGCATGCTGCGCCAAGGAGCTCCCGCATGAGCGTCGCCGCGCGTCACTACCAGGCAGTCCAGCGCACCGTCGCCGCGCCCGACCCGATCGTGCAGCACGCCGAACTGGTCCGCCGCATCGCTCATCACCTCGCCGCGCGCCTGCCGGCCAGCGTCGAGATCGACGACCTGATCCAGGCCGGCATGATCGGCCTGCTCGAAGCCTCGCGCAGCTACGACGCAGACCAGGGCGCCTCGTTCGAGACCTACGCGTCGATCCGCATCCGCGGCGCAATGATCGACGAGATCCGCCGCGGCGACTGGGTGCCGCGCTCCGTCCACCGGCGCGCACGCGAAGCCGCCTCGGCGATCCGCGAGATCGAACAGGCCAGCGGCCGTGCGGCCAGCGCCCAGGAAGTCGCGGCGAAGCTGGAACTGTCGATCGACGAGTACATGCGCCTGCTCGAGGATGCGGCCCGCGGCCAGGTGCTGAGCCTCGACTCGCACGTCGAGGACCACGGCGAGGTCGAGCCGGTCAACCGCGGTGGCGGCCCCACCCCGCAGGACGCCCTGGTGCGCGGCGAGTTCGGCCGCGAGCTGGTCAATGCGATCGGCCACCTGCCCGAGCGCGAACAGCTGGTGCTCTCGCTGTATTACGAGCAGGAGCTCAACCTCAAGGAAATCGGCGCCGTGCTCGGCGTCAGCGAATCCCGCGTATGCCAGATCCACGGCCAGGCCGTGGTCCGCTTGCGCGGCCGCCTCACCGCCTTCGAGCTTGCCGACACCGGGTTCGGCGCCGACGATTGATGACCGGGGCGTGCACGCCCGCCCGCTTTTCCTCTGGAGTCCGTTTTGAACAAGAACATCCGCATCCTGGTGGTCGACGACTTTTCGACGATGCGCCGGATCGTCAAGAACCTGCTGTCCGACCTCGGTTTCAACAACACCGTCGAGGCCGAGGACGGTCACAGCGCGCTGGCCGTGCTGCGCCAGGACGCGGTGGAGCTCGTCGTCACCGACTGGAACATGCCCGGCATGACCGGTATCGAGCTGCTGCGCGAGATCCGCGCCGACGCCAAGTTCCGCGGCCTGCCGGTGCTGATGGTCACGGCCGAGGCCAAGCGTGAGCAGATCATCGAAGCGGCGCAGAACGGCGTGAACGGCTACATCATCAAGCCGTTCACCGCGCAGACCCTGGAAGAAAAGCTCGGCAAGATCTTCGAGCGCCTGGGAACCGCGGCATGAGCACGCCGGACATCGACCGGACCCGGCTGGCCGGTCTGCTGCACGACGCACTCGAAGCGCTGGAGCGCGGCGACGAGGACGGCTGGCGCGCGCATGTCGACGCGCTCGCCAATGCGCGCGCCCGCACCCTGGTCACCGGCCTCGGGCGGCTCGCCAAGGAACTGTCCCAGGCCCTCGGCACGCTGCCGCCGACGCCGGCCGAGGACGCCGGTCTCGACGACGCGTGCGCGCGTCTCGACCACGTGGTCGAAATGACCGAGCAGGCGACGCATCGCACGCTCGACCTGATCGACGACAGCCGCGCCCTGGTGGCGCGCCTCAAGGACGGCCCGCTCGACGACAGCCAGAGCGGCACCGTCGAGGCGCTGCGCGAGAACCTGCGCGAGATGGCGCTGGCGCAGAGTCATCAGGATCTCGGCGGGCAGATCATCCGCCGCGTCGCCGGCATCGTGCGCGGTGTGCACGAAGGCTTCGGCGCGCTCGGCCTGCCGCCCAAGGAAGACAACGCCCGCGGCAATGGACCGGCCGTCAGCGGGCTGGACCGCAACACCGTCGGCCAGAGCGACGCCGACGACCTGTTGTCGAACCTCGGACTCTGATCCCATGCAGGCCTCGCCCGACATCGTCGCCGACTTCGTGCTCGAAGCACGCGAACTGCTCGACGCCCTCGGCGGCCAGCTGGTGGAACTCGAACAGACTCCCGACGACCGCGAGCGCCTCAATGCGGTGTTCCGTGCGTTTCACACATTGAAGGGCGGCGCCGGGTTTCTCGGCGCCACACCGCTGGTGCACCTCTGCCACGCCGCGGAGGAAACCCTGGGCATGGTGCGCGCCGGCGAGGCCGCGCTGTTGCCGCGCCATTTCGACGCCGCGCAGCAGTCGCTGGACTGGCTGCAGGCGATGGTCGACGCGATCGAGGCCGAAGACCCGGTGCCTGTCGCGCCGGACGTCCTGATCGCCGGCTTCGCGCCCTTCGATGCGCCCGTGGCCGTCCAGGTGCGTGCAGCGCCGGCGCCGGTGGCCGCGGCGGGCGGTGGCGACATGATCACCGACGACGAATTCGAACACCTGCTCGACCAGCTGCACGGCGACGGCGCGCCCGGTGTGCAGACCGCGCCGCCGGCCGATGCCGGCATGATCGGCGACGACGAGTTCGAAGCCCTGCTCGATCAGCTGCACGGCGGCTCGGCACCCGGAATGACACCGGCAGCACCGGCCGTGGCCGCGCCCAGCGGCGGCGGCGACATGATCGACGACGCCGAATTCGAAGCCCTGCTCGACCAGCTGCACGGTGGCGGCGCGCCGGGCCTGACGCCGGGCGCCGCCGCGCCCAAGGCGGCGCCGACATCGACGATTCCGGCCCCTCCGCCGCGTGCACCTGCGCGTGCCGGCGCTGCCCCGCCCGCACCCAAGCCCGCGGCGGCGTCCGCTGAGCGCGAACAGACGGTGCGTGTCGACACCAAGCGCCTCGACGTCATCGTCGACCTGGTCGGCGAACTGGTGCTGGCCCGCAACCGGCTCAAGACCCTGCGCGCGCGTCTGCGCGACGAGGATCTCGACCGCGCGGTGACCACGCTCGACAACGCCACCGCGCGCCTGCAGGGCGCGGTCATGCGCACGCGCATGCAGCCGGTGGGCAAGGTGTTCTCGCGGTTTCCGAAGCTCGCGCGCGACGTCGCCCGCGCGCTCGACAAGGAAGTGGACCTCGACCTGGTGGGTGCCGACACCGAGCTCGACCGCAACCTCGTCGAAGCCCTCGCCGACCCCTTGATCCACCTGGTGCGCAACGCCATCGACCACGGCATCGAGATGCCCGCGCTGCGCGAGGCGACCGGCAAGCCGCGCGCCGGGCGCGTGCGCCTGAGCGCGCAGCAGCAGGGCGATTACGTCGGCATCGAAATCCAGGACGACGGCGCCGGCATCGATCCCGAGCGGCTGCGCGCCAAGGCGCGCGACAAGGGCCTGATCGACGCCGAGGCCGCCGCCCGGCTCAGCGCCGAGGAATGCCTCAACCTGATCTTCATGGCCGGCTTCTCCACGCGCGACGAGGTCAGCGACATCTCCGGTCGCGGCGTTGGCATGGACGTGGTCCAGTCGCGCATCCGCGAACTCGGCGGACAGATCCAGGTGCACTCCGAACTCGGCCGCGGCAGCCGCTTCTCGCTGCGCGTGCCGCTGACGCTCGCGATCCTGCCCACGCTTCTGGTGCATGCCGCGGGCGATGCCTATGCATTACCGCTGGCCCGGGTGCAGGAAGTGCTGCACGCGCCGGCGCGCACCGTGAACTGGTTCGACGGCCGCGCCGCGCTCGACCGCCGCTCGCATACGCTGTCGCTGCTCGATCTGCGCCACTGGCTGGGCCAGCCGGCACTCGATGGCCCGCTGCTCACCATCGTCGTCCTGCAGCGCGGCGACAGCCGCTTCGGCCTCGTCGTCGACGAAGTGCGCGGCCGCGAGGAAGTCGTCATCAAGGCGCTGCCGCGCGCCCTGCGCGGCCTGCCCGGCTACGCCGGTGCCACCCTGATCGGCGACGGACGTCTGGCGCTGATCCTGGATGTGGATGCGTTGAAGAAGCCGTGATTCGTCATTGGTGACTGGTGATTCGTACACGCTGCGCGCGTGGCGGATCGCGTCTGCGCTGAGATCTGCTTGGCAGCGCTTCGGTCGTCGTCGGGCGGGCGGGGTTGCCGCTCTTTCCAATCACGAATCACCAATCACCAATCACCGCCCCCACTCAAGTCCCCCCGAGCCCCGCCGATACACGCACCATGGATATTTTCAGCGTCGTCGGACTGGTGCTCGCCCTGGTGGCCCTGCTGGGTGGCAGCATCCTCAAGGGAGCCGGACTCAGTGCGCTGTGGTCGCCGGCCGCGTTCGTGATCGTCATGGTCGGCACCGTCGCGGCCATCCTGCTGCACACGCCGGCGGCGGTGTTCAAGCGGGCGCTGCGCATCGCCGGCTGGGCGATCAAGCCGCCGGTCTCGGATCGCGAGGCGCTGATCGCGCAGATGCTCGAGTGGAGCAACGTCTCGCGCAAGCAGGGCCTGCTGGGCCTGGAAAGCCACGTCGCCGCGCAGAGTGATCCCTTCCTCAGGAAGGGCCTGCAGATGCTGGTCGACGGCGTCGAACCAGAAGCCATCCGGCACATGCTCGAGATCGAGCTGCAGGGCGAGGAGCACAACGATCTCGCCGCCGCCAAGGTGTTCGAGGGCATGGGCATCTATGCACCGACCCTCGGCATCGTCGGCGCCGTGCTGGGCCTGATCGCGGTGATGAAGAACCTCGCCGACCCGAGCAAGCTCGGCACCGGCATCGCCGCGGCCTTCACCGCGACCATCTACGGCATCGCGTCGGCCAACATGTTCTTCCTGCCGATGGCGGCCAAGCTCAAGAGCGTGATCGGCCGGCGCAGCGGCGAGCGCGAGCTCGCCATCGAAGGGCTGATCGCGATCGCCCAGGGCGAGAATCCGCGCAACATCGAAGCACGGCTCGCCGGCTTCCTGCACTGACGCCGCCATGGCCCGCAAACGACATCACGAGGAGCACGCCAACCACGAAGCCTGGGCCATCCCCTACGGCGACCTGGTGACGTTGCTGCTCGCGTTCTTCGTGGTGATGTACGCGGTGTCGTCGCTCAACGAGGGCAAGTACCGCGCCGTCGCCGCGTCGCTGGCCAGCGCGTTCAACGCGCCACCGAGTGCGCTGGAGCCGATCCAGATCGGCGACAACATGAAGCAGGAAGCCAGCATCGGCCGGCCGACGGCGATTCCGCGTGGCGCGGTCCAGGGTCCGGCCTCCAATCCGGTGATGGATTCACCGCTCAAGCCGATGCTCGAATCGAAACTGCGCGCCGACCGGATCGGCGACGGCGGCGCGGACGCCGCGTCGATCGCGGCCTCGCGCGAGCAGCTCTCGCGCATCGCCCTGCAGCTCGAGGACACGCTCTCGGACATGGTGCGTGCGCGTCTGATCACCGTGCGCCGCACCGATCTCTGGCTCGAAGTCGAGATCAACAGCGACATCCTGTTCCAGAGCGGATCAGCATCGCTCGATTTCGGCGCCCAGGAACTGCTGAGCCGGCTGGCCTCGGTCCTGCGCGACCTGCCCAATCCGATCCGGATCGAGGGCTATACCGACGACCGACCGATCGCCACGGCGCAGTTCCCGTCCAACTGGGAACTCTCGGCCGCGCGCGCGGCGAGCGTCGTGCATCTGTTCGTGCGTGAGCGCTTCGCGCCCGAGCGCCTGGTGATGGTCGGCTACGGCCAGTTCCGGCCGAAGGCCGCCAACGACACCGACGCCGGCCGCAACGCCAACCGCCGCGTGGTGCTGATGGTGCTGGCCACGCCCGGCGCGGCCGCGCCCGATCCCGCGCCGGCGGTGAAGTCCGAACCCGGCGCGCCGATCTATCCCTCCGCTCCGGTGCCGACACCGGCCGTGGCGCGAACCACACCCCTTCCGTCCCCTCCCACCCCGCAAGGAGACAGCTGATGCGCGTCTGGGCGATCGCCAACCAGAAGGGAGGCGTGGGCAAGACCACGACCTCGCTCGCCCTCGGACGCGCGATGGTCGCGCGCGGGCTGCGTGTGCTCCTGGTCGACCTCGACCCGCATGCCTCGATGACGCGCGCCTTCGGCGTGCCCAGCGAGCCGCAGCCACCGGGCGTCGTCGACCTGTTCGGCGCGCCGCCGCCGACGCTCGCGTCGCTGCTGCGTCCCTCGCCGACCGAAGGGCTCGATTTCGTCTGTGCACAGACCGCGCTGGCCACGCTGGAGCGCCGCAGCGCCACCCAGCCGGGCCTGGGGCTCGCGCTGTCGCAGGCCATCACCCGCCACGACGGCGGTCACGACGCCATCCTGCTCGACTGCCCGCCCACGCTCGGCCTGTTGATGGTCAATGCGCTGGCCGCTGCCGACCGCCTGATCGTGCCCACCCAGTGCGAGCCGCTGGCGCTGTACGGTCTGGCCGGCATGGTGCGCACGGGCGAGATGGTGGAACGCTCGCGCCAGCGTCCGCTGCCGACCTCGATCATTCCGACCATGTACGACCGGCGCACCCGGATCGGGCGCGACACCCTGGCCCAGCTGCAGGTCGAATACGACGGCCGCATCTGGAGTGAGGCGGTGCCGGTCGACACCCAGCTCAGCAATGCCGATGCGCTGGCCCAGCAGGTATTCAGCGGTGATCCGCCGGGCCGTGCGCTGGCCGCCTATGCGCGCGCGCTCGACTGGTTGATGGACGAGGATCGTGCACTGGAGGCGGCGGCATGAGCGCGGTCGGCGTCGTCGACGACTATCTCGGCATGCTGCTGTCGACGCCTGCGCCCGCCTCCGCACCCGCGAATGCGCCCGTACCCGTACCCGAGCCGGCGCCCGTGGCGGACGTGGCGCCCGCGCGCGCGGCCGTGCCACCGCCGGCGCCGCCCGCAGTGGCGCCCGAGGCCGCCGCGCCGCGGCCAGCACCCGCACCTCCCAGCGCCCGGCCGGCCGTGCCTGCGCCGCCTCCACCGGCGGCGCGAACCACGCCGCCTCCCGCACCGCCCGCACCGCTGCCTGCACCGGCCGCACGGGTGTCCGCGCTGGCATCGAAGGTCGCCATCGCCGCGCCCGACGACGGCGCACCCGCGCCCCTGCAGCGGCGCGCGGCCGAGCGCACGGCGCGCTGGCTGCGTCTGCGCTGCGGTGCGCAGGCCTATGCGATCGAACTGCTGAAGATCCGCGAGGTCGTGCTGCCGTCGCCGCTGCTGGCGCTGCGCGGCGCCGCGCCCTGTCTCGCGGGGGTGATGAACCTCCGGGGCCAGGTGGTACCGGTGGTCGATCTGGGGCTGCAACTGGGCGATGCACCGGTGACCGAATCCATCGCCACCCGGATCATCGTGCTCGAGGACAACGGCGACGTGCTCGGTCTGCGCGTGTCGTCGGTCGAGGACGTGGTGCTGATCGGCGATGCGCAGATCGAAGGCACGCATACCTCGCGGCTCGCACCGGTCGGCGACCACCGCATCCGCGGCATCGCCCGCATCGGCGGCGTCGTCATGCTGCTGCTGGACGCGAACCGTCTGATGGCGTTGCCGTTGTTCGCGCCGCGATGATCCGCGGCCTTCCCGGGCTAAAGATCCGCGCCGCCGCGCCGCTACAGCTCACCGAACCCCCTTTGTCGGAGACGCAATGGACACCGTGCCCCTAGGCGATGACCTCGGTATCGAGGCCAGCACCGGTCTCAAGGAACGGCTCGCGCCGTACCTGGACCAGGCGCACGCCGTCGTGCTCGACGCGACCGAAGTCCGGCGCGTGCACACGGCCGGGCTGCAGGTGCTCTGCGCGTTCTTCGCCAGCCGCGTCGGCACCGGCCTGAGCACCGAGCTGCGCGGATGCAACGAGGTGCTGCTCGATGCGGCCCGCCTGCTGGGCCTCGGCCCGGCGCTCGGGCTCGCGGATGGCTCCGATCAATCAAACGCAACAGACGCAAGCACAGTGGAGAACGCCGCATGAGCGCACGCATTCTTGTAGTGGACGATTCGGCCTCGATGCGCCAGATGGTGGCATTCGCGCTGACCTCGGCCGGCTTCGATGTCGACGAGGCCGAGGATGGCCAGGTCGCCCTCGGGCGCGCCCAGGGCCAGCGCTTCAACGCGGTGGTGACCGACGTCAACATGCCCAACATGGACGGCATTTCGCTGATCCGTGCGCTGCGCGGCCTGCCTGACTACAAGTTCACCCCGATGCTGATGCTGACCACCGAGTCGGGTCCGGAGAAGAAGGCCGAAGGCAAGGCGGCCGGCGCGACCGGCTGGCTGGTCAAGCCTTTCAACCCCGATCAGCTGATCGCCACCGTCCAGAAAGTGCTGGGCTGAGCCCACGCCCTTCCGCACACCAGACCGCAGGCCGAGTTCCCATGAGCATGGACATGCAGCGCTTTCACGCCACCTTCTTCGAGGAAAGCCGGGAAGGACTCGAAGCCATGGAAGCGGGTCTGCTCCAGCTCGAGCAGGGCGACCGTGATGCCGACCTGATCAACTCGATCTTCCGCGCGGCGCATTCCATCAAGGGCGGCGCGGCGACGTTCGGCTTCGACGCCGTCGCCGGGCTCACCCACGTGCTGGAGACGCTGCTCGACGAGCTGCGCGCCGGCAAGCGCGCCGTCACCGGTGCATCGATCGACGCGATGCTCGCCTCGGTCGACGTGCTGCGCGCCCTGCTCGGCGAAGCGGAAACCGGCCACCCCGCCGATCCGCAGGCCTCGCAGGCCGTGCAGGCGCGGCTCAACGCCGTGCTGGCCGGCACCGACGCGCCGGCGCCGGTGGCCGTGCAGGCCAAGGCGCCGCAGGACGAGCCCGCAGGCTGGCGCATCGGGTTCACGCCGGCCCCGTCGCTGTTCATGAGCGGCAATGATCCGCTGCGCATCATCCGCGAGCTGGACCGGCTGGGTCCGCTCGAGGTGGCGGTGCGCACCGAGCGCCTGCCCGGGTTCGCCCAGCTCGATCCGCTGGAAGCCTATCTGGCCTGGGATCTCGGCCTGTTGGCCCAGGTGCCGCGCAGCGCGGTCGACGACGCGTTCGCCTGGGTCGAGGACGACTGCGAACTCGACGTGCAGGCGATCCTGCCCGAGGCGGCCGACGACGCGGGCGACGTGCTCCCGGTCGGTGAACTCGACGCCCCCGTGGCCGCGGTCGCGTCTACCGGCGAAGGCAAAGCCGGCGGTCACGAAGCCGCCGAGAGCTCGATCCGGGTCAGCACCGACAAGATCGACGGCCTGATCAACCTGGTCGGCGAACTGGTCATCACCCAGGCGATGCTCAAGCAGGTCAGCAGCCGGCTCGATCCGGCGCTTGCCGAGCGTCTGTTCGAAGGTCTGGACCTGCTCGAGCGCAACACGCGCGACCTGCAGGAAGCCGTGATCGGCGTGCGCATGCTGCCGGTCGAGGCGGTGTTCCGCCGCTTCCCGCGCCTGGTGCGCGACCTCTCGGCGCGCCTCGGCAAGCAGGTGCGCCTGCGCACGCTGGGCGAAGGCACCGAACTCGACAAGGGCCTGATCGAGAAGATCGCCGATCCGCTGGTCCACCTGGTCCGCAACTCGATCGATCACGGCCTGGAACTGCCCGATGCCCGCGTGGCCGCGGGCAAGGACGGCACCGGCACCATCACCCTCGCCGCCTCGCACCAGGGCGGCCACATCGTCATCGAGGTGGCCGACGACGGCCGCGGCCTCGATCGCGACCGCATTCTGGCCAAGGCCGTCGAGCGCGGTCTGGCCGTGCCGGAAAAGCCCACCGACGCCCAGGTCTGGGACCTGATCTTCCAGCCCGGCTTCTCCACCGCCGACGCGGTGACCGATCTCTCGGGCCGCGGCGTGGGCATGGACGTCGTCCGCCGCAACATCCAGGCGCTGGGCGGCGAAGTGCAGCTGGAAAGCAATACCGGCCGCGGCACCCGCGTGGTGATCCGCCTGCCGCTCACCCTGGCCATCCTCGACGGCATGACCGTCGCGGTCGGCGACGAAACCCTGATCCTGCCGCTGTCGAACGTGATCGAAGCCCTGCAGCCGCAGGACGAGGACGTGCGCAGCCTGGCCGGCGACGGCAAGGTGCTGCGCGTGCGCGGCGAATACCTGCCGCTGGTCTCGCTCAACGAGTTCTACCGTTACGGCCAGCCGCGCCGCGACGACGCGCTGGTGGTGGTGGTCGAGGGCGACGGCCAGAAGCTCGCGCTGGAAGTGGACGAGCTGCTGGGCCAGCAGCAGGTGGTGGTCAAGAATCTCGAGAACAACTACCGCCGCATCGACGGCGTCTCGGGCGCGACCATCCTCGGCGACGGCCGCGTGGCGCTGATCGTCGACATCGGCGGCCTGGTGCGTTCGCTGCGGGTGCCGCAGGCGGCTTGACCGAAGCCGCTGCGTGCTGCCGCGTGCAATGTGGATTCGCCGTCCGCACGCCACTGCATGACAGCTTCATGAACCTGTAGGCAATTTCTGACGGCTTTCCGGCATCCGCGCCTTCAGGACCGTGTGTGCACGCCGATATCCATGGAGTCCCCAGCCTGGTCTTGGCGTCATGCCAGGCGGTGGGCCTTCCCCGGATTCCGCTTCGCGGAGCCGCTTCCCGGACACCCGACGCATGCGTGCGTCCGGGCGTCCCCGCCTATCCGATCCAAGAGCACATGACCTCCAAGACCCGATTGATCGCCGCCATGGCGATTGCGCTCGCCGGCGCGCACGCCGCACAGGCCCAGGATTCCGATCGTTTCACCGTGAGTGGTTTCGGCACGCTGGGCGTCGTCCACTCGACCGAAGACCAGGCCGATTTCAGGGGCGATTTCCAGATCGGTCGCGGCGCCGGCGCCAGCCAGCGCACCTCGATGAAGCCCGATTCGCGCGTCGCCGTGCAGCTCGATGCCCGGTTCACCGACGATTTCAGCGGCGTGGTCCAGGTGGTCAGCGAACACGCGATCACCCAGTCCTACACGCCGGAAATCTCGCTCGCTCACGTGAAGTACCGGGTGTCGCCCGGTTTCACTGCACGCCTGGGCCGCATCACCGCGCCGCTGTACATGCTGTCGGAGTACCAGCGCGTCGGCTACGCCACGCCGTGGGTGCGCCCGCCCCACGAGGTCTACAACTACCTCGTGCCGCTCGACGGCATCGAAGGCCTCTACACCGTCAACGCCGGCGACACCGTGATTGGCCTGCAGGGCTTCTACGGCCGGATCGACTCCGAACGCGTCAGCGTCGATGCCCTGCGCGGCCTGGCCGTGCAGATGGATCGTGGTGCGCACGTTGCGCGCATCAGCCACATCCGTGGACGCGCGGGCTACAGCACGCCGGCTGTCGAGCAGCTGTTCGGTACCTACCGCAGCCTGCCCGTCCCGGACCTGGCCGCGCTGGCCGCTCGCCTCGATCCGCGCAGCGTGGACGGTAGCTTCACCGGCGTCGGCTACAGCTACGACCCCGGCAGCTGGTTTCTGCGCACCGAAGCCATCCAGGCCGACTACGCCCCGTCGATGAGCGCACGCACGACGTCGGGTTACCTCAGTGCCGGCCTGCGCCGTGGCACGCTGACGCCGTCGCTGACCTTCGCCCACGTCGACACCGATGGTGTCGAGTCTCCGGGCGCGGCGGATCCGTTCGGCCTGCTCAACCGGGCGACGGCGTCCAGCAATGCCGGGCGGCACAGCTACACGGCTTCGTTGCGCTGGGATGCGCGTGACAGCGTCGCGCTCAAGTTGCAGGCCAGCCACGTGGACAACCATGCGGGCTCGTTCGGCTTCCTCGGCAACATCCAGCCCGGATTCCAGCCCGGCCGCAGCTACAACCTGATCTCGGCATCCGTCGATTTCGTGTTCTGACTGGAGTCCATACATGAACCCGAAATCCACCCATCGCCTCGCCCTGCTGCTCGCACTGTGCTGCGTGTCCGCGGCCGCACAGGCCGACGTCGTGGTCGTGATGTCCGCGCGCAGCGACGTCGCCACGCTCACCCCGGCGCAGGTCTCGCAGATCTTCCTCGCCAAGTCGTCGGCGCTGCCCGGCGGTGGGCGCGCCGTACCGATCGACCAGGCCGAGGGCGCCGCCGTGCGCGATGCCTTCTACACGCGGGTCGCGAGCCGGGACGCGGCACAGCTGCGCGCCTACTGGTCGCAGTTGATGTTCACCGGCAAGGCACAGCGCCCGAAGCAGGTCGCCGGCGACGCCGCGGTCAAGCGCGAGGTCGCGGCCACCTCCGGCGCGATCGGCTACATCGACAGCGCGTCGGTCGATGCGAGCGTCAAGGTCGTTCTCAGGCCGTAACCCCCGAGCGCGGGGCGGCGTGATCGCGTCGCCCCGCGGTCTTTCATCGAGTCCCGATATGAACCGTTTTCTCGCCCTGCCCCTGTTCTGGAAGGTCCTGGCCCCGGCCGGGCTGTCCATCGCCTGCCTGCTCGCCTATCTGGGCTTCAGCACCTTCGTGTTCGAGCGCAACAACGCCCGCCTCGAAGCGGTGCGCGACGTGCACTTTCCGGCACTGGACGCGATGACGCGCAACATGTCCGCGCTCGACGACATCATCAACGGCCTCAACGGCGCAGCGGCAGCAGGCGATCCGGACATGCTCGAGGCCACGCGTGAACGTGCCACGGCAATCCAGGCGTCCTATGTCGAGCTTCAGACCGTCGACCGTGACCAGGCCGCCACCATGGCCCGCCTGGGCGAAGAGTTCGACACTTATTACGCATTGGCCTACGGCGTAGCGGACGACTTCGTCACCCAGAATCCAGACGCCGATCCCGAGCGGATCGGCGAGATGGCCGCCGCCCTGGACATCTACCGCACCCACCTGGCGGATACGCACAGCCAGGCCGACGCGCGCTTCCGCGCGACCGTGCAGACGGCCGTGGAGAATTCACGCATGGCGATGCTCGGCGGCGCCCTGCTCGGTCTGTTCGGCGTACTGGCCTGCGTGGGCTTCGGCCTCGTTGTGGCGCGGGCGATCAGCCGCCCGCTGCAGCGGGCGATCGCCGTCGCGCGCGAAGTCGCGGCAGGACGGCTGGATGCCGACATCAAGGTGGACGTGCAGGACGAAGGCGGCGCACTGCTGCTGGCCATGCGCGACATGCAGGCGCGGCTGCGCGACGTGATCCGGGCGCAGCGCGACATGGCGCGCGAACACGATGCCGGCATGACCGGTTACCGCATCGACGCGGACGCCTTCCCCGGGGAGTACGGCGTCATGGTGGCCGGCACGAACGAACTCGTGGCGGCGCACATCGCGGTGCAGCTTCGCGTCGTCGAACTGGCGCGTCGCTATGCGGTGGGCGACCTTTCCCAGGACATGCAGCGCCTGCCCGGCGACAAGGCGGTCATCACCGAGACCATGGATGCGGTGAAGGCGAATCTGACCGCGATCAATGACGAGATCCTCCTGCTCGTCGACGCGGCGGCGCGGGGCGACTTCAGCGTGCGCGGCGACGCGGCCCGGTTCGATCATGCCTTCCGCGACATGCTCGACGGCCTCAATCGTCTGATGCGCACCGCCGACGACAACCTCGGCGATGTGTCCAGAGTGTTGCAGGCCATCGCCCGCGGCGACCTGACGACCGGCATGCAGGGCGACGCCCAGGGCGTATTCGCGGCGATGCGTGACGATGCCAATACCACCGTGGCCCGCCTGCGCGACATCGTCGCGCGCATCCAGGCCGCCTCCGGGGCCATCGGCACCGCGTCGTCGGAGATCGCCTCGGGCAACCACGATCTGTCGCAGCGCACCGAGCAGCAGGCCGCGAACCTCGAAGAGACCGCGGCCTCGATGGAGGAACTGACCTCCACCGTGCGCCAGAACGCCGATCATGCGCGCCAGGCCAACCAGCTCGCGATCGGCGCGGCCAGCGTCGCCTCACAGGGCGGCGATGTGGTCAGCCAGGTGGTCACCACGATGGCCGATATCGAAACCTCGTCGCGCAAGATCGGCGACATCATCTCGGTCATCGACGGCATCGCGTTCCAGACCAACATCCTTGCGCTCAATGCCGCGGTGGAAGCGGCGCGCGCCGGCGAGCAGGGCCGCGGCTTCGCGGTCGTCGCATCGGAAGTGCGCACCCTGGCCCAGCGCAGCGCGCAGGCGGCCAAGGAGATCAAGGGCCTGATCGACGATTCGACCGGCAAGGTCGCCAATGGCGCCGCGCTGGCCGGCCAGGCTGGCAAAACCATGGGCGAGATCGTCGCCTCGGTGCAGCAGGTGACCGACATCATGTCCGAGATCGCGGCCGCGTCGCAGGAGCAGGCCTCGGGCATCGAGCAGGTCACCCAGACCATCACCCGGATGGACGAGACCACCCAGCAGAACGCGGCGCTTGTGGAAGAAGCCACCGCCGCTGCGCGCGCGATGGAGGATCAGGCCGACCTGCTCACCCGTACCGTCGCGGTATTCCGCATCGAGGCCGCCGCAGCGACGGCCTCGACCGGCTCGCTCCGCGCGGCCGAACTCGAGTGCGCACCGGCCTGAGCGGGTCCCGGCGTGCAGAGCCGCCGTCCGGCACGCGCGTCGAGCGGCTTCGCTCGCGGTGACCTGCCTGCGATCCACGCCGGAAGACGTCGCGGTGGATCGTGCTGACATCCGCGCGCGAGGGCGGACGCCGCCTCCCGCGCTCGGGTGAAGCGGGCCGGGCCTGATCCGTAGCCCCGCACGACCACGACGCGCCCTGTGCCGTGCCGCGTCCGGGCACACGCCATGCCCGAACCCCCCTCATCCGTCTCCCACAGGCGCCCGGCCGCCACCCGGCCCTGCCAGCCGGACCGCGCGTGGCGGCCATATCCCGGGCCAACGTGCCGGCGTCGCAGCGCCCGCACAGCTGCCTTGGCCCTCCGTGTGCGTTCCGGCGGATACGGCGTGCGCCGGCCGCGCCTGCAGCGGTGCCCCCTTTGGAACAACGCAGGCAGGCACCGTATTGCGACCTCCTTCACAGCGCGACGACATCGGACCCGGTTCCGGATCAAGTTGGCCGCCGGGGCGCCGCTACTCCAGCTAGCACAGGCGTTACGCGGCACCTTGACGGCGCATACGCCGTGTCCAGCAAACGGAGGCACCCATGAACTGGTTCGACAACCTGACGATCGCGCGCAAGCTCGGCATCGCCTTCGCCCTGATCGCCCTGATCGCCGTCGGCGTGGCCGCCACCGGCGTTGCGCGACTGGCGAGCACCAACCAAGAACTCCAGAAGGTCAGCACCGAGGCCATGCCCGCCGTGCAGCACCTGGGCGAGATCCGCGCCCAGCTCGGCGAATACCGCACCTTCGAGATCGCCCAGCTCACGCGTCTGGACGAGCCGGACGCCGTGCAGGACTACAACCAGCGTCTGGCCGCCATCGAGGTGACCATCGCCGAGCGTCAGGCCGCCTACGAGGCCCTGCCCTTCGATGCCGAGCAACGCGCCCTGTATGCCACTGTGACCGAGCGTCTGGCGGCCTATCTCGGTGCGCACCGCGACATCGAACGCGCGGTGGAAGCCGGCGATGCCGAAGCGGCCGAAGCGGTGTCCGACACGCAGTCGAGGCCACTCCGACGCAGTCTGTTCGAAGCCCTGGTCGCACTGAACACCTACAACGTCGAGCGTCTCGATGCCGAGATCGCGCAGGCCAATGCCACCTATCGCAGCAGCGTCGCCACCATGCTGGCGGGAATCGCGCTGCTGGTCGCGGCGGCGGTGGGCCTGGGTATGTTCATCGCACGCACGCTGTCGCGCGCGATCGGCTCGGCGGTGACCGTGGCCGAAAACGTCTCCGCCGGGCGCCTCGACGCCGAGATCGCCAGCGGTCGCCGCGACGAGGTGGGCCAGCTGCTCGGCGCGATGTCGCGCATGCAGGCGCAGCTGCGCGCAGTGATCGCCGCGCAGCACGAGATGGCGCGCGAACACGACGCGGGCGCGATCAGCTACCGCATGGACGCCGCGGCGTTCCCCGGCGACTACGGCGTGATGGTCGCCGGCACCAACGCGCTGGTCGCGACCCACATCTCGGTGAAGATGCGCCTGGTCGAGCTGATCGAGAAGTACGCGATCGGCGATTTCAGCCAGGACATGGAACAGCTTCCCGGCGAGAAGGCGGCGATCACCCGGTCGATGGATCTGGTCAAGTCCAACCTGACCGCCATCAATGGCGAAATCCGCCGGCTGGTGAGCGCCGCGGCGGCCGGCGACTTCGCCGTGCGCGGCGATGCGGCGCGCTTCCAGCACGATTTCCGCGCGATGGTCGACGGCCTCAACCGCCTGATGGAAACCACCGACGCGAACCTGTCCGCGATCTCGCAGCTGCTGCAGGCCATCGCCCGCGGTGACCTCACCGTGCGGATGGACGGCGACTTCCACGGCGTGTTCGCCGCGATGCGCGACGATGCCAATGCCACCGTGACCCAGCTCACCGGCATCGTCGCGCGCATCCAGGCCGCCTCCGGCGCGATCGGCACCGCGTCGTCGGAGATCGCCTCGGGCAACGACGACCTCTCGCGCCGCACAGAGCAGCAGGCGGCGAACCTGGAAGAAGCCGCGGCCTCGATGGAGGAACTCACCTCCACCGTGCGCCAGAACGCCGACCATGCGCGCCAGGCCAACCAGCTCGCCATCGGCGCGGCCGATGTTGCGGCCA
>VFQP010001065.1_pt1 | contig 40829 bp, 35 predicted proteins | sample 3512351 | NCBI WGS metagenome assembly VFQP01 (sample SAMN10412372, study PRJNA504923) | tailings metagenome | isolation source: Relicate 1 Philex TSF1 revegetated site | place: Philippines: Tuba, Benguet | collected 2017-08-29
TTACTTTTTACTTTTTACTTTTTACTTTTTACTTTTTACTTTTTACTTTTTACTTCTAAAGATTATTGAGATGTTTTAAAGCTGTTTCCGGAGACTTTAGGTAAAGTTGACGGAAATCAGCAGTAACACCCACATAAATCTCGTAAGCGTCTTTACTGATACCTTCAAGGATTTCTGTGGCAACATCGGCTGGTTCCATTTTGGTACCACTCAGATCCTTTGCGAAATCTGTATCTACCAAAGGTGGCATTACTTCAAATACTTTCACATTAGTGGAGCTTAATGCAACACGTAATGATTGTGAATAGGAGTGAAGTGCAGCTTTTGTTGCACTATAAGTTGGGATACGAAGACCGGGCACCATAGATACAATTGAAGTAATGTTTACAACAGCTGCATTCGGTTGTTTTTCCAGGACAGGCCAAAGTTTTTCGGTAAGGCGGATCACTGACAAAACATTTGTATTGAACTCTTCCGATGCTTTGCTATAGGCATCCGCGTCAGGAGAAAGTGTATAGGCTACTGCATGTGCTGCATTGTTGAACAACATGTTCAGGGTTGGAAATTCCTGCTGTATCTGAGAGACAAGTGCATCCACTGCTGCGGCGTCTGTTATGTCTGCAACAATCGGTACGGCTCCCGGAATTTGTTGCGCTGCTTTTTCAAGTTTATCCCTGTTTCTTCCGGTAATGATCACACGGTTTCCCTGGGCTGCGAGTAATAAGGCTGTTTTAAATCCAATTCCTGAACCACCACCGGTGATCAGTACTGTGTTATTCCTGATGTTCATATCTGTGTGTTTATAAAATATACCGATCGGTATATTTATGATTAAAAAAATTTACTTCTTTAGTTCTCCGATGATCAATTCATCGATCTTATCCAGGCTGTTATTTAACAATGATCCGTCATCCATTGCCTTTGCCAGGAGTATGCCGCCTTCAATCATTGATATGAATAACGCGGCATATCTTTCCGAATCAGCCTTCTCTATTATTCTGTTCTGTGCTTTCCCTTCCTCAATTGTTTGAGCGATCGCCTTGCGCCATCCCCGGTAGGAGGCTTTTACTTTTGTCTTCAGCGCCGGAAAATTATCGTCTGCTTCAACTGCTGCATTCATCACGGGGCAACCTCCGCGCTGTGCAACAGCCCGGAATTCCTGCCGGTAGAAGCTGGTCATAGCCAGCAATTTTTCCACCGGATCATTTACCGCTGCCATAGCTGCAGCCTGCCCCTTCACCAGCATAGACTGGTTAAAATCATATACAGCCAGGGCCAGTTCATCCTTGTTTTCAAAATTGCCATAGATAGCTCCCTTGGTCAACCCGGTAGCCTCAGTGATATCACTCAACGATGTATCCGCATATCCTTTCTTATTAAAAAAAGGAGCGGCTTTTTCGATGATAAGCTGTCTTGTCTTTTCTGATTTACTGATCGGCATTGTATTGAATTACGATGTAAAAATATACCGAACGGTATATTTTGCCAAATTTTATCGCTGATTTTAACATGATGTAAAAAATCCTGCCCGGCTGCAATTCAACATCCGAAAATGACCGTTGGCCCGATTACCGGCCCCAGGCAGGATCTTTTTTTGGTAGCTTAGCTTTTTCAACTGCATGAGCAAGATCATTTTATTATTGATTTTCAGCTGGATGGGCCTTAACAGCCTCCAGGCACAGCCTCCCCGCACCGGAGGTGAGATCCGCATAAACGTCGAATCGCCTGAGAAACAAACGATAGCGTTCGCATCCGTGAGCCTTCTGCGGCAGGACTCCAGTTTGGTCAGGGCGCAAATGACGGACTCAATGGGCCATACAGAATTTGTCAATCTGCCCCAGGCTAATTACATCATAAAGATCAGCTATGTGAATTATGAAACATATCACAGCGAACCGATAGATCTTCTTTCGAAACCTGAGCATCAGGCGGTGGTTGTTTTGCAACCCGCAGCCGGACTGATCGGCAATGTCACCGTCACCGCCAAAAAGCCACTTGTGCAATTCATGCCAGACAAAACAGTGATCAACGTGGAAGCCGGCATCACCAATGCCGGGGCAACGGTGATGGAAGTGCTGGAGAAATCTCCTGGCGTAACGGTTGACCGTGACGGGAATGTATCACTAAAAGGCAGAGCCAATGTGCAGGTAATGATCGATGGAAAGCTCACGCAGTTATCCGGCAGCGACCTGCAAAACCTGCTGAATGGCATGAATGCATCCCAGGTTGAAACGATCGAACTGATGGACAACCCTCCGGCAAAATATGATGCTGCCGGTAACTCTGGCATCATTAATATCCGCTTAAAAAAAATCAAACAGAAAGGCTTCAATGGAACACTGACTGTAGGGCTGGGACATGGAAAACGTTATAAGAATAACAACAGTCTTATGCTTAATTACCGCAATGGCGACTGGAACTATTTCTTCAATTACAGCCTGGTCGCAAATCAGTACCAGATGGATCTTTGGGCTATACGTACCAACTATGCACCAAATGGCTCCATTACAGCCATACTGGAACAGCCGTATACAACGCTGGGATCAGGCAAAACACATAACCTGAGAACAGGTGTTGATTATTCATTGAGTAAAAAAACGACCCTGGGTGCTGCATTCACGGGTACTTATCTGATACGTGACAACGACGGTAAAGCAAACGCATCCTGGAAAAACAATGCAGGTTCTGTGGACTCTACCATTGTTACCACCAGCAACAATTACAGCCGGTTGAAACAGGGAGGATTTAATTTCAACATGCGGCACTCTTTCAACTCAAAAGAAGAGCTGGCCGCTGATGTGGATGTAATAGGTTATGATATCAGTACCGATCAGTATTTCGAAAACGTGTCTTCAGTAACCGGTAGCAAACCCGATGCTTCAAGAGGCGATATACCTTCGGACATAAAAATATTTTCTGCCAAAGCAGATTACTCCAAACAATTCCGTTCAGTATTGTGGGAGGCCGGCTGGAAAACCTCCAGAGTAAATACGGACAACTTTGCACGATACGAATATCTGGATAACAACACCTGGAAAGAAGACCTGGGGAAAAGCAATCATTTTCTTTATAAAGAAGATATACACGCACTTTACAGCAGTTTCAGCCTGAAAAGCGGTCGCTGGAGTACACAAGGCGGCTTACGGTATGAGTATACGAACTATAAAGCAAAGCAATTGGGAAATGCCATTGTAAAGGACTCGTCTTTTAACCGCGATTATCATAGTTTGTTTCCAACCCTTTTTGTAAGCTATGAAGCTGATTCAGTGAATACATTCACATTCAGAGCAGGCAGACGAATAGACCGCCCCGGTTTCCAGAAGCTGAATCCTTTCGTATTTATCATCAATAAATACACATTCCAGCAGGGAAATCCTTATTTCCTGCCGCAGTATACCTGGAACGGAGAGATCTCACATCAGTATAAAGACATTCTCTCAACCGGCGTCAGCTATAGCATCACTAATGATTATTTCTCGCAGATCTTCCTTACCAACCCCGATGGAACGATCGTGTATACAGAGGGCAATGTGGGCAAAATGCGCAATCTGGGTGCATCTATGAGCATACAATTACCTGTTGCTTCATGGTGGTCATTATCCGGTCAGGCAGTATTCAACCGTAAGATCATCGAAGGCATTTTATGGAAAGAGTACAAGGCAACGATCAACCAGGGAACGTTCAGTATGAACAACCAGTTCAGGTTCAAAAAAGGGTGGTCTGCTGAGCTGACTGGCGTTCTCGTAACGCGTGCACAAAACGATCTGCAGGAAGTGCTTGATCCAACCGGTCAGGTTTCCATAGGCGCGTCCAAGCAAATACTAAAGAATAAGGGAACATTAAGGCTTGTAGTACGCGATATCTTCTACACACAAGCCATGGCCGGATGGTCTTACTTTGAAAAATCGATAGAATACTTCAAACTGATGCGTGATACCAGAGTGGCAGTACTATCTTTTACCTGGAGATTCGGGAAGTCGATGAAACAGGTGAGACGTTCTTCCGGAAGCGCGCAGGAACTGATAGAACGGGCTGGCTCGGTAAACTAAAAGCACCATTGACAAAAAATATCTTTCCAACTTTTTTATGCTTTACCGTCTTCCCGCCTACAGGTTTATTTTTTACCGGCGGGAAGACGGTAAGGGAGCCCGCTGAGACGGGCTAAAGAACAGTAAAGGTTGTGTCGATTGCTCTTCTTATCTTCCCTGTATGAAAGAGCAAAACTACTCCAACCATGTGCGGTATTACGCGCCGCATCATTTTGTATTTTATCCCTTATCACTTGCGCTGCTGATCATCGCGGTCAAAGCAGCTTTTACAGCCGGATCAGACGCCTCATTACTTTGGTGGGTGATCTCCGGCGTGATCATCCTGGTGATCTGGGTTTCGTTTATGATGCGCCAGCATTATGGTTTGATCAATCAGAACAGAACAGTGAGGCTGGAATTGCGATTTCGCTACTATACGCTTACACAGAAAAGGCTTGAGCTTCTTGAAGACAGACTAAGTTTTGGACAGTTAGCAGCGCTGAGGTTTGCATCAGACGAGGAACTGCCTGGACTTGTTGACCGGGCGCTGACAGAACAGTTACCACCCAGCGTCATCAAGAAGCAGATCAGGTCATGGAAACCAGATCACATGCGCGTATAGCGAAAACATTTACCGGATATTCTTGTTAATCTCTGTTCAAACAAAAACTGTAGCATATGGATTTGCAATTGAAGGGTAAAACGGCATTTGTCTCCGGCTCAACTCAGGGCATCGGCTTTGCCATCGCCAAACAATTATTGCAGGAAGGCGCGTCGGTTATGATCAATGGCCGCAATCCGCAACGGATAAATGAAGCCGTTGACAGGCTCAAAAGCCTTGTTCCGTCCGGCGATGTAAAAGGGTTAGCCGCTGATTTTTCCAAAGTAACACAGGTGAACGATCTTCTGCACGAGATCCAGGATGTGGACATATTGATCAATAATGCCGGCATATTTGAACCAGTTCCTTTCACCGAGATCACCGACGAGAAATGGTTCGAAATGTTTGAAGTAAATGTAATGAGCGGCGTAAGACTTGCACGAGCCATATTCCCCAAAATGTTATCCCGCAACTGGGGAAGGATCATCTTTATCTCCAGCGAATCTGCGGTGCAAATTCCCGAAGAAATGATCCATTACGGAATGAGTAAAACAGCACAGCTGGCAATAGCCCGGGGACTGGCTGAACTCACCAAAGGAACGGGCGTAACAGTCAACAGCGTGCTGCCTGGCCCTACTGAATCAGAAGGAGTAAAAGAGTTCGTAAAACAACTCGGCGCTTCCCAGAATAAAACGTTTGAAGAAGCAGAAAAAGATTTCTTTGATACCGCGCGGCCCAGCTCCCTGCTCCGGCGTTTTTCAACCGTTGATGAAGTTGCCAGCATGGTCACCTATCTTTCCAGCCCACTGGCTTCTGCCACCAACGGCGCAGCCGTAAGAGTGGATGGAGGAGTTACAAGGTCGATCGTCTGATGTGTGGAAGTTAAAAAGTTTTAAAGTTTAATAGTTTAAAGGTTTAAGGGATTTAAAGGCATTAAACTTTTAAACTATTGAACTTTTGAACTTTAAAACTTTTCTCCCCATCAGTCCGCATACACAACTCTCTTCCCAAATGGCATCAACGAGATCTCTATCAACTTAAAATGTTGTCTTCCCCAGGGGAGACCGATAATGGTAAGAGACAGGAGAAAGCCCATCACGAGATGGACCAGCGCGGTATACCATCCTCCACAAATTATCCAGATGATATTTGCAAACATTCCCAGGCAACCGGCATTACTTGAATCACTGATCACTTTTTTCCCGAATGGGAAAAGCACAATCCCGGCCATTTTGAAACATTGAAGTCCCCAGGGCATACCAACAACAGTGATACACAAAACAAGCCCGCCAACAAAATATCCCACAGCGGCAAAAAAGCCTCCGAAGATCAGCCAGATAAGATTTCCAAAAAGATTCATAGCGATGTTTAAAGTATAAAGATAGTGTTGTAAATCTATCTATCGGTTTCCGTGAACAAACTTCAGTGTATAAAATCACGCATCAGGAAAATCCTGTTGCAACCTGTAACAAATCTCAGGCTCACACGTTTGACCCGTAAACCGAAAAAGTTTACCACAAACCATGAGAAAGTCACTGCTAATGGCTACCGCAGCCATCTTCACAACACTGAACGCTACTTCTCAAACTGCTGCAACATTCACACCTGAAGCCCTTCGTCAGGATCTGGCTTATCTGCGTCAGCAACTTTTTGATGTTCATGCAGACCCGTTCACCGAAATAACAAAAAAGGAATATGAGCAGATCTTTGAAAAGATAGACCATCAGATCAAGGGGCCCATGACTGCGTTGGCATTTTATCAGCTCGTGAAACCAACTGTATCGAACCTGTCTGACGAACACGCACAGATCAGTTTACCTAAAGAGCTGTCAGCCTATAATAATCGGCCTGTATTTCTTCCTTTCACCGTAAAAAAATCCGCTTCGGGATTTGTTATAGACACCATTCTTACATCCAATACCGGCTTGAAGAAAAACGATGTTATTATCTCTATCAATGGCGTAAAAATAAAAGACCTGGTTATTAGAGCTGCGAAATACACGACCGGATATCCGGATCAGCGCCAGCATAATGCATTGAAACAATTTGGTTATTTATACTCAATAGGTGGAAATTTATCTGAACAATTCATTATTGAATCAAAAGGAAAAAAAATATCTGTGACAGGCATTCCGTATTCATTATGGGGAGCTTATCTCCAATCAATCTTTGCAGGCTCAGCAAATTGCGATCAGCTGTTAACGTATAGAAAGATCGGTGAAACAGGTTATATCAATGCCTGTTCATTTGGTGCGCGCGGACAAGGTGCTTTCAAAGCATATGAACAGGCCGCCGACAGCCTGTTTGCAATTGCCAGGAAAGATAGTGTAAAACAGGTGGTGATCGACGTAAGCCGTAATACCGGTGGCAATTCTGCCCTTGGAAATTTTCTTATCAAACAATTCTATAACGGCGAGTATCTTTCTTACAGAATGAACTGGAAGAGAAGTAACGAATACCTTGCTCTCATTACGAGTTGGGGAATAAAAAACGAAGAATATGAAAAACTAAACCCTGGACAAATGATGCAGTCCGGGCCGGACACACCATGGATGCAAGGTGTAAAAGATCCTTTTATGGGGAAAGTATATATCCTGATCGGCAGTGGAACATTCTCCAGCGCAATCATGTTTGCCACAATCATTAAAGACAGCAAACTGGCGAAGCTGATAGGAGAGGAACCTGCCGAAGGTCATCCGACTCATTTTGGAGAAATGTATGGAACTGAGTTACCAAATACAAATTTAGCCGTTCGTTTTGGAGTAAAAGAATGGATCAGACCATTGGGCAAAGAAGCAGGGAACAGATTAATACCGGATATTTCCATTCCGCTGAACCGTCCTATAGAAGAGATCATCAGCGATCTGGAGAAGAGACATCTTTAAACTCACTTTATGTTTCTTCCACGGGATTTAATCCTGTAGTTAATATGCAGCAATTGCTGGCGCATAAAAAAAGGACAGCCGAAACCGTCCTGTATATAAAGATCTTATTTACGCTGTCAGCAATGATAATACGATTTCGGTTGACAGCTCACCTGTAAAAATTCTTCAATGAATGATACCGCATCTTCCTGATCGTATGCGACTAATGCGTTCGGTATCTGTAGTGTGTAATAGCCTTTTTCAAACGAGTAGTAACGGCGTTTAAGATCATCTATCGCTTTGGTGCGGTTGTACGAGGTCTGAGGTTTATCTACTTCAATATTGACCTTTGCATTTACAATCGCGATATCGATTGTATTCATGCTCTCATCTTTTTCAAGAGCCACGGCAATCCCTCTTTTCTTTAGCAGAAAATACAGCTTTACTGTTTCGCGGGATGTTTGTTCAAGTTTTGTCTTTAGATCTTCCTGGCAGGAAGTGCAGAGTGGGTGACCAAGCCGGTTAACAGAATGATAGATCTCCGGAGCGGTCAATGCGTCATCACAGTTGAGGCATAGGTGGGGCACATGAGTGTTTCTCATAGTTAAAGGATATTGGCTTGTTAATAAAAAATCACAGTCCCGTCCCGGCTTTGCTGGTCGACAGCAGGTAATGAACCAAATCAGTCCGGCCGGGATGACACCGCCACAGCGGCTATTCGGATACTGCTATGCGTAAAGTAGAAAACTATCGCATTATTTCCAATAGCAGTCACGAAAAATTTTATTGTGCTACCGGCCTTTTTGTTGACAATTGGTGGATTTGATGGGCTATGGTGGATATCCGATGTTCGGATTGACCTTCTGAGATTGCCATTTAATACACCGGGAGGATGCAGATAAATTTAAAAGAATGCCTGCTTTGAAAACGCGTCCATCTATCCTGGATCAAATTCAAGGTAAATTCATCTCTAGCAATTAGGTATGGTTTATGAATAAGCATTCAAAAAAGTTTATGTCAGTATCATACAAACCACAGGGTTTTCACAACATCACAGCCTGTACGCGCGTGGAAGATGCGCCGGGTTGTGTTGCATTTATGAAGAGAGTGTTTGGGGCAACGGATGAAGGAGAGGAATTGCGGAATGTAAAACGGGAGGATGGAACTTTTCATGTGGCGGAGGTGAAGATCGGAGATACGATCATCATGGTATTCCAGGCGAATGAACAATGGCAGGCACAACCTTTCTCGGTCTACCTGTATGTGGAAGATTGTGATAAGGTATTTCGCGAAGCGATAGAGGCAGGGGCTATGTCATTGATGGAGCCGGCTGATATGTTTTACGGAGACCGTAACAGTGGCGTTCGCGATGCCTGGGGCAATGAATGGTGGATTGCAACCCATGTGGAAGATGTACCGGCGGAAGAATTGGCGCGGAGAGAAATGGAGGCGATGAATAGTCGTTGATACACGGAACCTGATAAAACGAACAAATGACTTGTTTCGAAAGATTAGGAAGTCATTAAAATTGGTACAGTTTTACCATTAAAAGTAGAAACTGCCACCAATGACCAGCCTGCAAGCACCTCCATTCTACGTCAAGTTTTCCCTGAACCTCCTAACTATAATCTTTCTCGGAGGATTGATCTTTATCGGACAGGACATCCTGATGCCCTTGTTCTTTGCGATCGTTCTGGCCATCTTGTTATTGCCCGTGAATAACCGGCTGGTCCGCTGGGGGATACCCCAGGTACCCTCCATGTTGCTGGCTATATTGCTCGCCTTGCTGGTGATAGGAGGGATCATTTATTTTCTCTCTTCGCAGATCGCCGTATTTGTGAAAGATCTTCCGGCCATCAAACAACATTTCAACGACCACCTTCATACGGTGCAAAAATGGATCAGCGAAACCTTTCACCTAAGCTACAAGGAGCAGGATAAGGCGGTTCAGAACGCCACCAGCGGTTTAAAAGATTCGGGCGGCAGTGTGGTCGGAACTACCCTTGTTTCAGCCCTATCGGCTTTGCTGATGGTGATTTTATTGCCTATTTATACTTTCCTGATCATGTATTACCGGGGATTAATCAGGAAATTTTTTCTGGACATTTTCGGCGATCGTCACCGCGCCAGTGTAGAAGAAGTGATGGAAGAGTCGCAGACCATTGTTCAGGGATATATGGTGGGCCTGCTCATCGAGATGGGGATCGTAGCGGCACTGAATGCCGTCGGTTTCTTCATCATCGGGATCAAATACGCGATCTTCCTGGCGGTCCTCGCGGCCATTCTGAATATGATCCCCTATGTGGGAATGCTGGTGGCCACCGTATTGTGCATGGTGATCACGCTGACCAGTTCTACCCAGATCACCGATATACTTTGGGTGGGAGTGATCTTGGTAGTGGTGCAATTTATCGACAACAATTTCCTGATGCCTTACGTAGTAAGCAGCAAAGTGAGGATCAATGCGTTAGTAAGTATCATTGGAGTGCTGATAGGAGGGGCGCTTGCCGGCGTTTCCGGAATGTTCCTTTCCATCCCCGGAATTGCCATCATGAAGGCTATTTTTGACCGTGTCGACGACCTGAAGCCCTGGGGAATGCTGATGGGAGACGATTTGTCGATGCTGAATAAACGGAAAAGGAAGATGATTGAAAAAGGGAAAACGCGTTAAAGTCAAAATTAAAAAGTAAAAAGTAAAAATAATAACTCTATAACTGTGAATGCTTTACAGTCTGAGAAATGCATTTTTTGCTTTTGAATTTTGACTTTTTACTTCGCTTGTCCACACCTGTGAGTAACTTCAGCTCAGCGAAAACTGTTTTTTTTCAATTTCTCCTTATTATTCTCACGGTTTCTCCCTACCTTTGCACTCCTAAATTTCGAATGTCATGGCAAGAGTATGTCAGGTTACAGGTAAAACGCCGATCGGTGGGCACAAAGTGTCTCACTCAAATATTAAGACCAAACGTCGTTTTCTGCCTAATTTGCAGAAAAAGAAATTCTACCTTGTAGAAGAAGACAAATGGATAACGCTGAAACTTTCTACGGACGCTCTGCGTACGATCAATAAGAATGGTTTGTACAGCGTAGTGAAAGAACTGAGAGCACAGGGAGAAAAAATCTAATTCGGTTTAAGGTTGGTGGATAGTAACAGGTAGATGCTGCCTGTTATGAAGCGCCGCAAAAGCAATAAATAAATTACAATGGCAAAGAAAGGAAACCGTGTACAAGTGATCCTGGAATGCACTGAGCACAAAACAAGTGGTCAGCCTGGCACCAGCCGTTATATCACGGTAAAAAACAAAAAGAACAATCCTGAGAGATTGGAGTTGAAAAAATTTAACCCGATCCTGAAAAAGGTAACTGTTCACAAAGAAATTAAATAAGTTTACCTTCTATTATGACCCGGTGATCCTGTCACCTGTAATCAATAGATATAAAACATAAGACCATGGCAAAAGCAGCTTCAAAAAACGCGAAAGTAAAAGATCTTAAAGCTTCTGCTGAAGCTAAGAACTGGACAAAAGTTATCAAGGCCGTAAGAAGCCCTAAAACTGGCGCCTACACTTTCAAAGAGAACATCATCCACAAAGAGAAGATCAAAGAATTCCTGGCTCAGAAGTAATTTCTGTGCAGGTACAATATATTAAAAGCTATCCGTAACAACGGGTGGCTTTTGTTGTTTACAATGTAGAAAGTCAAAATGCAAAAGTAAAAATATCAGGCTAAGAAAACGCAGATCCCGCTATAGGATGCGCTTTTTGACCGTTGACTTACTACTTCATTTTTAGATAACAGCTTAAAAAGCTATTCAATGGGTTTGTTTAATAAACTGTTCGGCAAGAAAGAAAAGGAATCGCTTGATCAGGGTTTGCAGAAAACCAAAGAAGGATTTTTGTCAAAGATCACCAAAGCGATCGCAGGAAAAAGCACCGTGGATGAAGAAGTGCTGGACAACCTGGAAGAAGCACTGGTTGGTGCAGATGTGGGCATTGAAACAACCGTCAAGATCATCGAACGGATCGAAAAAAGAGTGGCAAAGGATAAATACATGAACACTGCAGAGCTCAACAAGCAATTGCAGGAAGAAATGGAAGCAATCCTGGTAGACGCGCCTGAGTCAAATAGTTATGCTTTTGATACCACGTTGCCATCAAAGCCATATATCATCCTGGTAGTAGGCGTAAATGGTGTTGGTAAAACAACAACAATTGGCAAACTCGCTTATAATTTTAAGAAAGCAGGCAAGCAGGTACTGCTTGGGGCGGCTGATACATTCCGGGCAGCAGCTGTTGATCAGCTCACTATCTGGAGCGAACGTGTTGGTGTTCCGATCGTAAAGCAGGACATGGGTTCAGACCCTGCCGCCGTGGCATTTGATACGGCACAAAGTGCTGTTGCCCGCCAGTCAGATGTGGTGCTTATTGATACAGCTGGCCGTCTTCACAACAAAGCCCACCTGATGGAAGAGCTTTCCAAGATCAAACGCGTGATCCAGAAAGTGATCCCCGATGCGCCGCATGAAGTGCTGCTCGTTCTCGACGGATCAACCGGACAGAACGCTCTTGAACAGGCGAAACAGTTCACCGCAGCCACTGACGTATCAGCACTCGCCATCACCAAACTTGACGGAACCGCAAAAGGTGGGGTTGTACTCGCCATCGCAAACCAGTTCAAGATCCCGGTAAAGTTCATCGGCGTTGGTGAGAAAATGGAAGACCTGCTCGTGTTTGACAAACATGAGTTTGTTGACAGCCTCTTCAATTTGGAAAAAGCCTGACAACAACAATAAGTTTAAAAGTTTAAGGGTTTAATAGTTTCAAAGTTTGCGTATTTGGTTTGAGGTTTGTTGTTTTGAAAGATGAAAGTTTATCATGACCTTACATCCTTCAAAACATTCAAACACTACCTTATAGAAACTTTTAAACTATTAAACCCTTAAACTTTTAAACCTTCTTTTCTTGCCTTACTTAATCGCTATAGATATTGGAACAACACACTGTAAAGCCATTGTGACTACAGATATGGCAGAAGTATTGTTTGAAGACAAGGCCGGTTATCCTTCACATCAACCGCAGGCAGGTTATCACGAACAGGATCCGGAACAGATACTTGCTGCTGTGATTCAGGTTTTGGGCACAGCTGCCGATAGCATTCCTGATAAAGAGAACATTCTTGCTGTCAGCTTTAGTGCAGCCATGCACAGCCTGATCGCAGTTGGAAAAGATGGAAAACCATTGACCCGTTTGTGGACATGGGCAGATACAAGAAGTATCCGCATTGCAGCTGAATTAAAGACTACCGAAGAAGGAAAACGTCTACATCTGCAAACCGGAACGCCTATTCACCCCATGTCACCTTTATGTAAGATCGCATGGATGAAACGGGAAATGCCCGAGGTCTTCGCCGCGACGCATAAATTCATTTCAGGAAAAGAATACGTTTTTCAAAAGCTTACCGGGGTGTATGAAACAGACATTGCAATGGCGTCGGCCACCGGTCTGCTTGATGTACAATCGCTCAACTGGAGTAAAGAAGCGCTTTCTGTCGCCGGCATCACAGAAGAAAAACTGTCAGCACTCGTACAACCGACAGATAAACTTCCCCAATTACTGTCCGCGTATGCAGGTAAACTAAACCTGCCTCCTGCCGTTCCCGTTTTTCATGGCGGAAGCGATGGCAGTCTGGCCAATACGGGTGCTGGCGCCGTACTGCCGGGCGAAGCAGCGTTGACCATTGGTACAAGTGGCGCAATAAGAATCCTGAATGATCAGCCTGTACGAGATCCTGAAAACCGGCTGTTCAATTACAGGCTTGATAAAGACGTTTACCTTCCCGGAGGCGCAATCAACAACGGCGGAATTCTGCTGGAATGGTTTGTGAAAACATTTACTGATAATAGCAAATCATTTGACGAATATCTTACTGATCTACTTCCGCAGGTTAAAGGAATACCGCCGGGTTGTGATGGATTGATCTTCCTTCCTTATGTTTACGGCGAAAGAGCACCGGTTTGGGATGCCGGAGCAAGCGGAATGTTTGTTGGCATCAAGGCAATCCATACCCGCGCACATTATCTGCGCGCTGTACTGGAGGGAGTCGGGTTTGGATTGAAACAGGTATTGGAGGCATTGGAGGAAAATGATGTTGTGATAAACACACTTTTCGCCGGTGGTGGATTTGTGGAATCACCGGAATGGCTGCAGATCGTGACGGATATCTTACAGAAACCAGTAAGGGTTTCGCTGACGGCAGACGCATCTTCGATGGGGGCTGTGTTTATGGCAATGAAAGCTCTTGGGCTCATCAAAAACTGGGCTCAAGTAAAAAGATTCATGCAAGACGGAGAGATATACATGCCAGGATCTTTTCATCCGTATACTTCCGGTTTCGAAATCTACCGCTCTCTTTATCAAAAAACCGCTTTTACAAGCTATCAGGATAACCCGCGGCGCCAACCGGGATTTTGAAAGCAAACGTCAACCCCTGTAAGTTTCTCGTCGCAGTCAGCTTTTCACTGTAAAGGCGATGGATTCTTTCCGCTGTGCTTTTTAAACCAATGCCTTTCGTAAAAAGTGTATCCAGATCACCATCATACCCAATACCTGTATCGCTGATCGCAATTTGTATAAAGTCGGATTCCCGTTTACAAACAACTGTCACAATACCTCCGTGCACCAGTGGGGAGATCCCATGGTTCAGCGCATTTTCGATGAGCGGCTGAAGGATCATCGGTGGAACGCTTATCTTCAACCCCGCAGGGTCGATCTGAAAATCGACCTGCAGTCTCTTACCAAACCGATAATGCTCCAGTGCCAGCCAGGTTTTTACAAAGTTCAATTCTTCTTCAAGACATACAGACTGACATTCGCTTACTTTCAACGCATATCGGAATGTGTCTGCCAACTGAGCAATCAATACACGTGTTTTTTCAAGACTTGGTGGCACCGACGCACTGATGGAATTGAGTGTATTGAATAGAAAATGTGGCTCTATCTGAGCCTTTAATGCCTTTATCTCGCTTTGATAAGCCAGGTCTTTCAAGGCCTGCTCGCGAAGCAGTTGTTCTTTTGTACGGAGATAAAAACGGTAAGCATGATATAAGGCAAATTGCAGGCTGTAAAAGAAAGCGCCAATGTAGATATCATACATCGCTGTCGAAAAGTCGAATTTGCCAAAGCCCCAATTGTTCAAGATATATCCAAAACTGTAAACCCAGGCTACTGAAAAGAACGGGATATACAGGATATGAAATACCAATACTGAAGCAAAGGTCTGTTTCCTCCACACCTTCAAAAGCAGCCACCATACGGGTAACGTGTACAACATTTTTAATATGACGTCGATCGCAATGCCCTTGACCTGCCCCAACGGATGTTCGATCCGGTAAGACATGATCATCACTATAAAAAAGAATGCTCCCCAAAATAAATTGTAGAAGATCCAGGCTGAAAATTCAGCCACGGTAATATTCCATACCAGTTTGCTTTGCCAGAATCGCCGAACTCTCATGTTGATTTTATCCGGAATAAACCGGTTGACAAAGCTAAGCCGTATGTATCCTTACACTCCAGAAGACGGATGAACCGTCGGATAAGCCGACGAGTTGTTAATATCCGCAGCCGAAATTTCATGAACTCACTCCGAACTGATTCATTTTGGGAGATCAGGCTTTGGTCTACCCGACACTATTGCGTCGACATCAACCTTTTTTTCAAACCTGTAATACGAAAGACAAAATACTACCGTCCCGATCGTACCGGCGATCAACGGCATCAGCCATTTCATCGTTGACAAACTGAAAAAGATGAACACCACCCAGATCCCAAACAATAATGCCAGGAAGTCCTCCATTTTCAGATCATCGGAATAAAGCAGACTATGGATCAGCAGCAACACTGCGGGACCGGTCACTAGCAACCATCCAAACTGCTCCGGATCATGCTGTATTATAATAATACCTTTCAACGCCCAGAATTCCGGGATCAACAAAAGGCAATAAATACCCCATAACGACAATAAGGTATGCATTCGCCTCACAGGAAGATTGCGATAAAAGAACAGCTCATTCTCCATGAACTGAAAATTCCGGTAAATGATGATCCCATGCCCGGTAAGTACCGTGATAAATAAAAGCCACAACATCCGCCCTTCAAAAACCTGGCTGTCTGTTTTTGCAAAGAAATAGAGCGCAGTGAATGAAACCGTTTTTAATATCAGGAGCGTAATGAACTGCTTCCGGAATACAAACTGGAGCAGAAAACTGAACAGCCCCGGCCGCAAACTTCCCCACCTGTTTTTCTGCATCAGCTGATTTGCCTTTCCATTCCTGATCATTTTTCTGATGTTAAAAACGGATAACCCGATCAACAACAACATCGCAACGATGACCGCCAACACCGCCAACCAGAGATGATGACCTGTTCCAACTATCACCAACACGAAACCATACACCAGAACGGGAAACATCATCATCACTATCATCCGGATCAATGCCCGGAGATGCAGTCCTTCTTCCACACCATTCAACAGGTAAATAAAATCAAACGCTTCCTTTTTTAAGGACGCCCTTACAAACAAATTCATCTTGATTGTATACATCACCCACACACCCAATGCGATCAGAAAGAACGAAACAGAATCCAGTATAGACAATATGAGTGAATAATGAAACTGTAATACGTCGACTGCGCTCGGCTGAATGCCAAACAGAATAAAAAATGAAAACAGAAACAGACCCGCATGCTGTTTGAAGAATGGCTCGGTTATACTGCGGCGAAGCAACTGATCAATCACATTCATACAGGTAACTCTTCTTTTAATTGGGTATCGGTGATCCTGAACACGCGATCAAATTTCAGATCAGGTGTTTCGAGATCATGATGCGAAGTGATAATAAAAGAGGTGCCCTTTTTATGCCGGTCGCTGATCAGTGTATGCAAGTGTTGTTGCGCCTGCGTGTCAAGTGTGGTGAACGGCTCATCCAGCAGGATCCATTCCGGCTGACCGGCAAATGCCAGCAGGAGGGAGAGCTTTTTCAACATCCCGCTGGAATAGCTCCCCGTCGGATTCGCCGTATAGTTCCCGATCTCGAGCCGCTTTTTGATCTCATCAATCTGCATCGATGCGCCTTTTTTTACGGAGGATACAAAACCGATCAGTTCGTCACCGGTAATAAATGAGGGAAAAACCGGCTCCGCAGGCGAATGATTGATCAGCTGACGGTAAGCAACCGGTTGTTTTACCTGGGAAATGCCCCGGATGCTGATCTCACCCTTGCCAGGCAGCATTCCGGCCAACATCTTAAAAAGTGTCGACTTGCCCGAACCATTTGCCCCTTTCAACCAGTAAATACCAGGATCTAACCGGAGTAAAGGGATGTCCAACACCGGTTTGCCATTGAAAGATTTCTGTACTGAGGTTAGTTCCAACATGTTAGCTATCGGAAAAATAATGAATTGATTAACAAGACAATATTAAAGAAAATTTGAAGAGTTGAATTACCTTTGCAAATCCTCCGACAGCCGTAGCTTCAGCGTAGGCTGTTTTTTATTCGGAGACCTTAAAAATCGGATTTTTTTGAAAACAAGAACGCTTAAGAAGGACAAAGTCAATATCATTACCCTCGGCTGTAGCAAAAACATGGTCGACAGTGAAGTACTCAGTGGCCAGCTGCTGGCGAATGATATTGCGGTGGTGCATGAAAACAAAAAGCTGGATCATAATATCGTGGTCGTGAACACCTGCGGCTTTATCGATAAAGCGAAAGAAGAAAGTATCAACACTATTCTTGACCAGGTTGACCTTAAAAGAAGAGGTAAACTGGACAAAGTATATGTAACCGGCTGTTTGAGCGAACGCTACAAGAACAACCTGGAAACAGAAATCCCCGAAGTCGATGCCTTCTTCGGCACCATGGAACTCCCCCTGATCCTGAAACAATTTGAAGCCGACTATAAAACCGAACTGATCGGTGAACGTTTGCTGGCTACTCCCAAACATTACGCCTATCTCAAAATTTCCGAAGGCTGCAACCGCACCTGCTCATTCTGCGCCATTCCGCTGATGCGCGGGAAACATACCAGCAGAAGCATTGAAGACCTGGTAACGGAAGCTGAGCGACTGGTGAAAATGGGCGTAAAGGAAGTGATGCTGATCGCACAGGAGCTCACGTATTATGGATTGGATATCTATAAAAAAAGAATGCTGCCTGATCTGCTGAACAGGCTTGCTGATATAAAAGGCCTGGAGTGGATCCGTTTGCATTATGCTTATCCATCGAAATTTCCATTGGAGATCCTCGATGTAATGCGCGAACGCGAGAATATATGCAATTATCTCGATATGCCTTTACAGCATGCGGCCAACAACATGCTGAAAGCAATGAAGCGCCAGATCACCCGTGAGGAAATGGAAGACCTCACCGCCGCAATCCGCGAAAAAGTGCCAGGCATCTGTCTACGCACCACACTCATCGCCGGCTTCCCGGGTGAAACACTCGATGACGTGGAGGAGTTAAAGCTATTTCTGCAACGCCAACGTTTTGACAGGGTAGGGATCTTCTCTTATTCCCATGAAGAAGGAACTTCTGCTCACGACCTGGTTGACGATATTCCCGCAGAAGAAAAAGAACGCCGCGCACAGGATGTGATGGAAACGCAACAGGAAATCTCTTACGAAAAGAACCAGGAGAAAGTTGGACAAACGTTCAAAGTCCTGATCGATAAAAAAGAATCAGGCCGCTACCTTGGCCGTACTGAATTTGACAGCGTGGAAGTAGACAACGAAGTGATCATCCACAGTGATAAAAAACTGCCGATCGGAGACTTCGTACACGCGAAAATCACGAAGGCGTATGACTACGATCTGGAAGGGGAAGTGGTGAGGTGAGGTTTCAGAGGTTTGAGAGGTTTAAGAGGTTCAAGAGGTTAACATAAAGGAAGTTTATATAGTAAGGTTTGGGTTGACCAATAGCGTCAGCTTAAACCTTTTCTGTTAGAATTAAAATTAGTCGGCGCTACTTATAAAACCTCTTGAACCTCATACCTTTTGAACCTCTCAAACCTCTTAAACTTTTTGAACCTCTTAAACTTTTTTGAACCTCTTAAACTTTTTTGAACCTCTTAAACTTTTTGAACCTCTGAAACCTCCCATCCTCCATTTATAAAAAAACCTCGCTGCACAAACAAAATAGTTTGATATTAGACGCTGATAAAACGATTTTATGCAAAGATTTTTAGTGATTCTGATGCTGGCCGGCGTTTCGGTTAGCAGTTATTCCCAAGGCTTGTATAAGCCCCGCGATATTCAGCGTGCATTTGATAAAAATACCCGCTCAACAGATGGGAGGCCTGGAAAAAATTACTGGCAGAACAAAGCCCGTTACGAGATCAATATAACCGCTCTTCCTCCCAGCAGAACGGTAAAAGGATCAGAACAGATCAGCTATATCAATAACAGTCCCGATACACTTCGCGGCGTTTACATCAAACTCTTCATGAATATTCACAAACCCGGTGCTCCAAGCAATGTGCCTGCACTGGAAGATTATCTCACGAGTGGTGTACATATAGACGGCTTTGCTGTAAATGGGCAGAAAAGACAATGGCAGCAAAGTCCGTATTGGTTTACTGTGGCCCCGGTAAGACTGGACAAGCCTTTGAATCCGAAAGACTCTGTGCAGCTTTCTTTCGACTGGCATTATGACATGTCGCTCCTGAGCAATCGTGAAGGCATGATCGATTCGACAACATTCTTCCTGGCTTATTTCTATCCGCGTGTAGCTGTGTATGATGACTACTACGGATGGGATAGAAACAGCTTCCTGGAAGATCATGAATTCTATAGCGATTTCAATGATTACACGGTGAACATCACCGTACCAAACAACTATATCGTGTGGGGTACTGGTACATTGCAAAAACCGGAAACCGTATTGCAGCCTGAGTATCTGAAGCGCTTTCAGCAATCATTCACCAGTGATAAAACAATCAACATCGCTACCAAAGAAGATCTTGCTTCAAAAAAAGTGACGCTTAATAAAAGCAATACCTGGCAGTTCACGGCAAACAATATCCCTGATATGGCATTTGGCTTAAGTGATCACTTTATATGGGATGCGGCGAGTGTGGTTGTAGACAGCACAACAAACCGCCGTGCCAGTGTGCAGGCTGCCTATAATGACACAGCGAAGGATTATCGTGAAATGGTGGAACATGGTCAGCATGCATTAAAACTGCTCTCATTCAAATGGCCAGCGGTTCCTTATCCCTATGAGAAAACAACTATCTTTCAGGGTTATGCCGGCATGGAGTATCCAATGATGGCGAATGATGAAACCTATGAAGATCCGATCTTTTCCCGTTTTGTTGCGGAACATGAATTGGCTCACACCTATATGCCGTTCTATATGGGTATAAATGAAAACAGGTATGGATTTATGGATGAAGGCTGGGCTACAACATTCGAATACCTGATGGCACTTGAAGACATGGGTAAAGAAAAAGCAGATGGCTTCTTCAAACAATTCCGAGTAGAAGGCTGGATCAGTGATCCTTCTGCAGAACAGGATATGCCGATCATTACACCAGGCAACGTTGTTTCAGGTGCAGGATTTGGCAACAATATCTATGGTAAACCAGCGCTCGGTTACCTGGCTTTAAAAGACATGCTGGGAGATCAGCTCTTTAAAAAATCCTTGCATGAATATATGAACCGGTGGAATGGCAAACACCCCACGCCATGGGATTACTTTAATACGATCAATTCTTCTACAGGTAAAAACCTCGACTGGTTCTGGAACAGCTGGTTCTTCCAGCCGGGCTATATCGACCTCGCTATAACTGAAGTGAAAAAAGCCGGCAGCGGTTATTCCATCAGTGTAAAGAACATTGGGGGTTTTCCCGCACCGGCAGATCTTGAGATCACTTACACCGATGGCAGTACTGAAACGAAACATTTCAATGCATCTGTTTGGGAGAAAAATCTGAAGCAAGCCACCATTTCTGTTGCTACGAAAAAACAGATCAAAAGCGTGAAGCTTGATGGCGGCATCTTTATGGATGCAGATACAAAAAATAACAGTTTTCCCGCTGGAGACAAAAAAGGATTTTAATACCTGAAGTTTATCATAATGCGTCTACGAATTCTTCTCGCTGCTTTATCTGTTGGATCGATGGTATCAGCTCAGTCTTTACCAACACCCAGAAATATACAGGCAACTTATACAAAAGGAACACGTTCTGAAACTGGCAGACCGGGCAATAATTACTGGCAGAACAAAGCCGACTATAACCTGGATATCCATTTTGATCCTGCCTCCCGCAAACTAAATGGCGTGGTGGATATCGCTTATTATAATAACAGTCCGGATACATTAAAACAGATCTGGTTCAAGCTTTATCCGAATGTTTACAAAAAAGGATCGCCCCGGTCATTCGCTATTTCACCGGATGACGAAAGCGATGGCGTAATCATCGATTCGTTATGGATCAATGGAGTGGCAACACCTGCGAAAAGCATCGGGATCAATGCCACTAACGGTATTCTTTCCCGCCAGGCACTGGCAAGCAAAAGCAAGATCGATATCCGTATCGCTTATCATTATACACTCAACAAAGGGTCTCATAACAGAACAGGAGAGATAGAACCCAACGCAGCATTCGTTGCCTATTTCTTTCCGCGTGTTGCTGTATATGACGATATAGACGGATGGAACACGTATCCCTATATCGGCGCGCAGGAGTTCTATAATGATTTCTGCAATTTTAAAGCAGCGATCACGGTTCCCGCAAACTTTATTGTGTGGGCAACCGGCGATCTGAAGAACGCATCAGAAGTACTCTCACCAATTTACGCAGGCAAGCTGGAAATAGCCGAAAGATCTGATGCCATCACCACGATCATCGATACGACCGACTTAGCGAAAAAAGATTTTACCCCTTCGGGAAAATCATTCAACACCTGGAAGTTTGAAGCAGCTGAAGTCACAGATTTCGCATTTGCTGCAAGCGATCACTATGTTTGGAAATCAACCAGCCTTGTGGTGGATCCTTCCACAAAACGAAGGACAAGAGTAGATGCTGTATTCAACCCAAAACATAAGGATTATTTCCACGTCGTATATGACGCCCGGGCAACTGTTGAATCAATGAGCTACCGTTTTCCTGCATGGCCTTTTCCCTATCCGCATATCACCGTTGTGGATGGACTTGACCAAATGGAATACCCGATGATGGTAAACGACAACCCGGTTGAAGACCGTACGGAAAGCATCACACTTACCGACCACGAGATCTTTCACACCATGTTTCCTTTCTATATGGGTATCAACGAAACCAAGTATGCCTGGATGGATGAAGGATGGGCAACAATAGGAGAGTGGCTGATCTCTCCGATGATCGATTCTTCTATTGTAGATGAATATGGCGTCCTTCCGTATGCCTCTTCTGCCGGGAGAGAAACCGATCTTCCTATCATTACCCTTACAACAGAATTGAACCGGGGTGGATTTACCAATTCTTATCCAAAACCTGCTATGGGATATCTGTATGTGAAAGACATGCTTGGCGATTCATTATTCACCAAAGCATTACATCATTACATTTCTCAATGGCATGGCAAACACCCTATGCCAAATGACTTTTTTTACAGCATGAATGAAGGAGCAGGGAAAAACATGAACTGGTTCTGGAAGAAATGGTTCTTTGAAGATGGAATACCAGACCTGGCAATTGGCAAAGTGAGCAAGAAAGGAAAAGCATATACAGTGATTGTTGACGCCAAAGGATCAAAACCCGTTCCTGTTGATCTGATCGTTACTTACACGGATGGCTCTACTACAAAATTACATAGAAGTGTCGCCGTATGGGAAAACAGCAGATCTGTTTCGTTAACATTTGATGGAACAAAAACTGTAAGCAAGATCGAACTGAAAGCCCCCCATACACCGGATAGTAATCCGCGTGATAATATTTACATAGAAAAGAACTAAGTTGACTCTATAACACCTCCTTCCCGTTCTTTCCTCCTTTGCGGTAAAAATAACCGGAAAAGAGGAAATAGCGGGAAGTGTAGTGTAAAGCCATCAGCCTGCTCTTGCATAAATAGAAAAACCGGGTTGGAATGTAATCCGGCCCGGTTTCTATGTTGACGATGCAACTCCTGCATTAATCTTTTACGTCTTCCGTACCCGCAAAGGCGCCACCCGAGCCGTCAGAGTCCTGCTCATCACGTCCTTTTTTTCCCGAAGTATCGTCCATCTTCTCACCATCTTTTACATCCACCGCGGCTGTCTTTTTTTCAGTGGCCGTTTCGGGCTTGATCACTTTATCTTTTGCATGACCATGGGGATAACCTTCAAAGTCCTGGTCAATCTTATCATCAGAATGCTTAGCAACATCATTCTTATTCTCCATTGCCTTTCCTTTTTTTATGTCAAGATATTCCCGGAATCGTTTTGTCTTCATAACGTCTGTTTCTTTTTATAGTCACAAAGCCGTGCCAAACTGGTAAATGATCCAAAGGTTTCTACAACTCATGGCATTTTAAAAGCAGTTCAGTGCCGATTCGTTTATCCATTAGTGAAGGCCGTCATAATTTGCATCCTGTTTCCGGCAAGTATGACCGGAACTATTACCACACCGCTGCAACGATCAAAATCAACACAAGACTTTATGCGGCGATTTAAAAAGATCCTTAAATGGATGGGGCTGATCCTGTTATTGCTTATAACAGGCATTACGATCACGGTGATGTCAAGACAAAATATGACCTATGAACGTCCTTTTCCGGACATCACCGCTTCTGATGATTCAACGATCATAGCCAGAGGTAAGTCACTCGTTTTCGGAGCAGCACACTGTGCCGATTGTCATAGTTTATCGAATGCTGATTCCCTGTTTGAAGCAGGAACAGAAGTGCCGATGGGTGGTGGTTTTGTATTTGATCTTCCTTTTGGAAAGATCTATGCAGCGAATATCAGTACTGATATAGAAACAGGTATAGGAAAGTATACTGATAAGGATCTTGCACGTGCACTACGCTATGGCGTAAAGCCTGATGGTTCGATCGTTTATCCTTTCATGCCCTTTAACAATATGTCCGATGATGATCTGAAAGCAATCATCTCTTATTTAAAAGCGCAAAAACCTGTCAAAAATAAAGTACCGGATCATGAACTTAACGTTATGGGAAATATCCTGAAAGCGTTTCTCATCAAACCGGTTGGACCGGAAGGAACACCTGTAAAAAGTATTCAACCGGATAGCACTGCTGCATATGGACAATACCTGGCGTCAGTTGTTGCAAACTGTAAGGGTTGTCATACGGAACGTAGCCCAACAGGAGATTTCATAGGTGTGCCATTCTCTGGAGCTTCAGCAATGGAAGAAGCAGGAGGTTCGTTCATACCACCAAACCTCACGACGGACACAAGCAGCCGGATATACAGTTGGTCGGAGCAGAACTTCATCACACGTTTCCGTATGGGACGTATACAAAAAGGAAGCCCGATGCCGTGGCCTTCTTATAAGCGAATGAGCGACACGGAACTGAAAGCGGTCTATCGCTTCCTCAAAACACTGCCGCCCGCAAAAACAAAAGCATTAAAAGAACAATAGTAAGGAAGCTTTCGAAAAACAAGCCCAGCAAAAGGAGGAAAGCCAGTCAACGTATGACTGGCTTCTTCCGTTATATTGAAAGAAAGATTGGTTAGGCGGCATCCCTTTTACTGGTAAAAATAAACCGGCGAGAAGGAAAGGCCGCTAAGTGAGATGTAATGATGTGACAGATTTCTGTAGTCAAATCATAGGCGATCCAGCCTGAAGTATCCCAAATTGATCTCATCAGCAGGAAGATCCTGCGCCGGCAGCAGTTCTATCCGAAACTGTGTTTTGACCTGTTCGGGGAGAATATCTTCCACATTATAGATATCGTCTACATCAATGCCATACTTATCGTCGACATGCGGAGAATCGCTGTGACGGAAGAATGCAGACCTCTTCGCCTGCCTGATGGCAGCATCCCTGTCCGGAGCAGCAATGATGAGCTTGTAATGAAACTCTTCAAACTCCAGAGGCTTATACCCTCCAAGGTTGACAAAAAACAGCTTGATCGCATTATTTTCTTCAACCTTTTCTGTTCTTTCGATAATATTTATGGAATATCCGTCTACAAACTTCACATTACGCCATGCATCTATATGAGTCGTTCTGCCGCCCTCAGGCCAGAATTCTTTAATCCCGGGGACGCATTCTTTCAGTGAATTACCGATTGTAAAAAACACATCGTGTTGTTCCGTATGTCTTCCGGAAGGCTTTGCTCCAAGCAATAACATGTACAATTTGAATTCTTGCATTTTTCTTGCGTTAGATGTTAAAATTATGAACAGTTCGGGATGAAATTTGTCATTTAAGTTAGTGGCGAATCTATTTGATTGCACATTTTTCAAAAAACCTTTTTCACAAAGCACAATGTAGCAGAACAGGTTCACATTTTGCTAATTTTGCCATAATCGCTGTGTTATGAAAAACTTTACTCTTCTCGCGGTTCTTGTCATTATTACCTTCAGCTCAAACGCCCAGCAAGCTGATAATGCTGTTCATTCTTCAGCAGAAACAGCTATAGTCGCTGATAATGCAGAAGAGCGTTTTTCATTTGATAAAGATGGTATCATTACAGAATCGCTGAACGAACGCAAACTCTATTCCGGCAATGTCAGGAAGAAAAAGCTGCATGGCAATTGGGAGAGCTGGTATCAGAATGGCCAGTTATGTGATTCAGGGCAATTAGCGATGGGTCTTCCCGATGGCGAATGGAAACACTGGGATGCGAACGGCCGTCTGATCGCAATACGCACGTACAGTTCAGAGAAATATAATCGTGTTAAGATGGAACTGACGCGATACAATCCACGTCATGTTGCATATCCGTTGACGGTGATGTATCATAAAAACCGATCTTCCGCATCAAAGTATCTGCATTCATCTTATTCATTCCCGCATAGCATACGGAGGATAGACGATCAGTCATTGCAACAATGGGTTGCAACGAATATCACTCCCGGCAATACATACAATCCGGTATTTGATCAAAGCCTTCACCATGGGTTGTACATGAATCTTTTTGAAAACGGTCTTGCGAAAGATTCAGGTTATTACCAAAATGGTTTGCGCCAGGGAATTTGGATCCATCGGGATTCAATGGAAGGACTTGTGAGAATGGGCACTTATAAAAACGGAGTAAAAGTAAAAGAGTGGAGGGTATACATGCCTACGGGAAAGATTCTGGGAATTATTTTCTACAATAATAAAGGGGAAGAGATCTCCCGCAAACGGATCAGCTAACATAATAGCCAAACACTCATTTTCTCAAAAATATGTTGCTTACGCAATTTGATGTTTGTGCAGGAAATTATCGATTTCAACGGCCGCTCCCGTCTTACCGGTAAAAAATAAACCAGTCAGACGGGAACGGCCGTTGAAATGTGTTCGCTGTGGATACTCTTGTGCTATCCTGTTTTTCTTTTCTTCTGTAACGAAAGATAATCCAGGAAATAGATCACTTTGAAAGAAAGACTACTAAATGCAGGAGCATCCACTGACTTACGGAAGTTCCGGTAATACCTTTCAGCAACAAGCTGATCATATACCTCAGAAGCTGTTTTCCATGTTACGTTGAGGAAGCTGCCTGGTGCAAACTGCCAGGTGTAATTCATATCAACATTAAACAGGTTTACGTTGATATCCGGATTTCGTCCATTGTATTCTACGCGCTCAACCTCTCCATCCGGTTTAAGATTCATAAAGTCTGAATATTTCACTTTACTCCAATAATGACGCATTCTTGCTGTAAGCCACATACGGTTACTGAAGTTGTATTTTATATTCAGCACGTTTTCAGCAGTGCGGATCTTTCTCAGACTCATAAATACACTGTCATTGTTTGCGGAAGAGGTTGCAAAGCCAAAGTTACGGTTATGCATTTCCAGATAATTTGATAAGCCAACGCTTAGCTTATTACTGAAACGATAGGAGTTGCTGAAATACATTTCAAGGTTACTTGTATTATACTCTCCTGAATACCGATGATATGCTTCAACTGTGGCGGTATACTTCTTTGCAGAGTTTGTATTCAGCCAGAACCCTTTCATCCACGAGGAAGGACGGATTACTTTCCATCCGGCTTTACGTGCTTCGTAAAAATCGTTGCGCTCAGGCTGCCAGTCGCCCGTAATACCAAATGACCAGAGATTTTTCAACTGACCGTTTACATTACCATTGAGCCTGAAATCCTGGTATTGCCTCGGAAAAAACAACTGCGTATAATTTGCATTAAGGTTCAGGTAAATGTTATTATAGAAGCTTTTTGGTTTCACCCATTTGTAACCTGCATAGAAGCCATGAGTAATATAGTTGTTATTGGTAAAAAAGCCCAGATCATTCTGGTTGTATTTATCATCATAGAGATATCGGTGAACATCAAAGTTGAACCGGCCTTTGAATTTTCCAAAGAACAACCGGTATTGATTTCCCACCACAGATTTCCCGTTCGCATCATAACCGATCAACCGGCTTTGGGCCACCTGTCCCCAAAAGTTCCAGTTCACATTGTTATCATACAAATCCCAATCCACGGAAGTCACATTCGCATCATAGGTTTTACCGCTTCTCCACACATTCGTATTGATCAGTGTAACGCGGGAGTTATTTTTTAATCCCTGATCCAGTACAAGGATATTGTAGTTGGTCAGCGGGCTTGTTTCAATAGTGTATCTTTCCTTCTCATTATTTTCTATGGTTGCGTATTGCGCTTTGCTGATCGCATTGAAAAAACCGATACCCAATTTCTTTTTTGTACGACCACTGATCTTTGTTGCATTCAGCAGTTTTGTTTGTACGGGATTATCGATTACTTTTTCATCCGGCTTCAGATTAGCATAAGCGGATCCGTAATTCACGGGTGTACCACCAATACGCCGGCTATAAAAGAGATTTCCTTTATTAAAGAGTTCGGTTCCCTCGTTAAAGAATGCCCGGTTCTCATTAAATCGTACTTCAAAAGGAGAGAGATTTAGCACCTGGTTATCACTTTGCACCTGTCCGAAATCCGGGATCAGCGTCATATCCATTGTAAAACCATCGGAGATGCCATATTTTACGTCCATGCCTCCATTAACAGATGTTTCCCAATTATTATTGGTAACGCCATTACGTGTTAGATAGGAAGAAAAATAAGGGGAGAAGGACAGACGAACCGGCGGTTTAATATCCTGTATGCCAGCCCAGATCCCTGATTGGTTCATGAACCCGAATTTGGTAGGATCCACCGGGCTCCAGGAAAACTGTTGCCCAAGCTTAGCACGCCTGCGCAGGATATTGATATTCCAGTTCTGCAGTTTCTCTTTACTGAAACGAAGGGCACTGTAAGGAATGCGCATTTCAAACGACCATCCGCTGTCAGTCACCTGTGTTTGCGTATGATACACGGCATTCCAACTCATATCTTCATTACCGATGGAATATTTTACATCGAACTGTTCATTCAACGGTGTTACATAAAAACCAAGCCCATTGATCTTATCCTGGTAAGTGTCAAAGATTATCCCTACATAATCATTCACACCAACCTCATCGCGGCCGGCGAGCTGTGTGGCAACACTGTCACGGGTGCGTTCAAGGTTATAACCTGCGAAGTAAACAAAGTCGTTATCATAAAGAAGGAACATTCTGCTCTTGCTTACAGGGTCTTCAGTGCGTCCAAAAGTGGGGCGCATTTCAACAAGGTCGCTGATAACAGGTGACTGTTTCCAGGCATCTTCATTGGGAACTCCGTCAAGAACAACAGGAAGGGCAGTACGTACAGCGGGTATTTGCTTTACGGTCTGGGCATTAGAAGCAAGGCAGCTAAGCAGCATCAAACTTAGAAATAGTCGTATCATTCTCAGTGTTGGGTGGTATTGGTTTAACAAAGAAACGGCGATGCCAAATGAATAGTTACAGCTCCACTGTTAATAAAATCGGAATGCGTTACAAGTGGTAACTAATAATTATGAACGGAAGCCTTAAGATCTTTTTTGCAATACCACAACACAAAGAGAAATAATGTAGATAGTCAGGAAAAAATATTTACACGTCATGCAGGAATTTGCCAACGAAGCAGGTGTAAAGTCTGTCAGCGGATATCGTAAAGTTCCCGCAGATTTACGCTGATCAAGGCGCAGATACGCAGATCGGCTTCTGATAGCAGAGAAATCTGCGTATCTGCGTGTTCATCTGCGTTCATCTGCGGGAACCATACGCCAGACAAATGATATTATATTCTTTGTTGAAATCGCAGGCGTATCGGATCAAAGTGCCGGCAAATTCCGTAGAAAGAAATCCCGCGTATTTCCGCCAAGAATCTTCTCAATGGCAGGTCTGTCGAAACCTTCTTTTTCCAATGCCTTTACCAGTAAGGGGAAACCGGTGATATCAAAAGGCGCTTCAATCGCACCGTCAAAGTCGGAGCCGATCGCTACTTTATCCAATCCGATCTTATCAACCGCATATCGCACACTCTTCGCAGTAGCAGCTGCATCTGTGCCACAAACGGCCGTTTCCCAAAGGCCGATACCCACCAACGCATCGCGTTTAGCCAGTTCTGACAACTGCTGATCAGAGAGATTACGCGGGTTATTACAAACGCCCTGTACACCAGTGTGAGATACCAGTAATGGACCGGTCGTGCTCGCAAAAACATCATCTATTGTTTTGGGTGAAGCATGAGCGAGATCAATAATAACATGAAGACTGTCCATTTTTTTCACCAGCTGACGACCCGGATTTGTAAGACCATACTTTTCTTCTCCATGAGCTGAACCTGCCCATTCATTATCGAAGAAATGAGCGAGACCGATATAACGAACACCCGCTTTATAGAAATCATCGAGGTTATTAATATCATTATCCAAACAATGAGCACCTTCGAGACCAAGCATTCCGCCGACAAGTTTGCGATTGCTTTTCCTATCGCTGATCAACTGGTTCAGTTGCTGTGCTGATTCGATCACACGAAACTCACCGGATGATCTTTCTGCATAGCGATGAAGCTGGCGGCATTGCGTCAATGCACGTGTCTTTAAGCTAAACCAGGTTTTGATCGGACGAAGCTGCGCAATACTCAGCAACGTGATATTGTCCGTTTTGCTGCTGTTGCTTTCATAGTTCTGATTGCGCGGCGTTTTACTGACGATCGTAAACACCTGGAACGCGATATTTGCTTTTTGAAGACGGGGAAGATCTACATGGCCATAATCATGCTCCTTTAACAGATTGCGTTTCCATAAAAGTTCATCACAATGCAGATCCGCGACAAATTCCAGCGAATCATACCAGGCATTCGGGGGTACCTGTACATTCTTTGCAACAACGGAGTTCCGGGTTTTGTCGACCATTGTCGGAACAAAACCAAAGAAAACGATCATTGCTATTAAAAGAATAACAGCGGTTAACAGCAGGGCTTTTTTACGCATGCGGAAAGGTATAGCAAAAACCAGTAACTTGAGTCAAACCTATCATCATGCAAATCGCACGGGATCATACACGACAGCGCATCCTTTCGATTGACCTTTTGCGGGGTATCATAATGATCATCATGGCACTTGATCATGTCCGTGATTTTTTCCATCAACCGGCATTGATCACCGATCCGCTGAATCTTGAAACAACCACGCCGCCGATCTTTTTCACCCGCGTGATCACCCATTTCTGCGCACCAGTATTTGTGTTCCTATCTGGCCTCTCGGCTTATCTGCAAGGTTTGAGAAAAACAAAAACCGGGTTGACCAGTTTCCTGATCAAGCGCGGTATCTGGCTGATCTTTGTAGAAATAGCGATCATGAGTCTGGTGTTGACTTTTAATCTTAAATATAGTTTTATACTTCTTGGCGTGATCTGGGCGATCGGATGGAGCATGATCATACTTGGCTTACTGATCAGAGGTTCGTACACACTTGTACTGGTAACAGGACTGATCATTTTCTTTGGACATAATATTCTTGACTACATTACACTTCCGCAGGACAGCGTGTCTTTTGTTCTCTGGAGAACCTTGCTGACTTCACCCGGAACTTTGTTGCCGGTAGGAGGGAATCATTTTTTTCTTGTAGCTTATGCCGTTCTTCCCTGGACGGCTATTATGCTGCTGGGTTATGCAATGGGTAAGTTATACGGGAAGGACTTTGATCCGGCAAGAAGAAAAAAGATCTTATTGCAGATTGGTTTTGCATTGATCGCTTTATTTCTGCTGCTTCGTTTACCGAATCTCTATGGAGATCCCGATAAATGGTCAGCACAATCAACAACGATCTATAGCATTTTGTCATTTTTCCGGGTCACTAAATACCCGGTGTCTTTACAATATGCGTGTATGACGCTTGGTCCGGCATTGATCTTTCTCGCACTGTCTGAAAACTGGAATGGCCGTGTGGCAAGATTCGCGACAGTGTATGGTAGTGTTCCTTTCTTTTATTATGTTGTTCATTTCTGTTTGATACATATTGTTTGCCTGATCGCATTTTTTGCAACGGGGCATACGATGGCGCAGGCTGCTGACCCTAATTCAATCTTTTTATTCCGGCCGGTGAATTTTGGTTTTCCATTGTGGGCGGTGTATATTTTCTGGATGAGCATTGTACTGATGTTATATTATCCCTGCAGATGGTATAGCAAGTATAAACGGAGTCATCATTATTGGTGGTTGAGCTATTTATAAGGCTGAGCATTTTTATCAATCAGCTTCTTACAAGTTTGCCAGGCGTAGGGTTCCCGCAGATTTACACAGATTAAGCCCGCAGATACGCAGATTATTCTTTGACACTTGAATTTTATCTGCGTATCTGCGCGTCATCAGCGAAATCTGCGGGAACCCTACGCCAGTCTGATAAGAGTAATCAACCACAAACCAGAATTTGCCCATTCATTAGCTAATCTTAACCGGCACCTTTACTGACTCAGGAAACGCCTATCTTTATCTCCTCATAAATCTCTGTATTCCTTAATAAAAGGAACAGATTTTGAAGTAGTACGCGGAAATCGCACTATACGATTTTCTGAGATCATTTTTTTGAAGAATATAAATCAACAGATCATGTTCCAGGATGCAACTTTACCGGAAATAGAAGCAGCCATGCAAACCGCATGGGATGCATTTCATATCTATCGTAAATTATCATTACATCAACGCGCAGCATTCATGCGCGAAATAGCCAAAGAACTCGAAGCAACCGGCGATGAATTATTGCAGGTAGCCGGTGAAGAAACACATCTGCCGGAAGCAAGGCTAAGGGGAGAACGTGCAAGAACTATGTTTCAATTGACAAGCTATGCAGATGCCTGCGAACGTGGCGACTGGCTTGAAGCAAGGATCGATACAGCCGTTCCAACAAAAACACCACCAAAACCGGACATCCGCAAAATGCTGGTTGGCCTTGGCCCCGTAGTTGTATTTGGCGCTGCCAACTTCCCGTTTGCGTATTCAACCGCCGGTGGCGATACTGCCTGTGCGCTGGCAGCCGGATGCCCTGTGATAGTGAAAGCACACCCGGCACATGCTCGCACCAGTGAGATTGTTGCGGGAGCCATTCAAAAAGCGGCAAAAAACTGCGGATTGCCTGCTGGAGTGTTTATTCATCTTCATGGCGCATCATTTGAAGTGGGAAAGGCGCTGGTAGAACATCCTCATACAAGAGCTGTTGGATTTACCGGCTCCTATGCCGGTGGCAAACAACTATTCGACTGGGCGAATCAACGCAAACAACCGATCCCCGTATTTGCAGAGATGAGCAGCATCAACCCGGTATTTCTTTTACCAGGTAAATTGAAAGAAGCTGCAGCCGATACAGCACGGGCATATTCCGGCTCCATCACCCTGGGAGTTGGACAATTCTGCACCAACCCCGGACTGATCATCGGTGTTGATAATAACGATCTGAAAGTTTTCATCGATACTTTATCAGCAGAGATCACCAACATTCCGCCAGCAACGATGCTGAATACCGGCATTTTCAAAAACTATGTAGAACGCAGGGCAAACGCAATTTCGCAGGAAGAGGTAGAAACAGTTGCCGTTTCATCCAAAGATCCGCAAATGGATGAAGGTGCACCTACGATTGCTACAGTATCAGCCGCTGTGTTTATATCAAACCCAATTCTTCACCAGGAAGTATTCGGCCCATATTCACTGGTAGTGAAATGTACGGATATGGAAGAGATGCTGGCAGTAACAAAACATCTCGAAGGACAGCTCACCGCAACATTGATGGCGACGGAAACAGATATCCTGGAAAATGATCTGCTGGTTGAAGAAGTAAAAAATATCTGCGGAAGATTTATCCTGAATGGAGTGCCTACCGGCGTGGAAGTTTGTTTATCCATGCAACATGGAGGACCATTCCCTTCAACAACAGATAGCCGCTTTACATCGGTTGGTGCTGACGGCATCAAACGTTTTGCAAGACCGATCGCGTTCCAGAACTGGCCCGACAATCTGCTGCCACCGGAATTGCAGAATGCGAATCCACTGCAGATCTCACGGGTCGTGAATGATAACAGGAGTGAAGGCCCCCTCTAAATATACCCGAAGAGCTGCCGTGTACCCACAAATTTTGCCTGGCGTAGGGTTCCCGCAGAATATGCAGATAGAAAGCCCGCAGATACGCAGATAGCATCATTCTATAGATAACTATCAGCGAATCTGCGCATTGATCTGCGTAAATCTGCGGGAACCCTACGCCATTTGAATTAGATAAAAAAATGTGGGTACACGGTAGCCCTTCGGGGGAGATTTAGAGAGACCCTACGCCAATCCTTTAACAGGCTGCCTCCTGAAACACATCGCCCACCAGACAGCACCAGCTATCGAGCACATAAAGTATCCTGCAAGCAGATATTTAATAACAGGAAGAAATTGAGACGCACCAAACCAATCATCCTGTGCAATCAAAAAACCAATCCCCAATCCACTTCTCACAATTTCCCAGGCAATAGCCCACAGATTTCCATCCATCAGATCCGTAAGCGCATACACACTTAAGAAAATAAATCCCCCATACCAGAAAATATAATGTGTGTCCAGCTTGTTGATCATCGCAATATTGCCAAATAAAAAACTTACAAAAAGCAGGATCATCAGCACCTGCATCCAACACCAGACTTTGAAACCGGTAGTTGCAGTCGTATTGTATTTTTCAAACTTGTAAACGTCTTCAATCTTATAAACCGGGTAACGTTCTGCTACATCAGCGGGACGGTAACCGGTCGATTCAATCCATAACCTGAACTTCTCCTTCCAGCTCTTCGTTCTCCACGTGTCAGTGATCATTAACCAGACATGCTGAAAATTGATCCTGATCGGATTCCAGGTGCGTACCGGGCGTGTAATGCCATACACCGGAGGAACATGAGGCAGTTCTTCCTGGTAGCTTCCAAACCATTTATCCCAGAAGATAAAGATCTGGCCATAATTTTTATCCAGGTATTCCGGGTTGATCGCATGATGCACCCGATGATGAGACGGTGTTACAATAACTTTTTCCAGCCAGCCCATTTTCCCGATATGCTGTGTATGATACCAGAACTGGGCAAATAAATGAAGGGGCGCCACCACTTCAATCACCTGGCGGGGAACACCTAATAAAGCTGCCGGAAGCAGGAAGATCACAAAGATCCGGACGATCGACGAAATGCTCTGCCGCAAGGCACAGGCCAGGTTGAACTCCTCACTGCTGTGATGAATGATATGGCCATTCCAGAAAAAATTACTGATATGCTGGATCCTGTGAACCCAGTAACCGGCAAAATCAAGCGCCAGAAAGGCAACGAGATAAACAAGAAAAGAAGAGGAGAGATGCGTTACCGCCAGATGATCAACCAGCCACGGATACGAGATCAGTACGAGTGCCAGTCCAAGCACATCCTTGGTCACATTTGTTACCCCACTGGATAAGCTGGATAACATGTCCATGGTCTGAACCGTTTCCTTTTTCTTCCACCAGCCATACCATTTCTCAAACAACACCAGCAACAGAAAAGCCGGCATGGCGATCAGGAGTATTTTTCCGTAGGTTTCCATAATAAAGCAAGCAAGGCAAAGTCAAAATTCAAAAGTAAAAATTAAAAACACGCATGAAGAATACCATGCCTCATTGGATATTTTCAATTATCAGCTTTTCGGTTGACTTAGCATGACTCAAATCTAGGAAAAATTGTCCGGTTCAATTTTCACACGTCGGCAAAGACGATACCTGTCACAGGGATCGTAAGTTTTGAAACAGGTTCGAACACCAATACAGTTTATATTTTTTCTATATCTGATTCATTTTTTAACTTCTGTTCCCAACATCTTAACCAGTTTCAAAGTTTCCCCCTGCACTACTTTACAACTGTTGAACCTTGCCTTAATTTTAGGCATTCCGGCGCGAAGGAAGTTTACAAGTTAAATAGTTCAAATGTTTAAGGCTACTGTCATTTGTCAGCCACTTAACTTTTAAACTTGAAACTTTGAAACCTTAAATCATAGACTCCTGCGCTTAAAGCATTCTAACTAAAATATGAAACATACTTTCGACTGCGTTGATGCTCACACATGTGGAAACCCTGTTCGTCTTGTAAAAAAGGGAGGACCTGAATTATTGGGAGCGAACATGAGTGAAAAACGCCAGCATTTTTTAAAGAATTACGACTGGATCCGTACAGGCCTGATGTTCGAACCACGCGGACATGATATGATGAGCGGAAGCATTCTTTACCCGCCTCACGACCCCGCCAACGATGTGGCAGTGCTTTTTATCGAAACAAGCGGATGCCTGCCCATGTGCGGTCATGGCACCATCGGCACCATTACCATCGCCGTGGAAGAAGGCCTGATCAAACCGAAAACCCCAGGCGTCATCCGGATGGAAGCTCCCGCCGGGCTGGTAATGATCGAATACAAAGAAGAAAACGGAAAAGTGAAATCGGTAAAGCTCACCAACGTCGCTTCATTTCTTCACTCAACGGCATTGACCGTTCAGTGTCCCGACCTTGGAGAACTGGTGGTCGATGTGTCTTACGGAGGTAATTTTTATGCGATCGTTGATGTACAAAAGAATTTTAAAGGACTGCAACATTACACTGCGGGCCAACTGATTGGGTGGGCAAGAGAATTAAGAAAAAACATAAACGACGCTTACGAATTCATTCACCCGGAAAACGATACGATTAGGGGATGTTCGCATATCTTATGGACGGGCGATGTGCTTGACCCAACCAGTACAGCAAGAAATGCGGTATTCTATGGCGATAAAGCGATCGACCGCTCGCCCTGCGGAACCGGAACCAGCGCACGGATGGCGCAATGGTATGCAAAAGGATTATTGAAACCCGGTCAGCCATTTATTCATGAAAGTATTATCGGCAGTAAATTCACCGGACTGATCGAAGAAGAAACGATCATCGCAGGCAAACCTGCTATCCGCCCAAGTGTTGAAGGATGGGCAAGAATTTACGGATACAACCAGATCTGGATCGATACAGATGATGATCCGTATGCACACGGGTTCCAGGTGATCTAGAGAAACGATGATGGATGATCGTTGGTCGCAAAACATAAGAATTACTCCCTTCCGAAATTGTCCATGAGGGCAGTAATACAAACAGAAAAGCTCAACAAGAAACAATGAACATAACAATTATCGGAGGCGGAGTAATAGGATTGTGTAGTGCATATTACCTGAGAAAAGAAGGATATGACGTTACAGTTATAGAGCGTAACGACATTACAGACGGATGTTCCTTCGGTAACATGGGTTATATTTCTCCCTCACACTTTGTTCCGCTGGCAACACCCGGAATGATCTCGCAGGGATTTAAATGGATGATGAGCTCCTCATCTCCGTTCTATATTCAGCCGCGGCTTGATGCAGATCTCCTTCGCTGGGGCTTTGCATTCTGGAGATCGGCTACCGCAAAAAAGATGAATGCAAGCATCCCGCATCTCAACAATCTTCTTCAACTGAGTCGTCGGCTTACCAAAGAAATGCATGTGGATATGGGTGGCTCGTTCGACTTCCTGGAGAAAGGTTGCTGGATGTTGTACAAAAACGAAAAAACCGGTGATCATGAAAAACACCTGGCAGACCAGGCCACTTCACTCGGCCTCACAACGATCGCCTGCAGTGCCCAACAAGTTCAGGAAATGGAAACCTCCGTTGAAGTGAATGTTGCAGGAGGCGTATTATATAAAGACGATTCTCATGTGAATCCCGGACAACTCATGCGCGGTTTGTATGAGGTACTTAAAGCAAATGGTGTAAAATTTTGGTTGAAGACAAATGTGACCGGTTTTGAAAAGCAGGGCGATCGTGTTACGAAAGTTCTGACCGATAAATCAGATATTGATGTGCAAGAACTGGTGATTGCTAATGGCTCATGGTTTGCCCCGATCTCTAAACAATTAGGTCTGCGCGTGCTGATGCAACCCGGTAAAGGATACAGCATGGAATACGATAATCTCAACGGCAACCTGGCTCATCCGTCAATTCTGGTGGATGACCGCGTAGCAACCACGCCGATCGGTAACTGGCTGCGGATTGGTGGCACCATGGAAATGAGTGGACATAATGATCGGATTCTTCCCAAACGCGTCACAGCAATCTATGACGCATTCAAAAAATATTACCCCTCCATGCCGCTTACGGCTCCTGATCCTGCCAAAGCCTGGTTTGGTTACAGACCGGTAACGCCTGACGGGATGCCCTATATTGGAAGACATAGGAAGTTCCAGAACCTGATCTACGCAGGAGGCCACGCCATGCTCGGCGTGAGCGCGGCGACGGGAACCGGCCAGCTCGTAACAGACTTGGTGGGACATAAAAAAGCTACGATTGAAGTAGATGCTTTCCGGCCGGATCGGTTTTGAATCCAATGGCGCAGGTTCCCGCAGATTGACGCAGATACGCGATATTTGGCAGACGTAAGAAATTAATCTGCGTATCTGCGTTTTGATCAGCGTAAATCTGCGGAAACCTACGCCAGTCATCCAGAAATCCCCTCCCTGTTGATAATTAACGTCAACCATTCTATCTTTCCGCTGTTACCTACCTTTACAACAAAAGCATGATGAAGATAGCCTGGCTGATAGCCTTCTCCATATTCACCATCCCTGTAACATACGGGCAACACAAACTCGTGAAGAAATGGGAGACCGATACTCTTTTCAAAGTTCCGGAATCAATTCTCTGGGATGCAAAGAATCAGTTATTCTACGTCAGCAATGTTGATGGCAAGGATTCCTGGGGCCGTGACGGCAAAGGTTCTGTTGCCCGCATGACGAGAGACGGAAAGATCATCGACGTGGAGTGGGTGACCGGCATGGATGCCCCAAAAGGAATGGGCTTGCACAATGGCAAGCTGTATGTGGCCGATTTTGAGAACATCATTAAGATCGATGTAGCCTCTGGCAAACTGGAGAAAAAAATACTGGTAAACGGCGCCACCGGACTAAACGATCTCACCATTGACCCATCCGGAACCATCTTCGTTTCTGATTCAAAAGGCAAACGCATCTTTAAAGTGGAAAATGAACAATCTTCCGTTTACCTGGATAGCCTGAAAGGACCGAATGGCGTGCTGTTTCACAATGGCGCACTTTACGCAGTAAACGGCGACGGTCTTTACCGCATAGAAAAAGATAAAACCATGACCTCCATTGCCACAGGTATCACAAATGGCAACACGGATGGACTGACCGCTTTTGGAGAAGATTTTATTGTATCGATCTGGCAGGGATCCATCTGGTACATTTATAAAGATGGACGCAAAGAATTACTGCTGGATAGCCGCGAAGAAAAACGCAACACTGCAGACCTTTGGTTTGATAAAGAAGCAAACCTGCTTTATGTGCCCGGCTTTTTCACCAACACCATCACGGCTTACGAAGTAAAGTAATGTTAAATTTACCCCGATAGCTTTTACTCTTTTTATTTTTACACCTGTATGGACTGTACATCTACCCGTTTATCTTACGCAAAAACCGGAGTATTTTCCAAAATAGCCACCGATTATATTGCACAGGAACCAGCACTGGCGCCGTTTTTCCAGCATGCCCCGACCGTGGCCGGAATAAAGGACGCTATCAGTGCCCGTCAGCAATTCCCAACCAACAGGAGGTTACTTGTTGAAGAACTGGAGAAACAATACGCGACCGTAACCCGCAGCAAACAGGTGCTGGATAACATCCAGTCGCTTCTCTCACCTGATACATTTACCATCACCACCGCCCATCAGAACAATATTTTTACCGGTCCTCTATATTTCATTTATAAGATCCTGCACGCCATAAAGCTTTCAGCCGATCTGAAGAAAGAACTGCCACAATACAATTTTGTTCCGGTCTACTATATAGGATCCGAAGATGCGGATCTCGCTGAGCTGAACCATATATACGTTGATGGTGTAAAACTTGTTTGGGACACGCCACAGAAAGGAGCCGTTGGCCGGATGAAGATCGACACAGCTTTTCTAAAACTGATCGATCGCATGGAGGGCCAGTTGTCCGTTGAAACTTATGGCAAAGAGATCATTCAACTGATCCGTCAGCACTACCGCAGCGGCGATACCGTTCAGCATGCTACTTTCAGCTTTGTCAATGCCCTGTTCGCTGAATACGGCCTGCTCGTTTTACTGCCGGATAATGCTGCATTAAAAAAACAACTGATCCCTGTTTTTGAAGATGACCTGTTGCATCAAACCGCATCCGGTATTGTTGGAAAAACAGCTGAAGCTATTCAGGCCGCCGGTTATAAAACGCAGGCGCATCCACGAGAGATCAACCTGTTTTATCTGAAAGACGATATGCGGGAGCGTATCGAACTGCACGGAAAAGCATATTCCGTGTTGAATACAACGATGGAATTTCCGCAGGAACAAATGCTGGCAGAGCTTCAATGGCATGCAGACCGTTTTAGCCCCAATGTGATCCTTCGTGGAATTTACCAGGAAACCATTTTGCCAAACATCGCTTTTATTGGCGGAGGCGGCGAACTGGCTTACTGGCTTGAACTGAAAGAACTTTTCGTTCATTATAAAGTACCATTTCCCGCACTGATACTTCGCAATTCTTTCCTGGTAATTGAAAAGAAATGGCAGGACAAAATCGATAAGCTTGGTTTCTCTATCGAAGAAACATTTTCAAAAGAAGAAGTATTGCTGAACAAACTGGTAAAGCGGGACACCGTGAATCAGCTTCAGCTGGAAGATACATTTGTTCACGCTAATGCACTTTACGACTCCATCCTGCAGCAGGCAACCGCAATCGATCCAACGCTGGAAAAACACGTACAGGCGCTTCGGCAGAAAGCCATGTACCGTTTGAAAGAACTGGAGAAGAAAATGCTGAGAGCAGAAAAAAGGAAGTTCAGTGATCAGAAAGGGCAGATCCAGGCGATCAGAAAAACATTATTCCCGGGAGATGGCTTGCAGGAGAGAATTGATAATATCAGCTATTTCTATGCAAAGTTTGGAAAGACATTCATTGATAAGTTATATGAGCATTCACTGGGACTGGAGCAGGAGTTTGTGGTGTTGCAAATTCAAAAGTAAAAATTAAAAAGTAAAAAACAGAGGCTTCTATTTGTAGTGTTGTTACAAATAGAAGCCTCTGTTTTTTACTTTTTAATTTTTACTTTTTACTTATCATCGAACTGATTTTCCCATCCGCCACTTTTCAGTTTTTCCACTTTTCCCAGCACTTCATTCTCCATCTCAGCTTTATATTCGATCATTTTTTTACTGATCGCTTCGTCGGCACTGCCTATGATCTGCGCGGCTAACAATCCGGCATTCTTTGCAGCATTGAGCGCTACAGTTGCCACCGGCACTCCATTCGGCATCTGAAGAATAGACAAAACAGAATCCCATCCATCAATAGAATTGGATGATTTAACAGGAACACCTATTACCGGCAAAGGAGTAATGGAGGCTACCATTCCGGGAAGATGCGCTGCGCCGCCGGCACCGGCTATGATCACTTTCAAACCGCGTTCTTTTGCCCTTGTTGCATAGTCAACCATACGCAGCGGCGTTCTGTGAGCCGATACAACCGTTAGCTCAAATGCGATTCCAAAATGGTTTAAGATATCAGCTGCGGGTTGCATAACAGGAAGATCACTGTCGCTGCCCATAATTATTCCAACTTGAGGATTCATGTAAGATGTTTGATGTTTACAGCTGCAAAAATAGCTAAAGTCTTGTTTAACGCGGCCTGTAGATGATCGCTTTGCGTAAGGTTCCCGCAGATTTCGCTGATCAAGCGCAGATACGC
>VFQP010001066.1_pt1 | contig 40828 bp, 25 predicted proteins | sample 3512351 | NCBI WGS metagenome assembly VFQP01 (sample SAMN10412372, study PRJNA504923) | tailings metagenome | isolation source: Relicate 1 Philex TSF1 revegetated site | place: Philippines: Tuba, Benguet | collected 2017-08-29
CGCTCAGACATGGGCTGCTCTCCGGCCCCGCCGCCCTGCGATGCTCGGCTCGCTTTACGGCTCGAAAGATCAAAGGCGAAAAGCAGAGCCGAGTCCAAAGCAAACGCGAAAGCGAAAGCGAAACCAAGAACAGAAAAAGCAGAAGCGACAGAGCCAAGATCATGCTGACCTGTGTCCAAGACCTGCCGCTCCACCTGAGCCCCAGGAAAAAATTCCATTACGCCAGCGGCTTCGGGCGCGCGTTTCGCCCACCTTGCAGCAGGCCATCACCGCCCTAGGACTTTCAAGCCAGCAGACCCTGGATTCCCGCCTTCGCGGGAATGACGGACAAAGACGGACCTGCCGGGACGGCCCTAGGCCCGCGCGAAATCGAACGCGACCACATCGGCAATCCGCCCGGTTCCCAGCATCGCCATCATCAACCGGTCGACTCCAAGCGCCACACCTGCGCAGTCCGGAAATCCCGCATCGAGCGCAGCGAGCAGCGCGTCGTCGATCGCGGGCAGATCGCTGCCGCGCGCGCGGCGCACCGCGTGATCCCGCTCGAAGCGCCCGCGCTGCTCCGCGCCGTCGGCCAGTTCGTGATAGCCGTTCGCGAGTTCCAGCGCGCCGAGATACAGCTCGAAGCGCTCGGCCGCCGGCACGCCGTCGCGCTCGACGACGCGGGCGAGCATGCATTGCGAAGCCGGGTAGTCGTGGACGACGAGGATCCGGTCGGCGGGGTTCGCCGGCTGGAGGCGATGGGTCATCAGCAGATCGAGCCAGTCGTCGCGAGTCAGTCCCTCGGGATCGATCCGTACGTCGCCGAGCGCCGCCTGCAGATGGCCGTCGTCGGCCGTCACCGGATCGAGGCCCAGCACATCGTGATACAGGGCGCGATAGGTCGTCTGCACGACCTCGGCACGCCGGCCGACGAGGGCGAGCGCGGCCTGCACCAGCGCGACGGTTTCGTCTGCCAGCTGGAACTGGTCCCACCCCACGCGGTACCACTCGAGCATCGTGAACTCGGGATTGTGGCGGCCACCGGCCTCGCCGTCGCGGAACACGCGGCCGAGTTCGTAGCAGTCGCCGAAGCCCGCGGCGAGCAGCCGTTTGAGCGGAAACTCGGGCGACGTCCGCAGCCAGCGCGTGCGTGCGCCGGCCGAGACGTGGCCACTGAAGGCCGTGCTGAAGCTGGCGACGTTGGGATCGGTATTGCCGGCCTGCGAGAGCATCGGCGTCTCGACCTCCGGCACCGCCCGGTCGGCGAAGAATCCGCGCAGCGTGGCATTGAGACGTGCGCGCAGGCGCAAGGTGTCGAAGTGGGCCGAGGGCGCCAAGGTGTCCTTCATGCCTGCGATTCGAGAAATGCGAGCAGCGCCGCCTCGTCCCAGATCTCGATGCCCAGCTCCTGCGCCTTCGTCAGCTTCGATCCCGCCGCTTCGCCGGCGACGACCAGCGACGTCTTCCTGGACACGCTGCCGGCGATCTTCGCGCCGAGCGCTTCGAGGCGTTCGCCCGCCTCGTCACGGGTCATCGCCTCCAGGCTGCCGGTCAGCACGACCGTCTTGCCGTCGAGCGGACCGGTCGCCTTGACGCGCTTCATGGGCGCCGCATCGAGCAGGCGACGCATCGCCGCATCACTGGCACGCAGTGCGGCCAGCGCGTCCGCGTCGGCGAGAAACGCCGCGAGATTGTCCGCGCCCGCGCCGGACAGACCGGCGCCGGTCCAGCCACTCGTGTTCGCGCGAAGCAACGCCTCCAGCGTGCCGTAGGTGTCGGCCAGCCGCTCGGCGCTCTTGCCGCCGAGCTTGTCGACCGGCAATGCCGACAACAGGTGGGCGAGCCCGAGGCGCTCACGCAGCTCGGCCGAGGGCGCCGCCTCGTCGGTGAACGTGATGCCGGCCGCGAGCAACGCGTCGACGACCTCGACATTGCCCGGCTGTTCGAAGAACGTCGCGATCGAACGCGCCACTTCTCCGCCGATGTCGGGCAGCGCCTGCAGCAGCACGGCCGGCGTCGTGCGCACGAAATCGAGCGTGCCGAGCCACTGTGCGAGCAGCTTGGCCGTCGTCTCGCCCAGATGCGGAATACCGAGTGCGAACAGGAACCGCGCCAGCGTGGTGGTGCGCGCGGCATCGATGCCCGCGACGAGATTCTCGGCCCATTTCGTCGCGAGCTTGCCGCCGGTCACGACGCGCAGATGCGCGCGCAGGAACGCGGCGTCCTTCCACACCGGCGACTCCTGCGCCAGCACCTGCTCGCCTTCCGCATCGAGCACGAGCGCGCCCTTGCTGTCGGCGACCACCTGCACGAAGTCCGCCGCGGTCGCGGCATCGAGCGCGGTCTTCATCCGCACCAGATCCTCGACGGTGAGCGCGAACAGGTCCGCCGGCGAATGCACGAACCCGAACTCGACCAGCGCCTCGGCCTGCTTGTCGCCGACCCCTTCGATATCCATCGCGCGACGCGACGCGAAATGGCGCACGGCTTCCTTGCGCTGCGCCGGGCACGTGAGGCCGCCCGTGCAGCGCCAGGCTGCGGCTCCCTCCTCGCGCACCAGTTCGGAGCCGCAGACCGGACACGTCGCCGGCATGGTCCACTCGACCGTGCCTTCGGGGCGCCGCGCCTCGATCACGCGCACGATCTCGGGAATCACGTCGCCGGCGCGGCGCACGATCACCGTGTCGCCCTCGCGCACGTCGAGCCGGCGGATCTGGTCCTCGTTGTGCAGCGTGGCGTTGGTGACCGTGACGCCGGCGACCTGCACCGGCTCCAGCCGCGCGACCGGAGTGATCGCGCCGGTGCGGCCGACTTGCACCTCGATCGCGCGCAGCACCGTCGACTGCTCCTGCGCCGGGAACTTGTGCGCCAGTGCCCAGCGCGGCGCGCGCGAGACGAAGCCCATCGTCGCCTGCTGGTCGAAATCGTCGAGCTTGTAGACCACACCGTCGATGTCGTAGGGCAACGTGTCGCGGGCCGCGCCAATGCGTCGGAAATACGCGATCAGACCGTCGAAGCCGGTGGCGGTGTCGACCTCGGGGGCGACCGGGAAGCCCAGCGCCCGCAGCATTGCGAGGGTCTGCGAGTGGGTTTCCGGCAGCTCCAGGCCGCGCACCTCGCCGACCGAGTAGGCGAAGAACGCCAGCGGCCTGCGCCGGGTGACCGCCGGGTCGAGCTGGCGCAGCGAACCGGCCGCGCCATTGCGCGGATTCGCAAGCAGCTTCTCGTTCGCCTCCAGCGCCTTCGCATTCCAGGCCTCGAAGGCCTTGCGCGGCATGTAGATCTCGCCGCGCACTTCCAGCACCGCAGGCGGCGGCGCACCGGTGTCGCGCAGCTTCAGCGGCACGGCGCGGACCTGGCGCAGGTTGGCGGTGACGTTCTCGCCGGTGGCGCCGTCGCCGCGGGTCGCGCCCTGCACGAACACACCGTCCTCGTAGCGCAGGCTGATCGCGAGCCCATCCAGCTTGGGCTCGACCGAAAACACCGGCGACTCGATGCCGAGCTTCTGCTCGATCCGGCGCTCGAAATCGGCGACTTCGGCGTAGCGGGTGCGGTCGTCGGCGTCGCTGCCGACGCCGGCGGTCTCGAAGGCGTTGGCCAGCGACAGCATCGGAATCGCGTGGGTGACTTCGGGAAAGCCGCCATCGGGACGCGTGCCCACCGTGCGGGTCGGCGAGTCGTCGCGCGCGAGCTCGGGATGTGCGATTTCCAGCGCCTCGAGTTCGCGCAACAGCGCGTCGTACTCGGCGTCGGGAATCGACGGGTCGTCGAGCACGTAATAGCGGTGGTTGGCGGTCTCGATCAGCGTGCGCAGCTCGGCAGCGCGGTCGGAAGGCGATGGCGTCGGCATGGGGGGATTGTAGGCGGTCCGCCCGTACGTGCAGGCGCGCGCCGCGGCGGATCTACGAGGTCGCAGCGTAGGCGGCGAGACGCGCGTCGAGCGTGCCGGCGTGCAGTTCGAATAGATGATTGTCGAAGTCGTGGAAGTACAGCGACTCGCCCTCGCCTTCGCTGCGCGGCCGCGGCGGACGGATCTCGACACCGAGCCGCTCGAGGCGTGCGCGGTAGCCGGGCAGATCCTCGGCATCCACCTGGAACGCCACGTGGCGGTAGCTGCGCTCGGCAGGCGGCTCGCCCTCCATCGCCACCAGCCAGACCCCACCGAGAACGAAGAACTTCTCGGGCGACAGCGAATGCGTGCGCTCGCCGCTGTCGTAGACCTCGCGCGCGCCGAGCCCGTCCACCAGCAGACGCGCCGTGCGTTCGAGATCCCGCACCAGGAACGTCAGATGGCTGATGCCGGCGATCGACATCGTGCCGGGCTCACCAGCGCGGGCTGCGCGTCACCGGCGGCACTTCGTGCTCGCGGTCCCAGCTGCGGAGTTCGTCACGCAGGCCGGCGATGCGCTGACGGCCGAGCGCGTTGCGCTGCTCGTCGAGCAACACGCCGTCGAGCAGTTCGGCCATGCGTTCGGCGGTGGGCAGCATCGCGTCCCAGGCATCGAGGGCGCGCACCGGCGCCGGCAGGGTGAGGAAGAATGCGATCGCCGGGGTTTCCAGGGTCTGGATTTCGGCCATCTCGAAGCTGCCGGGGCTGCGGATGTTGGCGACGCTGAAGATCGGACCGCGCTCGGGATGGTTGTCGACGAGACGGTGGAACACGTTCATGTGCCCATAGGTCAGGCCGGTCTTCTCCGCGGCGACCACGATGTCCGGCCCGCGCAGCACGTTGCCGGCGCGCGCGGCGATGTAGAGGGTGACGATCTTGTCGAAGTCATCGGTGCTGCGCTTGCCCAGCTCGCTGTTGGGCGACACGGTGCCGACGGTGCGATCGAGCAGGTCCATCTCGGCCTGCATCTCCGGCGCGTCACCGGCTTCGCGTGCCACGCCGGCCTCGCCGAGATCCCGCTCGAGCTGCGCGCCGAGCGTCGGTTCGACCCGGGCATCGTCGTCGTGCACGACACGCCGGCCCTGTCCGCTGCGCGGCCGCGTTCCGAAGTACAGGATCGCCGCCAGCAGCAGTGCGCCGGCCACCGCAATCGCGATCCGTAGCATCGACTCGTCAGACATTCGCGGTGTTCTCCTCTGGAACGGAATCAGGCAGCGCCGGCCAGACGCGTGGCTTCGGCGAGATCGACGGACACCAGGCGGCTCACGCCCGGCTCGCGCATGGTAACGCCGCTGAGCTGGGATGCGGCTTCCATCGTCGCCTTGTTGTGGCTGACGAACAGGAACTGCACCTGCTCGCTCATTTCCTTGACCATCGCCGTGAAGCGGCCGACGTTGGCCTCGTCGAGCGGCGCGTCCACCTCGTCGAGCAGACAGAACGGCGCCGGATTCAACTGGAAGATCGAGAACACCAGCGCCACCGCGGTCATCGCCTTCTCGCCGCCGGACAGCAGCGAGATGTTGGACACGCGCTTGCCCGGCGGGCGCGCCATGATCGCCACGCCGGTGTCGAGCAGATCGTCGCCGGTGAGTTCGAGGTAGGCGTGGCCGCCACCGAACAGGCGCGGGTACAGGGCCTGGACACCGGCATTGACCTTGTCGAAGGTGTCCTTGAAGCGCCCGCGGGTCTCGCGGTCGATCTTGCGGATCGCCTCCTCGAGCGTGTCGAGCGCCGATGTCAGATCGGCGTCCTGCGCGTCCAGATATTCCTTGCGCTGCGCGGCCTCGGCATGCTCGGCGATCGCGGCGAGGTTCACCGGCTCCAGGCGGCGCAGGCGCGCGTCGAAATCGGTGACGGTCTTCTCCCAGTCCTTGGCGTTCGCGGTCTCGTCGAGCCCGTTCAACACGTCCTCGACGACGAAGCCGGCTTCGACCACCTGTGCAGCCAGCTGATCGGCCGCGATCACCAGGGCCTGCTGGTCCAAGCGCCGCTGGCCGATCGCCTCGCGCTGGGTGAGGGCCTGGGCGTCACGCTGCTGACGCACCTGCTCGAAGGTGCGCAGTTCGTTGTCGACGCCTTCCAGCGCGGAGCGCGCCTGGGCCAGCGCGCGCTCGGTGCGCACACGCTCTTCGAGCGCCACTTGGCGCTGCTGCTCGAGCGCATCGACCGGGGAATCACCGCTGGCCAGCTGCGCCGACAGTTCGCCCAGGCGGCTGTCGATCTGGCCGCGCTGGCCGCCCATGCGTGCCAGGGCCTGGGTCAACGACGTGATCTGGGCACGCTGCGATTCGAGCGTGAGCGCCAGCGCGTGCGCGGTATCGCGCGATTCGCGCGCCGCGGCGCGGGCCTGCTCGCGGGCCTCGACCAGGGTGCGGCGCTCGGCTTCGAGCGCGGCGCGCGCCGCTTCGAGTTCGGCCATGCGTTCGACCGCGTCTTCCAGACGCACGCGGGCTTCGGAGGTCTGCTGCGCGGCGTCGTCGAGGGTCTCGTGCAATTGCGCGAGGTCGGCGTCGATACGCTCCAATCGGGTGCGCGCCGCTTCGACGCGGCCCTGCTGGCTCTGCACCTGCCCGGCGAGTTCGGATACGGCGCGATGGGCGACGTACAGCGCCCGCTGCGCGTCCTCGCGTTGCTGCTCGACCGCGAGCAACTGTTCGCGTCCTTGCGCGATGCGCGTCTCGAGCGCCTGCTCCTGGTTCTGCAGCGTGGCGATCTCCCCGCGCAGCGACTGGATCTCGCGCTCGCGCAGCAGCGCGCCCTGTTTGGCCGCGCCCGAGCGCGAGACGCGCACCCAGCCGTCGCCGAGGCGCTCGCCGCTCCGGGTGATCACCGAATCGCCTTCGCCGAGTCGGGCCTGCAGCGCGCGCGCCTCGGCCAGCGTCTCGGCCACGTGCAGGCGGGCGAGCAGGCGGCGGATCGCCAGCGGGCCCTGCACCTTCGTCGCCAGCGAGGTCGGTGCGAACGCCGCCTCGCCGGTCTCGGCCGAGACCAGCGCAAGCCGGCTTTCACCCAGCTCGCCAAGCGCGTCGACCAGGTCGGCCGGCACGCCGCTGCCTTCGACCAGGACGCCTTCGATCAGCTGTCCGAGCGCACTTTCGACGGCGAACTCCCAGCCCGATTCGACCCGCAGCGATTCGCCGACACGCGTGGCGGACTCGAGTCCGCGCTGGCGCAGCCACTCGACCGCGGCGCCCTGCTCCTGGCCCAGCGCGGCGTGCTGCAGTGTCTCCAGCGATGCCAGACGGCCGCGGGCCTCCTGCGCGCGCTTGCGTACGCCGGAGAGGTCCTCCTGCGCACCGCGCTGCGCATCCTGCAGTTCGACGGCCGCCGCCTTGCGCGCTTCGAGTTCCTCCCCGAGCGTGTCGAGCGCGGCCTTCTGCTCGTCGTGACGGATCTGCAGGTCGGTGAACGCCTCGCCCAGCGCATCGAGGTCGAATCCGGCACGCTCGGCCTGCAGCTGCTGGCGGCGACGATCGGCTTCCAGCGCCTGGCGGTCGAGGTAGTCCACCCGGGTGCGCTCGACATCGCCGGCGCGGGCCGCTTCGCCCTGCTCGCGATTGTGGGCCTCCCAGCGCGACTGCCAGTCGCCGAGCGCCGTTTCCGCGTCGCGCAGTGCGTCCTGGCGCACCGCGTCCTCGTCCTGCAGCTGCGCCAGACGCGGTTCGGCGTCGGCGATGCTCTCGTGCAACGTGTCCAGGCGCAGCTGGTCCTGGTCGATGTGCTGCCCGATCTCGGCCAGCTGCGCCTGCGCCTCGTCCCGGGCCTTGAGCAGGCGGGCGGAGAGTTCGCGCTGGTGCTGGATCTGCTGTTCCAGACGCGCCAGCAGACCGCTGACCTCGTAACTCTCGGCCTGCGCGCGGTTGAGGGCCTCGCTGGCCTCGTGACGCCGCTCGCGACCGGTCTCGAGCTCGCGCTCGGCCTCGCGCTGTTCGGCGATCAACTGCTCGAGCCGCGTCTCTTCCTGGGCCAGCCCCTCGCGCAGCGCGCGCAGCCGTGAATCCAGGGTGCGCCACTCCAGCGCCTTCCATTCGGCATCGCGGATGCGCCGTTCGGCCTGGATCGCGGTGTACTGCTCGGCCTGCTTCGCCTGCCGGGCCAGATGCTGCAGCTGCTTGCCCACTTCCTCGCGCAGGTCGCTCAGGCGGTCGAGGTTCTCGCGCGTGTGGCGGATGCGGGTTTCGGTCTCCTTGCGGCGCTCCTTGTACTTGGAGATGCCGGCCGCTTCCTCGAGGTAGACCCGCAGTTCCTCGGGCTTGGCGTCGATGACCTGCGAGATCATGCCCTGCTCGATGATCGAGTAGCTGCGTGGGCCGAGGCCCGTGCCCAGGAACAGATCGGTGATGTCGCGGCGGCGGCACTTGGTGCCGTTGAGGTAGTAACCGCTCTGGCCGTCGCGGCTGACGGTGCGTTTGACCGAAATCTCGTTGAACGCGGCGTATTCGCCCTGGATGGTGTGGTCGCTGTTGTCGAAGATCAGCTCCACCATCGCCTGCGACACCGGCTTGCGCGCGGTGGAGCCGGCGAAGATCACGTCGGTCAGCGAATCACCGCGCAGCCGGCTGGCCGAGGATTCGCCCATCACCCAGCGCACCGCGTCGATGATGTTCGACTTGCCGCAGCCGTTGGGCCCCACCACGCCGGTCATGTTGGTCGGCAGGTGCAGGGTGGTCGGATCGACGAACGATTTGAAACCGGCGAGCTTGATCGTGGACAGGCGCATGCGGGCTTTGGTGGCCTCTTGGCGCCTGTACGGCGCGGTGGAAGACGAACGTCATGTCACGCACTACACGAACTCGTCATCGCAAGGGATTGATTCCAAAACGACGCGGGCCGCCTGCGCGCGCAAGCAACCAGTATAGCGAGGCACGGGAGCAGCAGGACCGCCCTGCTGCGCACGCCTCCTATTCCACCGCCCCGCTCCGCACGGCGACCGGGCCTCGTGACGCCTGGCGGCATCGGTGGAAAGGCCCCACCATCGCCCCGCGACCGCGGCGCTGGCCGGAGCGCATGCCACGCGGGCGGTACCGGGCGCAGGCCCGCGCCTGCAGCAGCCTCAACCGGCCGGCGCGATCAGCCGCTCGCCGGTTTCGATGTCGAATGCATGCGCGCGCCCCGCCGCGATCGCCAGCGGCAGGGCCTCGCCCGGCACCGGCACGCGATCCGGCGGCAGGCGCGCGATCAGCGCGCTCGGTCCGAGGCGCAGGTTGACGAAGACCTCGCTGCCGACCGGCTCCACCACTTCGACCACCGGCGACAGCGCGGCACCGGCCCCGTCTGCCGGCAGCAGATGTTCGGGGCGGATGCCCAGATCGACCGTGCGGCCGTTCCAGTCGGCCGGAAAGCCGGCATCGCCGAGCGCGAGCGTGATGCCGCCGCCGGCATCGAGATGCCAGCCGTCCGCCGCCTGCGCCAGCGTACCGCGCAGGACGTTCATCGCCGGGCTGCCGAGGAAGGTGGCGACGAACAGGTTCGCCGGGCGCTCGTACAGCGCCATCGGCGTGTCGATCTGCTGGATGTGTCCGTCCTTGAGCACCACGATGCGCTGCCCCAGCGTCATCGCCTCGATCTGGTCGTGGGTGACGTAGATCATCGTCGTGCCGAGCTGACGATGCAGCCGCGCGATCTCCACGCGCATGCCGGCGCGCAGCTTGGCATCGAGGTTCGACAGCGGCTCGTCGAGCAGGAAGACCTGCGGCTGACGCACCAGCGCACGTCCCAGGGCGACGCGCTGGCGCTGGCCGCCGGAGAGCTGCCCCGGCTTGCGGTCGAGCACCGTGTCCAGTTCGAGCATCCGCGCGGCCTCGTCCACGCGCGCGGCGATCGCGGCCTTCGACTGTCCGCGCAGCTTCAACCCGAACGCGAGGTTCTCGGCCACGCTCATGTGCGGATACAGGGCGTAGCTCTGGAACACCATCGCGATGTCGCGATCCTTCGGCGCCACATCGTTGACCACGCGCTCGCCGATGGTCAGCGTGCCGTCGCTGATCGCCTCGAGTCCGGCCACCATGCGCAGCAGTGTGGACTTGCCGCAGCCGGAAGGTCCGACGAGCACCAGCAACTCGCCGTCGGCGACCTCGAACGTGGCGCCGGCCACACCGACGTAGCCGTTCGGATACACCTTGCGCACCGCATCGAACCGCACCTTGGCCATGCCTTCTCCCGACTGACGCGTGGCGTGTGGGCATGCACACGCCGCCGAGCGGACGCATGCACACGTGATCGGCTATTCTGCCATGTAACCGTTTTCAAGCGCAGCCGGATCCGGGCGTCGACGAGGAACGCGATGCATACGTATGTGACCACCGCGCAGGCCGCTCGCGATGCGCTTCATCGGCGTTCGCGTGCGATCGGGCATTGCGGTCGAGGACCATCGCACGACACACTCCGTGATTCCCAATCCTGAACCCGAAGCGAATCCGGCGTCCATGCACGACTCCCTGCTGCTGTTCGGTGCCACTGGTGATCTGGCGCAACGCTATCTCTTTCCCTCGCTGCTGCATCTGCTGCGCGACCGGCTGCTCCCCGAAAGGTTCCGGGTCATCGCGATCGCACGCAGCGAGCACGACGACGCCAGCTTCCAGGCATGGCTGCGCGAGCGCCTGGGCGACGAGTACGACACCGCGCTGCTCGACGAGCTGCTGCGCCGCACGCATTACGTGCCCGTGGACCTGTCGGACGCCGACTCGATGGCCGCCGCGCTGTCGCGCTTCGCCGATCGCCCCGCGGTCAGCTATCTGTCGACGCCGCCGAACCTGTTCGCATCGGCCTGTCGCGGGCTGAAGGCCGCGGGTCTGCTCGAGGCGCCGTCACGGCTGGTGCTGGAGAAGCCGATCGGCCACGACCTGGCCAGCGCCCAGGACATCGATGCGACGCTGAAGGCGGCACTGAGCGAGTCGCAGATCTTCCGGATCGATCATTACCTCGGCAAGGCGCCGGTGCAGAACCTGCTGGCGCTGCGCCTGGGCAACACGCTGTTCGAGGCGGTCTGGGAGCGGCGCTGGATCGAATCGGTCGACATCATCGTCGCCGAGACCGCCGGCGTGGACGGCCGCGAGGGCTACTACGCCGATTACGGCGCGCTGCGCGACATGGTCCAGAACCACATGCTGCAGCTGCTGGCGCTGATCGCGATGGAACCGCCGGCGGCGATGGACACCGACAGCATCCGTGACGAGAAGCGCAAGGTGCTGCGCGCTCTTCGGCCGATGACGCCGGCCGCGGCCGCGACCGACAGCATCCGCGGCCGCTATCGTGACGGCGTCGTGGACGGCCGGGCGGTCCAGGGCTTCAAGCACGGCGGACACGACGACGTGGAAACCTTCGTCGGGGTGCGCGCATGGATCGACAACTGGCGTTGGGCCGGTGTGCCGTTCCGTCTGGTGACGGGCAAGCGCATGCCGTCGCGCACCAGCGAGGTCGTCGTGACCTTCAAGCCGGTCACCCACTGGCTGTTCGGCGCCGACGAGCGCAAGCGCGCGCGGGCCAACCAGTTGCGCGTGCGCCTGCAGCCCGAGGAGACCATCGAACTCGGCCTGATGGGCAGCCTGGCCGCCTCGGAGTGGAGTGCGAACGAATTGCAGCCGATGTCGCTGGACCTGGCGATGCTGCCGCCCAAGCGGCGCATCGCCTACGAGCGACTGATGATCGACGCACTCAAGGGCGACCAGACCCTGTTCGTGCGCGACGACGAGGTGGAGGCCGCCTGGCGCTTCATCGACAGCATCAGCGCGGCCTGGCGCGAAGCGGGCACGCCCGTGCGCGACTATCCCGCCGGCAGCTGGGGGCCGGTCGAAGCGCAGCCCTTCCTGCCGCGCACGCTGACCACGCACAACGGACGTAAATCGTGAGCACGACGGGGGCGCTGGCCCTGCTCGCCGACATCGGCGGCACGAACGCCCGTTTCGCGCTGGCCGACACCGGCAGCGCCACGCCGCTGCGGCTCGACACCGTGCACGGATTCGCGGTCGCGGATTTTCCGTCGCTGGCCGAAGCCGCGCAGCACTATCTCGACACCACCGGGCACGGTGACGGCGCGACGATCCGGCGCGCGGTGTTCGCCGTCGCCGGCCGCGTCGACGGCGACGAGGCACGCATCACCAATCATCCGTGGGTGATCTCGCGTCCGCGCACCCGGCAGCAGCTCGGCCTCGACGACGTCGAGCTGGTCAACGATTTCGCGGCCCAGGCAATGGCGATTCCGCTGCTGCAGCCCGGCGACTACAGCGCCATCGGCGGCGTGCCGTGGGCCGTGCCGAGGGATGCCGATGGCCCCTGCACCTATGCGGTGATCGGCCCGGGCACCGGCCTCGGTGTCGGCGGCCTGGTGATCCGCGACGGCCAGCACCATCCGCTGGAAACCGAGGGCGGCCACGTGAGCTTCCCGCCGGGCACGCCCGAGGAGATCCGCATCCTGGAGCACCTGTCGGCGCAGTTCGGACGGGTGTCGAACGAGCGGCTGATCTGCGGCCCCGGCCTGGTCAATATCCATCGTGCCCTGAGCGAGATCGCCGGCGTCGATCCCGGGCCGATGCGTCCGGCCGACATCACCGCGGGGGCCGCCGCCGGCGATCCGCGCTGCAGCCGCGCGGTCGATGTGTTCTGCGCGGTGTTCGGTGCGATCGCAGGTGACCTCGTGCTCACCCTCGGTGCGTGGAACGGTGTCTTCCTCACCGGCGGCCTGGTGCCGAAGATGCTCGATTCGATCCGCCATTCCGGCTTTCGCCAGCGCTTCGAACACAAGGGCCGGTTCTCGCCGACGATGGGCCAGGTGCCGAGCGTGGCCGTCACTCACCCCCATGCGGGTCTGCTGGGCGCGGCGGCGATCGCCTGCCGCAAGGCCGTCGCGTGAATACGTCCGCGGCGGCGGCCTTTGGCATTACCGCCGGAATCGGCGAGGATGCAGGCATGCATCTGCACGCTTACGAATCCGCCACCCAATGGACCTGGGGCGCGGCGATCGCGATTTCGTCCGCGATCGCCCGCGATCTGCAGCAGCGGCCGCGCGCGCGCCTGCTGCTCTCGGGAGGCAAGACACCCGGCCCGGTCTACGCCGCGCTGTCCAAGGCACCGCTCGACTGGGAGAAGGTCGATGTCGCCCTGGTCGACGAGCGCTGGCTGCTGCCCGAAGACCCCGACAGCAATGCGCGCCTGGTGCGCGAGACGCTGATCCAGAACAAGGCACAGAAGGCGCGGCTCGAGGCGATCACCCGCGCCGGACGGCCGTTCGACGAGGCGCTCGCCACGGCCAACCTGCACGCCAAGCAGCCGGCCGGCGTCGTCGTCCTGGGCATGGGCGACGACGGTCACACGGCGTCGCTGTTTCCGGGCATGCAGGACTTCGACCGCGCGGTCGCGGCCAGCACGCCGTACGTCGGCGTCGATGCCACGGGATGTCCGGGCGCGGGCCAGTGGCACCGGCGCATCAGTCTCACGCCGGCCGGGCTCGCCCCCGCGCACACCCGCATCCTGCTGGTGCGCGGCGAGAAGAAACGCGCACTGCTCGACCGCCTCGTCGAGAGTGACGACATCCGGGAGCTTCCGGCGCGTCTGGCGCTGACCGTGCCCGGCGCCGCGCTGCACGTGCACTGGTGCCCCTGATCCGGCGCTGCCCGCGCCCCCCCCTGCGCGCGGTGCACCCCCTCCCCCACGACTCGTAGCCGCCGCCCATGAGCCTGCATCCGACCGTCCAATCCGTCACCGAGCGCATCCGTCAACGCAGCGCCGCCTCGCGTCGCGCCTATCTGGACGGCATCGCACGCATGCGCGACGAAGGCCCGCTGCGCGGGCGGCTGAGCTGCGCGAATCTGGCCCACGGCTTCGCCGCCAGTGGTCCGGTCGACAAGCAGCGCCTGCGCGCCGAGCCGACCGCGAACATCGGCATCGTCACCGCGTACAACGACATGCTCTCGGCGCACCAGCCTTACGAGAGCTATCCGGAATTCATCCGCAATGCGGCGCGCGCCCTCGGTGCCACGGCGCAGGTGGCCGGCGGCGTGCCGGCGATGTGCGACGGCGTCACCCAGGGCCGCGCCGGCATGGAGCTGTCGCTGTTCTCGCGCGACGTCATCGCCCAGGCCACGGCGATCGCGCTGTCGCACGACATGTTCGACAGCAGCGTGTACCTGGGCATCTGCGACAAGATCGTGCCCGGCCTGCTGATCGGCGCCCTCGCCTACGGCCACCTGCCGGCGATCTTCGTGCCCGGCGGTCCGATGACGCCGGGCATCCCGAACAAGACCAAGGCGGCGGTGCGCGAGCGCTACGCCGCCGGCGAGGCCACGCGCGAGGAACTGCTGGAGGTCGAAGCGCAGTCCTACCACTCGGCCGGCACCTGCACGTTCTACGGCACCGCCAACTCCAACCAGACCATGCTCGAGGCGATGGGCGTGCAGCTGCCCAGCGCGGCCTTCATCAATCCCGGCACGCCGCTGCGCGAGGCACTGACCCGCGAGGCGGTCTCGCGCGCGGTCGCGATCAGCGCGCTCGGCAACGATTACCGTCCGCTCGGCGAACTCATCGACGAACGCGCGATCGTCAACGCGGTCGCGATGCTGATGGCCACCGGCGGCTCGACCAACCACACCATCCACTGGGTCGCCGTCGCCCGCGCGGCCGGCATCCTGCTCACCTGGGACGACATGGACGCGCTGTCGCAGGTGGTGCCGCTGCTGGCCCGCGTGTATCCCAACGGCGAGGCGGATGTGAACCGCTATCACGCCGCCGGCGGCAATGCGTTCGTGTTCCGCGAGCTGATGGACGCCGGCCTGATGCACGACGATCTGACGACCGTCGCCGACGGCGGCATGCGCGCCTATTGCAACGATCCCAAGCTGGACGGCGATCGCCTCGTCTACGTGCCCGGCGTCGAACACAGCGCCGACACCACCGTCCTGCGCCCCGCCTCCGATGCCTTCGAGGCGCAGGGCGGCCTGCGCCTGCTGCGCGGCAATCTCGGCCGCTCGCTGATCAAGCTCTCGGCGGTCAAGCCGGAATACCGCAGCATCGAGGCACCGGCCGTCGTCGTCGACACGCCGCAGGCGCTCAACCGCCTCCACGCGGCCGGTGCGTTGCCGCAGGATTTCGTGGCCGTGGTGCGCTACCAGGGCCCGCGGGCCAACGGCATGCCCGAACTGCATTCGCTGGCGCCGCTGCTGGGCATGCTGCAGAACCAGGGCCGGCGCGTCGCGCTGGTGACCGACGGACGCCTGTCGGGCGCATCGGGCAAGATTCCCGCCGCGATCCACGTCACCCCCGAAGCCGCGCGCGGCGGGCCGCTCGCCTACCTGCGCGAAGGCGACATGATCCGCCTCGACGGCGAGGCCGGCACGCTGGAAGCCCTGGTCGACGCCGACGACTGGGCGGCCCGCGAAGCCGCCGCCGACACCGCGCCGGCCCCCACCGACTACGGTCGCAACCTGTTCGGCTACAACCGCGCGAACGTCTCGCCCGCCGACCAGGGCGCGCTGTCGATCTCGTGCGGGCCGGCCACCACCGACGGCAGCGCGTGGGACTACGACGCCGAGTACGATCTCGGCGCCGATGCCGCCGCACTCGAAGCGCCGCACGACTCCAAGGATGCCTGATCCGATGACCTCGACCGCCTCCATGCAGGATCGCCAGTCCCACGCCGCGGAACTCCTGCGCAACGCCGGCGTGCTGCCGGTGATCACCGTCCACACCCTCGACGAGGCGCGCGCGATCGCCGACGCCCTGCTCGAAGGCGGCTTGAACACGCTCGAACTCACCCTGCGCACGCCGGTGGCCGTCGACGCGCTGGCGATGCTCAAGCGCGAACGGCCGGACATCGTCATCGGCGCGGGCACGGTGCTCAACGCCGACAACATCCGTGCCTCGGTCGATGCGGGCGCCGACTTCCTGGTGACGCCGGGCACGCCGGCCGCGCTCGCCGATGCGCTGGTCGACGCGGCGATCCCGGCCGTGCCGGGCGCGGCCACGCCGACCGAGTTCATGGCGCTGCGCGAGCGCGGTTTCCGCAACTGCAAACTGTTCCCGGCCAGCGCGGTCGGTGGCCTGGCGATGCTCAAGGGCCTGGCCGGCCCGCTGCACGACATGCGCTTCTGCCCGACCGGCGGCATTTCCGAATCCAACGCGGCCGAGTTCCTGGCGCAGCCGAACGTGCTCTGCATCGGCGGTTCGTGGATGCTGGACAAGGCCTGGATCGCCGCGGGTGACTGGACCCGCGTGCGCGAGACGGCAGCGCGTGCGGCGCAGATCGTGCGCGCGGCGCGGGCGGCCTGACCGGGACTTGCGCGCGCGTTCCGCGCCGCTGCTCCGCCCGGCGCTGCGGGTGACGTCGAATCGGTTGTAGACAGACCTCGGGCGGCGGTCGTCAGTCGCCGTCCAGGCAATTGCGTTGGCGCGGCGAACATCCCGTATCGCAGCGCTCGCGCGCGATGCGGCGTTGCCGGACGCAGCCCGTCGCACGCAAGCGCGCTTCGACGCGTGGTCAGCGCGACACCTCGCGATCATCAGGCGCGTGACGCCACCGCCGGCGGGCGAACGCCTGCGATCACGAGCGCAGGCGGCCGTCAGTCCAGTCTGCGCAGCTCGGGAAGGCTCCCGTGAGACGACCCCGGCCGGAGCCGCGCAAACGCGTGATCGACGCGCTGTGACAGCTACTCGCGCGCGCACCTGCGCGGGTTGGGGGCGGAGCGACCGGTGCGCGCCCATCGAGCTGTGGCATCGCGTCGTGACGGGCCGGTCCAGGGCCGATCATGGTCGGCCCGCAGTCCGGATGGCGATGGCCGGCCAGGCCGGGCGCGTCGATTGGCGGCCGCCGTCGCAACGGCGCACGCGCCATCGGACGACCCGCAGGCGGCGAGCGCAGCTCGCGTCTGCCCACCCGCCCGGCCCACGACGGCCCCGCGCGCCGCTGGCGCGGGTGCGAGGCGGCGTTCGCGGCCCACCCGCGTCGGCGTGGACCGTGTCGACTCCGGGCTCAGCCCGCGCCTTCGACCCGCACGCGCGCACCGGCGCGTTCGATGCGCAGTTCGTTGCCGGACCACTGCACCGCGCGGCCGTCGATCGTCGTCGCACCGGGGACGCTGGCGTACGGCCACTGCAGCACGAGGCCGCCCGGCGGCAGGCCACTGCCGGCATCGACGTCGAGCAGCAGCGCGCTCCCGTCGCGGCGCAGGCGATAGCCCACGCGGCCCTGCGGCGTGCGCATGCCACGCAGCGCAACACCCTCGCCGTCCAGCCACTCGGCCGGCACACCGGCCGCGAGCACGAGGCTGTCGTCGACCTCGCGGACGTAGGCGAACATGTCCAGCGCCGAGCGGACGAAATCCGAGCCCACCCACGCGTGCGGCAGATCACCGAGGAAGAACGGCGTGCGCGGCGTCGGCGTCACCACTTCGCCCCACTGGTTCCAGGCCAGCGGCGCGCGGTGGCCGAAGAACCATTCGCGCACCTCGTTGGCGCGTTCGCGCCAGCCCAGACGCACGAACGCCGCCACGTTGCGCCACTCGTAGGGCGTGTAGTCCTTCCACGGCTCGCGGCCGTCGCGGCGATCGACGAACTTCTGCCAGTAGCGCTCGAAGGTATTGGTCAGCAGCGGCTCGGGCAGACGGCCCTGTTCGCCGCCCGGAGCGAGCGCGATGGTCGTCGATGTGGCATCGAAATCTCCGAGTTCGGCGGCGCCGGGCAGGAAATCGATGCCGTGGATCCGCGCTGCCGCACGCAGCGACGCATGGAGGTCCACGCGGAACTCGTCGCGTGCGGCGATCATGCGCGCGATGTCCTCGGTCTTGCCCAGCGCCTCGGCGACCTCGACCGCGTCCTTGTAGCCGCGCAGCGCCCAGAAGTTGTCCCAGTACGAATGCATCGGCTTGGCCGAATAGCCCTCGTGGCTGATCGACGCCGGCATCATGCCGTAGAAGGCCTCGTTGACCGCGCGATTGGCCTCGGTACGCTCGCTTGCACGCAGCACTTCCATGTACCCGAACGCGCCGAGCACGTGCGGCCACATCGCGGCGAGGAAGGCATCGTCCTTGGTGTAGCGCCAGTACTCGGCGATGTTGAAGATCAGCTCGCCGTGGCTGTCGTTCTCGGGCACCGGGTCGCTGCCGCGATCGTCGACGCAGCACGGCACCATGCCGTTGTCGAACTGGTAGGGCGCGTACCACTCGACGTACTCCTTCACGACTTCCGGCCGGCCCATGCGCAGCAGGCCTTCGGAGATCATCGCGCCGTCGCGGATCCAGCTGCGCGCATACGACCGCGTGCCCGGCTGCAGGCGCGGTCCGATACGCGAGATCAGCATGTGCGCGAGCGAGGTGCGCAGCGTGTCGGCGAGCGCCTTGCCGGCCTCGGGCACCTCGATACCGACCTCGTCCAGCTTGGTGCGCCAGTCGTTGGCCACCGCGTCCTGCCAGGCCTGCGGATTCCAGCCGCTCGTCGCCGGCGCGGCCCCCGTCATCGGTACCATCAGGTCGAACTCGCGCGACTGGCCCGGCTCCAGACGCACGCTGTAGAGCAGCGCACCCGACGCGAAGGCCTGCGGATCGTCGACCTCGGTGGTCGCCGGCACGCGGCCGGCCGCGATGTGCTCGATCTCCATGCCGGCGTCGAACGTGGTCGCGAACGCCGCCTGCGCCGGCTCGCGTGCGAACACGCGCGGCGTGCCGTCCACGCTGACGCGGTCCGGGGTCACCGACACCGCGCGCAGCGGGCTCACCCCTCCGATGATGTTGAGGAACTGGCTCGGTGGATTGACCTGCAGCGGTCGCACCGCGAGTGCGAGCGTGTAGTCGCGCGCCTCTGCACCGGTGTTCTCCAGGCGATACCGCGCGACCAGCTGCGACGTCTCGGGCGTGCCGCGGGCGAAACCGGTCACGCGCAGCGCGAGCGCGTCGTGGCGCCAGTCGACACTGGGAATCGGCAGGTAATCGTCCTGCAGCGATTGCGTGGCTTCGACATCGGCCCAGGTCACCAGCGCGTCGTCGACGCGCACGAAGGGTTCGATCGAGAATCCGCCGGCGGCGACCTCGATCGCGCCGTCCTCGCCGATCAGGCCCTGCTGGGTGCCGCCGTCGAGGCCGAGGATCGTCCAGTAGGGCTGCTCGCCGCTGAAGCCACGCGGGAACCGGCCGCGCGGATGGTCGGCGGCGACCGCCTTGATGAAATCGTTGGGATGCTCGGAGACGGCGACCGGATGCGCGGCCACCTCCGCCAGTGCGAAGCCCTCGCCGGGTCCCGCCTGCAGCGCGAGCCCGATGTAGCGCGCTTCCGATTCCGGCAGCGACAGCCAGTCGACACCGCCGTTGCCGTCGACGACCGTGCGCACCTCGTTCCAGGTCTGCCCGTCATCGGACAACGAGACCGCATAGGCCGACGCCTCGCGCCCCTCGGCCCACTGCAGGCGCAGGCCGCCGAACTCGCGCACCGAGCCGAGGTCGAGCACCAGCGTCTGTGGGCCGGCACCGGTGGTCCATGCGGTCTCCGGGTTGCCATCGGTCGCGTGGGCCACGCCCTCCGGCGTGCTCTGCGACGACGCCGCGAGCGTCAGCGGCGAGGTGTCGTCGGCCGGCAGTGGCTCGAACGTCAGCGTGTCGAAACACACCGAGCCCGCGCCGCCGGCGTTGTTGTAGATCGTGAACTCGATCTTCTGGCTGGACCGCAGGGTCTTGTCGGGATCCGGTCCCCAGGCCTTGTCGATGTGCCGGGTGCGGTAGCGCACCGGGGTCCAGTCTTCGGGGTAGTCGTATTTCGGCCGGTTCACCCACCAGACGTTGTCGCCACTGGCATCGACCAGCTTGAACTGGAGATCGTTGGCCGGCGATTCGCCGCGCAGCCGGAAGCCGAAGCGGAAGTTCTCGGGATATTCGAGCGGCAACTCGCGCTGGATGCCGACATGGCCGGACACGCCGTTGAAATCGTAATCGAGGCACAGCGCCGCGCCGTCGACACCGTCGACGGCGCGCAGCGCGCCGCTGACCTGGTTCGAGGTCACTACCTGCCAGAGCGACGGATCGTCGAAGCCATCGAGCAGGCGGACACCCTCGCCCGCCGACGCGGCCCCTTCGCCCGACGGCGTGGGTGAGACGTTGCAGGCAGCCAGGGCAGCGGCGAGTGCGGCGATGCCGAAGACGCGTGCGATGCGCGCCAGGCGCAGAGGACCGGACGACGCGGCGGTGTCGGCAGCCCGCATCATGTCGGGTTCGGCAGGCGCGCGCATGGCGCGGGTGTCGAGAATCTTCATGCGGGGCATTGGCTCCTTGGTTCGACTCCGGATTTCCGTAGGAGCGCGCTCGCGCGCGATGGGGGCTACTCAGGGAACGCCACCTCGCGCGCAAGCGCGCTCCTACACTCGCACGGGCGCTGCACGCCATGGCGTGGGCGCCCGCGCTCTGCGGCCGCAAGCGCGCGGCCTCATCCCTTGACGCTGCCGAGCAGCAATCCCTGGATGTAGTAGCGCTGCAAGGCGATGAACAGCAGCAGCACCGGAATCACCGTGACCACGGCACTGGCCATCATCATCTCGACGTCCTGGATGTGCTCGCGCGACAACGCGGCGATCGCCACCGGCAGCGTGTAGTTGCTCTGGTCGGTCAGCACGATCAGCGGCCACATGAAATCGTTCCACGCGGCCATGAAGGTGAAGATGGTCAGCGTCACCAGCACCGGCTTGAGCATCGGCAGCACGATCTGGAAGAAGATCCGCAGCTCGCCGGCGCCGTCGATGCGCGCGGCTTCCAGCAGCTCGTCGGGAATCGAGCGCGCGTACTGGCGCACCAGGAAGATGCCGAACACCGTCGCCAGCGCCGGGATGATCACCGCGCCGAAGCTGTTGACCAGCCCCATGCCCTTCATCATCAGGAACAGCGGCAGCATCGCGACCTGGGCCGGAATCACCAGTGCGCCCAGCAGGACCTGGAACAGCCGTTCGCGGCCGCGGAAGCGCAGCTTGGCGAAGGCATAGCCCGCCATGGTGTTGACCAGCAGCGCGCCCAGGGTGATCGCCCCCGAGACCACCAGACTGTTGACGAAGTACCGGCCCATGCCGGCGCGCGCGAACAGTTGCCGGTAGTTGTCGAACGTCAGCGCCGACGGCAGCAGCGGCGGCGGAAAACCGCTGGCTTCGCCGGTCGGCATGAAGGACACCGACAGCATCCACGCCAGCGGTGCCAGCGCGACGATCGCCAGCAGCCCCAGCGCGCCATTGACCGTCCACGCCGTCCAGCGCGACGCACCGACTTCGCGGGGCACGAGCGCGGCGCGGTTCATACCATCTCCCGGCGGCGGCCCGCGCGCAGCAGCAGCGTGGTCACGCCGAGGATGATCAGGAACAGCAGGAACGCCACCGCCGACGCGCGGCCGAGGTTCCACCACATGAAGCCTTCCTCGTACATGAAGTACAGCACGCTGACCGTGCTCTGCAGCGGATCACCGCGGGTCATCACATACGGCTCGGCGAACAGCTGGAAGTACCCCGAGACCGTGATCACCGCGACCACCAGCAACACCGGCCCGAGCATCGGCAGTGTGACGTGGAGGAACTGCTGCCAGCGCGAGGCGCCGTCGATGCGCGCGGCCTCGTAGAGGTCTTCGGGAATCGCGGCGAGACCGGCGATGAAGATCACCATGTTGTAGCCGAAGTTCTTCCACACCGCGAACAGGATGATCGTCGGCATCGCCCAGGCCGGATCGCCCAGCCAGTCCACCGGCGCGATGCCGACGTGGCCCAGCGCCCAGTTCACGAGGCCGTAGCTGGTGTGGAAGAGGTAGCGCCAGATCACCGCGACCGCGACCAGCGTCGTCACCACCGGCGCGAACAGCGCGGTGCGGAACAGGCCCTTGAAGCGCGCGACCTTGGCGTTGAGCAGCAGCGCCGCGCCCAGCGACACCGCGATCGACAGCGGCACGCCGATGACCACGAAGTACGCGGTGTTGCCGAGGGATTTCCAGAACAGCGGCGTGCGCAGCAGATCGACGTAGTTGCCGAGCGCGACGAAGCGCAGGTTCGACATGTCGGCCAGCGCGTAGAGGTCGAAGTCGGTCAGGCTGAGCAACAGCGCCGACGCGACCGGAATCGCGAAGAACACGCCCAGCACGATCAGTGCGGGGCCGGCGAAGATCCAGCCGGCGGTACTAGTGCGCATGGCCGGCTCCCGCACGGTGCGCGCGCGGCGGGTCGTCGATCGGGGCGGCTGCGCGCGACGCCAGGTGGCCTGCGGCGCCGTTCGCACGCGAGCGCACGCCCACGGACGCCGCGTCGTCCTGCTGTTCGCGCACCCAGCGTCGCTTCTCCAGCAGCGTGTCGACACGCGCATCGAGGTCACGCACGGCCTGGTCCTGCGACATGCCGCCACGGACCACGCGTTCACTGGCCAGGCGCATCTCCTGCACGATGCGTTCCCACTCGAGCACCTGCGGCGTGGGCTGTACGCGTTCGAGCTGGTCGCGGAACGCCTGCGCATACGGGTCCTCGCGTAGTTGCGGGAAGTCCCAGGTGCTGCGGCGTGGCGGCAGGTTGCCGATCATCGCGTGGAAGCGTTGCTGGATGTCGGGACGCGACAGGAACTCCATCAGCTTCCAGCTCGCGTCCTTGTTGGGCGAATCGCGGAACATCACCAGCGACGTCCCGCCCGCGATGCCGGCGCCGGGACCGTCAGGACCCGGCAACGGCGCCGTCCCCCACTGGTCCTGCAGCGCCGCGGGCATCCGGTTGCGGAATTCGCGGATGTTCCAGGGACCGGAGACGTAGAACGAGAAGAAGCCGCGGCCGAACTCGTCCCAGACATTGGAAATCTGGGTCTCGGACATGCGCGGCGCCCAGCCCTGTTCGAACATGTTGGCGTAGAAGCCGAGCGCGCGGCGGAAACCGGGGCTGGAGAAGTTTCCGCGCCCGTCGTCGTCGCGCAGCAGCGGATCGCCGGCCTGCAGGCCGAACGACAGCAGCTGCTCGAACTCGTTGAGCGGCAGCATCACCGCGTAGCGCGACGGCCCGACGTGCTGCTTGACCGCCGCCATCGCGGCCTCCCATTCGGCCCACGTCGTCGGCAGCGCGTCGACGCCGGCGGCGGCGAGGATGTCGCGCCGGTAGAAGATCAGCCGCGTGTCGACGTACCACGGCACGCCGAGCAGCGTGCCGTCGACGACGTTGGTGCGCCAGATGCCCGGAAAATAATCGTCCTCGTCGATCACCGCCGACGCATCGACGCGCGCCTGCACCGGTTCCAGCGCGCCCAGCACCGCGAACTCCGGCACCCAGGTGTTGCCGAGCTGGCAGATGTCGGGCAGCGCGCCGGCCGCGAACGCGGTCAGGAGCTTCTCGTGCGCCGAGGTCCACGGAATCTGCTGGATCTCGACGCGGATGCCCGGGTTGTCGCCCTCGAATTCGCGCACCAGCTCGGCCACCACCTCGGCCTCGCGGCCCATCGCCCAGAAACGGATGACCGTGTCGCCCTCATGGCGCGCACACCCGGCCAGCACGAGCACCATCCACAGCAGTGCGTACGCGATGCCCGGCGCAGGCATGCGGCGGGCACCGGGCCGGGGGCGTGCGGGCCGCATCCGTCTACTCCACCGGGACCGGTTCCGACGCGCGCGCCGGCGCAGGTGCCGGTGCGCGCGCATCGTTGTCACGGGTCTGGTTGGCGGCACGCGACTCGGCGATGCCGATCGCCCGCGCGGTCGCCGCGTCCACGTCCGCCGGACCGGAATCCTGCGGCTCGTCCTCGCCGGCGAGCCAGCCTCCGGTGAAGCCCGCACGCTCGAGACCGCGGCGGATGTGCTCGTTCTTCTTCATCACGTCCCAGACGAAGTTGTTCCGGTAGTTCGCGATCATCGCCAGGATCGGTCCCTGGTCGATGGCGATGTAGTCGCTGGCGACCCAACCGCGGCCCGGGATCAGCCGCCCCGTCTTCAGCGGCACGTCCTCGTAGGTGAAGCTGGGGTTGAACGCATCGAGGAACCCGTAGCTCGAATACAAGTAGTCGCCGTAGCGGCGATGCATCTCCTCGGTCGCCGGAATCACCAGTTCGGGCGCGAACGCGATCGAGGCCACGGCCGCGGTCGGCGCGATCGTGCCGTCGTCGAACGCCACGTCCAGGCCCGCGCCGCGCGCGCTGTAGTGGCGGAACTCGCGCTGCTCGCCGTTGTAGTCCTGCGTGGTGCGCTGCGGTCCGTCGCTGGCGGTCAGGCCCCAGACGTTTTCGCCGTATTCCTTCCAGCCCATCGGATTGTCGATCGCGTACTGGCGCTGGGCGTAGGTCGCGCGGCGGCTGTTCTCGAAATAGTCGATCCCCCGGCGGCGCATGTAGTCGTCGCGGATGCCGCGGAAGTCGATCCACACATGGGTGTACTGGTGACCGAAGTGCGGCGCGAAACTCAGGTATTCCTGGCCGCGGAACACGCCCCAGGAGCGGTCGTAGGTGCGCGTCCACACCTCCCAGGCATCGGGCTCGACCGGATGCGTGGGCGAGCCCAGCGCGAGGATGTAGACCAGCATCGCTTCGTCGTAGCCGGTCCAGTCGTGCTCGATGAAGCCGCTTTCGGGATACCAGCCCATCGAGATCAGCGGCTTGCGCTGCTGCAGGAACGGCCAGCGCACGTTGCGGTAGAGCTGGTCGGCGATCTTGCGGATCTCCGCCTCGCGCGGGTCGTCACGGTCGTAATACGACTGCGCGAACAGAACGCCCATCATCATCAGGCCGGTGTCCACGCTGGACAGTTCCACCCACGGCTCGAAGCGGTGCCCCTTGTCCATGTCGACGAAATGGTAGAAGAAGCCTTGGTGGCCGCCGGTGCCGGTCGCCTGCGGCCCCATGCGCACGTCGCGGAAGAAGCGCAGCGTGGTGAGCGTGCGATCCACGGCCTGGGTGCGGCTCACCCAGCCGCGTTCGATGCCGATCGGATACGCGGTCAACGCATAGCCCACCGCGGCGACGCTCGAGAACGGACGCGACGGGAAGCGGTCCGGGGTCAGGCCGTTGACCTCGTTGGTGGTATCCCAGAAGAACTGGAACGTGCGCCGCTCGATGTCGGCGAACAACGGCGGCAACTCCGGCGGCCCCGTCTCCTCGGGTTCCGGCTCGGGCTCGGGCACCTGCGCGATCGGCCCCGGTTTGGGCGCCGGCACAGCCGGTTCGGCCGGTTCCTGGCGACCGCAACCGGCGATCAGGAGCGCGACGAGCGCGGTGAGGATCAGAACCTGGGCGGCACGCAGACGGGAGTGCATCGTGACGGAAACCTCGCGCTGAAATCGTTTTCAACAGACAGTATAAAACTGCCGGCGCCCGTACGGGGGCCGGCAGCGTCGGGTGTTACCAGTCGATGCCGAACGACAGCTTGAACGTGCGCGTGGGCAGCAGGATCTCGTTGCCGTTGCGACCGGCGAAACGGGGGTTCTGCGGTTCCCCCGGATCGCCCCGGAAGCCTTCGAACTGGTTGTAGTTGCGCCAGTTGAATGCGTTGATCACGTCCGCGCGCACCTTGAAGCCGAGATCGGTGCCGGTATCGAAGCGCTTCTCCAGCGCCATGTCGAACTGCTTGAAGCCGATGCTGCCCTCCGGGATGAACGGATCATAGAAGCAAAAATCGCGCGACGTCACAGCGTTGCAGTTTGTCGCCTCGCGCGGACGATGCGTCGACAGGGTGAGCTTGCCGCTGAAGGTTACGTCCCAGCCCAGATCGTAGATCCCCGTCAGTACCAGACGATGCCGGGGGACACCGGTCGAGATGAAGTACTGAGTGCCGATTCGCGCATAGTCGAAGACGTAGGTTTCGCCGTTCGACGCGTCCGGCCGGTTCTCTTTTGCATCGCTGTAGGTGTAAGCCAGATTCAGTCCCCAGCCGGTGTCTTCGGTATACGGCTTGTCGAGCGACACCAGTAGCGAGTTGAGGTTGTAGTTGATGCCGTTGTCACCAAGGATCAGTGAGCCATAGCCGGGGATCGGCTGACCGAACGGCGAACCGCCATAGGTCGCGCCCGGGTTCTCGTGGAAGCGGCCATCTTCGAAGCGATTGCCAAGGCGGAAGTAGATGCCGTCACGGCTGCGGATGTGCGCCAGCGTTACCGAGGTGTTCCAGTCCTGGCCACCCAGCGTCACGACGTTGCGCATACCCAGGCTGAACTGGTCCGAGTACGGAGTCTTGAGATCATTGTTGATGAGATTCACTTCGCCGCCCGCTACCGGGTTCGCGGCGGCATACGCGGCCAAGCCTTCAGGCGTCAGCAGGGCAGGATCGAACCCGAGACAGTTGTCGCCGGAGCACGGATGCAGCGCGGTAGGGAAATTGATCTCGTAGGTCGTGAACGCGCCTCCATAGAACTCGCGGGCCATGATGTCGAACAGGTTGCGGTCGTAGGCGCGGCCCGCGCCGCCGAAGATCACGTGACGCTGGTCGGCGAGCAGGTCGTAGGAAAAGCCGATACGCGGCTGCCAAGCGCCCTTGAAAGCCTTGCGGTTGCTACCCGAGCTGATGAAATCCTCGATGTCGTAATCGGTGTTCTGGATATTGGTCCAGCCGCGCAGTGCCGCCGCAAGGTCGTCATTGACGCGGTAGTCGAGATACGAAGGGCTCTTTTCGTAGTCCCAGCGCAAACCGAGGTTCAAGGTCAGCTTGTCGTTGACCTCCCAGTCGTCCTGGATGTAGATGCCGAACTGCTGGTTGTCCGATCGTACGAACGGATCACGGCCGGTGCGCGGCGTGGTGTAGCGGACCCGGTACGGCTGGATCAGGCTCTCGTTGACATCGTAGAAGTACTGGGGGAACGGCGGCGACTGCTGGAAAGCGCGCAGCTCGATGTCCTTATACTTCACGCCCATCTTGATCGTATGCCCTTCGAACCCGAAGAACGTCAGGTCGTTCTGGAAGCCGAGACCCTTCTGGCCCTTGTCCTGGAAATTCGGGCCACCGCCCACGTTGAGCACACCGAGCGTCAGGTTGGCCGGGTTGTTGGGGTCGACGATCGTGTAGCGCCGGCCGGGCGCGGCGAGAATCGGCACGGGGTTGTAGGACGCATCCTCGAAGGTGATCTGTGCATCGTTGAGCCAACGCTCGGACGAGAACTGGTAACGCAGGTTGGCGCGCGTCTCGTCGTTGATCAGATTCGTGCCGAAGGTATCGGTGTTGATGCCACCGATTCCGCTGCGCGAATCCTCCTTTCGGATGCGAGTGCTGAGCTCGAACAGGTGTGCATCGCCCGGCTGGAAGCTCAGCTTGCCGAAATACACGTCCTGGTTGAACGGGCTGCTGGTGGGGCCGTAGAAGGCCTGCAGATCAGCCGGCAGCTGCGATGCATCGAACACCGCGGGCGGACGGACGAACTGCGGCACGATGAAATCCTTGGCCTCGTAGGCCACGAAGAAATGCAGCACGTCGCGGATGATCGGGCCACCCAGCGTCGCGCCGTACTGCTCGGTGACCTCAGGGGATTTCTCGCCGGCCTCCAGCTCTTGCAGTGTCGATGCGCGCCACTCGTCGGCCGTGCGGTCCCAGAAGAAGCTGCCCGAGAATTCGTTCGTGCCCGAGCGCGTCACCGCGGTCACCGCGGCGCTGCTGATCTGGTCGTACTCGGCCTTGTAGTTCGAGGTGATGACCTTGTACTCGCCGATCGCCGACTGCGGGAACGGGTTGCCGCGGCTGTCGTCCTGTCCGGTAATGCCGCCGGGCGTCACGTAGTTCTTCTGGCCCACGCCATCGATGAACACGTTGATGTTGCTCGAGCCCTGCGCGCCACTGCGCAGCTGCGCCTCCGCGCCGTTGGGTGAGTTGACGAACACCATGCCGGGTACTGTGTCGGCGAAGGCGAGAAAATTGCGCGAGTTCTGGGGCAAGGCTTCGATCTGTCGGGGTGACACATAGGTCGCAATTTCTGACGTACGCGTTTCCACCAGCGCCTCCGCCGTCACCCGCACCGTGTCGAGGTCCTGGGCCTCGCCCGCCGGCGCGCTTTCCGCGACGCCGCCGACGCCGAGATTCAATGTCGCGGTCTGGCCCACGGCCACGGTCACGGTCTGCGATGTGCTCTGCCCGTTCGCGTCCACCTGCAGGCGGTAGGTGCCCGGCGGCAGGCCCGCGAGGTTGTAGTTGCCGTTCGCGCTGACGCCGACACTCCGGCTCAGGCCAGTGGCGGTATTGATCGCGGTCACGCGTGCCTCGGTGGCGGGTGAGGAGTCGACCATCACCTGGCCGCGGATCGTCGCGGCCGTGGACTGGGCCAGCGCGGCGGGTGCAGCGAAGGCGATACAGGTGCCGAGCGCCACGCTCAGGAGCGAGCGCGACAGCGGGCGGGAACGCAGCGGGATGTACGTCATGGGTGTTCTCACTGGAATCGGAAAGACGATAAAAGACCGGGCCGGTCGGACGGCGCTGCATCCTGCGGCGCGCGGCGCTCCGACCGGGCCCGCGATGCGGGAACGGATCGGAAGCAGCGGACATCGGGGCGACTGCAATCCGCGTCTGCCGGACGCGACGCGATCGAGTCAGGGATCAGGGCAACGGGTGCAGCGGGGGGGGCACGGAAGCGACGCGGCCGGGCGTCCGAACAGGCGCCGCGGCCCGCGCGCGGCCGCTGCAGCGACGCGCACGCGACACCAGGTGACTCGATCCTCATCCAGATCCCCTCCCAAGGCTCCAGGTGTCGTGCAGTGATGTCAGCGCGGCGCTCGCGCTCCGTCGGCGCGGCGTGCGCCGCAGGAATCGCGAACCACCAGTGCCGGCTGCAGCCCCCGGGTGGCCCCCGGTGTGATCTGTTGTCCGGCTTCAGGATCGAGCAGCGCGCGCAGTGCGCGTGCCCCCAGTTCAGCGATGTCGACGCGCATCGTCGTTAGCGCGGGGTGAACGTAGCGTGCAAGCGGAATGTCGTCGAAACCGACGACGGCAATCTCGTCCGGCGTGCGCACGCCGCCGCGACCGAGTGCATAGAGGCAGGCGATCGCCATGGTGTCGTTGGCCGCGAATACGGCATCGGGACGCGTGTCCAGCGCCAGCAGGGCCTGGCCGGCTTGGTGACCCGAATCCTCGTCGAACCGCCCGGGCAGCTCCCAGGGCTCGAGACCGGCGTCCGCCGCCGCCAGACCGTCGCGATAACCGCGCAGACGCTCGCGCGCGTCGTCGTTGTCCTCGGGCCCGCCGAGGAACGCGATGCGACGGTGACCGGCCTCGACCAGATGCCGCACCATGTCGCGCGCGCCGCCGTAGTTGTCGATGCCGATCGACACCCGGTCCACCGGACCGGCCGAGTTCATCAATACCAGCGGCAGGCTGGCGTCGACGTTCTGGGCGAGGAAATCGGCGTCGTGCACGTAGGGCGACAACAGCAGCAGGCCATCCACCCGCCCGCGCATCGCGCGCAAGGCGGCGCCCTGCTCCACCGGATTGCCGTGGTAACTGGACACCAGGACGTGCAATCCCTGGGTCCGTGCCACCTGGTCGATGCCGCGCATCAGTTCCGAAAAGAATTCACCGTGCAGATCCGGCAGGACGACGCCGACCGTCTGCGTGCGCCGGCTGCTGAGACTGCGCGCGGCATGATGCGGGCTGTAGCGGAGGGCCGCCGCGGCCTCGAGCACCCGGGCGCGGACGGCTTCGGCCACGTTCTGGTGACCATTGAGGGCGCGCGACACCGTCGCCACCGACACGCTGGCGGCTTTCGCGACATCCTTGATGGTCACACCCATTCGAATACCCCGCTCACAGCGAACGGCGCGAATGTAAGCGTTTCCAGGTCACTTTTGCAAACTCTGCGTCACATCTGTATGCGCTGCAGCGCAGCATTGCGCGGGGATCAAGAACGCGTCGCCGCGGCCGCTCGATTCGACGCGGACCGCACCCCCGTGCAGCGGCGCGTGAGCCTTGCGATCGGCCCTCAGGGAAGAACGGGCCGGAACGGCCGCACGTCCACTCGCGCGTAGACGCCGGCGTCCACGTACGGATCGGCATCCGCCCAGGCGCGTGCCGCATCGAGGGAATCGAACTCCGCGATGACGATGCTGCCGGTGAAGCCCGCTGCGCCCGGATCCTCGGCGTCGATCGCCGGGCACGGCCCGGCCAGCAGCAGCCGACCGGCATCACGCAACGCGAGCAGACGCTCGAGGTGCGCGGGCCGCGCTGCCAGGCGGCGCTCGAGCACGTCGGCGCCGTCGTATCCCTCGATCGCGTACCACATCGTCCAGACCCCTTCGAAACAGCGGCGGCAAGTGTAGGACGTTCGCGAGCGCACAGCGCGCGTCGACTGCGCTGGACAGCGCCCCGGCGCTGCGCGTACCCTGTGCCACAGTATTCCGGCCAGTTATCCGCAGCGGTGCGCACCAGCGCCCTCCGAATCGCGGTCACCCCACCGGCCCGGCCCGACGCCTTCCGATCTCCGCGCTGCATCCGCAGTCGCGTGTCGTGTACGGCATCCGGCCGAAGACGTCCCGCAACACCGCCGTATCCGCGCCGGCCCGCGCCGCGCACCGATCCGGACCCGTGCCCAGCGCCCGCTGTCCCGTCATGCCAGTCAGCAGTGATGCCTCACCCGTGATCCCGTTCCCGAGCGTGCCCGCAGGGCCGCGAACCGAATGAACCAGCCCGCCTCCGACGCCAGCGCGCCGGCGCCTGCTGCTGCGCTTTCGCCGCAGCAGCAGGAGATGCGCCTGGCGCTGGTGCACGGCCAGCCGGTGCTGCAGATCCCGCAGGATCTGTACATCCCGCCGGATGCGCTGGAAGTGATCCTGGAGGCTTTTGAAGGCCCGCTCGATCTGCTGCTGTACCTGATCCGCCGGCAGAACCTCGACATCCTGGACATTCCGGTCGCCGACATCACCCGGCAGTACGTCGACTACATCGGCGTGATGCAGGAGCTGCGCTTCGAGCTGGCCGCCGAGTACCTGGTGATGGCCGCGATCCTGGCCGAGATCAAATCGCGGATGCTGCTGCCACGGCCGCCGGCCGAGGAAGGCGAGGAAGGCGATCCGCGTGCCGAGCTGGTCCGCCGGCTGCAGGAGTACGAACGCTTCAAGCAGGCGGCCGAGGATCTCGATCGCCTGCCCCGCCAGGACCGCGACACCGCACCGGCGCAGGCCGCGTTGCCGGATCACGACGTGGTGCGCGAGCCGCCGCCGGTCGACCTGCGCGAGATGCTGCTGGCGCTGCACGACGTGCTCAAGCGGGCCGAGTTGTTCACCGGCCATGCCATCCGGCGCGACGCGCTGAGCGTGCGCCAGCGCATGGGCGAAGTGTTGACCCGGCTCGCAGGTGGGCATTTCCACCGCTTCGAGACGCTGTTCGATCCCGACGAGGGACGCCTGGGCGTGGTGGTGACCTTTCTGTCGATCCTCGAGCTGACCAAGGAACGCCTGCTGGACATCGTGCAGGAAGCCCCGCTGGCACCGATCTACATCAAGTCCCTGGCCGATGCCGAGGGCGGCGCGCCGCCCAGCGCGTTCTCGAGCGAGTTCGACGACGACGTGCCCGAATCGCCATGACCCGCCGCCGTTCCGTTTTCTGAGGCCCGAGCCCGGACATCCGATGGACCAGACCTTCATCAACCGCATCGTCGAAGCCGCCCTGCTCGCCTCGTCGCAGCCGCTCAGCGTGGCCCAGCTCGGCGCGCTGTTCACGCTGGACGATCCCGCGCCCGACGGCAGCATCCGCCAAGCGCTGGACGAGTTGCAGGCCGCATGCGCCGACCGCGGCGTCGAACTGGTCGAGCTGGCCTCGGGCTGGCGCTACCAGGTGCGCAGCGACGTGCACGTCTGGGTGAGCCGGCTGTGGACCGAGCGCCAGACCCGCTACACCCGCGCCACGCTCGAAACGCTGGCGCTGATCGCCTACCGCCAGCCGATCACCCGCGGCGAGATCGAGCAGGTCCGCGGGGTGGCCACCAACAGCAACATCATCAAGGCGCTGGAAGAGCGCGAGTGGATCCGTGTCGTCGGCCATCGCGACATGCCCGGTCGCCCCGAACTGCTGGGCACGACCAAGGGCTTCCTCGACTATTTCGGCCTCAAGCGTCTCGACGATCTGCCGCCATTGTCGGAACTCAAGGATTTCGCCGAACTCGATCCCCAGTTGCGCCTGGCCGGCAGCGACGCCGCGGCCGACGACGCACGACCGGACGGTGACGACCGCACCGTCGGTGGCATCGCCACCGATGGCGACGACACCGGCGCCGGTCACGACCCGCAGCACGACGCGGACGCGGGCGATGCCGTTGCCGCACCGACCGACGAACCGGCGCACGACGACGCCGGACACCCCATCCACCCTGACACGGACGCCGATGCCGGCGCCCCGGATCCCGAACCACACACCGCCCTCGCCGCAGACGGCGACAGCGACCGGAGTACTTCATGACGCACCCTCGCAACACCCCCGACAAGCCCACCCGTTCGCCGCTGTCGCTCAAGCGCGGCGAGGCCCCGGCCACCGACGCGGCGCCCAAGCTCGAGGAGCGCCTGCACAAGGTGCTGGCCCAGGCGGGGCTCGGCTCGCGCCGGGCGCTCGAGCAGCGCATCGCCGACGGCCTGGTCAAGGTCAACGGCGAACCCGCCGTGACCGGCATGTCGATCAAGGGCGGCGACCGGGTCGAGCTCGATGGCAAGGTCTTCGTCGCCAGCGCGCTCACCGAACCGGCGCGCGTGCTGATCTACAACAAGCCCGAGGGCGAGGTCACCACGCGCGAGGATCCCGAAGGCCGCCCGACGATCTTCGACGCCCTGCCCGCGCTCAAGGGCGCGCGCTGGATCGCGATCGGCCGTCTCGACATCAACACCACCGGCCTGCTGCTGCTCACCACCGACGGCGAGCTCGCCAACGCGATGATGCATCCCTCCTACGAGGTCGAGCGCGAGTATGTCTGTCGCGTGCGCGCGCCGGAAGGCGAGGACACGGTATCGGACAAGATCGTCGACCGCCTCCGTCGCGGCGTCGCACTCGAGGACGGCCCGGCGAAGTTCGACGAGATCGAGCGCATCGGCGGCACCGATTCGCACGACTGGTACCAGGTGCTGCTCAAGGAGGGCCGTAACCGCGAAGTGCGTCGCCTGTGGGAATCGCAGGGCTGCCAGGTCAGCCGCCTCAAGCGCGTGCGCTACGGCAACGTTGTTTTGCCGCAGCCGCTGCTGCGCGGCCAGTCGCAGGAACTGCCGGAGGCGCAGGTCGAAAGCCTGCGCAAGGAACTCAAGCTCGAGGAAGGGCCGCCCCCGGCGCTGACGCTGCAGCCGGTGATCGGCCAGCGCAAGGCCGGCAAGTCGACGGTGCATCTCGGCAAGGGCGGCACCGGCAAGGCCTACGTCAACGGGCACAACAGCGGCGCCGATGAAGGCCGTGAGCTGCGTCGCTTCGACAACGTGCGCGAGGACCGCGGCCGGGGCCGCGGCGGTCCGCGCAAGGCGCACGGTGGCCTGACCGTCAGCGGCGATGCCGCGGCCAAGCAGTCGCAGAAGCCCTTCAAGCAGCGCGCCGACAAGGGCGCGCGCGGCCTGCCCGAGGGCAACCCGGCTGCGTTCCGCACCTGGTATGTGCCGGACGGCGTGGAGACCGGCCCGAGCGGCCACCGCAATGCCGATGGCCGTGGCCCGAAGAAGCCCTTCGGCGGCCCGGGCGGTGCGAAGAAGCGTGGCCCCGGTGGTCCTGGCGGCGGCGGACAGGGTCCGCGCGGCGCGGGTGGCGGTGGCGCGCGCGGCGCGGGCGCCGGCCAGGGGCCGTGGGCCTCGCGTCCGGCGGGTGGCGGTGGCGGCGCAGGCCGCCCCCGTGCGCCCTACGGGCACCCCGACAGTGCGCCGAACTTCCCGTCCGACCACGCCAACCCGGGCAGCTTCAATCCCAACGCCGGCCCGCGCGGCCCGCGTCCGGGCGGCAACCGCGGCCCCAAGGGCGGCCCGGGCGGACGTGGCCCGGGTGGCAACCGCGGTCCGGGCGGTGCGCCGGGCGGCCAGCGCGGCCCCGGTGGACGTCCCGGCGGCGGCAACCGTGGCCCACGCGGCGGCAATCGCTGAGGCATGTCCAGCCCCGGATTGAGCTCTGTACAGGCGAACCAGCTTGCGGCGGCCGTCAGGCTGCTGCACGAGGGGCATTTCCCGCGCGCGCTCGCTATTGCCGAGGCCCTCGCCCGGGAGGCGCCTTTCGTATCGGAGGCGCAGCAGCTCTTGGGCATGGCACGCTCCGAAGTCGGCGACCTTTCCGGCGCGGAGCGAGCGCTTCGCGCGGCGGTAGCCATCTCGCCGCACAACGAGCCTTTGCTATTGCATGTCGCCACTTGGCTATCGGCGCATGTGGGTCTGCCGGCGGCGCGGGACCTCCTCGTGACAGCTCCCGCCACGGCAGCCGTTCTGACGCGGCTTGGTCTGATCCAACTGCAACTGGATGAGCCCGCCAAAGCAAGACACGCGCTCGAACGCGCGTTGGCGATCGACCCGACGTCCACGAACGCTTGGCACGGCCTCGGAAACGCCCTTCGGTCTCTCGACGATATCGATGCGGCCGTGGACGCCTACCGGCGAGCGACCCAGCTTGCGCCGGCTGCTCCGAATGCATGGGTCAATCTCGGTGTCGCACATCGGCTGCGAGGGCAGAGCACGGAGGCGCTGGAATGCCTGTATCGGGCGCAGAAGCTGGGCTACCGCGGGCCGGATCTTTCGGATGTCATCAACGGCGTCTTGGCCGACGCTGGGCAGATTGACGACGCTATCGCGGGTGCGCTTCATCTTGTGGAGTCGCATCCGGATTTCGCGCAGGCACATGAGACTCTCGCGCATATCTGGCTTGAGCATGGACGCAGCGACATCCCGGACGGCGACCCCTTCGAACACTTCAAGCAGGCAGCGGACGCGCAGCCGGGCAACCGTGAGCTCCAGTTCCGCTTTCTCAAGATGCTGCTGGCTGCGGGCAGACCGCAGGACGTGCTGATGCGGATCGAACGGGCGACTGCATCAGTTGAAGGAGACCCCGTCGTGGAATGGTTCGCGGGCGAAGCATTGGATCTGATCGGCGAACACGCGGCGGCCGGTTTGAGGTTCGCGAGCGCGCATCTGTCGTTAGGCGACAGTCCGGAATTTCTCAATGCCTATGCTCGTCATGCCTTCAGGTCAGGGCGCTTCGACAGCGCAGGAGAATTCGCCCAGCGCGCGGTCGAGCTCGATCCGGCCAACCAGGAAGCTTGGAGCCATCTCGGCACTTACTGGCGCCTCATCGGAGACGAGCGGGAGCACTGGTTGTTCGACTATGAAGGACTCGTTGGCGACGTCGAGCTGGACACTCCGCCGGGCTTCCCGGATCAGCACTCGTTTCTCGACGCACTCAAGGCCGTGCTTGACGACATGCACGCCAAGAGTCGCCAGCGCGTCCACCAGAGTGTCCGCAACGGCTCGCAGACCGCTGGACAATTGTTCGGCACGGATAACGCAGTCATCGAGGCATGCGAAGGCGTGATCAGGGAGGCAGTCCAGCGTTGGATATCCGCTCTGCCACAGGATCCGACTCATCCATTCCTGTCGCGCAGAAGCAACAGGTTCCGCTTCGCCGGCTCCTGGTCGGTTCGACTCAAGTCCTCGGGGCGGCATACAAACCACACCCACAGCCAAGGCTGGATGAGCTCGGCTTGCTACGTGTCGTTGCCGGCAGTCATGCAGACGCAGAGCGAGGAGCGGGCCGGCTGGCTCCAGTTCGGGCAACCGGCGCAAGAACTCGGACTCGAATTGGCGCCACGCCGCATGATTCAACCGAAGGCCGGCAGGGTCGTGCTGTTTCCTTCGTACATGTGGCATGGCACGCAACCGTTTACCGATTCGGGATCTCGATTGACGATCGCCTTCGACGTCCGGCCTCTTTGATGCCGGACGCCGACATTGGCGGAGCACGGTCTATCTCAGCTCGAAACGATCCGCGTCCAGCATCGCCGGGAACCGCTCGCGATGGGCGGCCAGTTCGGCGGCCTGCAGCGTGGTCGTGGTCACGGCCTCGGCGTCGGTGCACGCGCTGAGCGGTTGCCCCAGGAAATCGAGCACGGCGCTGTCGCCGGAATAGGCGATGCCGTTGCCGTCGGTGCCGACGCGGTTCACGCCCACGACGAAGCACAGGTTCTCGATCGCGCGCGCGCGCAGCAGGGTCTTCCACGCATACGCGCGCGCGGCCGGCCAGTTGGCGACGAACAGCTGCAGGTCGAAATCCAGATGGCCGGCACGCTCCACGTCGTAGCGGTTGCGGCAAAACACCGGGAAGCGCAGGTCGTAGCAGACCTGCGGATTGATCCGCCACCCCCTCCATTCCACCGTCAGCCGATCGCGTCCGGCGGCATAGCGCTTGTGCTCGTTCGCATAGCGGAACAGGTGGCGCTTGTCGTAGTGCTCCACGCGGCCGTCAGGCGTGGCCCACAGCATGCGGTTGTAGACGGCCTCGCCATCGCGCAGCTGCACGCTGCCGGTGACCGCGGCATCGAGGGCGGCGGCCTGTTCGCGCATCCAGGCGACCGTCGGGCCACGCATGTCCTCGGCGCGGTCGATGGCGTCGTTGCTGAAGCCGCTGGTGAAGGTTTCCGGCAGCACCACGAGATCGGTCGCGCCGCGCAGCGGCGCGATGAGTCCACCGTAGTAGGCGCGGTTGGCGTCCGGGTCGTGCCAGACGGTGGCGCCCTGGACGATGGACACGCGGAGGTTCTGCATGGACGTTTCCACAAGGGCCGCTGCGGGCCGATGTTCCGATTCTCGGTGTTCCAGCGCTTCCGCTCAACGACGCGGGCGACGCGTCGAACGGTGCGGCCGCGTTCGACCACCCGAACTCGTCGTTACGGGCGCCGGGACGCGGCCCGCGCGCGGGAACGGCTCCCGGCAGCACGTGTCAGCGGTCGACCGTGCCCGCTGCCTTCTGTTCGGCGATGAAGCGCCGCACGTCCTCTTCCAGCACCGGCAACGGCACCGAGCCCAGGTCGAGGATCGTGTCGTGGAACGGACGTTGATCGAAGCGCGTGCCGAGCTCGCGCTCGGCCTCGTCACGCAGGTCGAGGATGGTTTTGTAGCCGATGTAGTAGGACAGCGCCTGGCCCGGCCACGAGATGTACCGGTCGACCTCGGTCACCACGTCGTGGCGCGCGAGCGCGGTATGGCCGGCGAGATAGTCGATCGCCTGCTGCCGGCTCCAGCCGTACTCGTGCAGTCCGGTGTCGATGACCAGGCGCGCCGCGCGCCACATCTCGAACGTGAGCCGGCCGAACTCCTCGTACGGCGTTTCGTAGATGCCCATGCGCGTACCGAGCCACTCGGTGTACAGGCCCCAGCCTTCGCCGTAGCCGGAAAAGTACGTCTGCTGGCGGAAATCCGGGCGCGCCGGTGCTTCGAGCGCGAGCGCGGCCTGGAAGCTGTGGCCGGGCGCGCATTCGTGCGCGACCAGCGCCGGCAGGTTGTACAGCGGGCGCGACGGCAGGTCGTAGGTGTTGAAGAAGCAGGCCTCCAGCCCACCGCGGCCCGCGGTGTAGATCGGCGCGATGTCGTCGGCGACCGGCAGGATCGTGAAGCGGTAACGCGGCAGCGTGCCGACGACGTGCTTGAGCTCGCCGTCGATCTTCTTCGCGATCCACGCGGTGTGCGACAGCAGCTGCTGCGGCGTGGTCGCGTAGAACTGCGGGTCGGTGCGCAGGTATTCGAGGAACGCCTCGAACGTGCCTGTGAAGCCGGCCCGCGTCATCACCTCGCGCATGTCGGCGGAAATGCGCGCCACCTCCCTCAGGCCGAGATCGTGGATCTCGCGCGGGCTCATGTCGCGGGTCACGTACTCGCGGATCTGCGACCGGTAGAACGCGTGGCCGTCGGGCAGATCGCGCGCGGCGATCGTCGTGCGCGTGCGCGGAAAATAGTCGTCGCGGAGGAAGCGCAGCAATTCGCCGTACGCCGGCACCGTCTGCTCGAGCACGACGCGGCGGCCCGCGTCGCGCAACTGCGTGCGCACGGGCTCGGGGATCGACACCGGAATGCGCTCGAAGGTCGCCAGCAAGGGGTTGTCCTCGCCGACCTGTGTATACGGCACCAGCGTGGTGTCGCGCCCGTCCAGCGTCACCCGCGGCACGCTCCAGCCGCGATCGAGACCGCTGCGCATGTTCGCGATCTGTTCGTCGAAGTAACGCGGCACATCGCCGAGTCGCGCGATGAAGCGGCGCCAGTCGGCTTCGGTCTGGTAGGGCTGGCGGGGATTGATGCCGCCCCAGAAGAAGCTGTCGCTGTTGAACGGCGCCTCGAAGGTGCGCCAGTCCGCATTGGCCACGCTGGCCTCGAGCGAGGTGCGGAACACCTCGGCATTGATGCGCTCCTCGCGGCCCAGGGCGTCGAGCGGGATCGCATCGAGCTTCGCCAGCGTGTCCCTCCAGTACGCGGCGCGGCGGGCCCAGGCCTCGGGCGTCACCGACGGCATGCGCGCCCCCGCCTGCCAGCGGCCGTCGATGCGCACGCGGTCGAACTCGGCCTGCCGCCAGTCCCATTCGGCGGTGTAGAGCGCGCGCAGCGCCGATTCGGCGGCATTCGCCGGTGGTGCCGGCACCGCAATCGGCGCCTCCTGCGCACCTGCCGGCGACACCGCGCCGACGGCAAGGGACAACGACAGGGCGAGTGCGGACAGCGTCGCGCGGCGACGCGGTGCGATGGACATCGGCAGCTCCTGGATTGGCAATGGACTCGACCGCGGCCTCCCTGCCCGCACGATGCGCACTGTGCACCCTGCCCCCCGATCGATCGCCAAGCATGCCCGTATCGGGCGCCCGCTGCATGTGCGGAACGTGGCGGCTGCCTCAGCCGTCGGTCATCGCCTCGGCCAGGAACGGCGCGGTGCGACTGCGCGCATCACGCGCCACGATGTCGGGAGGCCCCGCCACGACGACCTGTCCGCCGGCGTCGCCGGCGCCCGGGCCCATGTCGATGATCCAGTCACTGGCGGCGGCAACGCGCATGTCGTGTTCGACCACGACCACCGTACTGCCCGCCTCCACCAGGGCCTGCAGCTGCAGCATCAGGGTGTCGACATCGGACGGGTGCAGGCCGGTCGTGGGCTCGTCGAGCACGTAGACGCTGCCCGCGCGCTGCGCACGCTGGAGTTCGCTGGCGAGCTTGATGCGCTGGGCCTCGCCGCCCGAAAACTCGGTGGCCGGTTGGCCCAGGCGCAGGTAACCCAGACCGACCTCCAGCAGCACCGACAACGGCCGCGCCACCGCGGCATCGTCGGCGAAGAACGTCGAGGCCTCGGCCACGGTCATGTCCAGCACGTCGGCGATGGTCTTGCCGCGCAGCGTGACCTCCAGCGTCTGCGCGTTGTAACGCCGGCCGTGGCAGGTCGGGCACGGCGCGTAGACGCTGGGCATGAACAGCAGTTCCACGCTGACGAAACCCTCGCCGTCGCAGGTGGCGCAGCGGCCCTTGGCGACGTTGAACGAAAACCGGCCGGCATCGTAGCGCCGGCGCTTCGCCATCGGCGTGGCCGCGAACCGCTTGCGCACGTGGTCGAACAGGCCGGTGTACGTGGCGAGATTGGAGCGCGGTGTCCGCCCGATCGGTTTCTGGTCGACCCGCACCAGACGCCGCACCGCATCGAGACCCTCGTCGATGCGTCCGCCGACCGCGGTATCGACGTCGCGCTCGAGCGGATCCAGCGGCGTGTCGTCCTCGCCGTCCCGCTGCGTGCCGACGTGCGCAGCCAGCAGTTCCACCAGCGCCTGGCTGATCAACGACGACTTGCCCGAGCCACTGACGCCGGTGACCGTCGTGAACACGCCGAGCGGAATGTCGACGTCCAGCCCCCGCACGTTGTGGCGCTGGATGTCGCGCAGTGCCAGCCATGCCGTAGGGGTGCGCCCGTAGCGCGTGATCGGCGCATGACCCGCGAACAGGTAACGCCGCGTGGCCGACGCCTCGACCTTCGCAAGACCCGGCGGCGGGCCGCTGTAGAGCACCTGCCCGCCCTGCTCTCCCGCCTTGGGGCCGACATCGACGATCCAGTCGGCATGGCGGATCACGTCGATCTCGTGCTCGACCACGAACAACGAGTTGCCGGCGGCGCGCAGTTGGTCCAGCGCGCGCAGCAGCGCCTGCGCATCGGCGGGATGCAGGCCCGCCGAAGGCTCGTCCATCACGTAGACCACGCCGAACAGCTGCGAGCGGATCTGCGTGCCGAGGCGCAGACGCTGCAGCTCACCCTGCGACAGCGTGGGCGTGGACCGGGCCAGCGCCAGGTGGCCGAGCCCCAGATCCTGCAGTACCTGGATGCGCGCGCGCAGATCCTGGGCGATGCGCTGCGCGGCGAGCGCCTGCTCCGGGTGCGACTTCGCATGCGTCTTCCCCGCCGCTGCCGGCGCGAGCAGCGACGCCAGCGCGTCGAGCGGCTGCTGCGAGAACTCAGCGATATCGAGCCCGGCGAACGTCACCGACAGCGCCTCGCGCCGCAGGCGCTTGCCGTGGCATTCGGGACAGTCGGCACCCACCAGGTACTGCGCCGCACGCTTCTTCTGCTGCGCGCTCTGGGTGTTGGCAAAGGTGTGCAGCACGTGCCGGCGCGCGCTGGTGAAGGTGCCCATGTAAGCGGGTTCGGTCTTGCGTTTGAGCGCGCGCTTCACTTCGGCGAGATCGAAACCGGGATAGACCGGCACCACCGGTTGCTCGTCGGTGAACAGGATCCAGTCGCGCGTCTTCTTCGGCAGTTCCGCCCAGGGCACGTCGACGTCGATGCCCAGCGTGGTGAGGATGTCGCGCTGGTTCTGTCCGTGCCAGGCGCCCGGCCAGGCGGCCACCGCGCGCTGGCGGATCGTCAGCGTACGGTCGGGCACCATCGAGGCTTCGGTCGCGTCGTAGATGCGGCCGAGGCCGTGGCAGGTGGGACACGCGCCGGCCGGCGTATTCGGCGAAAATCCATCGGCGTAGATGATGGCTTGCCCGCGCGGATAGTCGCCGGCGCGCGAATACAGCATGCGCAGCGAGTTGGAGATCGTCGTCAGGCTGCCGACCGACGAACGCGCGGTCGGCGTGCCGCGCGCCT